>ERZ857882.2590-NODE-2590-length-18410-cov-5.969218_pt1 | contig 18410 bp, 18 predicted proteins | sample MGYA00519697_ERZ857882 | MGnify/ENA primary metagenome ERZ857882 (study PRJEB31778, sample SAMEA3449373) | human gut metagenome | biome: human gut; feature: human-associated habitat; material: faeces | place: United Kingdom | collected 2010/2012 ...
GCGTGCTTGAATGGGGTTCAAGAGGCCGGAAGTTCGAATCTTCTCACCCAGACCAACGAAAATCCCCCTAAATCCTAAGGATTTAGGGGGATTTGCTTTTCTGTTTTCAGCCGCTTATCGTCAATCCGGCAACCTTTTGGCAACCCAACCTGCCCGACAAGTTCCCGGTTTGGCCATGCATATGAGAGCATCGCCGCATTAAATGCTGGCCTTGTCGATCATCACATTGAGAATCTCAATGTCCGTTTGCGCCATACCCACTTTTGCAACATAGCCGATGCAGCGGATGGTCTGCTCGATATCTTCCAGAACCAAGCCTTCGCCGGATTGGAATTGACGGCCCAGCAGCGCCATATCGCTGCTGATGATCGCCGCGTCCACCGCGCTTGCAATCTTCGCCGCACAGCTCGCCTTTGCGCCATCACAAACAATACCGCCCACGTCGGCCAGCGTATTGCTCACGGCATGGCAGATTTGCTCATAGCTTCCGCCACGCAGGAATGTGATCGCTGCGGAAACGCCGGCCGCGGCAGATACTGCACCGCAAAACGCGGACAGGCTGCCGATATTGTGCTTGATATGGATGGCCATGAGGTTGCTTATGAGCAGCGCCCGGTACAACTGTTCCTCGGATGCCTCAAGGGATTTTGCATACTCGATGACCGGAAGCGACACGGTCATGCCCTGATTGCCGCTGCCCGAATTGATCACAACCGGCATCACGCAGCCGCTCATGCGTGCATCAGACCCGGCGCTGGCGCGGGCGCGCGCTCTGGTCGCCGTACAATCGGGCGCACATTCAAGAATGGTCTTGCCGACGCACTCGCCGTAATCTCCGCAAAGGCCCTCGTCGGCGACCGCGGAGTTCATCTCGATCTGCGTGCGAATCAAGTCCCGAACGCGGGCAAGATCCACGGTCTTGGCAAAATCGATGATCTGTTTGACGGTCAGGTCCCACTCCTCGCCCGCCGCGGCGCTGCCATAGAAATCATCTTCATTGCGGTAAACAACCGCATTGTTTTTGATAACCTCGGTTACATAGGTATGCCGGCCGGCGATCGTCACGCTTGCGCTGTCGCTGCCAAGGGTTACGTCCGCCTTGACGTACAGGTTCTCCACGCCCTCCGCGAGCTTGCAGTCAAAGAAACCGGGCGTGGCAATGAGCGCCTGCGTCTTTTCGATATCCTTTGCGGTAACATCCTGCAGTACCTCGAGCTCCTTGTCCGCATTGCCGGCAACAATGCCGAGAACGGCGGCCACGTCGATGCCCTTGAGCCCTCCGGAATTGGGGACCGTCACTCCCTTGACATTTTTGATGATATTGCCGCTGCAGGTGATGACCACATGTTCGGGCATTGCCCCCAACACCCTGCGGGCGATGGCGCCGGCATAGGCCAGAGCGATCGGCTCTGTACAGCCGAGGGCGGGGATCAACTCCTTGTGGAGAATTTGAATAATCTTGGATTCTTGCATCGTTTTACTCCCGTGTGATAAATAATAAAGTGACGCACACCGCACGATGGGCGCTGCCGCGCAAGCACGATCCGCTACGGCCGATCCGCCAGCGATTCGCCGATGATGCGCTCGATCGCCGGCAGCGGCGCATAGGCGGCTGCAAACGCCAAAACGTACTCCCGCCCAAAGGCTGCAATGAAGTCGGCAAGCGCCAGCTTGACCGCAGCAACGCCGTCGTCGCCCAGCTCCCGCACGATTGTGACGCCGACGGTTGAAAACATATGCCCCGTATGGTAATCATACGTCTTTACAACGTGGTCGGCAAAGCTCGCCTTCTTTTCGGCGATGCGCGCCTTACACGCGTCGTCCATGGGAAAACCCCAGTGCATATCGCAATATTCGCTGCCCCAACTGAGCCAACCGCCGATCTTCACCTCATAGCCGGAGGAAAAACCGTTCGTAAGGCTCCGATCAATATCCAGGCAATAGTACTTGCCGTAATCCAACAGGCCGTGCGCGCTCCAGGCGTCCACCCAAGCGCACTTTTTGACATGGATCACAAACTCCGGCAACTGCTCGGCAGGTACGGAATTCATCTGACCCGGCTTGGAGCTGCGCTCGTTATAGATCTGGTAATTCTCCGGCGTCAAAGGATCCCCATGGGCAAGGCAACGCTCCGCCATGCGCTTGCCGCGCTCGGTACCATAGGCCCGCACACCGCGGCGGATGACGTCTACGCCTGTTTCGGGGCATGCTTCGATGACCCGCTTGGCCATGAGGCCGAACAAAACCGCGTGATGCTCAATATCGCAATGAGATAACGGTTGAATCACGCTATTCCCTCCGCTGCCGCATGCGGCTGACCGCTTGGCCCGCCGCAACAAGAACCGGATCCCATACCGGACTGAACGGCGGTGCATAGCCCATGTCGAGCGCCGCGAGCTCCTCGACGGTGTGATGGTACTGCACCATCGCTGCGATGGCGTTGATCCTTGCGGCGGCTCCCTCCGCGCCAAAGATCTGTCCGCCAAGCAAGCGATTCGTTTCGGCTTCGATCACAAGCTTTACCGTGATCGGGCCGCGCCCCGGATACCCGGACGCACGCGTATTGCTGTCGATTGACACGCTCCACGCCCGAAGGCCGGCTCGCACAGCTTCAGCCTCGCTCAGCCCCGTTTTTGCCGCTTCCTTTTCAAAGACTTTCAGCATGGCGGTACCGACTTCGCCACGGTATTCCTGATGGCCTCCGGCCGCATTTTCTCCCGCAATTCTGCCGTTGCGGTTGGCGAGCGTGCCGAGGCAAACGTTTGTCCCCTGGCCGCTGACGATATGATATGTTTCCGCACAATCGCCCGCCGCATAGATGTCCGGATCGCTTGTGCGCATGGTCGCATCGGTGCAGACAGCGTTCTTAAACCCGAGCGCAAGGCCGCAATCTCCGGCAAGCGCCGTGTTGGGCACAAGCCCGATGGCGAGAATCACAACATCCGCCGGATAAACGCCCTCCCCCGTCGCCACACCGCTGACGCGACCGTCCGCATCCGCCGCAAACCCCGTCACCGCCTGTCCGCAGCGCACTTGAACGCCCTTGGACTCCACGTAGGCGCGCACGCGCTCGGCCATGTCCTTATCGAGAATGGGCAGCACCTGCGGCGCGGCGTCCAGTATGGTCACGCCGAGGCCGAGACTGCACAGCGCATCGGCCATTTCGAGGCCAATGAACCCGCCGCCCACAACGACCGCACTCCTGCAGCCGTTCTCAGCCAGATATGCCTGCAGGCGGTGGATATCCGGAATGCCTTTGATCGTAAAGATTCCGGCCGCATCCACCCCCGGAAACGGGGGCACAATGTTCCTTGCACCCGTTGCAATGACCAGTTTATCATACGGAACCGCGATTTGTCCATGCTCCGGCGTGGACACAAGAATTTGTTTTTCTCCGCGCAGAATTTTGGTGACGCGATGGCCCGTATGCACATTGACGCCGTAATCCTTCATCTGTTCCGGCGTTCTTGCAATGAGCTCCGACTCGTCGGAAATCAGATTTTTGGCAAGATACGGAAGGCTGCAGGCGGAATAGGAGATGTACGTCTCATCCGTATAGACGGTCACCTCCGCATCCCGGTCAACGCGCTTGGCTTTGCTGGCGGCGCTCATGCCCGCAGCAACGCCGCCGATCACAACAATTCGCTTGCCCATCTCAGTGCACACCGTACTTCGCCGTCACGCCATACGCATCGAGCAGCGCTTTGAGCTCCTCAAGCTTCTTGCCCATCAGCGGCTGATAGGGCTCTCGCAGTCCGCCGGCGGGGAGACCGAGGAGGTTGAGCGCAGCCTTGATCACGATGGGATTGGAGAACCAATAGAAGGCTTTCAGCAGATCATAATACTTGAAGTAGGTCGCGCGGCACTCCTCAGCGATCTGCATGCTCGTCCACGGACGCGCCATCTGCGCCATTTCCTCCGGAATGATATTGCCGCTGATGTTGGCTGCGCCATTGCCGCCGATCGCGAGCGTCGGGATCAGAATCGAATACTTCGGATAATCGCAGCAGAGGATATTCAGCCGGTCGCCCATGCGGCGGCGAACCTCAACGAGCTGCGCAACGCTGGCCATCGCCTCCTTATCAACAATGAAGTTGGGGCAGGCGTTTGCAAGGAATTCAATCGTTTCCGGTTCCACGTTGATGCCGGTGCGGCTCGGGTTGTTATAGATGCCCACCGGCAGCTGGACGGATTGCATAACCTTGAGATAGAACTCCTTGACCGCGGTCTGCGGCGGCAGCAGGTAGCACGGTGCGGGGAAGATCAGGCCGTCCGCCCCCTCTGCTTCCGCATATTGGGCAAACTCAATGGTAGCTGCGGTCGTGTTGAGCGTGGAGCCGAAAAACACGGGGATCCTTCCCTTGCAGATGGCGACCATGCGGCGCACGACCTCTTTGCGCTCCTCAAGCGTCATCATGGTGGCTTCGCCGGCCGAGCCCATGCAGAACAGCATGCTCGTTCCGTGCGCGAGATGGAAATCGACAAGCGTTTCAAAACCGCCGAAGTCGATGCTCATATCCGCATTAAAAGGTGTGGGAATTGCAACCCAGGAGCCCGTTGGCTTGATCATAATGGTAATCCTCCCTCAATAGATCAGACGTTCAAAGTTGATTGATTTCCTTTACATAGTGACATGCCACAAAATGGTTTTCGCAAACCTCCTCATATTGGGGCGTCTGCTCAAAGCAATTCTGCTTGGCATAGGGACAGCGGTTGGCAAACCGGCAGCCCGGTTTGGGATCGATGGGCGAAGAGAGCTCACCGGTCATCAGGATCGGCTCCTTCTTCTTGTGGATATTCGGAATCGGAATGGCCGAAATCAGGCCCTTGGTATAGGGATGGTACTGATGCCGGAACAGTTCCTTGGCGGGGCACTTTTCCACCATGCACCCGAGATACATGACGAGAATATCATCGGAAATATGCTTTACGACCGACAAATCGTGCGTGATGAACATATATGTCAAATTCTGCGCCTGCTGCAAATCCTGCATCAGGTTCAAAATCTGTGCCTGGATGGATACATCGAGCGCAGAAACCGGCTCGTCGCATACGATGAACTTCGGCTTCAGTGCGAGCGCGCGGCCGATGCCGATGCGCTGCCTGCGGCCGCCATCCAGCTCATGCGGATAGGTATAGGCAAGGCGCTGTGCGAGACCAACCGTATCCATGACCTCGTTTACGCGCTTGTTGAGCTCATCCTTGGTCTTGCACAGTTTGAAGATGATCAACGGTTCAGCAATGATATCCCGCACGCACATTCTGGGATTGAGCGAGGAGAACGGATCCTGAAAGATCATCTGCATCTCTTTGCGCAGTAAATTCCGCTCGCTGCCGCTGACCTTCGTGATGTCCTTGCCGTCAAAAAAGATCTTGCCGTCCGTGGAATCGAGCAGGCCGAGAATCACACGGCCGAGCGTCGATTTTCCGCATCCGGACTCGCCGACGACGCCCAGAGTTTTTCCGGCTTCGAGGCGGAAGTTGATCCCATCTACAGCGTGCAGCGTTCCGGAGGCTGTTTTGAAATATTTTTTGAGATCCTGAACCTCGACCAGATTAGGCATTTGCGTTCACCTCCGATTCGCTGTTCCTTTGAAACTTGACGCACTTGACAAAATGGCCTGGATCGGTCTCAACGGTTTCCGGCACCGCGCAGGTGCAGGCTTCACAGGCATATGGACAGCGCGGGCTGAACTTGCAGCCGGCCGGCAGATTCGCGGGATCCGGCATCAGGCCGGGGATCGGTTTGAGACGATCTACATCCTCATCGAGGCTTGGAACCGAGCCCATCAGACCGATTGTGTACGGATGCGATGTTCTGTCGAATATGTCCTCAAGCGAACCGTACTCGACAATCTCGCCGGCGTACATGACCGCAACGCGGTCACAGGTATCGGCAACCACGCCCAAATCGTGCGTGATGAGCAGCATGGCGGTATTGAGTTCTTTTTGCAGCTTCTTGATCATGGCAAGAACCTGCGCCTGAATGGTCACGTCCAGCGCCGTGGTCGGTTCGTCCGCAATCAGCAGCCGCGGATTGCAGGCGAGCGCGATGGCGATAACCACACGCTGCTTCATGCCGCCCGAAAACTGGTGCGGATATTCATGCGCGCGGACAGCCTGAATGCCGACCTTCTCCAGCATTTCGATTGCGACCGCCTCGGCCTCCTTTTGGGAGCATTTGCGATGATGGCGCACAACCTCCGCAATCTGTTCATCGATCGGGATGACGGGGTTCAGCGCAGTCATCGGATCCTGAAAGATCATTGAGATCTCGTTGCCGCGGATATTCCGCATTTCCCTCTCGGATTTGCCGAGCAAATCCTCGCCGTGATAGCCGATCTCACCGCTCACGATTTTTCCCGGCGGGTTCGGAATCAGCCGCATCAGGCCAAGGGCTGTGGTCGTTTTGCCCGCGCCGGTTTCGCCGACCAGCCCCAGCACCTCGCCAGCGTCGACTGAAAAGCTCACGCCATTGACCGCGCTGACCACATCGCTATCGGTCTTATACTGAATACACAGGTCTTTGACTTCCAATAAACTCATTCGATCGCCTCCTAGCGCTTGAGTCTGGGATCGAGCGCATCACGCAATCCGTCGCCAAGCATATTGAACGAAATAACGGTCACCATAATCATGACGCCCGGGAACGTCACGATGGGCCAAAAATCGCGAATGTAGGCACGGCCCTGCGACAGCATGGACCCCCATTCCGGCGTCGGCGGTTCGATGCCGAGACCAATAAAGCTGAGCATCGCGATGGTCAGGATGGCGTTCACGATATTCAGCGTCGCCTGCACAAAGATTGGCGCAAGCGCGTTGGGCAGGATGTGCTTGAGCATGATCCGCTTGCTCCGCGCACCGATGGAGCGGGCGGCTTCGACGAACTCCGACTCCTTGACCGTCATGACGGAAGCCCTTGAAACGCGGGCAAACGTCGGAATGTTGGAAATCGCAATGGCGATGGCCGTCTGCAGCTGACCGCTGCCGAGTGCGGACGAGATGGAGATGGCCAGCAGCAGCGACGGAATCGCCATGAATCCATCGAGCAGACGCATGACAACCGTTTCATAGGCGCCGCCGAAGTAGGCGGCCGTGACGCCAAGCGCCACGCCGCAGGTGATGCTGATCGTAACGGACATCAGCGCGATGACCAGCGAGACACGCGTGCCGTAGATGACGCGGCTGAAGATGTCCCGGCCAAGATCATCCGTACCCATCCAGTGCTCGGCGGAGGGATACTCGAAGATCGCATCATAATCCGGCTTGTCGTAGGCGTAGGGCGCGATCACATCCGCGAAAATCGCCATAAAGATAATGGCGGCGATAATCACCAGACCGGCCATGGCGGTCTTGCTCTTTGACAGTCTCTTCCAGACCAGCCGGCCCGGCCGTTGACGCTTCATCTCTGCCATAATCAGGCCTCCCCCTTTCCGTTGCCGTCGGACACGGCGCCGGCAATCTTTTGCTCCAGAACCTGCCTGCGCACCCGCGGCCGAATATACTGGGATTTGATCCTCGGATCAATGTAAGCGTAGAGGATGTCCACGAGCAGGTTGATGATGCAGAATGTCAGCGCGCAAAACAGGATGGAGCCCTGAATCGTCGGATAATTTCTCGCGTTGATGGCGTTTACGATCAGAGAACCGAGACCCGGGATCGAGAAAATGCTCTCCACAACGATGGAGCCGGCCAGCGTTCTGCCCGTTTGGATGCCGATGACGGTGATGACGGGGATCAGCGTGTTCTTAAGACCGTGCTTGAGAATCGTCTGCGTCTCGCTCAAGCCCTTGGCCTTCGCTGTCCGCATGTAGTCCTGTCGAACCACCTCGAGCATGGCCGAGCGCGTCATGCGCGTAATGGTGGACAGCGGAATGACCGCAATGGCGATGGCCGGCAGAACCCAATACTTGGGCCCGTAGAAACCGGACGCCGGGAACCAGCCGAGTTGCAGCGCAAACACGAGCATGAGCATCAAGCCCAGCCAGAAGGATGGGATGGATACGCCGACGAGCGATGTGAGCGTTGCGAGGTAATCCAGCACGGAGTACTGCTTGACCGCAGAAATGACGCCGAGCAGGACGCCCAGCACCGTCGCGATCGCCATGCTGCACAGCGTGAGCAGCAGGGTCGTCGGAAAGCGCTCCAAGACCTCCTCGATGACGGGTTTGCCGGTTTTGTACGACGTTCCGAAATCAAATTCGGTCACGATATTCTTCACATAGCGGAACAGCTGCTCGTGATAGGGATCGTTGAGCCCCAGTTCCTCCCGTTTTTGGTCGTATTGCTCCTGCGTAGCCTCCGGCCCCAAAATATCGCTCACGGGATCGCCTTCACTGAAATAGTTGATTGTAAAAACAAGAATCATTACAAAAAACATGGTGGGGATCATTAAGAGCAATCGCTTCAGTATGTACTTATACAATCCTGCGTACCTCCTGCATCAAAATCGGCTAGCATTTTCCGCATCGGTGGACGGCAGATCCATTCCATAGAATCGACTCCGCCGACGGATCCGGAAAAGACTAGTGTGCGTTTCCGGCGCGGATTCGCACTCCGCGCCGGAAACAGCCGGGTTGCTTACTCAAAGTAAACGTACTTCAGGTCGGGCTGCACGCCTACGTTCGGGACAAAGCCCTTGACATAGGTCTTCGCAGCATAGTTGATGATGTTCTCTACGAGCGGGATCTCAATGACGTGCTCCTTGATGTACTCCTGAAGCTCGGCATAGATCGCCAGACGCTTGGCGTTATCCGTTTCTCCTCTGCCTTCGACGAGCAGGCGGTTGACGGTCTCATCCTGCGTGGAAACGGTCACAAAGCCGCTGTCGGCATACAGGTGCATGTAGTTCTGATCCGGGTCGAGCGTGTCGGCGGTCAGGTTGTAGGGCGCGCTGTCGGCGGAACCGTCTCTCATCTTGGTGCCTCTCCAGGTAGCGGCGTCATACTGCTCGATCTCCATGTCGATGTTCACTTCGGCGAGGAACGCCTTGACCGCTTCCGCGGTCTTTACGCTTGCCGCAACGCTCGGGCAAACGGTATTGAAGCTGAACCCATCCGCATAGCCGGCCTCTGCAAGCAGCTGCTTGGCCAGTTCTACATTGTACTCATAACCGCCAACGTTCTTGTAGCCGTAAACGGTCGACGGGATGGAGCTCGTTGCGAGGATCGCGCCGTCGCCGTAGGCGGCCTTTCTCACGCTGTCCGCATCGATGGCATGCGCGATCGCACGGCGAACGGTTTCGTTGCCCAGAATCGGATGCTGCTCATTGAACGCAAGATAAACGACTTTCGTGCTCGGAATTTTATAAACATCGATCGTCGGATCATCCTCGAAGCGGGCGATATCCGTGGTGATGGTGAGGCTGTCGGTAAGGTCAATACCGCCGGTTTCGAGTTCGATGGCTCTTGCGCTGTTGTCATTGATGATTCTGAGGTTCAGCGTGGTGTAAGCCGGCTTGTGACCCCAGTACGCATCGTTGCGGGTGAGGGTGATGTGGTCGCCGCTGACCCACTCAACAAACTTGAACGCGCCGGTGCCGATGGGCTCACGGCCGAAGGTCGTCTCGTCAACGGACTCGGCGTACGACTTGCAGACGATGCCGGAGATGGCGTTTGCCAGAACGTTCAGCGCGCTGGCGTAGGGCTGCTTCATCTTGATGGTGATGTGCGTATCGTCGGTTACAACCGTATTCTCCACATCAAAGCTGGAGAACAGCGTGGCCGTCGCATTGCCGACCGCGCATCTTTCGAGCGTGTACGCCACGTCGTGCGCCGTCAGTTTCTCGCCGTTGTGGAAAACAACGTCGTCGCGGATGGTCACGTCGAGCGTCAGATCATCCACCCAGTTCCACTCGGTCGCCAAATTGGCCTTGATCTCCATCGTGCTGTCATCAACGACAAAAAGCGTGTCGTAGATCTGCTTGTTGGTCATTTTTGAAACGAGCAGAGAGTCGTTTTGGGGGTCCAGCTTGCCGGGTTCCTGCGGCATGCCGTAATTCAGGGTGTCGCGCGTCCCGGTTGTGGTCTGGCCGTCATCACCCGTCGTTGCGTCGGAATTGGCCTGCTTGCAGCCGGTCAACATACAGGACAACAGCATGCTGAGCACCAGCATTAGAGCGATGAGTTTCCAATGTTTTTTCATGTTGTGTTCCTTTCCTGCTATTTTTTCATCACCGGTCAGAATGGTTTTCCAACCAGCGTATAGCACAATGTGCATGGGAGGCGGCGCCGACGGGCAGCGAATCCTCATTGTACAGAACCTTGGGATTGTGCGAACCCGTGGTATACCCCTCCTGGCGGCTCCCGCCGCTCAAAAACATGAATACGCCGGGGACGGCCGCCGTCACGCGGGCGAAGTCCTCCGAGCCCAGTCGGAGCGGAATCGTTCCGACGCCATCATCACCGAGCATCTCACGCAGATAACCCTCCATTTCGAGCGCCATCGCTTCGTCGTTGATCAACGCAGGCATGCCGGTTGTAAACGCAACTTCAGCTCTGCCACCAAGCGTTGCCGCCGTGCCCTCTGCGATCTCCACGAGCCGCTTCCTGGCGAGCGCACGATCCTCGTTTCTCAACGTGCGGATCGTTCCGCGCATCGAGGCGGCGTCCGGAATGCTGTTGGGGGTTTGTCCGCCGGATATCTGCCCGATCGTGAGAACGCAAACCTCCTGCTGCGGGATTTCCCGGCTGTTGATCGTTTGCAGCATGGAATGGATGTGGCAGATGATATTGATCGGATCGATCGCCGTTTCGGGGCGTGCTCCATGGCTGCCCCTGCCGTTGACGGTGATGGTAAACATATCGTTGGATGCGAGCGTAGCTCCGGGCCGCAGCGTCATGGTGCCGGTGGGAAAATCCAGCGCAACGGCCATGTGGATGCCCATTGCCGCGTCCACCTTCGGGTTTTCAAGAAGTCCCGCATCGATCATGCGCTCCGCGCCAAGACCCAGCTCTTCGGCGGGTTGGAACATAAGCTTGACGCAGCCGCAGATTTGGCTGCGGCGTTCGGACAGAATCTTTGCCGCGCCGAGCAGCATTGCGGTGTGCATATCGTGGCCGCAGGCATGGTTGATGCCCGCTCTTTTGCTGCAAAAGGGCAGACCGCTCTCCTCGTCCAGGGGCAGCGCGTCCATATCGGCTCTGAGCAGCAGCGTTTTACCGGGTCTCTCTCCCTCGATCAAGCAAACGACGCCGCCGCCAAGCTCCCTCGGCTCAAGGCCGAAGCCGGTGAGCGTGCGGCAGACGAACGCAACCGTCTCGGGCTGATCCGTTCCCGTCTCCGGATTGGCATGAAAATGGCGTCTCCACGCGATGATATCCTGTTTGAGATCACATGCTTCCCGATAAATGTCCTTCATTTGATTCCCCTTTCCGATTGGCCGCCGTTTTACACATGCTGTCATTGCCGTCGAAGCCGGCAACCAGCCCTCGCTTCGTTATTCTTTTGCCAGGCGGCGAAAAAGCATCCTTTTCTGGGGAGAAATGCCCCATTCGATGGAACGCTGTCATTCTATCAGACATAAAAAAACCGTGCGATGTTTTAATATATGCCCGGCCATAATATGCGGAGTATACGATTATATGTTGTATATTATTATACAAACCATACGGCTAATCGATGGATTCCGTCCACTCAACAAATTCCAAATACTTCCGGATATTGATCTGCGTCTTTCGATTCACCGTGCGAATGACCCCTTCATTCGTCAGATCGCTCATGATTTTGGCTATCGTGATTCGCGCGCAGCCAGTGATGACACACAGATCGTTTTGGGTGTAGCACATGCGAAGCGCGTACCAGTTGCCGTCAATCACCCGTTCCGTATCGGCCAGTGTGCAGAGCAGGCGCATCAGGCGGTGGCGCGAGGAGTTGAAGCTCAGGCTTGCGATCTCGTGCCGCATGATGAGCATCTTATAGCAGCAGCTTTCCAGAATTGCATCACGAAATGCCTTGTTGTTATCCAGCAGCGCGTCGTACTCCTGCATCGGGATAAGGCAGATGACCGAGTCCGTTTCCGCCACGGAGAAAAGACCCGTGGTCTTTTGCAGGCAGCATGGCGTTTCCCCGAAAAACCAGCCCTTCGTCAACGTATACAAAACCTTTTCCGAGCCGTCGGGCGCGACCATATAATGCCTTGTCCGCCCTTTTGCCACATAGTACACGCCGTCAAGCACCGTTCCCGGTTCCAAAAACACCTTTTTGGCGGGAATCGATATCTGTTTTGAATGGCTCTCTATGAGTTCATCGAATTCCGGCTTATGGTATTGCGGCGTTGTTAAGCTGGAATTATTCTCTTTCCTGTATTTTTCCATTTTGCTTTCCTTCCGTGCGGTCCCCGGCGCCGAGCGGCGCGTTGCAGCCCTCAACATGCCGTTTGCATGAGTCCGTTCCAAGGTTCTTGATCGGCATGCACAGCATGCGCGTTGCGTTATGATTATATCATAAACCGATGTGGGATACCATCCTCGCGGCACATTTTCATCCAGGCGGCAGCATGCGCCGGAGCTGCAAAGTAGCCGCCATTCTCCCATGCGGGCAATCAAAAATCCCCCCAATTGGCAGAATCAGGGGGATGTTCTTTATTATTTATTGCTGCCGCTGATCCGTCCATTCGACAGTCTGCCGGCAAAGGCTGTTATTCATCGAATGACAGTGCGTCGGCCACAACCCGCATTCCCTTTTCAAAAGCGCACCGATCCTCGTGCGTCCGGCAATTGCGCCATTCAAATCCCCTCCGCTCTTCAAAGCGGCAGATTCCGTCAATGCTATGGATATTCTGATAGATTCTGCAGAGAATCTCCCTTGCGGGCAGCGTATCGCCGGGCAGCACGGAAATCTTTGAAAAAACATCGAGATCCTTCTTCCTGTCCCTGAGCGAACCGGCAATGAAGCAAAGCCGGCTTTCCGGATCATACGCATAGCACGGCGGGCAGATGATGCAGTCGCCGGGGCCCTCGATGACCGTAATCGGCACATCGGGCTCCTGCAATATCTTTTGCCAAAGCTCGTAGAGATTATCCTCCTGCAGCGGCTCGTCCGGGCATTTCCCGCCCAAGAAGCAGATCATGCACAGGAAATGATGCGCGCGCACACAAAACGTATCGGCCTTTTCCAGCATCTCACAGGAGCTTTTCTTAGCGCATGCCATCTCGCAATCTCCGCGGGTCAGGCAAATGGTTGCCAGTCCTTTTTCATAAAAACCCGCATGTGCATTGGGGCAGTTTTGCCAATCCTGCGTTTGCCGTTCATACGGAGAACAGACCAGCCCGGGTTCGGGTATGTATTCCGCCAGCAATTCACACCATGCCTGCGCAGTACGCACCGTTTCCGGCGTTGCGCCCATTTCCCTGAGAATATCCAGATCTCTTTTCCGCTGCGCCGGCGTTGTTTGATCGTAAAGCTCCGTCCGTCCACCCGCTTCATCAAACGCGGTCTTCAAGACGATGTGAACATTGGAGTCCTGACGAATCCGCTTCCATAAGCGGCCGACTTTTTCAGCATCCTCCGGCGTACACTGCGCGCCGCCGTGCATGCAGCAGGCGCAAAGCAGCTCCCCCGGCCGCGCTTCGACTCTGTTTTCAGAAAGGTCCGACGCTTCAAAACTACGTTTCATAATTGCATTCCGCCGCCCCCATCACCACGCTCCTGCAGCATCGCAAAGCACGGCGGCTACCTCCTTTTGCATTGGTTGGACTATGTTTTGGAGAAAATAACGCGCTGTTTCGTCGATATTCTTTATCAGTCTAGCATGAACGGGTATTGCTTGCCATGTAAATTCTTGTGTTTTGTTTCCTTCCGCTGCAAGAATATACTGGTATTGGCAATGTATCGGTCGCGGTCGTTTGTTGAACATACGTATTGACATTGATCTATGTGTTGACTAGAATATAGATATTCATCTATGTGAGGTGCTTGCAATGCAGGGAGCGGATATCGCCCATATCTTCAAGGCGCTCGGTGACGATAAGCGGCTGCAAATTCTCCATATGCTGGCCGATGGGGAAAAGTGCGCCTGCAAGCTGCTGGAGGCCTTTGACATCTCGCAGCCGACCCTATCCCACCACATGAAAATTCTCTTGGCTTGCGGATTGGTCAAGGCAAGAAAAGAAGGAAAATGGTCGCACTATTCGATCAACGTGGAAACGCTGTCGCAGCTTGGGCAGTTTTTCTCATCGCTCGGTTGCAGCCGGAAGGATGTGCATGAATGTCAGTAGTATGGAACTTCCTCCAAAATGAGATTCTCGGCATGCGCTGGCTCCATCGGCTTATCGGTCGAGGATTGACGGCGCTCGGTCTGGACATATCCGGCCGCATTGGCGGCAGCATCCAGTTTTTTCTGTATGATTCGCTGAAGATCGTCCTGCTGCTCTGCGTTTTGATTCTTCTCATCAGCTATATCCAGAGCTACTTTCCACCGGAACGCAGCAAGCGCATCTTGGGCAGGTTTCACGGCGTCTGGGCAAATGCGATCGCCGCGCTGCTCGGAACGGTCACGCCGTTTTGCTCCTGTTCCTCCATCCCGCTGTTCATCGGTTTTACCGGCGCGGGATTGCCGCTCGGCGTCACCTTCTCGTTTCTGATCTCCTCTCCGATGGTCGATCTTGGGAGCCTGCTGCTGCTGACAAGCATTTTCGGCTGGAGGATCGCCGTCGCCTACGTCGTTGTCGGTCTCGTGATCGCCGTCATCGGCGGTACGCTGATCGAGAAACTGCATATGGAAGCACATGTGGAAGATTTCATCAAGCGCGCAGGCGCGGCCGATCTGGATACGCCATCGCTTACACAGCGGGATCGGCTTGGCTATGCAAAGGATCAGGTACTGTTCACCCTTAAAAAGGTGTTTCCCTATATTCTTGTGGGCGTGGGCATCGGTGCAGTCATACACAACTGGATACCCGAGGCGTGGATCGAAACCATCCTCGGCAGCAGCAATCCATTTGGCGTATTGCTTGCAACGCTGGTCGGCGTTCCGATGTACGCGGACATTTTCGGAACCATTCCCGTGGCGGAGGCGCTGCTCGCAAAGGGCGCGCAGCTCGGTACGATTCTGTCCTTCATGATGGCGGTCACGACGCTCTCGCTTCCCTCCATGATTATGCTGAGAAAAGCCGTGAAACCAAAGCTGCTGGCGCTGTTTATCGGTCTGTGCACGGCGGGCATCATCCTCGTTGGCTATCTGTTCAATGCGTTTCAAAGTCTACTGATATAGGAGGAAACTGAAATGGGCTTGTTTGGTAAAAGAAAAGCGGCGAGTAACTGCTGCAAGGGCAGGCACGCGGAGACGGCCAGGGCCGCAGCGCACGGCAGCGGCGCGCGCGTAAAAATTCTCGGTTCGGGCTGTGCAAAATGCAACGCGCTGGAGGCCAATACGCTGGAGGCGCTGAAGGCGCTCGGCATGGAGCCTGTTGTCGACCATGTCACGGACTTTGCAGCGATCGCATCCTATGGCGTTATGACGACGCCGGCGCTCGTAGTGGATGGAAGGGTCGTATCCTACGGCAAGCTGCTGAAGATGGAAGAAATAACCACAATACTGGAAAAAGCAGGGCAATAGCCTGTCCGTTCTCCATGCCGAGCAGGTACATCGCCCGAACCCATTCGGAGCAAATGGGTTTTGCACGAACTATCGACCCGAAACAGGCCCAACAGCGGGGCACATACGCAGCTGTCAAACAGCAAAGCGCTTATCGGGGCGGTTCTCTGCCACGGGGTTCCATTGTTCGATTGCCAATGCGCTGCTGCTTGAAAAGTGCGGCACGTTGGGGTATACTGAATGCATCACATTTTGAATAAGGAGGCAGTCTGTATGTCTGTGGAACGCTATCTGGATATTCTGCCGGAAGTGCGGCAGGCCGTTCAGGAAAACCGGCCGGTCGTCGCATTGGAGAGCACGATTCTCAGCCATGGAATGCCCTATCCCGAAAACCTTGCATTTGCAAAAAAGGCCGACGCCATCATCCGTTCCGAGGGCGCCGTGCCCGCAACGATGGCGATTATCGGCGGGCGGGTGAAGGCCGGTTTGACCGAAGACGAGCTGGAGCTGCTCTGTCAGGCCAAGGACGTGGGCAAGGTCAGCCGCCGCGATATGGCTACCTACATCGCCACTGGGCTCAATGGCGCCACCACTGTCGCAACCACCATGATTTGCAGCGCCATGGCCGGCGTTCGCGTGTTTGCAACGGGCGGCATCGGCGGCGTGCATCGCCATGGCGAGGTGACGATGGATGTCTCCGCCGACCTGCAGGAGCTTGCGCACACGCCGGTTGCCGTTGTCTGCGCCGGCGCCAAGCAAATCCTCGATATCGGACGCACGCTTGAATATCTTGAAACAATGGGTGTGCCGGTTATCGGCAACGGTACGGGAGATTTCCCCGCGTTCTACTGCCGCAGAAGCGGATTTCCCGTTGACTATGCGGCGCGGGATGAGGTCGAGATTGCATCCATCATCCATGCAAAATGGGCGCTCGGTCTGGCGGGCGGCGTGCTCATCGGCAACCCGATTCCGGAAGAATACGGCATGGACAATGCATATATGGAGGGCATCATCAACGAGGCGCTGGCCGCCGCCCAAGCGGAGGGCGTACACGGAAAGAACATCACGCCGTTCCTCCTGGCCCGCATCAAGGAATTGACCGGCGGCTCCTCATTTGACGCAAACGTCCACCTTGCGCTCAACAACGCCAGCGTCGCCGCAAGGATTGCAAAAGCGCTCTGTAACATGGACGCGTAAATAAGTGTTCGCCTAAAGAGCACACACCCGTAAGGAAATAATTTAATCTCGTTGCAATGCGGCATAGCTTCGGCTATGCCGCATTGCCCTGCTGTTGACCGCCGCTTGTTCGGACTTCACGAACTCCGTCAGCTCCTTCTGCTCCGCTTCATACTCGGCGGACAGCTTCAAAAACCGTTCATGAAAAATCGCACCTGCTATATCGTCCTCGTAAATGCGCTTGAAGATACGGTCGAGTTGAAAATCTGTTTTGCTAAAGATGTGAGTACGATTATTTTTCCCCCTTACTATCTACAACCCCTGAAATCACAAAATTCCAAAGTTTGAGGCGAAAAAGTCAAAAATATCTTTTACAACTGCTACGGTGAATTCATGGCAAGCTTCCAAACGAAAGCGATAAAAATTTTCGCCTCCTCATGGTGAGCAGGCGAACGGGGCGGTTGTGGTGGGATTGTTCATGGACTTGTGGTAAAATAATTATAATCTACTTTCAGAGATTTCCCCATTGACCAAAAGAAACCGTGGCGCACTGCCGGAGTGGCAAACTTTAAATATTATTGTAGTATTGTTTAGAAGCAGTATAGGCTTTGAAATCTTGAGGATAAGAAGGAAAGATATTATGGATAAGGGCTTGAAAATACTAATGGATACTTATTGGAGCAGCAAAGGTTGGAAAAAAGATAATTCTATATCAGCAGATGATTTTGAAATTGCCAAACAAGATGGCTATATGTTTGATACGCCGAGCGACAATAGCCACCAGCAGGCAATGGAGCAGTTATCCTCCCTACTGGAGAATATTACAGAGGCAGAGGTTGCCAATGCATTTCTTTACAGTTTGTCAACACGAAAGCTGGAATACCGTTCTGCATTGGACAGCTATTGGTACGCAAAAGCCATCCCAGAACACGCCGCTACCGAAGAAAACGGAAGCTGCGGAATCTGTGGTTTCTACCCGAATCAGTTGGAATACCATGGAAAACGCATAGTTGACTATAACTGTTATCAATTTGAGAGATATAAATGGGGCGGTGTACGACACGATCAGTTAAACTATGCACTTTTTGATTTGTCGCAGTTCATATTACTTCCAAAAGTTAGCGCAACAATGGAAGATAGAACTTTACTACATTCCATTTTGGATTGCACAAAATTATTGGAAGAGCATAATAAAGCAGGCAAGTTAAGGGATTGTATCAGAAAGCAGAAAGTCTTTAAGACTAACGCATCAGAAATTGAAATCTTACTGGATATATTGGGAATATGTGGGGTGCTTGCTTCAAAAGAGCACCCTGCTTATGTGGAACATTTTGCAAATTACGGAGGTTGTGACCGTGATCCGTTGGAATTTACAAACGATTTTCATTATCCTCTGTGCCATTGGCACGCAAGTGATGGCATAAATAAAGAGCGTTTTGAAATTGTTTTTGGTTAAAAGTGTTAAAAGAAACTTGGTGCATACAATCAACGGCAGAAAAATAACTTGGAGTACCTTTCCTTGATGCGGGCCAGCAGGAACGGCGTAATGTTCTTTCCGTGTACGCCCCCCGCTTGGTCGGCGGCCAGCGCCTCGTTGATGGTGGCCTCCATATACGCATTGTCCATGCCGTATTCCTCCGGAATCGAAAGTGCCGTCTGGATTGTGTAAACCGAAATTGCCAGATAGAATAAAAGGCAA
>ERZ857882.2594-NODE-2594-length-18391-cov-5.542976_pt1 | contig 18391 bp, 14 predicted proteins | sample MGYA00519697_ERZ857882 | MGnify/ENA primary metagenome ERZ857882 (study PRJEB31778, sample SAMEA3449373) | human gut metagenome | biome: human gut; feature: human-associated habitat; material: faeces | place: United Kingdom | collected 2010/2012 ...
CATGCTTGAGCAGGCCATGGAACAGTTTGGCGTGGATATGGATACGCCATTTGAAAATCTTAAAAAAGAAGAACAAGATTTGATTCTCTACGGATCTGGTGACCGCGAGTTCCATTTCCATTATGTTAATGATTTTGGTAGGGTGCGTGATATTGACATTCCTTTTGAAGGGGTTGTGACTAATATCAATCGACGCTATCATGAGACTAACAGTGATTTCACCCGCAATGCGTGGTTATATGAATGAACTGTCATGTCCAACTTGTCATGGCTATCGTCTTAACGAAGCAGCACTCTCGGTTCGTGTTGGTGGTGAGGATGGCTTAAATATTGGTCAAATTTCTGAGCTGTCTATTTCTGATCATCTTCAAGAAATAGATCGCCTTGAATTAGGTGAGAATGAAGAAATGATTGCCCGTCCAATTATCAAGGAAATCAAGGATCGTCTGACTTTCTTAAACAATGTCGGCCTTAATTACTTGACTCTCTCTCGTATGGCCGGAACACTTTCAGGTGGTGAGAGTCAGCGTATCCGTTTGGCGACACAGATTGGCTCCAACCTTTCTGGAGTCCTTTATGTTTTGGATGAGCCCTCTATAGGTCTTCATCAGCGTGATAATGATCGCTTGATTTCAAGTCTTAAAAAGATGCGTGATTTGGGCAATACCTTAATTGTGGTGGAGCATGATGAAGATACCATGCGTGAAGCTGACTGGCTTATCGATGTAGGACCTGGCGCCGGTGCCTTTGGTGGACAAATCATAGCTTCAGGAACCCCAGAAGCAGTTGCTAGAAATAAGAAATCAATTACTGGTCAGTACCTGTCAGGTGCTAAATCAATTCCTGTACCGACGGAACGCCGTGTAGGAAACGGCTGTTTTATCGAGGTTAAAGGAGCCAGTGAAAATAATCTTAAAAATGTGTCTGTCAAGTTCCCACTTGGAAAATTAATCGCAGTGACAGGCGTTTCTGGTTCTGGAAAGTCAACTTTGGTTAACAGTATTCTCAAGAAAAAGATTGCCCAAGAGCTTAATCGAAACAGTGAGAAACCTGGGAAACATAAATCGGTGACTGGAATCGAGAATATCGAGCGTTTGATTGATATTGATCAAAGTCCAATCGGGCGTACTCCACGTTCCAACCCTGCAACCTTCACAGGCGTCTTCGACGATATTCGCGATCTTTTTGCTCAAACCAATGAGGCCAAGATTCGCGGTTATAAGAAGGGACGTTTCTCTTTCAATGTCAAAGGTGGCCGTTGTGAAGCCTGCTCTGGTGATGGGATTATCAAGATTGAGATGCACTTCTTGCCTGATGTTTATGTACCTTGTGAGGTGTGTGGTGGTACTAGATATAACAAAGAAACTCTTAGTATAAAATATAAAGGAAAAAATATATATGATGTTTTAGAGATGAGAGTAGAAGAAGCACTAGAATTTTTTGAAAATATTCCTAGAGTTAAAAATAAATTACAAATATTAATGGATGTTGGACTTTCTTATATTAAACTTGGACAAAGTGCTCCTTCATTATCAGGTGGAGAAGCTGCAAGAGTTAAACTTGCAAAAGAATTACAAAAAAAACCAACTGGAAAAAGTTTGTTTATACTAGATGAACCAACTACTGGATTACATACACATGATATAAAGAAATTACTTGTTATATTAAACAGAATTGTCGACAATGGAGATACCGTTGTTGTAATTGAACACAACTTAGATGTAATAAAAGTGGCTGATTATATAATTGATTTAGGCCCAGAAGGTGGCGATGGTGGTGGTACTGTAGTCTCAACTGGAACACCAGAGGAAATCGCAAAAGTAAAAGAAAGTTATACAGGTCAATTTTTACAAAAAATGTTATAAAAAAAACACATTAAGTGTTTACATTATTAAGAACAAATTAGAGTATTCAGGTATACTTTTAAATATACTGTTATGAATATACTTTTGTTCTTTTTTATTTATTATTTTATCAAATTTATCAAAAAAACTATTAATAGATGAAACTTCTTTATTGATATCTTTTTCTAGTAGTTTATTTGCGTTATCATCGATTTTTGTTATATTTAATATTTCTAATAAATCTTTACAAAAACAAATTTCATTGGCATTTAAATCATTATCTAAATAATTTGATAGTTGATTTATTAATTTTGTAACTTCTAAACTAGTTTTAGAATTAATAAACTCATTACATAAAGTAGCTAAAAAATGAGGTTCAAATTCCATGTATGAAATATTTTTTCTATTTCTTAAAAATCCTTTATCATCCCATGAATTAATAGTTGATTTTAAAATAGATAATTTATATATATCAATATTAATAGAATACAAATTTATTTTTTTATTTTCTCTTACATAAAAAGTCATTAAAATCCCTGCTTTCTAAATAATTACGGCATATTATAACATAATTTTACAAAAAATCAAATTTAAATTATTTATCAATAAAAATGGTGTGTTATAATGGTATGGGAGAGTGATAAAATGACACCACATATTGAGGCAAAAAAAGAAGACATAGCTAAAACTGTAATAATGCCAGGAGATCCTTTAAGAGCAAAATTTATAGCAGAAAACTTTTTAGAAAATTATAAACTAGTTAATACTGTTAGAAATATGTATGCTTATACAGGATTATATAAAGGTGAAAAAGTAACTATAATGGCATCAGGTATGGGAATGGCAAGTATTGGAATATATTCATATGAATTATATAAGTATTATGATGTAAAAAATATAATAAGAATAGGAACAGCAGGTTCATATACACCAGACTTAAATATATATGATGTTGTTTTAACAAACGCATGTTATTCTGATTCATCATTTGCTAAAGTTCAAAATAATGATGAGGAAAATATGATAAATGCATCTAATTCATTAAACTTATATATTATGCAAATTGCAGAAAGATTAAACATTCATTTATCTATAGGTAATATATATTCAACAGATGTTTTTTATAAAGAAAATGATAATTATAAAGATATAGTAGAAAAATATGGTTGTGTTGCATGTGAAATGGAATCATTTGCTTTATTCCATAATGCAAAAATTTTAAATAAAAGAGCAGCTTGTTTATTAACAATTTCAAATAGTTTTGTGACTGGTGAAGAAACTTCAAGTGAAGAAAGAGAAAAAAAATTAACTGATATGATAAAAATCGCACTTGAAACATCTTTAGTATTATAAAAATAAGTATAATACATATACTAACGAAAGAGGTGACTTATGAAATATAAAAAAATAGATGTAGGACCTTATAATATTCATTTAATAAATACAAACAAATTTAAAACGGTAACAATTAAAATTAATTTTAAAAGAAAAGTTAAAAAAAGTGAAATAACAAAACGTTCTTTGCTTTCAAGAATACTTTTAGAATCAAGTATGAATTATAAAAGTAGTAGATTACTTGAAATAAAAATAGAAGAATTATATAATTTATCTTTGAATTCATCATCATATATATCAGGAAATTATTCAGTTTTAAGTTTATCTAGTATTTTTTTAAATGATAAATATACAGAAAAAAATCAAGTGAAAAATTCAATTGAATTTATATTGGATATATTACTAAATCCAAATGTTGAAAATAACAAATTTAATAAAGATTCATTTAATTTTGCGGTTTCTTCATTGAAAGAAGAATTAGAATCACAATGTGATAATCCATCTTTTTATAGTGAACTTAGAGCTAATGAAGAAACAGATAAAAAAGCAAGTTTTTCATATAATGCGACTGGATATTTAGACGATTTACTAAAAATAGATGAAAAAAACTTATATAGTTATTATAAATCAGTTTTAAAAAGTGATTTAGTAGACGTGTTTATAATAGGAGATATAGATGAAGAAGAAATAAAAAAAATATTTTCTAAAAAATTTAAAATTAAAACAATTAAAAAACCTAGTGAATCACATTATGATATAAGTAATATATACAGAAAAAGAATAAAAACAGTATGTGAAAAAAAGCCTTTTGGTCAAAGTAAATTAGTTATGAATCTTAAAGTAGAAGAATTATCAAAATTTGAAAGAGAATATGTTATGAGAGTATATAATTTTATACTAGGCGGTGGACCTAATTCTAAACTTTTTAAAGAAGTTAGAGAAAAAAATTCCCTATGTTATACTATCGGAAATTCTTATTCAATTATTTGGGGTATATTAAAAATTAGGGCAGGTATTAATAAAGAATCTTTCAAAAAATGTGTTAATTTGATAAAAAAAGAATTAAAAAGTATGGAAAAAGGTTTATTTACAGATGAAGATATTGAAGCTGCAAAAACCACATATATTAGTAGTTTTGAAAGCATTACAGATAACCCTAGTTCCATAATAAATACATATATTTCTAAAGAATACTTAGATATGGATTTAATAGACGATAGAATGAAAAATATTAATAAAGTTAACAGAGATATGATAATTTCAGTTTCAAAGAAAATACATTTAGATACAATATATTTGTTAGAAGGTGATATAGATGAATAAAAGTATTTTAGAAAACCTAGATTTAACTTTGTATTCAAAAAAACTACAAAATGGACTAGAAATATTTATAGTACCAAATGAAAATGTTAATAATATATATTGTACTTTTTCAACTAAATATGGTTCGGTTCAAAATGAATTTGTTCCAGTAAATGAAAGTGAAATGATAAAAGTTCCAAATGGTGTAGCTCACTTTTTAGAACATAAAATGTTTGAACAAGAAAATGGTGTAGATCCTTTTACATTTTTTTCAGAAAGAGGAGCGGATGCAAATGCAAATACATCAGCTTTTAAAACAACGTATTTATTTTCAGGTCCAGATTTTTTTGAGGAAAACCTTAATTATTTACTTGATTATGTACAAAAACCATATTTTACTGATAAAAATGTAGAAAAAGAAAAAGGAATAATCGAACAAGAAATAAAAATGTATGAAGATGATCCTTATAGTAGATTATATGAAGGAATTTTATTTAATACATTTAAAGAACATCCTATTAGAAATTCAGTAATTGGAACAACAGAAAGTGTTAATAGTATTACAAAAGAGATTTTATATAAATGTTATAATACATTTTATAATCCTTCAAATATGTTTGTGGTTATAACAGGAAAAGTTGATAAAGATAAGGTTTTTCAAATTATAGAAGAAAATCAAAATAATAAAACATTTGAAAAAATGAAAAAAATAGATGTTAAAATTTATGATGAGCCAGATGAGGTTTTTAAAGAAAAAGAAGTATTAAAAATGAATGTTACAATACCTAAAATTTCTCTTAATTATAAATTTAATTTAAATGATTTGCCTGATCATTTATCTGAAAAAGAAAAAATGATGTATTTATCACTTATATTTGATATTAATTTTGGGCCAACTTCTTTATTTAATGAACAATTAAAACAAATGGAAATAATAAATTCTAATATTGAAATATCTAGTGTTGAAGCTTGTAATCATGTTGTATATACTTTATTTTTAGAAACTGAAAGTAAAGAAAAAGCAATTGAACTTGTTTCTAATGAGATAAATAAACTTTCGATTAATGAGGAACAATTAGAACGAAAAAAGAAAGGTATAATAAGCTCAAATGTGTTTATGAGTGATAATATATTTTCTATAAATCATAAAATTATGTCTGATATAGTTAGGTATAATCATGTTATTACAGATATACATAGTATAGCTAAATCATTAAATATAAAAGATGCAAAAAATGTATTAAAAAAATTAAAATTTAATAATTATAGTATTTTTATCGTTGATAAAAAATAAAACTTTTTTTTAATTAAAATTTATGTTATTATATTATTGAAAGGAGTAAGGAGTATGAAAAAAGTATTTGGATTTGCAATTTCATTAGTGGCTATTTTCTCACTAACAGCTTGTGGAGGTAAAACTGTTACATGTACTAAAACAGAAGATGAACAAACTACTAGTATAAAAGCAACATTTAGTGGAAATAATGTAACAAAAGCAACAATTGAATCTGCTGTAAAAGTTGATTCTCAATATTTAGATTTAACTTATACTTATATGGAAACAGCAGCTAAATCTATGAATTATGATGGTGTTAAAGCAAGTGCTACTAAAGGAAAAGATTCTGTTTCATTAAAAATGGAAATAGATGCTTCTAAAATTAGTGATGATACATATGATCAATTAGGATTAACTAAAGATGATTTCAAAAGTCAATCTAGTGAAGATTTTATCAAAGCTATGACTGAAGATGGATATACTTGTAAATAATTTATAAAAAATTAGTCTAATTAATTATTTTGTGATATAATTAATTAGGCTTTTTAATTTAAAGAAAGGAGAAAAAATGAATAAAATTAAAATATTTGCTTTAGGCGGATTAAATGAACTTGGTAAAAATATGTATGTTGTTGAAGTAAATGATGATATATTTGTATTTGAAGCTGGGTTAAAATATGCAGATGATAAAATGCTTGGTATTGATTATATAATACCTAATTATGATTATTTAAAAGAAAATAAAAATAGAATAAAAGGACTTTTTATTACTCATGGACATGATAGTCAAATGGGTGCTATATCAGATTTACTTTTAGATATTCCAAATTTAAAAATATACGGAACTGCTTTCACTTTAGAAATTATTAAAAATCAATTAATGGAAGATAAAATAGAATGTAAAAACTTAATAGAAATAAAAGCACATCAAAAAATCAAGTTTGGTGAAAATAGTATATTTCCTATAAGTTTAACACACTCTGTTCCTGATAACGTTGGATATGCTTTATATACAAAAGATGGAATTATATTTTATACGGGAAACTTTTTATTTGATGCGTCTATGTTAGGTGCATTTAAAACAGATATAGGTAAACTTGCTTATGTAGGAAAACAAGGAGTTTTATGTTTGTTAAGTGAAAGTGGGTATGCAGATAAAAAAGGTTATACATCTCCAAATCATAGAATAAATTCAATAATTAAAGAAACAATTAATAATAATTCAGGAAGAGTACTTATAAATATTTCTCCTGCGCAAATATATAGGATTGAACAAATACTTAATGAAATAACTCCTACGAATAGAAATGTAGTTATAATGGGGAAAAGAATCGAAAGTATAATACTAAGAGCAATTGAAATGGGATATATTCATTTTGATAAAAACAGAATAAAAAGTATTTTTAATGCTGAAGATTCAAGAGCTGTTGTAATAGTATCTGATGAAAGAGAAAAACCTTTTTCAAATATTAAGAGAATAATAAAAGGTTATGATAAATTTGTAAAAATAAGTGAAAAAGATACAATAGTATTTGCTTCACCTGTATATGATGGTATGGAAAAGAGTGCTACTAAAGTATTTGATGATATATCAAAAATAGGAAGTAACTTAGTAATATTGTCAGAAAAAAAATATTTAGCTAATCATGCATCTAGTGAAGATTTAATGTTAATGCTAGATCTAATGAATCCAAAATATTATTTTCCAGTTAATGGCGAATATCGTCATCAAGTAGCAAATAAAGAAGTAGCTTTAAAAATTGGAATGAAAGAAGAGAATATTATCTTAAAACTTAATGGTGAAGTAGCAACTTTTATAGATGGAAAATTAGTTGATACAAACGAAAAAGTTAAAGTTGATGATATCTTAATAGATGGTAAAACAGCTGGTGATATTGGTGAACTAGTACTTAAAGATCGTGAATCTTTAGGTGAAAATGGTATAGTTATAGTAACAGTAACATTAGATAAAGTTACAAAAGAATTATTAGCTGGACCTGAAATACTTACTCGTGGTTTTATATATGTAAAAGAAAATATAGATTTAATTAAAGAAGCCACTAATATATCAAAAGATATAATAGAAAATAATATAAAACCAAATTATGTAGATTTTAATAAAATAAAAATGGCAATTAGAGATAAGGTTGGCAAATACTTCTATGAACAAACAGAGTGCAAACCTATGATTTTAATCGTTGTTCAAGAAGTATAAAACAAGAAATTAAACAAGATTTTTTCTTGTTTTTATTTTATTTATAGATTATAATAACTATGTTATAGAAAAGAAGTGAGAAAATGTTATTGCCAAGTTTAGAAAAAGCAAAATGCAGAACTAAAAAAGAAGTCTTAATTAAAACAAATGATTATATTATAAAAGAGAATTTAAAAGAGCTAGGATTAAATAAAAAATATTTTATAAAAACTTATGGTTGTCAAATGAACGAACATGATAGTGAAAATATTAAGGCCATATTAGAAGAAATGAGTTTTGAATATACAGATGAAATGGAAGATGCAGATTTAATATTACTTAACACATGTGCTATAAGAGAAAATGCTCATAATAAAGTATTTGGATATTTAGGTAGAATAAAACATTTAAAAGAAACAAAACCAAATATAATAGTTGGATTATGTGGTTGTATGGCACAAGAAGAAGTAGTCATAAATGAAATACTTGAAAAATATAATTGGTTAGACATAGTATTTGGTACACATAATATACATGCCTTACCAGACATTTTATTAAAAGCTTTAAAAAATAAAAAAATAAATGTTGAAGTTCTTAGTATAGAAGGGGATGTTGTTGAAAATATTCCTGTTAAAAGAGATTCAAAATATAAAGCTTGGGTAAATATTATGTATGGTTGTGATAAATTCTGTACTTATTGTATAGTTCCTTATACAAGGGGAAAACAAAGAAGCAGATTACCTGAATTTATAATAGAAGAAGTAAATAAACTAGTTACAGATGGCTATAAAGAAGTAACACTACTTGGTCAAAATGTAAATGCTTATGGTAAAGATTTAGATATAAACTATGGTATGGCAAATTTGTTAGAGGATGTTGCTAATACTGGTATAGAAAGAATAAGATTTGTTACAAGTCATCCTTGGGATTTTACAGATGAAATGATAGAAATTATTAAAAAATACGATAATATAATGCCTTATATACATTTACCACTACAATCAGGTTCAAATAATATACTAAAACTAATGGGAAGAAGATATACTAAAGAGTCATATTTAAAATTATTTGAAAAATTAAAAAAAACAATACCTAATGTTTCTATAACTACAGATATAATAGTTGGATTCCCAAATGAAACATTAGATGATTTTAATGAAACATTAGAAGTAGTAAACAAATGCAAATTTGATTCAGCTTTTACATTTATATTCTCACCAAGAGAAGGTACTCCAGCAGCAAAAATGAATGATAGTATATCTTTAGAAGAAAAAAATAGAAGATTATATGAATTAAATGAAGTTGTTAATAAATATGCTTTAGAAAATAATATGAAATATTTAAATCAAACAGTTAAAGTCCTTTTAGAAGAAACTTCTAAAAAAGATGAAAATATGTTGGTTGGATATACAGAAACAATGAAACTTGTAAATGTTAAAGCAGATAAAAAATATATAGGGAAAATAGTAGATGTTAAAATTACTGATGTTAAAACTTGGAGTATGGATGGAACTATTGAAAAATAGTTAAAATTATGATATTGTTAAAATATGAAAAAGGAGTGAGTTAAATGATTTGTCCAAATTGTGGTAGACAAACAGAGTCAGATGAAAAATTTTGTGTAGGTTGTGGGGCACCACTAACTGATTCTGATAATTCTAAAGAAGAAGTAAAAAATGAGTTTCAAGAAGAAAAAGTAGATGAGGTTAATACAGAAAATATTGAAACTCAAAATGAAAGTGAAGAACAAGTTGATAGCGAGTACACTGTTGATTTATCAAATAATAATATTGAATTAAATGCTACAAATAATGTAGAAAATCAACCTGTTATTGCAAACAATGATACTGTAGGTGTAGTAGAACCATCTGTTAAACCTAAAAAAAGTAAAAAAGCATTTATAATAGTAGCTATAGTGTTTGCTTTAATATTAATTGCTCTATTAATTGTTAAGTTCTTTGTATTTACACCAAAAAATTTATTCTTTAAAGGAATAAATGAAGCATATTCAAATACTATAGAAAAAATAGAAAAAAACGATAAAAATGATAAAACATTATCATTAAAAACAAATACAACTTTTGATGTTAAAGTAAATGATAAATATGTAGATGATTCTACAAAACAAATGCTTGACTTCATAAACAATTTAAAATTAGAAATGAATGAAAACATTGATAGTAAAACTTCAAATTTTGATTTAAATACTATATTATCAAATAGTTCAGATAAATTAGAACTTGAACTTTATAAAAGAGAAAAAGCAATGTATGTTGGTTTAGGAAATTTATATTCTAAATATATAAAATTAGATGTATCAGAAGTTAAAAATTTAGATACTGAATCATTAAACTATGTAGCAAAAGAATTAAAAAATATTTTCTTAAATTCATTAGATAATTCAAAATTTAAACAAGAAAAAGCAAATATAACATTACAAGATAAAGAAATGAAGGTAAATAAAATTTCTTATGAATTTGATAAAGATGAAATTAAAAGAATTCTAAAAGAAATGAAAGAAAAAATAAATAACAATCAAAAATTACTTGATAAAATGACTTCTGTAACTGGAAAAACAAAAGAAGAATTGAATCAAACATTTGAAGATTTATTAAATGAAGTAGAATCTAGTTATAAAGAAGAATTGGCAAATTCTAAAGTAGTACTTACAGTTTATACAAAAGGATTACTTAATGATGTTATAGGATATAGTTTAACTGTAAAAGAAAATCAAAATAATATTAAATTAACATATTTCTATAATAATGATGTTAAAGAATTTAAATTGATTGCTAATTCAATTACTTTCCTAACAACAACTACTAAAGAAATAAGTAAAAATGAAACAGAAACAAATATAACAATGTTTACAGCAACAGGTAAAATTAATACAAAAACAACAGATGAAAAGATAGTTTCTACAATAAATGTTAGTGAATTGTCTTCAGGAATGGATTTGTCTGGTACTATTGAATTACCAAATAAAAAAGATAGCGCTACTTTAAATTCATTTATTAAATTAAATGTATCAAATGAAGAAGTATTTAATTTTAATGTAAAAACAACATATGAAAAAAGTAGTGATGTTATTTTAAAAGAAATTGATGATAAAAATTCAGTTTCAGCTTATGATTTACAACAAAATGATTTAGAGAATATTATGAATAAATTAACACAAAACAAATTTTTTGCAGCTATGGCTATAAGTGAAATTAATAATGCAACACAAAGTGCAAATGCACGTTCAGTTGAAGCTTATATGAAAACTTATGAAACAGCATATTATCAAGCAATTTTGGAAGATGAAAATGTAAAGTTTGGTGATAAGCTAGATGTTAATTATAGTGGTAGCAATGTTACTTGCTCAAATATAACTTCGGATGAAGATGGAAACATTACTGCTACTTGTACAGTAGATGGAAAAACATTTACATATGATTCAAATGATGGAGCAAAAGCATTAAATTAATAATTGAAACTATCTTTTGATAGTTTTCTTTTGACTTTTAATATTTAATGTGATAAAGTACATACATTAAAGGAGTGAATTTTCATGGAAGAATTTCTAAGTGAAAATGATTATAATAAAACTATTTTAGGATATAGAGTTGGAAATACTTTTATAGATGTTAAATATGAGGATTGTATTAAAAGATATGAGTATAGTTTGAGATTAGAAAAACTTATTCTTTCTCAAATGGAAAAGCAAATAGAACAAAAATTTGAAGAAGAATATGATGATAAAAAAGCAAATTTAGAAAGGCAATTTTTGTATACTATTATGGAGTCTGTATGCACAGTTGGGTTTGGTGCTCAATGCATTATATCAAATGATATAGTTTTGTCTGGAGTAACATTATTTTGTGCAGGTGTAGCAGTTGCTAATGGATGTTATGCATTAATAAAAAATAATGAATTAAATAAATTAGAAAAAATCAATTTTTTTGTTACACATAAAGATATGTTAAAAAAACATGGATTAACTGTAAATACAGCATCAAATAAGTCTTTAAGAAAATTAAAAAAATTAACACGAAAATAAAGCTTGTTGGCTTGAAAAAAAAAGATATATATTATATACTATATTAGTATTGGAGGAAATTAGATGGATAATATAAAAGAAATTACAAAAAAAATTGAAGGAAAAGCTTGGGAAGATGCAAAAGCAAAAGCATTAGAAAAAGTTAGTAAAAAAATTAAAATTGATGGATTTAGACAAGGTCATACACCAAAAGATATTGTTATAAAAAAATATGGCGAAGATGCATTAAATTTAGATGCAGCTGATATTTGTTTAGAAGAAGCTTATATGGAAATGATTGAAGAAAACAAAGATTTACAAATTGTTGCTCAACCAGAAATATCTTTAAAATCAATTTCATCTGAAGCAGTTGAATTCGCATTTAAATTAACTTTAAAACCAACAGTTAAATTAGGAAAATATAAAGGTTTAAATGTAAAAAAAGATACTGTAAAAGTAACTAAAGAAGAAGTTGAACATGAAATTGAACATTTAAGAAGTCATTATGCTGAAAATGTTGTTAAAGAAGGAAAAGTAGAAGATGGAGATATTGCTATAATTGATTTTGAAGGATTCAAAGATGGAGTAGCATTTGAAGGTGGAAAAGGTGAAAACTATCCTTTAACAATAGGCTCACATAGTTTTATACCAGGATTTGAAGAACAATTAATTGGTATGGAAGCAAATGAAGAAAAAGATATAAATGTTACTTTCCCAGAGGATTATCACAGTGAAGATTTAAAAGGAAAAGAAGTAGTATTTAAAGTTAAAGTAAATGAAGTAAAAATTGTAAGAATTCCAGAATTAGATGAAGATTTCTTTGAAGATTTAGGAATGGATGGAATCAACTCTAAAGAAAGTCTTGAAAAACAAATTGAAGAAAATCTTAAAACACGTAAAGAAGCAGATGCTGAAAATAAATATATTGATGAATTATTAGAAGCTGCAGCAAAAAATGTTGAAGTATCAATTCCTGATGCTATGATTAAAGATGAACAAGATAGAATGATTAAACAATATGAACAAAATTTACAAATGCAAGGTTTATCATTAGAACAATTCTTTAAATTTACAAATTCTGATGAGCAAGCACTTAGAGATCAAATGAAAGAAGAAGCAACAAAAAGAGTTACATTTAGACTTATGCTTGAAGAAATTATAGTAGAAGAAAAAATCGTTATTTCAGATGAAGAAGCAGATAAAGAAGCAGTTGAATTATCTAAAAAGTATCAAATGGAAAAAGATGAATTCTTAAAACAATTTGGTGGAATCGAAATGATTAAATACGATTTAGAAATGAGAAAGGCTATAGATGTTTTAAAAGGAGAATAAAATTCTTCTTTTTTTGACAATTCTTTAAATTATGATATAATACATAACATTCAAAGGGGGATTTTATGAAAAATAATATAAAAGAAAATTGGATGTATAAATATAATTTGGCTAAAGCTTATTTTAAACATAATGGAAATTTAGAAATTTCACAAAGTTATAAAACACTTAATGGATATGAATATGCAGAAGAAGGAATAGCTTTAGGTGCATGGCTAAATACTCAACGTCAAGCATATAAAGGGGTAGGTACTTGTAAAATAACAGAAGAACAAATCAAATTATTAGAAGAAATAGGAATGCGTTTTGAAACACGTGATAATAATGAAGAATGGAACAAAAAATACAAATTAGCTAAAGCTTATTTTGAACATAATGGAAATTTGGAAATTCCAATAGATTATAAAACATTGAATGGATATGAATATACAGAAGAAGGAATAGCTTTAGGTGCATGGCTAAATACTCAACGTAAAGCATATAAAGGTCAAGGTTCCAATAAAATAACAGAAAACCAAATCAAATTATTAGAAGAGATAAGAATTAAATGGTTCTTAAAAGTTGGAACTGATAAAAAAAGCCAAGAAGAAGTAATAACAGAAAAAAATAGTAAAAGAAAACAAATAGAAATGTTAAATAGAGTAAGATCATATTTAAATACACTAGATGAAAGCGAAGTATTATCAAAAGAAGAAATTAATCAAGGAATGATGGATGTATTAAATCATAAAATAAAACGTCTAAAAATAAAAAAATAATAAATGAAATTAATTGGTAAGTTTGATGCTTACTAATTTTTTGACAAATTAAAAAAAAGTGTTATAATATGTGTTATTTAAAAAGGGGGACTTTATGATAAATATTTATATTTCAGGGAAGAATAAGGGAGTTTTAGAAATTAATGTTTGTAATATTAGTGATATGAGTGATTTAGATTATACCTGCACGGTTAAAGACTTTTTTTCTTCTAGTGCAATACAACTTGCTCTTCAAGGATATTTTAGAAAACTAAAAAATGAATATGATTTAAATAAAGAAACAATAAAATTGGAAACAAAACAAATATATGAGGATTGTATTAGAAATTTTAATCATGATATTATAATGATCAATTATAGTTTTGATGATGACAATGATTTATTAAGATATATAGATTTTATAAATAATACAAAAGAAGATTATGAATATATAATTAATGCTCCAGAAAAATATGATGAACAAAAAAATCTTTTAGATCTTTTAAATAAAAATCTTTTACCTAGTAAAAGAGCAAATTTAAAAATTAGATATCAGTATGGTTCTGATTATATTAGTTTAGATCAATTTATGGAGATGTACAATAAAATTATAAGTACTGTTGAAATTGTTAAAAATTCTAAATTGTCACCTTTAGAACAAGTTATGTTTGTTTATGATGTAGCAAAATCAAAAGTTTACAAAAAAAATCCTAAAAATTACTTTGAATCATGTAATTTACATAGTATAGTTAATGGTGATAGTATAGTGTGCTCAGGATATTCTAATTATATTGAATATATTTTAAAACAACTAGGTTTTAAAGTTTCTTCAAAAATCTTTTCTTATGAAACTAGAGAAACATTACATCAAAGAAACATGGTGTATATATACGATGAAAAGTATGGTATAAATAATGTTCTATTATTTGATGCAACATATGATTCTAAAAAAGATGAAGAATACTTAGATAATTATAAGTATTTTGGTAAACCTTGTAATTTTTTCAGAAAAACAAAAGAACATTATGATAATGAATTAGATTTTGTATATGAATATAGTTACGAAGAACTCAAGGAAATGATGAAAAACTTTTCAATTTATACTAGAGCATTTGTTACTGTTAATCATATAATGGGAACAAATAATCTTTCTAAATTAGATTTTAATAACCAAGAACCATTTTTAAAAACTTTAAAAGAGTTTAAAGAAATAACAAATAAAGGAATAAGTAGAAAACAATTTTTAGAATGTTTATATAATGTAAGAAGTTTTCAATATGAACAAGGAATATTGAAAAAAGAATATGATATCTTAGATTATGAAAAAACATTAATAAAAAAGTATGGTAAAGATTATCTAATCACAAAAGAGGAAAAAATGTTTGATATGATATTTGGTGGAGTAAAAAGTGATAGATCTAAATTAAAAGAATTACTAAATGAATTTCAATCAAAACAAAAAGTTAAAAGAAAACAAAGGTAGATTAAAGGTAGATTTCTACCTTTTTCTATTAAAAAATTTTGTTTTTGAAAATCTTTATACGTGATATAATAATAATGAAAGGATGGTTTTATGAACGTAGAAGTATTATTAGAATTAAAAATTAAAAATCTTGATAAGACTTTTACTTATCATGTACCAGACTATTTAAAAGAAAAAATAAAAATAGGCAAAAGAGTTTTAGCGCCTTTTGGAAATCAAAAATTAGAAGGTTTTATTTTAAAAATAAATAATGAAGAGATTACATATGATTTAAAAGATATAATTGATGTAATAGATGAAGATGTAATTTTAAATGAAGAATTATTAGAAATAGGAAAATATATATCAAAAAAAACATTATGTACTTTAATTAGTTGTTATCAAACTATGTTACCTAAAGCTTTAAAAGCTCAAAATAAAACAAAAATTAATAAAAGGTATGTTACTTATTTAAAACTAAATGAAATCCCTAAAAATATAAAATCAGAAAAACAAAAACAAATACTAGATTTATTAAAAGATGGAAAAAAATTAAAAACTGAATGTATAAAAATATCACCATCATCAGTAAAAACATTACTTCAAAATAATGTAATTCATGAAATAAAAGAAGAAGAATATAGATTACAAGAAGAAACTGTTTTAAAAACAAATAAAATTAAATTGTCACAAGAACAACAAAATGTTGTGGATGAAGTTTTAAAAACTAAAAATAAATTTGTTCCATATTTACTTCACGGCGTAACAGGAAGTGGGAAAACAGAAGTATATATGACTATAATAGAAGATATAATAAAATCAAAAAATGTAATAGTATTAGTTCCAGAAATAAGTTTAACTCCACAATTTATTGAAAAATTTCAAAATAGATTTGGAAATAAAATAGCAATACTTCATAGTGCATTAAGTGATGGTGAAAGATATGATGAATGGAGAAAAATAAAGGAAAATAAAGTAAATATTGTTATTGGAGCAAGAAGCGCAGTATTCGCACCAGTTAAAAATTTAGGACTAGTAATAATAGATGAAGAACATTCTCAAACATATAAACAAGAAAATAATCCAAAATATAATGCAATAGATGTCGCACTTTTTAGAGCTAAAAAAAACAACTGCCCAATTGTACTTGGAAGTGCTACTCCATCAATTGAAAGTTATACAAGGGCAAAAACTAATGTATATAAATTACTTGAATTAAAAACAAGAGTTAATGCAAGTTTACCAATTGTTAAACTTGTGGATATGAAAGAAGAAATTAAATCTGGAAACAGAGTTTTATCAAATATTTTAATAGAAAAAATAAATGAAAGAATAAATAAAAATGAACAAGTTATTTTACTTTTAAATAGAAGAGGATATACAACAATAGCAACTTGTAAGAATTGTGGATATGTTCATAATTGTCCAAATTGTGATATACCACTTATTTATCATAAATCATCAAATACAATGAGATGTCATTATTGTGGATATGGTGATAAAAAATTAGAAAATTGCCCAATTTGTAAAAGTAAAGATATAATAGATTATGGAATGGGAACAGAAAAATTAGAGCAAATAGTTAATGAAACATTTAAAAATGCTAAAACATTAAGAATGGATATAGATACCACTAGTAAAAAAGGTTCTCATAAAAAATTAATAGATTTATTTAAAAGTGGTGAATATAACATTTTAATTGGAACACAAATGATAGCAAAGGGACTGGATTTCGCTAATGTAACTTTAGTAGGTGTTATAAATGCGGATTCTACTTTAAATATACAAGATTTTAGAAGTGGTGAAAGAACATTTCAACTTTTAAATCAAGTTTCTGGTAGAGCAGGAAGAGGTTTATTAAAAGGTGAGGTAATTATACAGGGATTTAATATAAACAATTATAGTATAGTATGTGCTAGTACACATAATTATCTTTCATTTTATGAACAAGAAATGAGTATTAGAAAAAAATTAAATTATCCTCCATTTTGTAATATAAGTAAAATTGAAGTAAAAGGAAAAAACTATGAACAAGTATATGAAGAAGCTACTAAAATTTCTAAATATTTAAGTAGTTCCAAAGCCATTATACTTGGACCTAGCAGTGCATCAATGCCTAAAATAAACAATATTTATCAAGTTCAAATAATTTTAAAATATAAAAATACTAAGGATATATTAGAAAATTTGAAATTTATAGTAGATAAATATAAATCTAATAAAAATGTAAATATAGATGTAGATATAAATTGTTTAAAGATTTAGTAATTATTAATCTTAAACATTTTTTTTTATTTTAAAGTATGTTACAATATGTGTGGTGAATTAAATGGAAACTTTTTCAAAATTATATGATAACTTAATTAAAAATAGTAAATTTAGAATATTGTTTTTTATTATATTAACTTTATTAAGTTCTATTTCATTATTTACTATTTCTTTAAAATATGGACATGATATTTTGTTTCATTTATCTAGAATAGTTGGAATAAAAGATAGTTTTAGTAATGATTTATTTCCAAGTATTTATTCTAATTATCTAAATGGATATGGATATGGAAATCCACTTTTTTATCCAGATATATTTTTATATGTTCCAGCATTTATTAACTATTTAGGATTAAGTATAAATACATCATATAAAATATTTATAATACTTGTTAATTTTTTCTCTATTATAAGTATGTATATAACTGTTAAAGGAATTAGTAAAAGTAAATATGCAGGAATTATTTCATCAATTATATATGCTTTTGCATCATATAGATTAATAGATGTCTTTTCTAGAGCAGCACTTGGTGAAGCATTCGAATTTCCAATCGGTGTAGATGTAGAAGGCAGAATGGCTGAGGCACTTCGTCGTCTTGGATTTGATAAAGTGTTTGATA
>ERZ857882.2599-NODE-2599-length-18356-cov-3.580351_pt1 | contig 18356 bp, 15 predicted proteins | sample MGYA00519697_ERZ857882 | MGnify/ENA primary metagenome ERZ857882 (study PRJEB31778, sample SAMEA3449373) | human gut metagenome | biome: human gut; feature: human-associated habitat; material: faeces | place: United Kingdom | collected 2010/2012 ...
GAACCAGCTGGTTAGTAAGTGCGAGCGAAACGCCATCGATGGCAAACGTATAGCTCACGTGCTCAAGCGTCGAAAAGTGCCCGCTGGCCATAATGGTGGAAAGCACGCTGTGCATACGCTCTTCCGACATCGTCTCCATGAGCTCGGCCGCACCAACAGGCGCATAGCACAAACGTGCAGCCGTCGCGATAGCGCGCTCGGGATCGGGCGTGTGGTACAACAGTTCAACGTGCATAATCGTCCCCCTTCTGGTAAGCGATTCAACTTTAATCTATCGGTAAAAAATATGCCCCGCGCCGACGCGCAGGGCATAAAGAAAACAAGGGAATGGCGTTTTACAACTCAAGAGTTATACCCTGTTTGGCCAAATACTCTTCCCACTTCTTGAACGATTCAGTGGAAATACCGTGTTCAATTTGGCAGGCCTCATAATTGGCAGTTTCAGAGTCGATGCCAATTGCTTCAGTCATGAAGCGGAACAACAAATTGTGGCGACGCCAAATCGTGGAACCGTATTCGTAGCCCTCTTCAGTAAGCGTGATGTCACCGTAATAAGGCTGAACAGCGTAGCCTTTTTCTTTTAAGTTCGTCACCGCTTTCGAAACCGACGCTTTCGAAACGTTAAGCTTTGTCGCAACATCAACCGCACGAATAGGCTCGTTGGGGCCGCCTGCAAGATCGACAATTGCTTCCAGGTAATCCTCGAGCGAATGGCTCAGAGGCTCCCTATCGCGGGATTCGAGCATGGTGCCCATTTGGGATTCCGACATACATGCCTCCTTGAATAGCGCAAGCGCGCGTTACCTTCCTGCGGAGTACAATACCACACATAGCGAAGTTTATCCGAAAGGACTCAGGGCATAAGGCGAGAGCCTCGGCGAGCAGCGTTCAAAGCATATAGCGAGGCTCACGAAGCCCGTCTGCGCCGATACTCCATAACACCAACGCCCGCGGGCGCCGATGTCCACCGCAACCTGGCGTCGATGCCCACTGTTACTGCTGCCACGCCTGCCGATGCTGCGGCCTCAATAGAACAAACCGCCCCTACGGAAAAGCGCCGCAATATCAATATCGATTGACAAATTTCTCACACAGCTCGCAAAACGCTATACCGCCAAAGACGGAGGCATGGCTTTAAACGGAAAGGCGCCTCACTATTTCGCCGAGGCAACCGCCGCATCGGCATCGGCGATCATTTTATCGATACGCGCCGTCGCCGAGCAGCCTCCACTGCAGTGCCCCGAGCACGAACCGCACATCTCTTTCTCGCCACACATGCCTTTTTTCATCATTAGGCGAACCGATAGACACACGCAGACGATCAAAATCGCCAGCACAACTGCTGTTGCCATATTCATAACCATAACGGCCTCGTTTCAATTGGGCGCGCATGCGCACCATACTTTCATTCATCAGGTACTTTAACGCTTTTTGCCACACACGCGCTCTTAAATGAATAAATGTTTCCCAAGGGTCACATATTTGACATTTTCGAGGCCCCATGAGAGCCCAGCGTAAATGAAGTCGTTAAAAAGTGACAAAAGTTGCGAATTCGGGGGGCGTTTATAGGTCACTAAGCGCGCAACAACACCGCAAACCGGCGAGCGAAGCTTACGTTAGGGGCCCCATCCCATGAAAACGAGGCTTTAAAACCGCCAAAAGCAGCAAAACTCGCCCATCTACGAGCGAAATGTGGGCTTGCACGCCCCCAGATTCGCAACTTTTGTCACTTTTCGACCTGTTGCTTTACGCTAGCAAGAAAACATCACGCAAATGCGGGGCGCATCCACCCGAAACCGCCCATACTTGGCCCTTGGCCCGCATCGCCTATCGACAATGTTCTGCCCATATTAAATAGCGCCCCGCGAATGCGGGGCGCTATAACCTTGAACTAGGGCCGGGAGCTCTAAACGTTCAGTTTCGCAGATTATTTCGTCTGCTCGTCCTTGTGTTTGGGCATGGGACGGAAGATCTGGAACAGCATGGCCGCAGCAACGGCAATAGCGACGATAGTCCAGAAGCTGAAGCCGACCTCGCCCGTCGCGAGACCCACGAACTGATAAATCATCAGGCCAACGCACCATGCGAAGCCGCACAGATAGCCGATGGTGATCCAGAACCATTTCACAGAGGCTTGCTGCTGACGAATGGTGCCCATAGCCGCAAAACACGGAGCGCACAGAAGGTTGAACGCGCAGAAAGCCGAGATCGCAGCCGCACCGCCACCAATCATCTGACCGAAGCCAAGCCACAGAGCGGGGTCGGACTCGCCGTAGCTGGAAAGCTGCGTGATAATGCCAACGGTAGCAACGACATTCTCCTTAGCAACCAAACCGGTAATCGTAGTTGCCGCAGCCTGCCAATTGTCAAATCCAAGAGGCGCGAAAATCCAGGCGAGCAGATTGCCGAGGCCGGCCATAAGGCTGTAGTCCATGTAGTCAGGCGCATCGGCATCAAGCAAACCGAAGCCGTCGCCCGCATCGCCAAAGTTCATGAGGAACCAAATAACGATAGTGGACAGGAAGATAATCGTACCAGCCTTGATGATGTAGCCCTTCACGCGCTCCCACATGGAAAGCAGCACACTCTTCACGGTAGGCATGTGATATTCAGGCAGCTCCATAACAAACGGCGTGGCCTCGCCGGCGAAAAGCTTGGTCTTCTTCAGCATGATGCCAGAGATGATAATCGCCACAACACCCATGAAGTAGAACAGCGGAGCAACCCACCAGGTATCGTCGGAATTGCCCGTTGCCAGCGCACCGAACACAAGCGCGATAATAGGCATCTTCGCACCGCACGGAATCATGGTAGTGGTCATGATGGTCATGCGGCGATCCATCTCGTTTTCGATGGTCTTGGTCGCCATAACAGCGGGCACGCCGCAGCCAGACGCGATAAGCATGGGGATGAAGGACTTGCCGGAAAGGCCGAACTTGCGGAACACGCGGTCCATGATGAAGGCGACGCGGGCCATATAGCCGCAGTCCTCCAAGAAGGACAGCATGACGAACAGCAGGAACATCTGCGGCACAAAGCCGAAGATGGCGCCCAGGCCGCCGACGATGCCGTCGCAGACCAGCGAATCGACCAGGCCACCGTCCTCGGTGCCGCCCGCCACAAGGGCGTCGTGGACCATGGTGGTAATACCCGGGACATAGGGGCCGTACTGTGCCGGGTCGACCGAGTCGGCATTGTCACCCGCAGCCTCGACGGCCACGTCGTAGGCGTCGCGACCCTGGCCGAGCACATACCAACCGTCGGTACCGAAGAGCTGGTCGTTGGTGAAGTCGGTCACCGTGCCGCCCAAGGTAGAAACGGCGATGTAGTACACGCAGAACATGATGACGACAAAGATCGGCAGGCCCAGAATACGGTTGGTAACCACGCGGTCGATCTTCTCGGAGGTGCTCATCTTGGCCGGAGCCTTAGTGAGGCACTCATCGATGATGTGCGCGATGACGCCATAGCGCTCACCGGTGATGATGGACTCGGCATCGTCGTCGCAGTCCTGCTCGCACTGGGCGACCAGCTCCTCCACGCGAGCAGCCTTCTCCTTAGTGAGGTTGATGAGCTTGCAGGCGTCCGCGTCGCGCTCGAACAGCTTGACGGCGTAATAGCGGCGCTTTTTGGCGGGAACGCTTGCCGGCAGATTGTTCTCGATGTGGTCCAGAACGTCCTCGATGGAGGAATCGAACTTGTGCTCCGGCACCTGGCCCTTAGAAGCAGCGGACTTCTTGACCTGCTCGAAGAGCTCCTTGATGCCCTTGTTCTTAAGAGCCGAGATCATCATGACCGGGCAGCCGAGCTTCTTGGAGAGCTTGTCCGTGTCGATCTTGTCGCCGTTCTTCTCGACCAAGTCGGCCATGTTGAGGGCAACAACCACGGGCAGGCCGGTCTCGATAACCTGAAGCGCCAGGTACAGGTTACGCTCGAGGTTGGTGGCATCGACGACTTGGACGACAACATCGGGCTCGCCGCTCATGAGGTAATCGCGCGAGCATTGCTCCTCGGGGCTGTAGGGGGAAAGCGAGTAGATGCCAGGGAGGTCCGTGATGGTAACGTTCTTGTCGCTTAGGAGCTTGGCTTCCTTTTTCTCAACCGTGACGCCGGGCCAGTTGCCAACGTAGCCGTTGGCGCCGGTAATCAGGTTGAAAAGCGTGGTCTTGCCGCAGTTGGGGTTACCCGCCAGCGCGACATGGATCTGAGAATCCGCCATTCAATCCTTCTTCCTTGTGTGCCTGCGCTGCTTTCTCCGCGCAGGCTGGATAATGTGCTTCAAAGATGCTGCATTAAGTTAGAAATACCTAACTTTATCTGCAGAAATATGCGCCGCGGGCCCTTACTGGACCTCGACGACGGCCGCCTCCTCCTTGCGGATGGAAAGCTCGTAGCCGCGCACGTTGATCTCGACCGGATCACCGAGCGGTGCAACCTTCACGACCTTGAACGAAGTGCCCTTGATGAGCCCCAGGTCCATAAGGTGGCGGCGAAGCGCACCCTCACCGTGAAGCTTGACGATGGTGGAGCTCTCGCCCACCTTAACGTCACCCAACGTCTTCATCCTCTTGTCCCCCTTTCGGTTTTTATGAAATGCTGCAGACTAACCGACGGTCATGATGTGCATGGCAACCTTGGAATCGATGCCAAAGCGTGCGCCCAGCACCGTGACGATGATATTGGCACCACTCGAGCTCACCACGTGGATTTCGCTGCCCTCGACAAAGCCGAGGTCCTTGAGGTGGTGCTTCATGTCCTCATTGCCCTTTACACGAGACACGCGCACGGTTTCGCCCGCTTTTACCATCGAAAGCGGCATTGCCGGCATCTGCGGTCCGCAAGACATGAGTGGCTCCTAACGTCAGTTCGTCCTTCACATCGACATGGTAAAAGTTAGCCACATCTATGTTCGCTTTAGTAAACTAACACGTGGTTAACTTTTTGGAAAGGGTCCCCATTCAGATTTCGAAAAAGTTTCCTATACGAAACAAAAGAAGCACCACAAAGACCATCTCTTTGCGGTGCCTTGTCATACCAATTTATGCAACAAAGGGGACTGTCCCCTTGTCACATTGATGCGCTTAGAGCGAGAGGTTTCTGATCGACGTGACGCAGGAGGCCTCATCCACGCCCGAAACGCGGAACACGACGTCTTCGCCACATTCGCCGCAGAGTGCCATGAGCCCTATAACGTCGCGGCCATCGGTGTAGCGGTCACCAATCGAAACCGACACGTCACTACGGTGCTTGGCAATGATGTCATAGAGCAGCGCAACCGGGCGGGCATGCAATCCCAACGGATCTTTAATCGTCTTTGTAAACTCGACCATGTCCCCTCCCGCGACATCGCACATCGGCCGGCAAAACCCAGCCACGTGGTAGTTATTGTAGCGTTAGATGCTTGTTGAGGGCGGGACGGAAATCGCATCCCATTTCGAGCGTCAATGATGGGACACAGTTTCCGCCAGAAGGCTCAACCGGAAAGTGCGACCCGTTATTTGGCTGGATTCTGGGACGCAGTTTCCGCTGAGCGACCCTGGCGGAAAGTACATCCCATTCTGGACGCAAATTCCGGGACGCAGCTTCCTCGACGTCCGGTCACCCCATGCCCTCACAACCTCGGCGCATAAAAAACGAGGGAAGGCCCGCGTCCTTCCCTCGTTACAGGCAATATGTAGCCGTTCGCCTACATCAGGCGCAGACTGACGTCCTTGAGCTGGGCGCCACTAACGGCACTCGGAGCACCCGACATAAGGTCGGAGCCGCTGGCCGTCTTGGGGAACGCCATGACGTCGCGGATGGAGTCGGAACCGGTGAGCAGCATGCACACGCGGTCCAGGCCCAGAGCGAAACCGCCCATCGGGGGCGCACCAAACTTGAGGGCCTCCATGAGGAAGCCGAACTGAGACTCGGCACGCTCCTCGGTAAAGCCCAGGAGCTTGAGCATGGACATCTGCATCTCGGCGTTGTGGATACGCATACCGCCGCCGCCGGCCTCAAAGCCGTCCATGACAAAGTCGTAGGTGCAAGAACCGGCTGCCAACGGGTCGGCCTCGATCTTGGCGATGTCGGTCTCGGTCGGCAGGGTAAAGGGCTGGTGCTCGGCAGCATAGGCCTTGCGATCCTCGTCCCAGTGGAACAGCGGGAAGTTGACGACCCACAGGAAGTCGTGGCCCTCGCGCTTGATCTCGAGCGCATTGGCCATGTGCGAACGCATGCCGCCCAGGATCTCGTCGGAGAGCAAGCGCGGGCCGGCGGCGAACATCACAAGGTCGCCGGGCTCGACGTCCATGCGCTCGCGCAGAGCAGCCATCTCCTCGTCCGAGAAGAACTTGACGATGGGGCTGTTGATAGAGCCGTCCTCGCGGAAAGCAATCCAGGCCAGGCCCTTGGCGCCAAACGTGGAGGCCACGCCGGCAAGCTTATCGATCTTGGCACGTGCCCAGGCACCGGCGCCCTTGGCGTTGATGGCCTTGACGACAGAGCCCTCCTCGTTTGCGGCAGTCGCAAAGACCTTGAACTTGGAGTTGGCGAAGATGTCGGTCAGGTCGACCAGGTGCATGCCATAGCGGGTATCGGGCTTGTCGGAGCCATAGGTGTCCATGGCCTCCCAGTAGTTCATGCGACGCAGCGGCGTGGGCATCTCGACACCCATGCGACCGAAGGCATCGGCAAGAACCTCTTCGAGCGCGCTCATGACATCGTTCTGGTCCACGAAGGACATCTCGATATCGACCTGGGTGAACTCGGGCTGACGGTCGGCACGCAGGTCCTCGTCGCGGAAGCACTTGGCAACCTGGTAGTAGCGCTCAACGCCACCGACCATGAGCAGCTGCTTCAGGAGCTGCGGGGACTGCGGTAGAGCGTAGAAGTTGCCCGGCTGAATACGGCTGGGAACGATGAAGTCGCGGGCGCCCTCGGGCGTGGACTTAAACAGGGAGGGCGTCTCGACCTCCATGAACTCACGGTTGTGCAGCGCCTCGCGAATGGCAAAGGTGAAGTCGGAGCGCAGCTTGAGGTTGGCCATCATCTCGGGACGGCGGAGGTCCAGATAGCGATAGCGCAGGCGGGTGTCCTCGCTGGTCTCGATGCCGTCCTCGATCTGGAACGGCGGGGTGACGGACGTGTTGAGAACCTTGGCGTGGTCGGTCAGGACCTCGATCTCGCCGGTCGCGAGCTTGGTGTTGGTGGTCTCCTCGCCACGAGCGCGCACGACGCCGTGGATCTTGATGGGCCACTCGGGACGCATGGTCTCGGCAATCTTAAAGGCGTCGCCGTCGGAGTGCTCGGGGTCGAAGGTGAGCTGCGTGATGCCCTCGCGGTCGCGAAGGTCGCAGAAAATAAGGCCGCCGTGGTCGCGGCGACGGCTCACCCAACCGGTGAGGGTGACCTCTTCGCCCACGTTCTCGAAGCGAAGCTCGCCGCAGGTACGGGTGTGCATGGAATGCTCATCGATGGGACGGGTCTGGCTCATACCAGTGATCCTCCTTTATGGATCTGTGCCGCCCCGTGTCGTTCCGGGCGGCGTCGTACAGATTTGCCCAGCCTGCGTAAACCGCGCAGCCAGACATGGCGTTCTATGTTATCGCACCCGCGTCGATGTGCCGCGAAAAAGTAGCTCATGCCCAAAGACTTGACGGAGACGAAACAATTGATGCGCCGTGGCCGTCGCCAAGGCGCGCCGCGTGCGACAATGTGCCCCAATACAACTGCACTCGGAAAGGCCCGCCATGACTGCACGCCTCATCGTTATGGATATCGACTCTACGCTCATCAACCAGGAGGTCATCGACCTGTTGGGCGAGGAGGCCGGCGTGGGCAAGCAGGTAGCGCAGATCACCGAGCGCGCCATGCGCGGCGAGCTTGACTTTAAGCAGGCGCTCGAGGAGCGCGTGGGGCTGCTTGCCGGCCTGGACGAGAGCGTGTTCGAGCGCACCTTTGCGCGCGTGACGTTTACCCCCGGCGCGCTGGAGCTTGTGCGCTCGGCGCACAGCAAGGGCTGGAAGGTCGGCGTGGTAAGCGGCGGCTTCCACGAGGTCGCCGATAAGATCGTGGCCGCTGCGGGCATCGATTTTTGTCTAGCGAACCGCCTGGAGGTCGTAGACGGCAAGCTCACCGGTAAGTTGGCTGCCGACATCGTGACCAAGGAATCCAAGCTCATCCAGCTGCTGGATTGGGCAGTTGAGTGCGGTGTCGATATGGCCCACACCGTCGCGATCGGCGACGGCGCCAACGACATCCCCATGATTCAGGCCGCGGGCACGGGCATCGCGTTTTGCGCCAAGCCCAAGACGCGCGAGGCCGCCCCGTTTGCCATCGACGAGCGCAATCTGATGCTCGCCATGGACATCATCCTGCGCGACTAGTCAATCCGTCTAACAACAGAATCAATTCCTCTATGTCTAGTTTCCGAACGATTTTGTTCTAATGTTCGGAAACTACCCTTCTCGTGCTAGACTTTGCACCGTCGAAGGGAACATATATGGATAAGCGAGATCTTGAGCAATTGCTGAGCGATGTTGCCGACGGAACAGTCACCCCGGCAGTCGCCCTCACGCGCATCCAGACGGCGCCAACCGCCAATCTGGGTTTTGCGCAGCTCGATCTTTCACGCGGGGTGCGCCAGGGAGCCGGCGAGGTTGTCTACGGCGCCGGTAAAACCGCCGAGCAGATTGCCGCCATTATCAAAGCATTACTCAATGCCGGCCAGGTGCGCATCCTGGTCACGCGCCTGGACGCCGAAAAGGCAGCCCGCGCCTCGAAGCTCCTCGGCAACGGCATCGACCTGGGATATGTCCCAGACGCACAGCTCGCCCTCGTGGGCGGCAAGCCCTCCCCTACCGGCAACGGACGCATCGTTGTCGCCTGCGCCGGTACGAGCGACCTGCCCGTCGCCGAGGAAGCCGCGTTGACGGCCGAATTCTATGGCAACGAGGTCGACCGCCTCTACGACGTAGGTGTCGCAGGCCTGCACCGCCTGCTCGCGCATGCCGAGGAACTTGCCCAGGCGCAGGTGGTCATCGCCATCGCCGGCATGGAAGGCGCCCTGGCGAGCGTTATCGGCGGTCTGGTGAGCTGTCCGGTCATCGCCGTTCCCACCAGCGTGGGCTACGGCGCAAATTTTGGAGGCGTAGCCGCGCTGCTCGCCATGCTCAACTCCTGCGCCAGCGGCGTATCGGTCGTCAATATCGATAACGGCTTTGGTGCCGCCTACCAGGCAAGTCTTATCAATCATCTGAGCGCCGGCACATCCTGCGCCCGTTAAGGAGCATTCCATGTCCAACCATCAGCACACGCTTATCATCGACGGCACTTCGGGCATCAGCGGCGATATGACCGTCGCGGCCCTGCTCGACTTGGGCGCCAGCGAGAAGCACCTGCGCGAACAGCTCGCCACGCTGCCGGTCGACGGCTTTTCGATCGCTGTAACGCGCGTAAACAAGCATGGCATCGACGCCTGCGATTTCGACGTCCAGCTTGCAGAGGGCCTCGAGAACCATGATCACGATATGGCCTGGCTCTACGGCAACGAAGCAGCTGTCGAGCATATGCATGAGCATGAGCATGAGCACCACCATCATGGCCATGGCGAGCACGAACACGAGCACACACACGACCATGACCATGAGGCCCACGGCCATGGTCACGAGGGTCACCATCACGCCCACCACCATCACCACCGTTCTTTGGCGGACGTCACCGCCATCATCGACGGCTCACAGCTAAGCGATGGCGCCAAGCGTCGTGCGCTCGCCATCTTTACCGCACTTGCCGCCGCCGAGGCCAAGGCCCACGGCAAAACGCCCGAAACCGTCATGTTCCACGAGGTGGGCGCCGTCGACTCCATCGTCGACGTCTGCTCTGTCGCCATCTGCCTCGATGACCTGGGTATTGAGGACATCGTTGTCGAGTCGCTTTCCGAGGGCCACGGCACCATCCGCTGCGCCCACGGCCTCATGCCCATTCCCGTCCCCGCCGTTGTCAACCTATGCCAGGCGGGCAATATCGCCCTCACGCCCGTACCGGTCGCCGGCGAGCTCGTGACGCCCACGGGCGCCGCCATCGTCGCCGCGCTGCGCACGTCCGAGCACCTGCCGGCACGCTACCGCATCGAAGCCGTCGGCTACGGCGCCGGCAAGCGTCCCTACGAGGGTTGCTCCGGCACGCTCCGTTGCCTGCTTGTTCAAGTGGATGCATAACCATGGATGCCCGCAAAGAAAAAAGCCGCGCTGCCATCGTTGCGGCGTTCTCCGAGCTGCTACGCGAAGTGGACTACGGCAAGATCACTGTCGGCGACATCATCGCTCGCGCCCACGTAGGCCGCGCGACATTCTACGGCCTCTTTAAGAGCAAAGACGACCTACTGTCCGAGCTCGTGAGCGACATCTGCACCCACGCCCTCGACGACGATGGTACGCCGCTCGACGACCCACTCGTGCAAGTCGAGCATATCCTCAACAACCTCTGGGAGCGCCGTCAGGGCGTACGAGCCCTCGTAGCCGGTGCCGGCTCACGCGTCTTCGCCGACTGCTTACGCAAGACCATCATGTCACGAGCAGCCGAAACCGTCCCTACCGACCCAAACGGCCCCTCCGCCACCATGGACCGAAGCTTCCTACTACACCACATAGCCTCAAGCTTCGTAGCCACCGTCCAATGGTGGGCCTGGCACAACTTCCAAGCAAACAAAGCCGACGTAGCCAAAGACTACCTCTCAGCCATAAAACCCCTCTTCAACTAAGTAACTATCCCTTCCCAAAGTGGGAGCCCCATCCCAAAGCGCGAATCCCATTCCAAAGTTCCGCTCCAACTCAAGACGCCACGCATCCCAAAGTGCCACTCGCACCTCAAAGCGCCTAACAACAAAGTGCCCACCACATCCAAATTCAGATATATATGTTGGTTGCTTGTTCGAACGCAACTGGATTCCCGCAGGGTCCGGCATAGGTTAACTTTCCGCCGCACTCCGCAGGACGCAAGAAGCTCCCGCCGCACGAAGTGCGCAGCGGGAGCTTCTTGCATGTCCGAGGACGCGGCGGAAAGTTAACCTATGCCGGACCCGGGCGTTATATCAATTGTCTTGGACTAGAACATGCCCAAGAAACCATGCACAAACAGCGCAGCCAGAGCGGCACCGACAAACGGCGCGATGCCAGGAACAAGCAGGCCGTACTTCCAGTTGTTGTCAGCCTTGTTCTTGATCGGCAGCACCTGATAGGCCATGCGAGGACCAAGGTCACGAGCCTGGTTCATGGCGAAGCCGGTGATACCGCCCATGCCCATGCCAACAGCCCAAACGATCAGACCGACGCAGATGGCGAGCATCAGGACGTTCTCGCCAGCACGGTTAGCAGCAGCAAGGATGGCGCTGATGAACACAAAAGTGCAGATAGCCTCGCAGAAGAAGTTGCGGGCATAGTTCGTACCCTCGGTGGTGGGGTTGGTCGAGAAGATATTGCGCTGGGCAATGGGATCGACGACGCCCTCGGAAGCCTTGAACTCATCGGCATACATAAGCCACGCGATCACGGCACCCGCAAAGCCGCCGAGCATATCGGCAATCATGAAGGGGATGCAGCTGCTCCACGGCACCAGGCCTACGATGCACTGGGCAAGCACCATGGCGGGGTTCATGCACACGGCGCCGCCAAAGATAAACAGAGCAACCGAGATGCCAAAAGACCAAGTGGTGATGGCAAACATATGACCAGAGCCCTGATACTTGGTGCCCTTGAGCACGGTATCGCAGTGCACGCCCACGCCAAAGATGATCATGAGGGCCGTTGCGCCGAATTCGCAGAGGAGTTTGGTAAGCATAAAACCTTATCTTTCTTGTCGGTTATAAACGATTCGTTTAGGCCGCGTACTAGTGCTGAGCGACGACAACGCCCAGGCCATCGGGAATGACGGCCACCTTGGCATCGGCACCCTTCATCTCAAAGGCGAGCTTGAGCGCCTCATCGAGGGTGTTAACCGGCGTCATGTGCATATCCTTGATCATCTGGTGATCGCACAGGTCGGTAACCATGATCACAGGGTGATGCGCGAGGATGCGGGCAAAGATCTGGCTCGTCCACTGGTCGGGCAGGGTCTCGTCCTTAGGACGGTCGATGCAGGCGCGCTCAAACTCTGCCGGATCATTGTCGGCGATGTTGTGATAGAAGCCCTCGCCACCGTGACCGTCGGCACAACCGGCGACATCGATGATCACGCCGCCCTCGGGAAGCGTAGCCTCGGCAGAGCACATGCCCTTCACGGCCTGATAGATGTTCTGGTCGAGCGGGTAGCCGCCATTGGTGGTAATGGCAATCTCGCACTCGACGGGCTCAACGCCGGCAAGGCTCTTCACGAACTCGCAGCCAGCCTCGTGCGCCTTGTGGATGTCGCCGGCAAAGGAGCCGATGACCTCGTGCTTGCCGTTGAGCACCACGTTGAGCACAAAGGCAAGGTGAGCCATCTCGGCAGCGGCAAACATGTCCTCGCTCACGTGGTTGTGGCACAGGTTGCCGGCACGCGAGTGGGAATCATTCACAAACTGACCGTTGTGGTTGTACATGATGGTCTTGTAGCTGGCGATACCAGGCAGGACGGACTTGCGGCTACCAGAGAAACCGGCAAAGAAGTGCGGCTCAATAAAGCCCTCGGCAAGCAGCAGATCGCAATCGGCAGCAATCTTGTTGATGATGCACTCGCCGCCAGAAGGCAGGGTGCCGATCTTTTTCATCATGCTGTCATCGGTCGCGACGTGCATAACGATTTCCTCGTTGGCAACGATCTCCTCGCCGTACTTGTTGACGAGCTCCTCGTGCGTCGAAGGACGATGCATACCCGTAGCAACCAAAATACGCACTCGAGCCTCGGGCGCAGCGGAATGGATGTGATGCAGCAGAATAGGCATCGTCACACGCGAGGGAACGGGGCGCGTATGATCGGAGCTAATAATGACGATATCCTTCTTGCCAGCACAAAGCTCCTCGAGCGAAGGCGAACCATAAGGGTTGGCAAGCGACTCCTCTACCAGCTCTTCCTGCGATTTCGTGGTCTTAAACTCGTTTTGATGACCTTCCATCACACCCGCGAAGTTCTTATCCTCGAGCTCCAGATGCAACGTCTTGTGGTCAAACGGCAGTTCACATTCAAACAATGACGAGCGCCCTCTTCCTTTCAACTGACACATTAGATAAACCGTTGGAAGGATACGCCGCTCACCGAAAAACACCACCGTCCACCGACTCGTTAACACAACGTTCATATTTGACCCACAACAAAACGGCCGCGACCCCAAACGGGACCGCGGCCGCCTGTCAAAGACACTACAGACAGGATGACTTACGCAGCGCCGAGGCAAACATCTACCCCGAGACGTACGCACGTAAGCCATTTTGCATAAATGCGTTAATTAATTGCATAAAATGGCGCATGGATTTCTAGCCGTAACAGGGTGGTACCCTCCGGAGCGTGCATTTTTGCGAGTATTCAGCATCGCGGGATAAGATTTTGGTGTCAAAAGTCTTTCAAAAGGTAGATAGTCCTCATGACTCGTCCCATCTGGATAGCATGCGGCGAGAAACCAGCCATATATGATCGTCGCCAAAGCCCAATCGTCGTGCAAAAGCATCAACAAAGGCAGCGAAAGCCGGCTATGGCCTTATGCATCAATCTTTGGCTGCTGAAAACTCCGTTTTTTGCACGTCGCCCCAAGCACCACCCTCACCCAGCGGCTGATCCGCCGAAGACCGGACATCGCAGGGCCCGCCATTAGTTTACTTTTAGGCACACTCCGCAGGACGCAAGAAGCCCTCGCCGCACGAAGTGCGCAGCGAGGGCTTCTTGCATGTCCGAGGACGTGCCTAAAAGTAAACTAATGGCGGACCCGGACGACTACAGGGCTATCGATTACCCCGTGTTCTGCAGTCCTGCCGAGACGCCGGTCACAGTCGAAAGAATCAGGCTCATGTACTCGGCCTTCTTCTCCTCGGCCATCTCGTCCTGGTTCATACGCACCTCGCGAAGGGCGCGGACCTGGGCGATGGACAGGGCGTCGACGTAGGGGTTGCGCACGCGGACGGCGCAGCCGAGCACGCGGCGGCGCTGCAGCGGCCACTCGTCACCGACGATGGCAAGGACCCACTTACGCGTGAGCTGCATCTCGGTAAAGACCTTCTCGGACAGATCCTGGCGATCGCCCAGGTGCAGATACATCTTGGCGATGCGCTGGTCGGTCTTGGCGATCGACATCTCGATGTTGTCGATGAACGTGCGGAAGAACGGCCACTCCTGGTAGGCAGCCTTGAGCTGGTCAAGATCGCCAAGCTGCTCGCAGGCGGTGCCCAGACCGTACCAAGCGGCCAGGTTAATGCGCGCCTGGCTCCAGCTGAAGATCCACGGGATGGTACGCAGGTCGTCGAGCGACTTGGCACCCAAGCCGCGCTTGGCAGGACGCGAGCCGATCGGCAGCAGACCGACCTCGGTCAGCGGCGTCACGGTCGAGAACCACGGCGTAAAGTCCTCGGTGTTCAGCAGGTCCAGATAGCGCTCGTGGCTTGCGGTGTTGAGCTTCTCGGCCATATCCCAGAACTTCTGCGTGGTCTCGGTGTTGGTCTTCTCGACACTCGGAGCCGACTGCAAAAGCGTTGCGGCGGCAACGGACTCAACATGGCGCTGAGCCAGCGTGCGGTTGCCGTAACGGGCAAAGATGACCTCGCCCTGCTCGGTGAGCTTAAAGAAGCAGTTGACCGAACCCTTGGGCTGCGCCAGCACGGCCTTGTTGGCCGGGCCGCCGCCACGGCCCACGGCACCGCCGCGACCGTGCATGAGCACCAAGTCGATATCGTTCTTCTCGGCCCACTTGGCGATGCGCTCCTGCGCGGAATGCAGCGCGAGCATGGCCGTGGTAGGACCGGCATCCTTGGAGGAGTCGGAATAGCCCAGCATAACCTCCATGCGGCGGTTGGTCTGGGCAAGGCGCTTTTGCACCACGGGCAGCGTAAGCATCTGGTCGAGCACGTCGACGCAGCCCTCGAGGTCCTCGAGCTGCTCGAACAGCGGGATCACGTCGAGCTCGGGGACATCCTCCTCGTGTGCGAAGGACAGGTGGGCCAGCTCAAAGACGTCGGCCACATGCTGGGCACTCTTGGTAAACGAGATGATGTAGCGGTGCGCCATCTTCTTGCCGTAGCGCTTTTGGATGGAACCGATGGCACGGAAGGTGTCGATGACCTCGCGCGTCATGGGCTGCAGGTCACCATGGATACCGTTCTCGTGGATATCCTTGAGGGCGCGGGCGTGCACCACGGAGTGCTGACGGAACTCCATCTCGACCATATGGAAGCCGAAGGACTCGACCTGCCAGATGATGGTCTGGACCGGGCCGTAGGCAGCACGGACGGCACCGCAGGCAGCAAGCGAACGCTGGACGACGCGCAGGTCATCCAGGAACTCGTCGGCGCTGTGGTACATGGTGTCGGTGATACGGCGCACGGTGGCGTTCAGACGGTCGGCCATGACGAGCATGACGGCGCGATGCGGCTCGTGCTCGGAGATCAGCTCGGCGCGGGCCGTGTACCGAGGGCTCATCTCGACCTGATGGTTCCACAGGTTGATGAGCTCGGCAGACGGCTTGCTGTAGGTGGCCTCGAGCGTGAGGTTGCGGCCGATGCGACGGCACTTGTCCTCGAGCTTGAGCACCATGTGGGTGAAGTACTTGGCGGCGACCTCACGGCTCACCTTGGCGGTGACGTTGGGGTTACCGTCGCGGTCGGAACCGATCCAGCTGCCGGGATGGAAGAACGCCGGGCACAGCGGCGGCACGGTACCGGCCTTGTCGCCCAGCACCCAGTCGTCAAAGCGACGATAGATGACGGGGATGACGTCGAACAGCGTGTTATCGAAGATGTCGATGATGGTATCGGCTTCCTCGACCGGCGTGGGCTTCTTGAGCGCGATGGGGCTCGTACGCACCAGGGCGTCGATCTCCTGCAGCATATGGCGCTCGTTCTCCACCAGGTCGGAGCCGCCCAGACGCGGACGCTCCTCCAGCAGGTTAGAGATACGGCGAATCTTGCCCTCGACGGCCTTACGACGGGCCTCGGTGGGATGCGCGGTAAAGACGGGGTGGAACTCGAGCTTGCCGAGCAGCTCGTTGGCGCCCTCGACGCCCAGCTCATTCACCAGCTGGTGATAGGCGACGGTGAGCTCGTTGGCGGGATCGACCTCGGTATCGGTCGACGCACCGGCCTCGCGCTCGCGCAGCTGCGCCACACGGTAGTTCTCCTCCGACAGGTTTGCCAGATGGAAGAAACTCGTAAAGGCGCGGACAATGACCTGCTGCTTATCGAGCGGCAGGCTGTCGATCAGATCGACGACCTCACGAAATGCCACGGCGGTGGGCTCGTCGGCGGTGGGCACGCCCTGCTCGTCGACGGCCTCGTCGGCAGCGCGGGTACCGGGGTTGCCGGCATTGACCACAATCTCGGCCGACAGGATCTTGTCGAACAGGTCCGCGATCTCGGGATCACACTCGCTAAGCACACGACGTTCCAGGCGCAGGAACAGCGCCAGATTATCGCGCAGCTCCTCGGGGATCTCGATCTCGGCGAGACGCTCCCTGGACTCGGCACTCGAGCCGATTCGGTTAACGAGGCGGTTGACCACGGCAGCGACGCGCGCCGCGGCTTCGGGTACAGACTGGTTGCTTAGGTTCTCAGCCACGTTTCCTCCCATTCCTCCTTCTATGCACGTAACATGCGATATTCATTATAGGCACTCGGCAAAAACTTTCGGCGCTGATTGCGCTTTACCACACAAAAGTATTTTCTGCATTGCAAGGGTTTTGCCCTAAATGGTCGTATTTCTCGGTGGGCGGCATACGCAAACGGGGGCATTCCGCATAAAAGCGAAACACCCCCGTAACAATCGCTCGCCGCGAGCGGGACATGTTAGCGGGTCCGCAGCTCAAAAAGATGCGCTACAGACGCTCGCGAACCGCCTCGACGACGTTGGCCAGATCGACGAGAACCTCGTCATGGCTCTGCATGTCGCGCACCTTGACCTTGCCGGCGGCAAGCTCGTCGCCACCCAGAACCAGGATGAGCTTGGCGCCTACCTTATCGGCCTGCTTAAACTGGGCCTTGAGCGAACGGCCCTGATAGTCGGCCTCGGTCACGATGCCTGCGGCGCGAAGCTCCTGCGTAATGGCAAAGACGTTCTGGCGCAGTTCCTTGCCGGCATTGGCGACATAGACGCACGGGGCCTCATCGGCACCCAGATCGCTGCCAAAGGCCTGCAGGGCCAGCAGGGCGCGCTCAAAACCGACGGCAAAGCCGACGCCTGCCGTGGGCTTGCCACCCTCGAGCTCGACCAGGCCGTCGTAGCGGCCGCCGCCGCCGATGGAGCCGACGCCGGCGCCGGGGGCCTCGACCTCAAAGACAGTACGGGTGTAGTAGTCCAGGCCGCGCACCAAGGTGGGATCCTCGACATACTCGATACCGGCGGCATCCAGATAGCGCTTGACCTGCTCGTAGTGCTCGCGGCACTCGTCGCACAGGTTGTCGCCCATCAGCGGGGCGTCGGCCATGATCTCACGGCAATGGTCGTTCTTGCAGTCGAAGGCGCGCAGCGGGTTGAGCTCGGCGCGCTCGCGGCACTCGTCACACATCTCGTCTGCGTGATCGAGGATGAACTGCTTGACCTGCTCGCGGTAAGCCGGACGGCACTGGGCGTCACCCATCGAGTTGATGAGCAGACGAAGCTTGGAAAGATCGAAGCCCAGGCGCTTGTAGAACTCCATGAGCATGATGATGCACTCGGCGTCTGCCGCCGGATCGGGAGCGCCGAGCCACTCGATGCCCACCTGGTGGAACTGGCGCAGGCGGCCCTTCTGGGGACGCTCGCCGCGGAACATGGCCTCGGCGTAGTAAGCCTTAAACGGCGTGGAGCCCTGGGGCACCAGGTTGTTCTCCACGACGGCGCGCACCACACCGGCCGTGCCCTCGGGACGAAGGGCCAGGCGCTGCTTGGGCTTGAGCTTGGTGTCGGTGCCTTCGGTAAAGACGCGCTCCAGGTTGGCGCCGCTAAAGACGCGGAACATCTCCTTGCGCACAACGTCGGTCGACTGGCCGATGCCGTGGACAAAGACGTCCACCTGCTCGATCGCGGGCGTCTCGATAGGCTTAAAGCCAAACGGCTCGAATACGCCGGCCGCAATCTGCTGCATCTTTTGCCAAGCGCGCATCTCGGCGCCGATAAGGTCGCGGGTTCCCTCCGCCTTCTGTGCCTGCATGGGCAAACACCTTTCTTTTGTATCGCGTCATAGGTAGTGGACATTATACGGCACAAAGCAGCAACGCGGCGGCGCG
>ERZ857882.2600-NODE-2600-length-18350-cov-10.675102_pt1 | contig 18350 bp, 16 predicted proteins | sample MGYA00519697_ERZ857882 | MGnify/ENA primary metagenome ERZ857882 (study PRJEB31778, sample SAMEA3449373) | human gut metagenome | biome: human gut; feature: human-associated habitat; material: faeces | place: United Kingdom | collected 2010/2012 ...
CAACATGAACACCATCGTGGCCGACTCGGGCTACATCCGCCTGTCGGACGACAAGCGGTTCCTGCTCGTGACGCTCTTCAACGGCGAGATGTACGAGCAGACCCGCAACAGCCAGTGGTTCACCCAGAGCAGGCTGCGCCACCACATCTTCGACAAGCAGGATCAGACGATCCCCATGGAAGGCTTCGCCATGCAGCGCAGCGACGCCAACCAATTTTCGAACAGCCAGACCAAGAACATCAACGAGTTGCAGCAGGATATCGACTCGCTGGAAATCCTGGTGAACAACGCCACGACCCGTTCGTACGAACCGCTGCTCAAGGAACAGATATTCTCACGCGACAACTCCGTGCTGCCGCAGCCCGACAGCCTGCGCAAAGACAAGAGCGGCTTCGGCAGCCTCGAAGCGATGGACTCCCTCTCGGCACTCAAACTCCGCGACAAGGCGCGGATATGGAACCAGGCGCGGACGCTGGCCAAAAGTTCGCGCAACATGTTCTCGTTCGACGAGTCGGCCGCCAAGGAGGCGCTCAACCAGCTATACCGCAGCAAGGTCGAGTGGCACAAGAAAATATCGCTCCCCGTGTCGATCATGATCTTCTTCCTGATCGGGGCTCCGCTGGGCGCCATCATCCGCAAGGGCGGCCTGGGACTTCCAGTCGTGGTGTCGATCATCTTCTTCGTGATCTACTACATCATCAGCCTCTCGGGCGAGAAACTGGCCAAGGAGGGCAGCTGGGAAGCCGTTTACGGCATCTGGCTCTCGACGTTCATCCTCACGCCGATCGCCGTATACCTGACCTACAAGGCCACCAACGACTCGGCATTGCTCGACACGGACTGGTATGCCGGAAGACTCAAGGCATTGAACGAGCGCATGCGACCTGCGATCAACAAATTGAAAAACGCGATAAAACTCAAACGAAATGGCAAAAAGCACGATTCTGAATAGTGTAGAAGAGGTTATTGAAGATTTCCGCAACGGCAGGATAGTGATCGTCGTCGACGACGAAGACCGCGAGAACGAAGGCGACTTCATCGTCGCGGCGGAGAAAATCACGCCCGAAATCGTGAACTTCATGCTCAAGGAGGGACGCGGCGTGCTCTGCGCCCCGCTGTCGGAGGAGCGGTGCGCCGAACTGGGGCTCAACATGATGGAAGAGAACAACACCTCGCTGCTGGGCACGCCCTTCACCGTGACGGTCGACCTGCTCGGCAACGGCTGCACCACGGGCGTCTCGATCCATGACCGCGCCGCCACCATACGCGCCCTGGCCGACCCCTCGACCCGGGCCACCGACCTCGGCCGCCCGGGGCACATCAACCCGCTGCGTGCCCGCCAGAAAGGTGTGCTGCGCCGTCCGGGGCATACCGAGGCCGCGATAGACCTCGCCCGGCTGGCCGGCCTGCAGCCCGCAGGCGCACTGATCGAGATCATGAACGAGGACGGCACGATGGCGCGCCTGCCGCAACTGACGGAGATCGCCCGGAAGTTCGGCCTCAAGATCATTTCGATCGCATCGCTCATCGAATACCGGCTGCGCGAAGAATCCATCGTCGAGAAGGGCGAGACCGTCGACCTGCCGACCGCATGGGGCGACTTCCGCATCACGCCGTTCCGGCAGAAGAGCAACGGGCTGGAGCACGTGGCGCTCACCAAAGGCGAGTGGACGGAAGACGAACCGGTGCTGACACGCGTGCATTCGTCGTGCGCCACGGGCGACATCTTCGGCTCGTGCCGCTGCGACTGCGGCGACCAGCTGCACGAGGCGATGCGCATGATCGAACAGGAGGGCAAGGGTGCCATCATCTACCTCCAGCAGGAGGGACGCGGCATCGGCCTCTGCAATAAAATCAAAGCTTACAAGCTCCAGGACGAAGGGCTCGACACGGTCGACGCCAACGTCCGGCTGGGCTTCGGCGTCGACGAACGCGACTACGGCGTCGGGGCGAGCATCATCCGCGAAATAGGCATCAAGCACATGCGGCTGATGACCAACAACCCGCTCAAGCGCGCGGGGCTGGAGGGCTACGGGCTGAAGATCGACCAGATCGTGCCTATCGTCATCGCCCCCAATGAGCACAACCTGCGCTACCTGAAGACCAAGGAGCAGCGTATGCACCACACGCTGGGGCTGGACAAGCAATAAACCCGTGCGATGAAACAGGCCGCGCCCGGAGGCGGGATGCAGGCCGGAAAAAACGTCAGACAACGATGAACCCGAAAGAACTGCGTATCGTATTCATGGGCACGCCCGAATTCGCCGTGCCGTCGCTCCGGGCGCTGGTCGCCGGGGGCTATAACGTCGTGGGCGTGGTGACCACACCCGACAAACCCGCCGGCCGCGGGCAGAAACTCCACCGGAGCGACGTGAAACTGGCCGCACTCGAACTGGGGCTGCCGGTATTGCAGCCCGAGAAACTCAAGGCCCCGGAATTCGTCGCGGCGATGCAGGCACTGCGGCCCGACCTGGGGATCGTCATCGCATTCCGGATGCTGCCCGAGGTAATCTGGGCCATGCCGCGCCTGGGGACGTTCAACCTCCACGCCTCGCTGCTGCCGCAATACCGCGGTGCGGCGCCCATCAACTGGGCAGTCATCAACGGGGAGACGGAAACGGGCGTCACGACCTTCCTGCTGAACCACGAGATCGACAAAGGCGCCATCATCGGACAGGTTCGCGTGCCGATCCTGCCCGAAGACAACGTGGGTTCGCTCTACGACAAACTGATGCACAGGGGCACGTCGCTGGTGACCGAAACCGTCGACAGGATCGCCGCAGGCGACATCAGCCCCATCGAACAGCAGCACGTCGACGAATCGGCACTGCACCCGGCGCCCAAGATATTCAAGGAGGACTGCCTCATCGACTGGTCGTGGGACGGACGCAGGATCGTGAATTTCGTACGCGGGCTGTCGCCCTATCCGGCAGCCTGGACGGAACTATACAGGGAAGGCTCACAGATGCCGCAGGCGGCCAAGATATATTCAGCCGCTTTCGAACCCGCCGCCCACGGCGAAAAACCCGGCAGCATCGAAAGCGACGGCCGCACGCTGCTCCGCGTAGCCTGCGCCGACGGCTGGATCACCCTCGGGGAAATCCAGATAGCCGGGAAGAAACGCCTCGCCGTACGCGAACTGCTGCTCGGCCTGCGCGACATAGGGCGGTACAGGTTCCGGGAATAAAGGGCGAGGGCAGGGACGCCCGCCAGCCTGCAATGCCCGGCTGCAGACGCCCCGCTCCGACAAAGACATTACGAAACTCCCCGGCTCGTGAATCGAGCCGGGGATATTCATTCCGGGACAACGGCCGCCATGCGCCCGAACAATCCCGGGACAACAACTGCCGGAGTCTGACCGTATGCCGGGGAGTTTCATTCCGGGACAACGATGTCATGCGCCCGAACCATCCCGGGACAACAACTGCCGGAAGCCACTGCACGAGCCAGGGATTCGCAGCCGAAGCATACGCAATGCGCCCCTTCGCGACGGCTATTCGATCACGATATCCGCCGTAAGGAAATAGTGGTCGCTGGGATACTTGCCGCCGACACAGTCTTTTACAAATGCGGAGGAGACGACCCGGATACCCGTGCCTTTCAGGAAAATGTAGTCGATACGCCCGGGCGTCCCCTTCTTCGGCTTATAGGCATCGCCCTCGAACCGGTGGAACGACATATGCTCCGCATCTTCGCCATTGGCCTCGACGAACGCATCGACCCAGCCGGCACCGACAAGCACCCCGGCAACGGGGTTCGAAGGCCTGGAATTGAAATCCCCGGCCAGCACCTGCGGCACACCGGCAGGATACTGCGACGTTTCCTCCTCCACGGCCCGCACCTGCGCAAGCCGCGCCTCGTGCGAAATATGGTCGAGGTGCAGGGACAACACCCGGAACTCGCGCCCCGAACGGCGATCCCTGAGCCGTACCCAATTGACATGGCGCGGGCGGGCCGTGCCCCACGACGAGGAGCCGCCCACGAGCGGGGTGTCCGACAGCCAGTAAACCCCGGCGCCCGTCATCTCGTAGCGCCTCTTCGAGAACATCACGAGGTTCTTGGCGATACCGTGGTACTCCCGGTCGGGCAGGGCATCCGTCTCGGGGCCCGGGTAGCCGAAGACGAAATACCCCGGGAACATCCGGCACATGTCCTCGTACTGGCCGACGGTCACCTCCTGCAGGCAATAGATATCCGCTTTGCAGCGCTTCATCACCCGCTCGCAAACATATTTACGCACAGACCAGCCGTTTCCGCCCTCCTCATCCTGCGGCAGGGCCACCCGGATATTGCACGACACCACGCGGTGTACGCCGCGCCCCCGGGCGGCGGCCATGCCGCACAGCAACAGCGCGGCACACACGATCAGAATCCGTTTCATACCGATCTTACCTTAATAATTAATACTGCCCCAACAAGTATTTTAGAAACACACACGGAAGCATATAAAAAACAAACAGAAACAATAAAACACACAATAATACAAAAAAAAAGAAATAATAAAGCATAAAATAAGCACAAAAAGAATAAAATAATTTTACCTTTGCATTACCGGCCCGCCGGAATGGAGCCGGAACCAACCGCAAAAAAACACGATCCACACCTAACGAACCATGAAGGAAACATACGTCATAGGCATCGACTACGGCACGGATTCCGTGCGTGCCCTTCTGGTGGATGCCGCGACAGGCGAAACAATCGCCGACTCGGTATTCAGCTACCCGCGCTGGGGCAGACAGGAATACTGCTCCCCGGCGGAAGCGTGCTTCCGCCAGCATCCGCAGGATTATCTCGATGGCCTGCGCCACGTGATCGGCGAAGTGGTGGCCGCACGGCCCGACGCGGCGCCGCATATCAGGGCGGTTTCGGTCGACACGACGGCCAGCACGCCGTGTCTGGTAGACCGCACGTGCACGCCGCTGGCGCTGCGCCCCGAATACGCCGACGACCCGGACGCGATGTTCGTCCTGTGGAAAGACCACACGGCGCAGCGGGAGGCGGAGGAAATCACCGCCCTGTGCGCCAGCAGCGAGATCAATTATGCCCGCCATTCGGGCAACCATTACTCGGCCGAATGCTTCTGGGCCAAATGCCTGCACCTGCTGCGCGGCAGCCGGCGGCTCCGCCGCGACGCATATGCCATGGTCGAGCTCTGCGACTGGATACCCGCCGTGCTCACCGGGGCGGACGATCCCTCCGCGATACGCGCCAGCCATTGCGCCGCAGGGTCGAAACAGATGTGGGCCGAGGCCTGGGGAGGATTCCCTCCGGAGACGTTTTTCGAAGCACTCGACCCCGCATTGCTACCCATCGTGCGCAACATCAGCAAGACGAACCGCACGTGCGACCACGCAGCCGGGACGATCACGCCCGCGTGGGCGCAGGCGCTCGAACTTCCCGAGGGGGTCGTAGTAGGGGTGGGCAACATCGACGCCCATGCGGGAGCCGTAGGCGCCGGAATCCGCTGCGGCACGGTCGTGCTCAACCTCGGCACCTCGGCCTGCCACATGGCGCTGATGCCTTCGGATGAGATGGGCGGACGCCTCGTCGAAGGGATATTCGGACAGGTGGACAGCTCGATCGTACCCGGCATGGTCGGGTTCGAAGCCGGGTTATCCGCCTTCGGGGATGTCTATGCGTGGTTCAGGAACCTGCTGTGCTGGCCCCTGGAAGAGTTGCTCGTGCAGCCTGGGGCACCCGACGCGCAGGCCCGGCAGCGGCTGGCCGAAGAGTGCCGCGACAAAATCATGGGCAGGCTCGCCGAAGAGGCAGAGCGGCTGGAGCTCCGGGCGGACATGCCGCTGGCGACGGACTGGCTCAACGGCCGCCGCAACCCGTACCCCGCGCCGGAACTGACCGGGACGCTCACGGGGCTGCGGCTCTCGACGACGGCGCCCGAAATATACTACGCCTTCGCCGAAGCGACGGCGTTCGCCACGAAGGCGATCCTCGACCACCTCGCAGCGAACGGCGTGGCGATCGAGCGCCTCACGGGGATCGGCGGCATATCGCAGAAATCGCCCTTCGTCATGCAGCTGCTGGCCGACGTAACCGGCCGGGAAATCTCGGTCATCGACTGCAAACAGGCCTGCGCCATGGGTTCGGTGGTCTACGCCACGGTCATCGCGGGCTGCTACGGCTCGGTGGAGGAGGCGCAGCGGGCGCTCTGCAACTTCCCTTCACGGCGCTATACGCCCCGCGCGGAACGCCACCCGTTGCTCATGCAGCGATACGAACGCTACAAAGCCCAGGGAGGGCTCCCGCAACGCTAACCGACACGCAAACCCATACAACCGACGACACGCATGAACCTGCTGAACAACCCGGAAAAACGGAAATGGATGATCGTGGTGACGATCTTCATCGCCATCATCTGCAATTACCTCGACCGCCAGTTGCTTTCGATCCTCAAGCCGACGATCAAAGCGGCCTTCGACATGAACGACGACGGCTATGCCTTCATCGTCAACATCTTCCTGATATGCTACGCCGTCATGTATCCCATATCGGGCATCCTGGTCGACCGGTTCGGCCCGAAAAAGGTGATGTTTCTGGGCATCCTGGCATGGTCGGCGGCCTGCATCGGAGGCGGCCTTTCGACCAATATGGAACAGTTCGCATTTTTCCGCGGGCTGCTGGGGCTGGCCGAGCCCACGATCTTCGCCGGGCAGATCGTCGCCGTGACCGTCTGGTTCGAAAAACGCCAGCGTGCCACGGCCAACAGCCTCTGTACGGCGGGCGGTTCGATCGGCACGGTCGTGGCCCCGATCGTCATCGCATGGCTCTCGACGATCTTTCCGTGGAACGACGTCTTCGTCCTGGCCGGGGCCATCGGCATCCTGATCGCCATCGTTTGGATGGCCGTCTACGCCGACCCGCCCAAAGAGATACTCGACGTCACGCTCAGCGAAAGCGCCGCCAACCGGCACCACGGCAAAGCCTTCACGTGGGGCGGGCTCTGGAAGACACGCACGCTGTGGGGCGTGCTGCTCATCCGTTTTGTCAGCGATCCGGTCTGGTATTTCTGTCTCTTCTGGCTGCCCGGTTACCTGCAGGAGGATTCGGGACTGACGCTCATACAGGTGGGATGGGTCGGCTGGATCCCGTTCCTGTTCGGCGCCGTGGGCGGCGTATTGACCTCGGCATGGTCGGACAAAATGGTACGCAAGGGCATGGATCCTCTGCGCGCGCGCAAGCGCATGATGACGCTGGTGGCCGTCGCGGCACCCCTGTGCATCTTCACGCCCTATTTCAACGCCCTGCCGCCGTACTGGAACGTCGCGGCCATCATCGCCTCGTTCAGCCTGATCGCCATCATGTGCCTGAGCTGGCTCTACACGATCTGCGTGGTGATCGCCGAGGCATTCCCCGTACGCAACGTAGCCAGCGTAGTCGGCATCACGGCAGGCTTCGGGGCCGTGGGCGGAGCGATCTTCAACTACTACGTCGGGCAACTGCTGAGCACCATGGGACCGTCGCTTTTCCTCGTAATGGGCGTCCTGCACTGGATCGCTGTCGTGATACTCTGGAAAATGACACGCCCCGAAATCCCGCAGGAAAAACAAGCTGTACAAAAATAAAAACCGAAACCATGGAAAAGAAAATTACGACCGTCCGCGAACCCGCCCGCGACATCCCCGTACGCGCATCGGCGGACATACTCATCGTCGGCGGGGGCCCGGCGGGGCTCATGGCCGCACAGGCCGCAGCGGGCGAGGGACTGAAGGTAATGCTGATCGAAAGCCGCGGCTACTTGGGCGGGAACCTCACGATCGGGCTCCCGATCCTGGGATTCCTGGGGCAGAAGGGCAACCAGATCATCGAGGGGCTCCCGCAGCGGTTTATCGACCGGCTGCAGGAGCGGGGCGCCGCGAGCGGACACCGACCCTGCAAGCTTCACGTAAGTCTGACGATCATCGACCCGGAGGAGAGCAAGACCCTCGCACAGCAGTTGATGGAGGAGGCCGGCGTCGAGGTACTGATGTATGTTTTCTGCACCGACGTCATCAGGGAGGGCAACGAAGTAAAGGGGGTGGTCATCGAAAGCAAGGCAGGGCGCGAGGCGATCCTCGCCCGCACCGTGATCGACTGTACGGGCGACGCCGACGTGGCCTTCCGTGCCGGCGTCGAGTGCCGCAAAGGCGATGCCGAGGGCGGCATGCAGCCCCCGACGCTGATGTTCTCGATGCGCGGTGTCGCCACGCAACGCCTGCGCGACGCGATCGCAGAGCACCCGGACATCTATGACATGGACATCATGCCTGCGGAGTCGTTCCGCAACGAGAAGTTCATCACCGTGGGGCTTCGCAACCAGATCGCCAAGGCACGCGAGGCGGGGATCGACCTCCCGGTGGCCCGCACGATCCTTATCACGGGCATGTCCGAGGACGAAATATGGGTCAACATGTCGCGTGTGAACGGCGTAGACCCGACTGATCCCGGGAGTTACACCCGTGGGGAGATCGAAGCCAGGAAGCAGGTTTACCGAATCCGGAAATACCTGCGGCAGTTCGTCCCGGGGTTCGAAAACGCGTGGATGGATCGGGTGGCACCGTTCATGGGTATCCGCGAGAGCCGCGTCACGGTCGGGAAATACGTCCTCACGGCCGAGGATATCCTGGCCTGCCGACACTTCGACGACGCCATTGCCGTAGCCAGCTATCCCGTCGACCTGCACCATCCCAAAGGCGGGGACTGCACGCTGGAATACTGCGGCGACTGCTACGACATCCCGTACCGGGTGCTTGTGCCCGAAAAGGTCGAAAACCTGCTCGTCGCAGGCCGCTGCGCCTCGTTCACCCACGAAGCGATGGCCTCGACACGCGTGATGTCGACCTGCATGGCCCTCGGCGAAGCCGCCGGACGCGCCGCACGCATCGCCCTGCGGGACGGAGTGAAACCGTCGCAGGCCGACGTGGCGAAGCTGCGCAGCGAATTGAAACGAACCGGAGCCTACCTCCGATGACGGTACGGATCATGCGGTTTACGAAACTGCTGCTCGGCCTCGGCCTGGCGGCCTGTGCATGGCCCCTGTCCGGACAGAACGCCCGCCAGGAGATTTATGCCGACCCCGACAAAGCCGGCGGGGTATACTATGCCTACACGTACGACAATCCGGCCCGGACTCCCGCGCCCGAAGGTTACGAACCTTTCTACATCAGCCACTACGGCCGCCACGGCTCACGCTGGCTGCTCAGGGCGTCGGAATATACGGAGGTGTTGGAAACTTTCGGCAAGGCCGCCCGCGAGGGCGCCTTGTCGGAGTTCGGGCAGGATGTCTTACGCCGCGTGGAACGGGCCTGTTCGGACGGCGAGGGCAGGGCGGGCGACCTCACGCCGCTGGGTGCCGAACAGCATTACGGGATCGCGGAACGGATGTTCGAATCCTACCCGGAGGTCTTCCGGGGCAACGCGCGTGTCGACGCACAATCGACCGTCGTGGTACGCTGCGTGCTGAGCATGGCGGCATTCTGCGACCAGCTGCGGAGGATGAACCCGGAACTGGAAATCACGCGGACGGCCAACAACCGCACGACCCGCTACCTGAACTTTTTCAGCACGGCGGCAAACCCCGGGCCCGCCCCGGAGTACCTGAACCTGCTGAAAAGCGAGAGCTGGATAGAGGCCGAAGAGGGATTCCGGGAAAGCCGGATGCATCCGGAGCGCCTGATGGCCAGGTTATTCGCAGGCGGAAAAGTTCCGGCGGACATCGACCAGCGGGAGCTGATGCAACAGCTCTGGGCCCTGGCCGTAAACGAACAGGACACCCGCAGCGGAATCACATTCCGCGACCTGTTCACCCCCGATGAACTGTATGCCGTCTGGGAGTGCGTCAACTACCGTTTCTACCATCAGCGCGGCCCCGGGGCGCTCAACCGGGGATATGCCCTGCGCTATGCGACAGCGCTGCTCGAAGAGATCATCGCCCGCGCCGACAGTGCGCTCGTGCGGGGCGTGCCCGCCGCCGACCTGCGCTTCGGGCACGACGGCAACCTCATGCCGCTGACCTGCCTGATGGCGTTCGACGGCTGCACGGCCGAGGTTTCCGACCCGGGTCTGATCGCGGACGCATGGCGCGATTACCGTATTTCACCGATGGCGGCCAACATCCAGATGATCTTTTACCGGAAAGAGGGGACGGCGGACATCCTGGTCAGGATACTCCACAACGAACATGAAATGTATCTTCCGCTCGCCTCCGCAAGGCCGCCGTACTACAAATGGGATGACCTGCGGGCCTTCTACCACCGAAGGATCGCCGAAGCGAAAGGCACGGCCGCGGAACCGCCGTCAGCAGGTGCGCTCCAGGCTCCCGGAGCATAACCGGCAGCAGGGCTTCCGATCCGGGAGGCCCGACGTATCCAACGAAGGGGAGGGGGCTTTATAAAGCCTCCCTTTCCCGTAGCGCGTTGCATTATTCTTACTCTCCGATTTTCAGATCAGCCCTTAAAACCCGTCCGCTCAGGGTCGATAAAGAAATCGTAATTACCTGGGCTTCGGACAACCGGGAGTTTTCGTCTGAAAAATCGAGTCGTAAAAACCCGTCCTGCAACAATTCCATATCTGCGGCAGTCAGTTCATCGGCATGTTTACGGATATGGGTCAATCCACCCTTTGCATGATCTTTCAATGTCGGCGCAAAAGAGTAAGCCGTGAAATAGCACAAGTCATTCAACGTACTTCCGGCGGAATGCCCCTCGCCCCATGAAATACTGCTCCTGATTTCGATCCCGGTAAAATTTTCCGCATAGCTTACGTAGTTTCCTACGGTATATCCGAAATCTACCGTGATATAATCGCTGAAATCATCGTTGTGCTTAACAGCCAGCTCCTTGAACTTAGCGACCTCCGAAGCATTTTCCGACGTTATACCATATTTCTTACCGGAGAAATACAACTCCAGGGTCGTTGCATTCAGTTGCCGGACATACATCTTTTCGACCTCCAAATAAGCGTCGACCAGATACTCCTTATAAATCCGGTATGTTCCGGTGTCGTTATTATTTTCAGAGGAGTCGCACCCGGAAAACAAAGGGATCATCATCAGAATATTACAATATAATAACCATTTCATATGAATCATCTTTGGTATTGAATAAGTTTTTTTATCTTTCCACAAACTATTCCGGATTATTGTGCGACTAACTCCGTAATAGCCGTTCCATTACAACCTCCCGGGCCATAATGAAAATCAGATTTAAATGCCAGCCATAATATTTAATATTTTAATATATACACCCAAATATAACAAAAACAAAAACACTCCTCCCGAGAAATATATAGATTCTGCAGGGTAACAGACAAAACAACCGCGGAATCAATATAAAAGGGGGCTTTGCAAAGCCCCCCCCCTTTACATTGCCGGCCGGAACCGGACTATCCCTTGATAGCTATGCCTTTGCCGAGTTTTTTCTCGATCTCCTCCTTCGGGAGAGGACGGGTGCAGAAGAACCAGTCGTAGCATTTTACCCCTTCGGGCTGGTCGTCCATATCCTCGCCCTGCATCGGGACGATCACCTCGTCGCCCGGACGCCAGTCGGCCGGCATGGCGACCCCGAATGCGTCGATGGACTGCAAACCCACCAGGACACGCTTTATCTCCTCGAAATTGCGTCCCAGAGCCAGCGGATAGTAGATCATCGCGCGCAGTTTGCCCTCGGGATCGACGAAGAATACGGCACGCACGGCTGCCGTCTGGCTTTCACCGGGCTGGATCATGCCGTAAAGGTTCGCCACCTTCATCGACACGTCGTCGATGATCGGGAACTCGACCTTGATATCCTTCATGCCCCGGTATTCGATCTTCTCACGGATCGTACGCAGCCATGCGATATGGCTGTTGCGGCTGTCGACCGACAATCCGATCAGTTCGCAGTTCAAAGCCCTGAATTCGGCCGTACGGGCACCGAACGTGAGCACCTCGGAGGTGCAGATCGGCGTAAAGTCGGCGGGGTGGCTGAACAGGATCACCCATTTGCCCTTGTAGTCGGCGGGAAAGCTGATCTTTCCCCGTGTTGTCATCGCTTCGAATGCCGGGACGGGTTCCCCCAGGCGCGGCAGTTGCTGTTCGTTCTTTTCCATAATCCGAAATATTAGTTTTATGCCGGGGCCCGCAAAGTCGGTGCCGATGGATGCGAACCGGGGATCTTTCTACTAAATTACGGTTTTTACAGGAATAGTCCTAATCCGGAACCCTCTGGTTTGCGCGGAAATACGGAAGCGTATACACAAACGGCGCTTTTGGGTAGGGCACGGCTTCCCCGGACGATCGCGGCGTCCGGAAAGGACATCGCACCGATGGGGGGGGGAACCGGAATACGGGGGCAGGCTCAGCCAACGGGGGTGGAAAGCGAGTGACGGGAAAAACACGGCGGACAGGCAGAAGGGACGGGCAGAAGGAACCAGGAACAGGAAACAGAAAACAAGATTAAAAAACGAACAAAGGAAATACCACAAGACGAACGGAAGGAACAGAGGCGGAAAAACGGGTGGTTCCTTCCCTGCCAAATAGAAAAAAGCGGCGACCTTCCGGCCTGCCGCTCTTTTCTTCGGGAACCCATCGGAACCCGGATCCGTCAGCGTACCTTACGGATGATCTCGCCGCCGTGGCGGATCGCCTCCTCGTTGGCGGGAAGCATCTTCCACGCACGTTCGGGCAGCGACTTCTTGAGGCCGACCATCACGTTCTCCATCTCGACGACGGGGCGCACCTTGAGGTACCCGCCCAGAATCATCGTATTGAACAGCTTGGCCTGTCCCATCCGGGCGCATTCGGCCGTGGCGTCGATCGCATAGACCTCGATGTCCTCGCGCACGGGATGGCGCGTGATACCGTTCGTATCGTAGATCAGGATGCCGCCGGGCCTGACCATCGGCTCGAATTTCTCCATCGACTGCTGGTTCAGGATGATGGCCGTATCGAACTCGTGGGCGATCGGCGAAGAAATCTTCCTGTCCGAAAGGATTACCGTCACATTGGCCGTACCGCCGCGCATCTCGGGGCCGTACGAGGGCATCCACGTGACTTCGAAGTCCTGCATTACGCCCGAGTAGGCCAGTATCTTCCCCATCGAGAGGACGCCCTGGCCCCCGAACCCTGCGATAATTAAAGTCTCTTTCATAGCATCCCTTATTTTACGTCCTTGATATCGCCCAGCGGATAGTAGGGCAGCATGTTCTGTTCGAGCCACTCGTTCGAGGCCACGGGCGAGAGTTTCCAGCCGCTGTTGCAGGTCGAAACGACCTCCACGAGCGAAAAGCCCTTGCCGGCCATCGAATTTTCGAACGCCTTGCGGATCGCACGCTTGCACTTGCGCACGTTGGCGGGCGTATGCACGCTCTGGCGCGTGATGAAGGTGGCACCGTCGAGGTGCGCCATCATCTCGGCGATCTTGTAGGGATAGCCGTTCAGGCGCGGGTCACGGCCGTAGGGCGTCGTCGCGGTCTTCATACCCAGCAGGGTAGTCGGGGCCATCTGGCCGCCCGTCATGCCGTAAATGGCGTTGTTGATATAGATCGCCACGACGTTCTCGCCGCGTGCGGCCGCGTGGATCGACTCCGCCGTGCCGATGGCCGACAGGTCGCCGTCGCCCTGGTAGGTGAAGACCAGATTGCCGGGATAGAGCCTCTTCACGGCCGTAGCTACGGCCAGGGCGCGTCCGTGGGCGGCCTCGATCCAGTCGATGTCGATATAATTGTATGCGAATACGGAGCAGCCCACGGGCGAAACGCCTACGGTCTTTTCCGCGAAGCCCATCTCCTCGATGACCTCGGCGATCAGTTTATGTACCGTACCATGACTGCAGCCGGGGCAGTAGTGCATGACGTTGTCGGTAATGAGCTTCGGTTTCGCGTAAACCAGGTTTTCGTTTTTGATTTCAACCTCTGCCATAGCCTTTACTTTTTAATCAGTTTTTCCTTGAGCGCCGCGAGCACTTCGTCGGGCGCGAACATCATACCGCCCTGACGGCCGAAATGCTCGACGGGAGCTACGCCGTTCACGGCCAGCCGCACGTCCTCGACCATCTGGCCGGCATTGAGCTCGGCGGAAAGGAAGCCTTTGACACCGCGCGCGGCCAGTTCGGCCAGCGGCTTCTTGGGGAAAGGATAGAGCGTGATCGGACGCAGCAGGCCGACCTTCAGCCCTTCGGCGCGCGCCATCTCGACCGTGGCCGAGCAGATACGGGCCGACGAACCGAACGCCACGATCACGTAATCCGCATCGTCGCAGCCGATCTCCTCATAACGCACCTCGTTCTCTTCGAGCGCCTTGTATTTCTCCTGCAGGCGCTTGTTGATGATCTCCATCTTCTCGGACTGCAACTCCAGCGACGTCACGATATTGCGCTTGCGGTCGGCAGGCTTGCCGTAGGTAGCCCACGAGCGGCACTCGGCAGCGATCTCTTCGTCGGTCTTGCGGGGACGCTGCGGCGCGAGCACCACCTTCTCCATCATCTGCCCGATCGCCCCGTCGGCGAGGATCATCGCCGGGTTGCGGTATTTGAACGCGAGGTCGAACGCCTCGGCCACATGGTCGTGCATCTCCTGCACCGAATTGGGCGCCAGTACGATCATGTGGAAATCGCCGTGGCCGCCGCCTTTGCAGGCCTGGAAATAGTCGCCCTGCGAAGGCTGGATCGTACCCAGCCCCGGGCCGCCACGCTGGCAGTTGATCACCAGGCAGGGCAGTTCCGCCCCCGCCAGGTAGCTCAGCCCCTCCGACATCAGGCTGATGCCGGGGCTCGACGACGAGGTCATCACCCGTTTTCCGGTCGATGCGCCGCCGTAGACCATGTTGATCGACGAGATCTCCGATTCGGCCTGCAGCACGACCATGCCCGTGGTCTCCCACGGCTTGAGTTCCATCAGTGTCTCCATCACTTCCGACTGGGGAGTGATCGGGTACCCGAAATATCCGTCGCAACCGTAGCGAATCGCCGCATGGGCTATCACCTCGTTGCCTTTCATCAGTTTTACCTCTTTCTCTGCCATAGCTACTCGAATTTTTGACGATAAACCGTGATGACGCTATCGGGGCAAATCACCGCACACGAAGCACACCCCGTGCAGGCATCGGGATTCACCATCCGGGATATGGGATAGCCCTTGCTGTTCACCTCTGCCGACAATTCCAGCACGTCGCACGGACACGAAGCCACACAGACCCCGCACCCTTTGCACCGTTCCTTGTCGACAACGATTGTTCCTTTTATTTTAGCCATAAGCCGTAGTATTGTTAAGTTCCTTACAAATATAAGAAAAAATCCCGGAAATTCTAAACGAATGCAACAAATCTTATCATGAAAAACGGATAAATGAAAGCAGTGCGCCCGGAATAACCCGCCCGAACGCACTGCGTACAAAATATTTCCGCCATTTTATTCCGCCTTCGGACAGGGGTCGAAAACGCGCCGGACAGGCGGTTCCCCGAGGGTTGAATGACTTACCGGCCCCCGACCATCGCGGGGCGGTTACTCTTCGAACGAGTGGATCACCACGCCCGAGCGGAGTTTCGGCTCGAACCACGTCGTCTTCGGGGGCATGATGTTACCCGTGTCGGCGATGTTGATGAGCTGTTGCATCGAAACGGGGTAGAGGGCGAACGCCGCCTTCATCTCGCCGCTGTCGACACGGCGTTTGAGCTCGCCCAGGCCGCGGATTCCGCCCACGAAGTCGATCCGCTTCGACGTGCGCAGATCTTTGATGTCCAGTATTTTATCCAGCACGAGGTTCGACAGCACCGTCACGTCCAACACACCGATCGGGTCGTTGTCGTCGTATGTCCCGGGCTTGGCCGTCAGGCTGTACCAGTGCCCGCCGAGATACATCGAGAAATTATGCAGTTCGGTCGGACGGTACTCCTCCGTGCCCTTGTCCTCGACCGTGAAACTTTCGGCGAGCTTTTCGAGCAACTGCTCCGGCGTCAGGCCGTTCAGGTCTTTCACGACGCGGTTGTAGTCGATGATCCGAAGCTGCCCCGCGGGGAAAGTCACGGCGAGGAAATAGCAATACTCCTCGTTGCCCGTATGGCCGGGGTTCTTTGCCTGGCACTCCTGTCCCACGCGCGCCGCGGCGGCTGTGCGGTGATGCCCGTCGGCGACATAGAGCGCCGGGATGCCCGCGAAAATCTCCGTGATACGGTCGTTGGTCTTCTTGTCGCGGATAACCCACAACTTATGGCCGAAGCCGTCGGCAGCCGTGAAATCGTATTCCGGGTCGTTGTTCTTCACCACGTCGGCCACGATGGCGTCGATCTCGGCGTTGTCGGGATAGGCGAAGAACACCGGTTCGATATTGGCCTGCTGGTTGCGGACGTGGATCATGCGGTCTTCCTCCTTGTCGGGACGCGTCAGTTCGTGTTTCTTGATCGCCCCCGAGAGGTAGTCCTCGTAATGGCAGCACATGGTCAGTCCGTATTGCGTGCGGCCGTCCATCGTCTGCGCATAGATGTAATAATACTCCCCGGGATCCTGTTCGAGCCAGCCCTTCTCACGCCATGCACGGAAATTCTCGACCGCCTTGTCGTAAACCTCCTGCGAATGTTCGTCGGCAATAGGCTCGAAATCTATTTCGGGCTTGATGATGTGCAGCAACGAGCGTTCGGTGGCCTCGGCCTTGGCCTCGGCGGAATTCAACACGTCATAGGGGCGCGACGCCACTTCGGACGCATACTGTTTCGGGGGACGTATCCCGCAAAAAGGTTTGATTTTCACCATATGAATTAATGTATTAAAGCGAAAAAGGCGGGCGCAGCCTTCGCTCCCGCCTTTCACGCACCGTTATCCGCTATTTGTTCACCTGGAACCGCGTATTGCCGTTCCTGAAAAAATCGACGATTTGGGTGGCTGCGGCCAGACCCGCGTTGATATTGGCCTCGGCGGTCTCGGCCCCCATCTTTTTGGCGGTGGCAAACACCCGCTTGCCGAATTTCTCGTCCAGCTCGGCCTGGTTCCCGGCAGCGATGTCGGTCAGCATCCGGGTGTAGGCCGTGGCCGTGTCAAACTCGCCGCCCTCGCTGTAGTCCTTTACCTTTATATAATATTCGTCGCTCTGCATATTGAAGTCCGCGGCGCTCTCCTCCCACGGCGCTGCCATCGTCAGCACGACCTTTGGCTTCACCTCGTCCGGGCTTGCGGGGCTTATGCGCGCAAGGCAGCCGGCGTAGAGACATATAAAGCCGTCGCCGTCCGGGATGATGCTCCGCATGTCGTCTCCACCGCTTATGCCGCACTCCTCCCAGACGAGTATCAGCTCCGTGCCGCCCTCGGGCGACCACCATGAAAGCTCCTCATCCGTCGCGCACAGGAAAGGGTGCTCCGCGTTGCCGGTGTACAGTGTCTGCGTGTTCTGCGGCAGGGCGTATTCCGTCCCGAGCGTCAGAGCCGCGCTGTCTATGGGGTACACATACCCGCTCCCGCCCTGTTCCGTGCGCAGCCAGATACTGCCGTCTCCGCTCTGCTCAAGGCGCAGAGAATATTGGTCAAAGCGCGCAGCGGAAATGTCTATACTGCCGAGGCGCTCGCCCTCCTGCGTATATACCGCGGCTACGTCGCCTATCGTGTCGCAGACGTACAGAAGCCCGTCCGCGCCGAGGTATATCTCGTCCACGCGGTCGGGGATATCGTAGACGGCAAGCTCCGCACCGTCCATGCCGAGCTTCACGATGCGGCTGTCGGAGCGGTACTGACCGTTCTCGTCGTAGCCCTGCCACTCGCCGTACCATACTCCGTCCGCCGCCGGGGCGTAGGCATAGACCCACACGTCACCGATCGCCGCGCCGTCCCTGCTCATGAGGCTGCTGCCGCTGCTGTACACGGTGTTTCCCTCGCCGCGCTTCATGCTGCTGTAGAACACTTCCCCGTCCGTGATCTCAAGCTTGCAGCAGCCGCCGCGGCCTGTCCACTTGCCGCTCTCGTCAACGCTCATCGTCTGCGGCTGTGCGGTCGTCTCGGGTGCAGTTGTCTCCGCACTCCCGCAGCCTGTCAGCAGCGCCGCGAGCAGCAGTACCGTCAGTATCAGAGATATTGTTTTCTTCATGGCTGTGTTCCTTTCGTTTTATGTAATGACTATATATAACGTTCTTCCCCGCCATTTTGTTTCACCGTTTCCGAAATTTTTTACATCTGCTTAACGCGCCTTGCCTTTGTTCTGTAATTCATATATAATATTGGCACTAACTGTCAGGAGGGCTTCGGCATGAAAATACTTCTTCTCAGCTGCTCGACCGGCGAGGGACATAACCACTGCGCGCTTGCCGTCAAGGAGGCGCTGGACGCCGCCGGGCACGAGACATCATTCCTCGATATGCTGCATATGTTCGGCGATCCAGGCCCGCTCAGCTTCGATAAGCT
>ERZ857882.2609-NODE-2609-length-18321-cov-7.320760_pt1 | contig 18321 bp, 18 predicted proteins | sample MGYA00519697_ERZ857882 | MGnify/ENA primary metagenome ERZ857882 (study PRJEB31778, sample SAMEA3449373) | human gut metagenome | biome: human gut; feature: human-associated habitat; material: faeces | place: United Kingdom | collected 2010/2012 ...
TTTTCTTTTTAGTATAGAATAAGAGCTGTCGCCAGCGGATTTTTTTACCCGCTAATGCGACAGCTCCTTTTTTTTATTTTTAAACATATTAATAAATATGGTTTAACTTTGTTAGTTTTTATTAGAATATTTTTATAACTGTAATTAAATGTAATAAATTATAGATGAAAATAAAAAAAACAGTGAGTTATTATGACAAAATTTTGAAAAGAAACAGTTTATAATTTAAGTACAAGGGGGGAAGGAAAATGGTTATATATATTGATATACTTTTAGCTGAGAATTTTATAATTAATTTATTTTTGTTGTTAATATCGTTAAAGATTTTAAGATATAAATATTTTAAAACAATTTATTTAGCTGCAATTTTGGGATCGCTATATACTTTATCTTTATTTATGAATAGTGATATATTAGTATCTTTACCCTTTAAGTTTATTGTAGTTATACTTATGATTATGATTAGTACTAAAAATATAAATATATTAAAACTAATAAAATCAGGAGCTACATTTATTATATTGTCATTTACATTGTGTGGAATAGCTTTTGCATTTTCTATGGTTGAGAATTACAATAGCTTTTTTGAAAACTATTCAATTAATAATTATTCTATAAAGTATTTATTATTATCACTTATGTTACTTTATATAGTTATAGTTAGGGTAGTTGATTATTTAAAAGACAGAGCTTTATTAAATAATTTTATATTTGATATAGAAATAACAAATAAAGAATCATCTCTTATTATTAAAGGCTTATTAGATACTGGGAATGGTCTTAGAGAACCAGTTACAAATTTACCTTGTATAATAATCGAAAGTGATTTACTTAAAGCATTTGATATAAAAAATCATGAGGAGTTTTTGATACCCTATAACACTATTGGTGAAGAGGGAGATTTAAAAGGTTTTAAATACAATAAAGTGAGAATTAGAGGAGAAAACAAAGATTGGAAAAATGTGGAGGTAATAGTTTGCATTTGTAAAAATAAATTAAGTAAGAATAATGAATTTAATGCATTATTATCAAGAGGAGTAATATAGTTATGATAAAAATAAGAATATTGATAAATAGAATTATACAAAAATTGAGGTTTTTAAAAAGTGAACTTTATTATGTTGGAGGAAGCGAAGCTTTACCTCCTCCACTTAAAAAAGATGAAGAAGAGGAACTAGTTAATAAATTGATTCAAGGTGATGAATCAATAAGAGATATTCTTATTGAAAGAAACTTAAGATTAGTTGTGTATATTGCTAGAAAGTTTGAAAACACAGGTTTTGGAGTTGAAGATTTGATTTCTGTTGGAACTATAGGGTTAATAAAGGCTGTAAATACTTTCAACCCTGAAAAAAAAATAAAACTTGCAACGTATGCATCTAGATGTATAGAAAATGAAATATTGATGTATTTAAGAAGAAATAGTAAGGTGAAAGCTGAAATTTCATTTTATGAACCATTAAATATAGACTGGGATGGGAATGAACTTTTATTATCAGATATTTTAGGTACTGAAAATGATATAGTTTATAATTTGATAGAAGATGAAATTGATAAAGAATTATTATTTTTGGCTCTTAAGCATTTAAATGATAGAGAGAAGGAAATTGTAAGATTAAGATTTGGTTTAAATGGAGCAAGAGAAAAAACTCAAAAGGAAGTAGCTGATATGCTTGGTATATCACAATCCTATATTTCTAGGTTAGAAAAGAAAATAATTAATAGATTAAAAAAAGAAATCAATAAGATGATTTAGTTTGTCTTTAGTATAAAACATATCACTCTCGGGGATACTTTTTAATGCAGTATGATATTACTTCCGAAGGGGATGATAACTTGATTATTAATAAGGTAGAAATCTGTGGTGTTAATACTTCGAAACTACCTATCTTAAAAGAGAAAGAAAAAAGAGAATTGCTATTAAGGATGAGAGATGGGGATAGAAGTGCAAGAGAAATATTTATAAAAGGCAATTTAAGATTAGTTTTAAGTGTAATACAAAGGTTTAATAATAGAGGAGAAAATGTAGATGATTTATTTCAAGTAGGGTGTATAGGCTTAATGAAGTCTATCGATAATTTTGATTTAGGTCAAAATGTTAAGTTTTCAACCTATGCTGTACCTATGATAATTGGTGAAATTAGAAGATATCTAAGAGATAATAACTCAATAAGAGTAAGCAGGTCATTAAGAGATATAGCATACAAAGCTTTATTAGTAAGAGATAAATTAATAAAGGAAAATAATAAAGAACCAACTGTTTCACAAATAGCAAAAGAATTGAATTTACCTAGAGAAGAAGTAGTATTTGCATTAGATGCCATTCAAGATCCAGTATCCTTATATGAACCAATATATCATGATGGTGGAGATGCAATATATGTTATGGACCAATTAAGCGACTCTAAAAATACTGATGAAAGTTGGCTTGAAAATATATCAATAAAAGAAGCGATGAAAAAGTTAAATGATAGAGAAAAGCTTATATTAACACTAAGGTTTTTTAATGGTAGAACACAAATGGAAGTAGCTGATGAAATAGGAATATCTCAAGCTCAAGTATCAAGATTAGAAAAAACTGCATTAAAGCATATGAGAAAATATGTTTAGAGCTCATTTATGAGCTCTATAAAAATAAAATTAAGTGTACATGCTTTATAACTTAAGGAGGTTTATATGGGTTTTTTTGATAATGTTAAAGTTGAAGATGAGAAAATAATAGATGAAAATGAGTTTTTATTACATTCTTTAAATACTCTAAGAACAATGGAAGTAATAGATATTAAAACAGGAACAAAACTTGGATTTATTAAAGATTTTGTGATAGACACTAAAGAAAGTAAAGTAGTATCTATATTACTACCTGGGATGGCAAAAGGTTGGTTTACTAAAGACGAAGATATAGAAATACCTTGGGATAAAGTGAAAAAAGCTGGAATTGAAGTTATATTAGTAGATAGTACAGATATAGAAACATTAAAATTATAAAAAAATATAGAAATAATTGAGTAAAATATGTATAATTTATACTAGGCAAAAGAAACTAAGAAAGGCGTGAAAAAGATGAGATGTCCATTTTGCTCATTTGAGGAAAGTAAGGTGGTAGATTCTAGATCAACAGATGATAGCACTACAATAAGGAGAAGAAGAGAGTGTCTAAAATGTGGTAAAAGATATACTACATATGAAAAAGTAGAAGATATTCCAATTTTAGTTGTTAAAAGAGATTCAACTAGAGAAAATTTTAATAAAGAAAAAATTATAAATGGTCTTATTAGAGCTTGTCAAAAGAGACCGGTATCTAGACAACAAATTGAAGATTTAGCAGAAGATATCGAAAAAACAATTTCTAATAAAATGATAACAGAGGTTAATTCTAAATTAATTGGTGAAATGGTAATGGAAAGATTAAAAAATGTTGATGAAATATCTTATGTAAGATTTGCTTCTGTATATAGAGAATTTAAAGATATAAATACTTTTTTAGAAGAAATAAAAAGTTTAGTTTCCAAAAAGTAAAAACTGTTAAAATGATTTTTATCATTTTAACAGCTTTTATTTTTTTTATTTTATAGGAATTTATAAAAAATAACCTTCTGAATAATTTTTTATAAGTTAAAAATAAGTTAAATAATTAAATAGTAGTTCAAAAAAATAGATAATAGACTTAATCAATGGTAAAATATATTAAAACATTTAAATGAGGTGACTAAATGATTAGATTATACAAAGAAGATTTTAAAAGAGAAAAGGATTTTCTTATTTATGATTTAGGAAAAATAAATGTAGTTTTTTCAACAGCAGAAAATAATAGAAGCTTTAATAGACATACGGATTATGGAGTAGAGAATTTAAATAGCATAGTAGAGGATTTAGAATTAAGTAATATCCAATATTTAAATCAAATTCATAGCGATAATGTATTTATATACAGTAACTTAAAGGGAGATATAAAAAATAAAGAAGGAGATGCTTTAATAACAAATGAAAAAAATACTGCAATAGGTGTTTTTACAGCAGATTGTGTTCCTATTATTATAGTAGATGTAAAAAATAATATTATTGCATCTATTCATAGCGGTTGGAAAGGAACTTTTAATTCAATAGTTATAAAAACTTTAGATAAAATGAGAAAAAAATTTAATATAGATATAAATGAGACAAAAGTATTTATAGGTCCTCATATAAGGCAATGTTGTTATGAGATATCTGAAGAATTAAAAAAATCTTTTATTGATAAAACAAAAATAGATGAAAAAATATTATTTAAAGATAGAAATTTGAGTATGGAGGAATGTATACTAAAGGATATAAGAGAATTTGGAATAAAGGAAAGTAATATTTACTCTTTAAAATTGTGCACTCACTGTGAAGAGGATATTAATTTATATTCTTATAGAAAATCAGTAGGAACTTATGGAAGATTATTTTCATTTGCTTTTATAAAGTAAGGGGGGATAGGAATGGCATCAGAAAAAATACTAGTGGTAGATGATGAAGATCATATTGTTGAATTAATTAGCTATAATTTAATAAATTCTGGATATAGTGTTCTTACAGCAAATAACGGAATAGATGCTGTAAGAATAGCAAAGGAAGATAATCCAAACTTAATTTTATTAGATTTAATGATTCCAGGACTAGATGGATATGATGTTTGTAAAGCTATTAGAAGTGATGTAAATACTAAGAATATATCAATAATAATGTTAAGCGCTAAGGGTGAAGAGTTAGATAAAATATTAGGATTAGAACTTGGAGCGGATGACTATATTACAAAACCATTTTCTATAAGAGAACTTCTAGCTAGAATTAAGGCAATACTTAGAAGAACAAAGTCTTTATCTGAAAGTGAAGAAATATATAGATGTAATGATATGTGTATCAATTTTGAAAGAAGAGAGGTTACTATTTTAGATAATAAGATAGATTTAACTTTAAAGGAATTTGAATTACTTGAAATATTAGTTAAAAATAGAGGGAAAATATTAACTAGAGAAACTCTTTTAGATAAAATATGGGGTTATGAATATGTTGGTGAAACAAGAACTATAGATGTTCATATTAGATATTTAAGAAAAAAAATTGAGGTAGATGATAAAAATCCAAGATTTATTGAAACTATAAGAGGAGTAGGATATAGATTTAATCCTAACAATTAGTTATGAAGAAAAGAATAGTAGTATCATCATTAATAACAGTAATATTTGCATTGATAGTAGTGACTTCTTCTTTCATAGCATTATTAAATGTTAAAGAAATAGAAAGAACAAAAGATATTCTATCAAGTTATAATGATATGGTTATAAGACATATTAAGCTAGGAGATGATGACTTAGTTGGTTTTAAAATTAATAATTCTAGAGTTAGATTTACAATAGTAGATAAAGCAGGAAATGTAATAAAGGATTCAGAAAATAATAATCTTGAAAATCACTCTAGTAGAGAAGAAATAATAGGTGCTTTTAAGAATGGGAAATCAACTTCAACAAGATATAGTAGGACTGAAGGCGTTAATGTTATTTATTATGCAACAAAAATAGATGAAAATACAGTATTAAGATCCTCAGTTCCTATAAGTAATATTAAATTTTTTACTGAAGGCTATATAAAATATTATCTTATAATAATAATCTTTGTTATTTTATTATGTTTAGGACTTTCCTTAAAATTAATTAGAGCTATTATATATCCTTTAAAGGAATTAGAAATAGTAACTGATAAAATTGCTAATGGAGATTATAGTAGAAGAGTTGATATACATACAAATGATGAAATTGGATCACTAGCCAATACTTTTAATAATATGGCTGATCAACTTAATTCAAAGATTATAGATTCAATAGATAAACAAAACAAGTTAGAAGCTATACTAGAAAGTATGGAAAGTGGTGTAATAGCAGTAGATAATAAACAAAATGTTATTTTAATAAATCCATATGCTCAAAACTTATTAGGAATTAATAAAGATATTATAGGTAAGAATATATCAGAATATATCATTGATTATGATATTATTTCTTTTATGAGAAGTATACATGAGATTGAAACAAAGGAAATTAAACTTATGCATCCTATTCCAAGGGAGCTTAGGATAAAAAAATCACCTATAATTAATACTAAGAAAATACCAATAGGAGTAGTTTTATCTATTTTAGATATTACTGATATAAAAAGACTAGAGAATATTAGAAGCCAATTTGTTGCAAACGTATCTCACGAACTTAAAACTCCCTTAACATCTATTAAGGGATTTGCAGAAACTTTAAAATATGTTGAAGATATTGAAACTAGAAATAAATTTTTAGACATTATAGATAAGGAAACAGAAAGATTAACAAATTTAATAAATGATATATTAGTTTTATCAAATATAGAAAATAACAAAATGAAAGAAGAGGAATTTAATCCTTCTGAAGTTATAGAGGATGTAATTAATATGTTTATTAATCAAGTTAATAATAAAGATGTTGAGATATATTTTCATGATAAAGGAAGTAATGTGCTTCTTGGAGATAGAGATAAATTTTATCAAATGATGTTAAATTTAGTTGAAAATGCAGTGAAATATTCAAATAATAAAGCAATAATTAATATAAGAACTTATGAAAGTCAGTATTATGAGTATATAGAGGTAGAGGATAATGGAATAGGAATTCCAAAAGAAGACTTACCAAGGATTTTTGAAAGGTTCTATAGAGTAGATAAGTCACGGGCAAAAGGAGGAACTGGATTAGGATTAGCTATAGTAAAGCATATTGCTAAGATGTTTAATGGAGAAGTTTATGTGGAGTCAGTACTTAATAAAGGCACAAAATTTACTATTAAGCTTAGAAAGATTAAAAAATTAAATGAATTATAGAACTAAAAAGTTGTTCCAAAAGCAATTATAAATTGTTTTTGGAATAACTTTTTTTATATATTTGTTAAATACATTTAACATAATCCTAACTTTTCTTAACATACAAATAATATTTACTTAACCTTTAAAGATTAATATTAAAATGTAAGATAAATTAATAAAATATTAATTTGGAGGAGTAAATATGAAAGGAAAGAGTTTAAAAATTATATGTACAGCATTATTAGTAAGCATAGTGGGACTTAGCTTTTATGGTTGTGGAAATTCTTCATCTGAAGAAAATGGTAGTTTAGAGAACTCTAAAAATAAAGAAACTATATCTATTTCTGGATCAACATCTGTTGGACCATTAATGGGGAAGCTAGCGGAAAGCTATGAAAGTAAGAATAGTAATATCTCCATAGAAATAAATGAAGTTGGATCATCAGCAGGAATTAAGGATGCTATAAATGGTGTTTCAGACATAGGAATGTCATCAAGAGAACTAAAATCTGAAGAAGCAAGCTTGCTTAAAGCAACAACAATTTCTTATGATGGTATAGCTATAATAACAAACAAAAATAACCCAATTAAAAATATAACTATTGATGAAATTAAAGATATATATACAGGGAAAATAACAAATTGGAATCAAATACAAGATGGAGAGGATTCACCAATAGTTGTAGTATCAAGAGAAGAAGGTTCAGGAACTAGAGAGGCTTTCCAAGAAATAGTTGGATATAAATCAGAAGAGTTAATATCAAATGCAATGATTGCTAATGCAACAGGAGCTGTTAAACAAATGATTATAGGGAATAAAAATGCAGTAGGCTTTGTATCTTTTGAATACTTAGATGATGAAGTAAATGTGGTAAAGGTGGAAAATGTTGAGCCAAAGGCTGAATTAGTTCAATCTGGGGAATATAAAATATCAAGACCCTTCCTTGTAGTAAATAAAGAAGGTAGCTTAAGTGAAGAGGGGCAAAAGTTTATAGACTTTATTTTAAGTGAAGAAGGCCAAACTATGGTTAAGAATAACAAAGCAATTCCAGTTAAATAACTGATTTATTAAGAATGTTAAGGTGTGCATTCTTAATTTTATAGGAGAGGATAAACATGTTAAATGTTAATAGAAAAAATAATGGTAAGTACATTATAGAAAGTATTTCAAAAGGAGTGTTTTTAGCAAGTGCTCTTATTGCAGTAATAAGTTTAGTAGTAATTATAGGATTTGTATTTTATAAAGGATTAACACCATTTATTAATAAAGGGTATTCCTTTAGTGATTTTTTCTTTGGTACTAAGTGGGTACCAAGTTCTGATAAATATGGAGTTATGCCTATGGTAATTGCATCAATACTCGGAACTTTAGGTTCTTTAATAGTTGGTGTACCAATTGGTATTTTAACAGCTATTTTCATAGCAGAAATTGCACCAAGAAGAGTGGGAAGGATTATATCAGGAGCTGTTGAACTTTTAGCTGGAATTCCATCAGTATTATATGGGCTATTTGGTCTAGTAGTAATAGTTCCTTGGATTATGAATACATTTAATCTTCCTAAGGGGCAAAGCCTATTAGCAATAATAATAGTTCTATCAATTATGATGTTACCAACAATAGTAACAGTTTCAGAAACTGCAATAAGAGCAGTTCCTAAATCATATAAGGAAGGATCATTAGCTCTAGGAGCTTCACAGATAGAAACAACATTTAAAGTAGTTGTTCCAGCAGCTAAGTCAGGGATTTTAGCAGCTGTAGTGTTAGGTATAGGAAGGGCCATTGGGGAAACTATGGCAATAATATTAGTAGCAGGAAATTCTCCAATTATCCCCACATCTATTATGGATTCTGTAAGGCCACTTACTACTAATATAGCCTTAGAAATGGGATATGCTTTTGGTACTCATCAAGAAATGCTATTTGCAACAGGTGTTATATTATTCTTATTTATATTAATGTTAAACTTAGTGTTAAGTAAACTTTCTAGTAAGGAAGGTAACTAGTTATGAGAAAATTTAAAGAAAACGTATTAAAAATATTACTATGGCTATCTGCAGCCATTACAGTGGGTATGTTAATTTTCATATTAGGATTTATATTTTTAAAGGGATACAAATTAATAAATATAGATTTCATTACCCAAAATTATTCTGCTTTAGGAGATGGTGGGATTTTACCTATGATAGTATCTACTTTATATACTGTATTTATTTCAATAATAGTAGCAACCCCTATAGGAATATTAGCAGCCATTTATTTAACAGAATATGCTAAGCAAGGTAAGATTGTAAAAATTATTAGATTTGCCACAGAAAGCTTATCTGGAATACCATCAATTGTTTATGGATTATTTGGATCAATATTTTTTGTAGTTACATTAAAACTTGGGTATTCATTACTTGCAGGATCTCTCACTGTTGCAATTATAATATTACCTGTAATTATTAGAACTACAGAAGAAGCTTTAAAAGCTGTACCACCAGCATATAAAGAAGCATCATTAGGTCTTGGAGCAACTAGGTTTCAAACTCTTTATAAAGTAATAGTTCCAAGTGCTATACCAGGAATATTAGTTGGTGTAATATTATCTGTTGGACGTGTGGTTGGTGAGTCAGCAGCTATCTTATTAACAGCAGGTACAGTTGCAAAGATGCCAAAGGGAATTATGTCTAGCGCAAGAACTTTAACAGTTCAATCTTATTTAGTAACTCAAGAAGCCGGTGATATAGGACAGGCAGCGGCAGTTGGAATAGTCTTAATAGTTATAATACTTTTATTAAATATATTAGCAAAGATAATAAGTAAGAAATTTAATAAGGCAAATTATTAATTTATAAATACTAAGAGGTGTAAGTATGTCAAAAGAGGATTTAAAAAAGATTCAAGTGAGAAATTTGAATTTATATTATGGAGATAATCATGCTTTAAAAAACATAAATATAGATTTAGAAGAAAATAAGGTTACAGCATTTATTGGACCTTCAGGATGTGGGAAATCTACATTTTTAAGAACAATTAATAGGATGAATGATTTAATCGATAATGTAAAAATAGAAGGAGAAATCTTTGTTGATGGAGAAGATATATACAAAAGTAAGGATGTTATTGCATTAAGAACAAAGGTAGGAATGGTTTTTCAAAAACCAAATCCATTTCCAATGTCTATTTATGATAATATAGCTTATGGACCAAGATTACATGGTATAAAAGATAAAAAATCCTTAGATGAAATAGTTGAAAAAAGCTTAAAAGGAGCTGCTCTTTGGGATGAAGTAAAAGATAGACTTAAGAAAAGTGCTTTAGGATTATCTGGAGGACAACAACAAAGGCTTTGTATAGCAAGAACAATAGCAGTTTCTCCAGAAATAATATTAATGGATGAACCAACTTCTGCTTTAGATCCAATTTCTACAAATAAAATGGAAGAATTAATGGAAGAATTAAAGAAAAAATACACAGTAATAATAGTTACTCACAATATGCAACAAGCAGGAAGAATTGCAGATAAAACAGCATTCTTTTTAAATGGCGAGATAATTGAGTATGGTGCTACAGAAGATATTTTCTATAAACCTAAAGATAAGAGAACAGAAGATTATATTACTGGAAGATTTGGTTAAAATTATTAAGAGGTGAGAAAAATGATGAGAGAAGTAATGAGTAATAAGATAAAATTACTTAATTCAGAATTAATTGAAATGGCAAGTTTAGTAGAAAAACAAATATATGAAAGCATGGTTGCATTAAAAAATCAAGATGTGGAATTAGCTAAAGAAGTTATAAAAAATGATGATAAAGTAGATGACCTGCAAAAAATTATAGAAGAAAAATGTATAAAATTTATGGCTACAGAATCACCTTTAGCAAGAGATTTAAGAAGTATTTATACAACAACTAAAATTGTAACTGATCTTGAAAGAATGGCAGATTATGCTGTTGACATATGTAAGATAGTTCCTAGGATAAAGGGAGTAAATTTCTCAGATGAAATAACTCCAATTTGGGAATTAGTTGATATTGTTAATAATATGATAAAATTATCTATAGAAGCATATATAAATGGAGATGATAAGGCAGCTTATGAAATTTGTCATATGGATGATAAGGTAGATGCAATTTATCAAGGGATGTTTAGTATAGTTCTTAAAAAGATGGGTAAAGAAACTGAAATGATAAATCAAGGTACTCAAATACTTTTTGCTTCAAAGTATTTAGAGAGAATTGGAGATCATGTAACTAATATATGTGAATGGATAATATTTTCTAAAAAAGGTAATTATGTTGATTTAAATGAATAAATATCACCTTCAGTATATAAGGAGCTGAATATTATATCACATTGACTTGGATTTAATTCAAGATTACAAGGAAATAATATTTAGTTCCTTTTTATTGACTAGAATTTATTAATAATGTAATATAACATCAAGTGATTATTAAAATTAGGGTAACTATGCTTATAAGAAAATTAAAAAATTTAAATTATTATTATAAAAATATGTCTGATTTTATAAATATAAATTTTCGTCAATAATATAATATTGACGGATACTGAGGTGAAAAAAAGTGAAAAATTTAATTAAAAAAGTTGATGTAGGAAGTATAGCTGAAGAAGTTGGTATTGAAGTCAACGACGTATTAATATCAATTAATGGTACTCCTATTGAGGACATTATAGATTATAAATTTTTAGCCGTAGATGAAGAAGTGGTTCTTGAAGTTGAAAAACCGGATGGGGAAATTTGGGAATACGAAATAGAAAAAGAATATGGTGAAAATTTAGGGCTTGAATTCCAGGGTGGAATAATGGATAAGGCAAAAAGATGCTCTAATAATTGTATGTTTTGTTTTATTGATCAGAATCCAAAAGGAATGAGAGATACTTTATACTTTAAAGATGATGATTCAAGATTATCATTTTTACAAGGAAACTTTGTTACATTAACCAATATGAAGGATGAAGATATTGATAGAATAATAAGATATAAAATAAGTCCTATAAATATTTCAGTACATACTACAAATCCAGAACTTAGAGTTAAGATGTTAAAAAATAGATTTGCAGGATCTATTATGGAAAGACTTAAGAAATTAAGAGATGCAGAAATTCAAATGCATGCACAAGTTGTATGTATACCTAACATAAATAATGGTGAGGAATTAAGAAAAACTGTAACTGATTTATATGAATTACATCCTCATGTAAAAAATGTAGCAGTAGTTCCAGTAGGTATTACTCAATTTAGAGAAAATTTACCTAAGCTAGATACCTTCAATCATGAATCAGCAAAAAATGAAATATTGATGATTGAAGATTTACAAAAGAAGTATATTGAAGAAACAGGAGCTCCATTTGTAAGACTTTCTGATGAGTTTTATATAACAGCAGGAATAGATGTACCAAATGAAGAATTTTATTCAGAGTACGATCAGCTTGAAGATGGAGTAGGAATGATAAGATATTATAGAGAAGTTGTAAAAAGATCTATAGAGTTTTTAAACAAAGATCTAAAGGGAAGTTTTTCTATGGTAACTGGAGAATTAGCTTATAATGAAATAAAAAGATCAGCAGACCTTATAATGAAGCATAATTCTAAAATTCATATAGATGTATATAAGGTTATAAATAACTTCTTTGGAAATACTATAACAGTAGCGGGGCTTTTAACAGGTACTGATATAATAGATCAGCTAAAAGGTAAAATTAAAACAGATTATTTAATTATGTCAAGTAATATGTTTAGAAAAGGTTATGAACTAGCTCCAGCTGATATGGTTATGTTAGATGACTTAAATATTCATGACATAGAAGAAGCTTTAAATGTTAAGGTTATAGTTTGTGATTATACAGGTGATGACCTTATTGATTTAATAAATGCAAATTGTAAGGAGGACTAAAAATGGCAAAACCAATAGTTGCAATAGTTGGAAGACCAAATGTAGGGAAATCTACTTTATTTAATAAATTAGCAGGTCAAAGGATATCAATAGTACAAGATACTCCTGGAGTAACTAGAGATAGAGTATATGCTCAAGCTGAGTGGTTAAATCATAATTTTACAATGATAGATACAGGTGGTATTGAACCAGAAAGAGAAGATATAATTGTTAAGCAAATGAGAAGACAGGCTAATATTGCTATAGAAACAGCAGATGTAATAGTATTTGTTGTTGATGGAAAGGAAGGATTAACACCAGCTGACCATGAAGTAGCAAGTATGCTTAGAAAAAGTAAAAAAGAAGTTGTTTTAGTAGTAAATAAAGTAGATAACTTAAAAGATGAAGATAATGCTTGGGAGTTTTATAATTTAGGTATTGGTGATCCAATAACTATATCAGCATCACAAGGATTAGGACTTGGAGATATGCTTGATAGAGTAGTTGAGAACTTCGATAGATTTAATGAAGAAGAGGAAGAAGATGAATATATAAGAATAGCTATGATAGGTAAGCCTAACGTAGGTAAATCATCTTTAATCAATAGATTACTAGGAGAGGAAAGATTAATTGTTTCAAATATTCCTGGAACTACTAGAGACTCAATAGATAGTACTTTAGAAACTGATATTGGTAAATTTGTACTAGTAGATACTGCAGGTCTTAGAAGAAAGAGCAAGGTTAAGGAAGAGATAGAAAGATACTCTGTAATAAGAACTTATACAGCTATAGAAAGATCAGATGTATGTATATTAATGATAGATGCAACTGAAGGAGTAACTGAACAAGATGAAAAAATTATAGGTTATGCTCATGAAATGAATAAAGCCATTATGGTTATAGTTAATAAGTGGGACTTAATAGAAAAAGATGATAAGACAATGCAAAGATACAAAGAAGACTTAGAAATGAAGTTAAAGTTCTTAAAATATGCGAAGTACTTATTTATTTCTGCAAAAACTGGTCAAAGAACACATAAAGTTTTAGAAATAGCGAAAGAATGTTATGATAATTATTCAAAGAGAGTTCCAACTGGGATATTAAATGAAGTTATAAATAAAGCTGTATTAATGAAGGAACCACCAATTGTAGGTCTTAAAAGATTGAAGATTTACTATGCAACACAAGTAGCTTCTAAACCACCTAAATTTGTATTCTTTGTTAATGATTCAAATGCAAAACATTTTTCATATGAAAGATATATTGAGAATCAATTAAGAGATAGCTTTGATTTTAGTGGTACTGGACTTCAAATAGAGTATAGAGAAAGGAAGGAATAATTTATGAGTAATGTGGCTTTTTTGGGAGGAGGTAGTTTCGGTACTGCCTTAGGGATATTATTAGCTAATAAGGGATATGAAGTTAGCATCTATGATAGAGATAAGTCTGTAGTGGATGATATAAATTATAATAGGAAAAATGATAAATATATCAAGGAACTGAAAATACCTAAAAATGTCACTGCTTATAATGATTTGGATGATACATTAGAAAATGCTAAGTATGTAGTTTTGGCTGTGCCTTCACATGTTATAAGAGCAATTTCTAACTCGCTAAAAGGTAAGATTGATAAAGATGTTATAGTAATAAGTATAGCCAAAGGTATTGAAGAAGGTAGCAATTTAAGATTATCAGAAGTTATAGCAGAAGAGTTACCAAACAATAAAGTGGTAATTTTATCTGGACCAAGTCATGCTGAAGAAGTAGCATTTGATATTCCAACAACGGTTGTTGTTTCTTCTAAAGATGAAAAGGCTTCAAAGGAAGTACAAGATTTATTTATTACGAAAGAATTTAGAGTATATACAAATGATGATTTAGTAGGTGTTGAAATAGGAGGAGCCGTTAAAAATATAATTGCTTTAGCAGCAGGAGTTTGCGATGGAATTGGATATGGTGATAATTCTAAAGCTGCACTTATGACAAGGGGAATGGCTGAAATAGTTAGAATTGGTATAAAATTAGGTGGTAAGCCAGAGACTTTCCTTGGACTTACTGGAATGGGAGATTTAATAGTTACATGTACTAGTCTTCATTCTAGAAATAGAAGAGCTGGTTTCTTAATAGGAAAAGGTGAGAGCGTTGATGAAGCTATCAAAGATGTAGGAATGGTAGTTGAAGGAATTAAAGCTTGTAAAGCCTTTTATGAATTAAAAGAAAAATTAGATATAGAAATGCCTATTACTGATGTTTTATATAAAATTTTATTTAAAAGTAAAGATCCTAAAGATGCAGTAGTTGAACTTATGGAAAGAGAAAAGAAAAACGAAATATATTAAGATTAATTAAATAAGGGAAATTTATATCCACTATAAAATTTCAGATATTAATGTCTGGAATTTTATAGTGGATTTTTTATGGTAAATAAATATATTTATATATAATAAGTTAAAAAGAAAAAAGTTGTATATTTTTTTGGGCTTTAGAATATATATATAGTGTTAAAAATAATAGGAGGGTACACTGTGGACAGCTTTAATATATACAAAGATATAGCTGAAAGAACACAAGGGGACATATATGTAGGCGTTGTTGGACCTGTTAGAACTGGAAAATCAACATTTATTAAAAAGTTTATGGACCTTATGGTAATACCAAAGATTGATAATAATTATAAAAAGGAAAGAGCTAAAGATGAATTACCTCAAAGTGGTTCAGGAAAAAGTATTCATACTACAGAACCTAAGTTTGTACCTAATGAGGCAGTAGAAATAACAATTGATGAAGATATAAAATTTAAAGTTAGAATGGTAGACTGTGTTGGTTATATTGTAAAAGCTGCAATAGGCTACATGGATGGAGAAGAAGTCAAGATGGTAAATACTCCATGGTATGAATATGAAATACCTTTTGAAGATGCTGCAGAAATAGGAACGAGAAAGGTTATTACTGATCATTCTACTATAGGTCTTGTAGTTACTACAGATGGAAGTATAACAGGTATTGAAAGAGATGAGTACTTAGAAGCAGAGGAGAGGGTAATAGATGAATTAAAGGCAATCAAGAAGCCATTTATAGTGGTACTTAACACAAAACATATAAATTCTCCTGAAACTAGAGCTTTGAAAAAAGATCTAGAAGATAAATATGATGTTACAGTTCAAGTTATGGATGTAGCTAATATGAATGAAAATGATGTGGAAGATATTTTTAAACATGTACTTAAAGAATTCCCAATTAAGGAAATAAATATTGATATGCCTTCTTGGGTTGAAAAATTGGAGTCTGATAATTGGCTAAAGAAAGATTTCTTTAATATTATCAAAAAAATGTGTGAAAATATTAATAGGGTAAGAGATATTAAATCTTTTGTGAATTTATTAGGAGATGAAGAAAATTTAGCTCCTATTGAAATGAATTCAGTTAAATTAGGAGAAGGGACGGCTAATATAAAATTAAAACCAAAGGATGGAATATTCTATAATATATTAAGTGAAATGTGTGATTTGGATGTTAAATGTGAAAGTGATTTATTAGCTTTAATAAAGGATTTAAATTTTGCTAAGAAGGAATATGATAAGATAAAAGATGCTTTAAATGATGTTAGAGAAACTGGTTATGGTTTGGTTCCACCTCAACTTTCAGAAATGAAATTTGAAGAACCAGAAAAAATTAAACAAGGAAATATGTTTGGAGTAAAATTAAAGGCTTCAGCTCCATCATTGCATTTTATTAAAGCTGATATTAGAACAGAAATAAGTCCTATTATGGGGTCAGAAAAAGAAAGTGAAGAACTTGTAAAATCTTTAATGGATCAATTTGATAATGATCCCACATCTTTATGGCAAAGTAATATGTTTGGAAAGCCTTTAGAAGTGCTTATTAGAGAAGGATTGCAAAATAAATTGTATAAAATGCCAGAAGATGTACAGTTAAAAATTCAAAAGACATTACAAAAGATAATAAATGAAGGTAGTGGGGGATTGATTTGTATTATACTTTAGAATATTAGGGTTGGCATAAAAACCAACCTTTTTTGTATAATATTATTAGTATTTTACAGATGAATAATGTATCCTATAACTAATTGAAAGATAGATAGTAGATTAGATAGTTGTAAATTAATTCTTTGGAGATAATTAAATAAGTTGAAAGATTAATATAATAAATATATAATGTACAGAGTAGATTTTAGTAATTATATTTGTTAAAGAAATGTAGGATATAGTGCCTACAACAAATAATTTTAATTTGAACTTTTGGGTAACCAAGAGTTTTATTTTATTTATATAGATATATTAATGATATTATGTATTATAAACTTTAGGAGGAAATTATGAAGAAAGTAGCAGTTGTATTTAATGGTGGAACTATATCTATGAAAGTTGATGAAAGGATTAAAGCAGCAGTGCCAAGTTTAACTGGAGAAGAAATAATGTCTATGGTAACAGGTATTGAAAATTATGCAAAAATAGAATCATACAGCTTTTCTAGCAAACCATCACCACATATGACTATAGAAAATATGTTGGAACTTAGCAAATTTATAAAAGAGCTTATTAATAGAGAGGATATTGATGGAGTTGTATTAACTCATGGAACAGATACTTTAGAAGAAACAGCATATTTTTTAGATTTAACTATTGACACAGAAAAAGTTATTGTAGTTACAGGTGCTATGAGAAGTAGTTCGGAACTAGGCTATGATGGACCATTTAATTTAGCTACATCAATTTGTACAGCTATTTCAGAAGATGCAAAAGGAAGAGGAGTATTAGTATGTTTTAATGGTGAACTTAACTCTGCAGCTGAAGTTACGAAGGTAAGTTCTATGGCTCTTAATGCCTTTAAGACTCCAAATTTTGGACCAATTGGAATAGTAGATAATAATAAAGTTTTATTTTATAGGAATACTATTAAACATAGAGTTTATAATGTAGAAAATATAAAAGATAATGTAGCATTAATAAAATGTGTTGCTGGAATGGATTCTGATTTTATAGACTTCGCTATAGAAAAAGGATATAAAGGTATAGTTATTGAAGCTTTAGGAAGAGGAAATGTACCACCTACAATGGTAAGCGGAATTAAAAGAGCTCTCAATAATAATATTCCAGTAGTAATTGTATCAAGATGTTTTGAAGGTAGAGTACACGAATCTTATGGATATGATGGTGGTGGGAAAATGCTTAAGGATTTAGGAGTGTTTTTTGAAGAAAGTATGCCTGGTCAAAAAGCGAGAATTAAGTTAATTGTAGCACTATCAAGTGAAAAAGCTATAGATATCAGAGAATCATTTCTTAATAATACGAATTTTACACTAATATAGTATATATTTATACGTAAATATTGACAAAAATAATACCGAAATATATAATAATGTTCGGAGAAGGCTTATATAATTTTTATAATAAGGGTGAAAAGTTTCTATCAGGATTCCGTAAATATATTTACTATTAATTCAATGCTAAAAATACACTAACTTAGCATATACAAAACCCTTAAGGTATATTAATGATAATCTTAAGGGTTTTTATAATTATAAATGATAGTGTAAAGTTTCGTATGAAAAAATAGCGTTAATCAAGGTTGAGGAATA
>ERZ857882.2616-NODE-2616-length-18299-cov-3.899748_pt1 | contig 18299 bp, 7 predicted proteins | sample MGYA00519697_ERZ857882 | MGnify/ENA primary metagenome ERZ857882 (study PRJEB31778, sample SAMEA3449373) | human gut metagenome | biome: human gut; feature: human-associated habitat; material: faeces | place: United Kingdom | collected 2010/2012 ...
TGGCAATGGGACTTTCTCAAACTGCCATCGCCAATGCCAATCTGTCTTGGGAAACGACCTATATCACCAACCTGGGGGTTGACTATAATATGTTTAGCAATCGCCTGAGCGGTAGTCTCGAATTCTTCAATAAGAAAACAGACGGCATTTTGATTGACCTTCCGGCTCCAATGGTTCACGGTAACGCGACAATTCCTAAGCAGAATGCCGCCCAGGTAACCAATAAGGGGGTTGAGTTCTCTGTGAACTGGTCCGACAGAGTCGGTAAGGATTTCGACTATAATGTAGGCTTCAACTTCACTTACATCAAAAACAATGTCGATAAATTTAAAGGAGACGAACCTTCGTACGACGGAGCCAGAATGTTGAAGGAAGGACTTCCTATCTGGTCTTTGTATGTCCGCGAAATTGACCGTATCATCCAGACAGATGCAGACCTGGCACTGGTTGAAACGATGTTGAATAACCCGGAAGTAGAAGGTAAGGTCGTATTCCCTTACGGAGTTCCTCAAAAAGGTGATATCCTGTACAAAGACCTGAATGACGACGGACTGGTAAACGATGATGACCGTACCGTTATCGGAAATGGCAAGAACCCGACCTTCACGTATGGCGTGAACCTGGGATTCAACTGGAAAGGCATTGACTTCTCTACATTGATTCAGGGTGTAGCCGGCATTAAAGACGTATATCTGAGCAACCTGTATAAAAGTGGTGTCCGCCAAGGTTACCAGATGAACCAGGAAGTTATCGACGGACGTTGGTACGAAGGCCGTACGGATGCCAGTTATCCACGTCTGCTGGACTATAGCGATACCCGTAACGAACAGTATTCCGACTTCTGGGTTGCCAGCAAGGCGTACCTGAAAATTCGTAACATCACATTAGGTTATACTCTGCCCAGTCAATGGACCAAGGTTGCCTATATGGACAGAGTCAGAGTATACGGCAGTTTGGAAAACTTCTTCACTTTCTCGAAGTGGAAAGGATACGACCCTGAAGTGAGCGGCGTTACCTATCCGACCATGCGTCAAGCTGTAATCGGTATTAATGTTACTTTCTAATCAGATTGTCTAACTAATAAACAGAATTATAAAATGAAAAAATATATCATGTCTTTTTTAGCAGCCTTATTTACATTGACAGGCTGTTACGACCTGGACAGGGCTCCATACGACCAGTTGAGTTCCAGTACTTTCTGGCAGACGGAAGACCAGTGTAAGCAAGGTCTGATGGGAGTTTACGCCTCCCTGAAAAACACCGACCTGTACGGTAAAATGTTTATGATAGACGTCAACTCCGATGTCGCAGCCGGATATGACCAGTATGAAGCCCTTCAGCTGGGAACCTGTACCCCGCGTACCGGATTCCTGAACGGCAAATGGCAAAACGGATACAACGCCATTCAGCGTGCCAACCTGGCTATCCGCAGCATCGGCGAGGCTCCTATCGACGAAGTACCTAAAAACCAGATGTTGGGCGAAGCCCGTTTTCTCCGTGCATTAATCTATTTCCACCTGCTGGACTATTTCGGAGGACTTCCCATATACGACGAAACGACCGATCTGGAAAAAGAGTTCAACAACCTACTGAAACCCAGAAGTTCTGCAGAAGAAACACGTGCTTTTATCCTTGCCGACCTGGAAAAGGCATTGGGCGCCGGACTTCCCGACCAATGGAACGATGCAAACTACGGACGTGTTACATTGTCAGCAGCCCAGGCCCTGTTGGGTAAGGTTTACTTGTACGACAAACAATACGACAAAGCCATCGAAAACCTGGAAAAATCCCAAGCTGGACATGCATTACATGATGACTTCGCTGAGTTATTCACTCCGACGGGCCATACCAGTTCCGAAATGATTTTCTCCATCATCAACCTGGGAGGAACAGGAAACAGCTACGGTATGCCTTTATGTTTCTATGCCGGAACCCGTAACTCCTATGGCAGTTGCTGGAACAATACGGTACCTTCCACCAACCTGGTCGACATGTATGAATACAAGGACGGACGCCCGTTCGACTGGGACGAAGTATTCCCCGGCTTCAACTCCGACAACCAGGTTAAGGAACGTGTATTCAGATGCACGGTCAACAGCGACGGTTCGGAAGTACTGGATATCCCGGCTGAATCGGAAAAAGTAAAAGAGATGTACGAACAGCGTGACCCGCGTTTATCGGCCACCGTTATCGCTCCTTACACAACTTATCTGGGATGGAACCGTAACCAGGAACGTCTGATGACTTTCATCTTCGCGAAAAACGAAAAAGGTGACGTTGTTGCCGTAAACGAAAATAACGGTTTCATGCGAAACAATAAGGGGGGATGGGAAACCTATTTCTGGAGAAAATTTGTACCGGAAGGCGACTGGAACGGACAAATTACCGACCGTGCCCATACCCCTGTTAACTTCCCGATTCTTCGTCTGGCAGATGTTTATCTGATGTTGGCAGAATGTTATAATGAAACGGGCAACCAGTCAAAGGCTGTCGAATACATCAACAAAGTTCGTGCCCGTGCCGGAATCGCCCTGCTGAACAGCGGTCCTTCTTATCTGGCCGCCAATACAAAGGATGAAGTATTCCAGCGTATTTTCCGTGAGAGAGCATTCGAGTTGGCTGGCGAAGGTATCCGCGACAGTGACCTGCGTCGCTGGAAATTATCCCATACTCTATTGAACGGAGATGAATTCGGCATCACAGGAAAACGTATGCTAACCCGTGTATTCCGCGAAAACCGCGATTACCTGTGGCCAATACCCGCTACAGAAATCGAAATCAATCCGGATTTGACACAGAATCCGAACTGGTAATAACCCATCTATTTCAAAAAAAGAGGAGGTGTGTCAAAACATCCAAAATATGAAAATCACCCCTACTACAGCTATGTGTGACAGGGGTGATTTTGTTGAAAAGAGAGTTTTGGCACACCCTCCTCTTTTTCCTGACTTCGTCAATGCGCCACCCAAATCATTTCGGTTCATCGGCGATAACTCGTTGATAATCAATTCACGCCATGGTAGCGCAGAAAAGTGATGAAGTCAGGAAAGAGTACGTCACACAAAATTACAGGGCGTGGGTGAGCAGATATAATGTCGCCCTGGATAGTATAGATGTTTTTCCGAAGACCGTCTATATAACAAAGAAAATACCTGCCCGCCTTTGGGGATTGGGCTGTCTGTCGGTTATGGGGCAGGACGATCCGGACTGTCGCCATATGTCGAAGTGGGGGTGTATTACAGGATTTGGTAATTTGATTTGATATTAATACTAAAGTTAGCCGTCTTGCTTGTGAGAGTAGGGTGTTTTTTGTGTTTAATAACATAATATTTAGCTTTGTGGTATGTAGATAAAATAATAAATTCAAAGCATTTATTAACTCTTTGTAGTTCTATAATCCATTTGTTTAACTTATTAAATTATTATTATGAAAAATCTATTATTTGCATCAGTGGCTTTTATGTTGTTTTTTGCGTGTAGCAACGAAACAGTATTTGAAGAAAAGGATGATTCTACCATAGATGTCGTTACAAAAAGCATTAACGATAACGGCCCCTTTAATTTACATGATTGGAGAATAGAGGTTATTGGGGCTATTATGTATCATGGCTTTGATATGGGTCCATATTGGTCGGATTATGAGAGTAAAGGGAAAACTACATTCTTGACCGGACCTCTAACAATCGAAGAAACAATAGCACAATTTGGAGGATGTGTAGGATATAATATTTTAGGTCTTACGGATATTTCAAACTGGCTATATTCTTATAATATGCGTTATAATATTATATCTTTTCCTGGTCCACCTGATGATTCTAACACAGAATCTGATGGCTCTAAAAAGGAAGAAAAGACTGCGTGGGAGAAGCTTAAGGATAGGTATGAAGGAGCAGCATTTATAGAAGAGAACAATTGTCCTCCAGGATCTTCTTTTACTTATGCACAAGCTGCAGCTATTATGGCTCGAATGGATAAGCAAAAAGACGATGAGTTTCTGCCTTTTGTTTATATTAAAGCATATCCCTCCACCTCTAGTTTCAGTATTATATGCTGGAGTCTTTACGGGGCAGTAAACAACAAGACGACAGGACTTATTTATAGCAATCCTTATACTAGGATAGCTAGTGGCATTTTAGAAGCTTACAATAATCATATATACTCTGGGGTTACGTGTAGCGACCTTAATTAAGAAAGAGGCAGTCTCAAGATTTGAGCAAATTATGGGTTTAAAGGTGCAAATGAAATACCAAACAGAAGTTATTCGCCAATTGATATACCATTAATTCGTTATGCGGATATAGTCCTTTCTTTAGCTGAATGTTTGAATGAACAGGGAAAAACAGATTTGGGGTGAACCTCAATATTCTTATACTTGGGGAGGTAACCATTTATACAACTGGGTTATTCCTAGGTCTGAAATTCTGATGAATGAAAACCTAAAACAAAATGAGGGTTGGATAGACTAATCCATTCTTATAAATTTCTATTTCATGAGGGTGTCAGATTACTTTGACACCCTCTTTCTATTATTCTATACAATCAACAAAGTGCGTGCTCGTATCGATTAGTATTCCCAACCCGGTGTAGGTGTCAAATTCGTATTAAGCTCTGTTTCACTTTTGGGAACAGGCCAAGTATACCACTGGTCACCAATCCAATCATAAACAGTACCTCCGGTACTCTCTGTTCCGCCCCATGCATGCTGGGCAACCTTTTCACTGAATTTTGTTTCTTTCAACGTACGCCAACGCATTTCATCAAAAAAGTTTATACCCTCATTCACAAACTCACGACGGCGTTCGTCACGCACATAGTTGCGTGCAATTGTCTGGTCGGCGAAGCTGGAAGCCATAGTCGGTATACCGGCGCGGTCGCGAACTTCTTTCACCTTGGCCATAGCGCCAGAGAGATCATTCTTTTCAACAAGTGCTTCGGCCCACATCAACAATACATCTGCATAACGAATGATAGGTTCATCTACCGGATTCTGCTCACGACGCAGGTATTCCAACCCCTCACCGATAAATTTACGATGAATATATTTAAATTCAGCCTGTGCATTCATAAAACCGGAAGCATAATAATCGCTCGGTAACTCCGGATTGGCATTCGGTTCGGCATTTGCCTGATCTGCATAATATTTACCAGCAACAGGCCAACGGAACGTGTACCACGCTTCTGCCGTAGAATTACTATTTACCCCCAAATAATTGGCATAAGGTGTCACAACATTGTAAGCCAAGCGCGGGTCACGATTGGCATATGCTGTTTTTAAACGAGCCTCATTACCTTCCGGCAAATAAATAGCCTGAATTTCTGCGGGCAATTTGGCCAGTTCCGTATCAACAGCCTTCGTAACCGTAGAATGGATTTCCTTTCCTTTCACGAACTTATCGCGAATAAAGAATACTTTGCGATATTTCGTGTGTCCTTCGGCTGTCTCCATGTCAGTCACTTTCTTCCAATCAGACAAATAGTCCTCCCAAGCAAACTTTTTAACAGTCTGCCCATTCACCTCTTCATAAAGGTTTACCAACGCAGGAGTCACCTGCAAGTCACCCCAACAGCCACGGCTATCTTTAGCTCCCTGGGTAAATGCCGCACAATACTTTTGTATTCCCGTACCATAACCCGTAGGATCTTCTATATACTGCACAGCCAAAATAATCTCTTCACAACGCTCGTTAGCAACCTTAAACAGCTGTTTGTAGTCCGGGAACAATTTGTAACCACACTCACCTACCTTAGCAAAGTCTGCTATTGCTTTATCATACTCCTTTGTCAACAGATATGCTTTACCACGCAAAGCATAAGCAGCCCCTTTACTTACTCGTCCTTCTCCTTGGATTTGATTGTCAGGTAAATTCGGCTCAGCTATAGCATCGCTTAAATCCTTAATAACTTGAGCCCATACCTCCTGTTCCGAACTTTGAGGCTTGTCACATTCAGACGGGTTCACCGGTTCCGTATACAAAGGTACCCCTAATCCGCCATTACCGAAAAGAATGTTCAAACGATCGTAAAAGAATGCACGAAGTACTTTACACTCAGCAATCAAACGAGCTTTTTTAGCTTCATTGATAGGAGCATTTTCAATACCAGCTATAGCGGCATTAGCCCGATGCACACCGTCATACATCCATTGCCATGTTTTTAAGAAAAACCCGTTACTGGGATTGACCGATTTAGTAAACAAGTTTTGCATGCCATACTCTCCCTGTCCGGTCATACCAAACGCATCATACCCATAATAACCAATCATGGCATCGGCACCAATAATTTGATTTCCATGGAAAGGTCTCTGCAAGGAGTAATACACGCCAATAACGCCCTGGTCAACGCTTTCTTCGGTAGTCCACATAGTACCACTGGAAAGCTTATCATTAGGTGCCGTATCCAAAATATCCGTACAGGATGTTGCGACTCCGAAAACAGCCGCCAATGTTAACAAATTAAATATCTTTTTCATCTTTATGTGCTTTTAATTAAAAGGTTACAGACAGACCTCCTGAGAACATACGTGCAATCGGGTATGCGGCAAGCGAGCCACCCAATTCAGGGTCTACGCCTGGGAATCTATCGGATTTGAAAGTCAACAAATTCTCTCCGGATACAAATACTCTCAAATTATTGATCTTTGCAGGTGCAACCCACTTCTTAGGCAATGTATATCCGATTTGTAATGATTTCAGCTTAACAAACGACGTATTATACAAATAGAATGTATTTGAAGGGGTAGTACCACCGGAAGTAAGCAGACGAGGATACTCGTTAGAGATTCGGGCATTCGGGTCAGCTGCAGGATCGTAGGAAGAACCGATGACAACGCCCTGCTCATTTTTAATGATGCCAGCATGTGAAGCTTCCGAATCGTAGAAATAATATCTGTTCCAAGCATCGCCAGGCAAAGCATCACCGGTATTAGTAATCATAGATCCATTTGCTCCTTTTGAATTAATGTAATGATAACCTCCAAAGCGTCCTGACCACATCATATTCAAATCAAAACCACGCCAAGAGGCATTGATATTAAAGCCCAAAGTAACCTTCGGAGTCGAGCTCTTACCGGTAAATTCGCGGTCATCATCATTTCCATATTTACCATCACCATTCAAGTCGGCCATGATCAAGTCGCCATACCATAAATTGGAACCATTCGAATTAATTTGTTTCAAATTATTATTGAAAGTATATCCGGCAGCCAACATCGCAGCCACCCAATCCAAATCGGCCTTCGTACGAATCATACCGTCACGAGGTCCTCCATTCGGATTAACACTACCGTCGGCCAACTTATAAGAACCGTCACCGGAATAAGGACGACGCAAGAAAAACTCATCTATCATGTGTCCTTCTACACGACGGGTATCACCTCCGGTAGAAACATCTGCCAAATTAGTATAACGCATTGTCGGATTACCCCAGATATCTTTGACATCTTCATCCAACTCATACCGCAATTCGCCTTTAAAATCGGTTACTCTATTCTTATTGAAAGCCAAGTTGATCCCTACGCCATAACGGAAATCTTTAATCTGATCGTTCCAACCCAAGTTCAGTTCAAGACCACGGTTAGACAAACTGGCTGTGTTTGACATAGGAGCACTGATACTACCCATTGTTTTATACATAATGGAATTAGTAAGAATATCCGAAGTCTTTCGCAAATAGAAATCAGCTTCCAAACTTAAACGTTGGTTAAGGAAAGAGGCATCCAAACCGATGTTATAAGTGGTCACTTTTTCCCAAGAAAGTGCCAGGTTTTGAATAGAAGATTGTATCAAACCATTTTGTACTCTTTCGTCAAACACATTGTTCACTTTCTTATACAAAGCTTGCCAGTCATAATTACCCCCTACGGTGTTACCCAACGAACCATAAGAAACACGAAGTTTCAAATTGTTAACTGCATTTTTGACGGGTTCGAAGAAAGATTCTTCACTGATACGCCAAGCAGCAGACCCGGATGGGAAAAAACTGCTACGATGTCCGGGAGCAAACTTGGAAGAAGCATCTGACCGGAAACTGAATTCAAACAAATAACGGTTATCATAAGCATAGTTTGCACGTCCGAAATAAGATAATATAGCATTCACCGACTTGGCACTACCACCAATGGATTGCATTTCCGCACCAGATGTTATATCAGTAATACTCCAATCTATCAAACCTTTCTTTGTTGCACTGAATCCTGTAGTTTCACCACGATACTGCTCATAACCGAACAAACCTGCCACATCGTGTTTCCCGAATGTATTGTTATAGCGTAACATCAAGTCAGCCGTATAACTGGTCGATTCATACGAATAACGATAAGTCGTAGCCTGGTCCAAGACACCTAATCCTTCTTTCGGTGTTTCAAAACTCTCGCGAAAACTATAACGAGGCAGGTTTTGAGAGTAATGTTCGTCTTGCCGGCTATACTGGCTCCAGTTGAATTTGGCTTCGGCTACCAAACCTTTCAAAGGTAACTCGACGTTGGCATACCATGTCGTATTGAGACGTGTATATGTATTCTGTCCTCCATTGGCTGCCACTCCTTGCAAAATATTATTTTTCTGGGTTACTTCCGGATGTTCGCTACATCCATACTTGCCATCATAGATAGGAGTCTGCCCGGGCCATGCCTGAAGCAAATAAGTCATAGACGTACTTCCCGGATCCTTGAACTCTTTGGTTCCATAGGTTTGTGTTCCGAAAGTAATGATATCTGCTATTTTTGTTTCTATATTGGCACGGATATTGAAACGTTCCATGCTTGTATTATCCAATGTACCCGGATTATTCTGATAACCCAGCGAAAGCAGATAAGTGGTATTCTTGCTACCTCCCGACACATTGACACCATATTTCTGATAAAAGGCGGGTTCAAACAAAATTTGTGCCCAGTCTGTATTCGGGTATGCCAACCAGTTTGGAATCTGTTGCCCTGTAACAGGATTCGTATAGATTCCGTTCGGATTCAAATCAGCTTGACGCCATTCTTCAATACTTTCAAGGCTATAGTCTGGTGTATTGGCAGTCGGGTTGGCATTCAGCTTAGCAATATTGTGCAACTCCATGAAATCTGCCGTACTTGACATCAATTTAAAATCGGTAATCGGCTTTTCCTGTGCAAACATAGCATTGAAAGTCACTCTTGGGCTTTCGTCTTTTTTCCCTTTTTTGGTTGTTACCAAAATAACACCGTTGGCTGCACGTGAACCATAGATTGCCGCCGCACTGGCATCTTTCAAGATTGAGATGCTTTCAACGTCATCCGTATTCAGCGGAGCCATATCAGCAGCAACACCATCGACCAATACCAATGGACTGCTATTGTTGAATGAACCTTGGCCACGCACCTGGATACCGATACTTTCGTCACCAGGGTTACCACTTCCTTGAGTAACGCGTACACCTGGAGCCGCGCCCACCAAAGCCTGTCCGAGGTTCATCACCGGGCGGTTGGCTATTTTTTCAGCACTAACGGATGCTACCGAACCTGTCAGGTTCACTTTCTTCTGCGTACCATAACCAACTACTACCACTTCTTCCAACGCTTGCGAGTCTTCTTTTAGGTTAATAGAAAATGACGTTTGGTTTCCTACAGGGATCTGTTGTTCCACGTACCCGATAAAAGTTATAACCAAAACAGCATTAGGAGAAACTTCCAGATTGAATTTACCGTCCATATCGGTGATCGTTCCGTTAGTTGTGCCCTTTTCGACAACATTGGCTCCGGCAATCGGTCCTAAAGCGTCCTCAACTGTTCCGGTTACTTTCTTCTTCGCTTGTTGAGGAGAAGCAACAAGCGCATCGGAAACGGGAATCTCTATTCCCGGATTGGCTGAAGCCAACCCCACAGATGTCAAAAGCATAGTTGCTCCTAAAAACATCCGTTTTGATAAATAAAAACGATTAAAATCCTTCGTCATAATAACACCAGATTTAGTTAATGAATAAATTGTGTTTGCGCACACCAAATCACTGCAACTTGTTGTGCAAGAATTTTAGCCCGTTCGTTTCACATAAAAAGGAAATAGTCCTAGCTGGACTGTGTCCATTTATTCATTAACTAATTATTAGATTTTGGCTCATCAGTAATTTTTTACAAATAAGAAAACAACTGAGAATAAAGCTCTTTCTCTTTTTGTTTTTCAATAGCAGAACAAAAGTAGTTTAGAAAAGTCGTTAGAATTCTATTATTTAATATTAATAGAAAAACAGTAATTGATATAACCTAATTTTGAGAAATGAATGTTCTATTTCTACCTGTCAGAACTTCAATAGTTAGTGCAAATTGACCATAATCTATGCACTATATTCATATACAGCCCATTACTATTGTGTTAATTTTTTATTTTTGGACAATAAATGCACCAATATTAGACAAAAATGTATGTTAACAGATCATACGATGTGTTACTTTTGTGCCGTACAGTTTTGTTTCATGATATGGACACAGTCCAGCTAGAACTACACTCTCCACAAAAAAAAGGATAAGGCATTAATCAATAACACCTTATCCCATAAACATTTCCTTATCAAAAGAACTTCTTACAATTCCTGTTTAAGGATTATTCTTTTAACAGAGTAACTATTCGGTAGAACAGATCTCGATAATTAGTTTATCCACCCTTCATTCTGAACCAGATTGCTATTTCTTTCACATTCCGTGCTTGGAATAGCCCAGGTATAAAGATAATCTCCACCCCATGAGAACGGATTTACGACAGTACCCCAGATTTCTTTGGAACCATCACCAGTTTTACACCAGTCACCGATCGTTCTCCAACGAATTTCGTCATACAGGTTAACACCTTCCAAAGATAATTCCCAACGACGTTCGTTACGGATACGGGTACGCATATTTTCCTGGCCACTTACATAAGTAGGTTTACCGGCATCTGTTGTCTGCAATAATGCAGCACCGGCTCTCTCACGTACAGAGTTTACCAAATCAACAGCTTCCTGCTTAAAGCCTTGTTCATTGATAGCTTCTGCCAACATTAAGACTACGTCTGCATAACGGATCAACGGATAATCCCAGGGGCAATATTCACGATTAGGAGTTTCAGACGATCCTTCCGCAACAAATTTGCGATACAGATAGTAGAACAAAGTCTGGCTATCCGTTCTCAGGTCATACGGTTCGACTTCATCCGAGTTGGTTGCCGGCCAACGCAAGGTATAAGTATATTCTTTTGAACCGATTGCCCCGTTATATTCAGCATACGGAGTAATGACAGTCGCTTCCAGACGAGGATCGCGATTTTCATAGGCTTTACGCAAACGGGCTTCATTTCCGGAAGGTAGATATTTGGACATATCAGCTCCATTTTTCACGGCCAGTTCAAAACCTGCACGCAGTTTTGATTTTATATCTTCCGAATAAGTATCCCACTCACCGACAGTATCGCGGAGGAAGAAAACCACACGTTCTTTAGGAGTCATCTCATTATATCCCGGTAGGAAGTCATTCCAGTTAAACGGCTTACCGTCTGCACATTCAAATGATTCCACCCAGTTTACACTCGGCAGATAACTATTCCAGCAAGAACCAAAAGAAACACGTGAACCTAACCAGAATTGTGTTTTGGAACCATAATCTTTGATACCAATATTCTGTTCCGAGAAAATCATCTCATCACATTGTTCATTATCTGTTTTGAAGAGTTGTTTGTAATCCCCCTGAAACAATGCAAAACCGACATCTCCGACTTTACGCAAAGCAGCTTCCGCTTTTGCATAATCTTTCATCCACATATATGTCTGTCCCAGCAAAGCATATGCCGCACCTTTCGTTGCACGACCATAATTGGCATCACCTTTCGCATACTTATTCGGCAAATTAGCACTGTTGATGCAGTCGTTCAAGTCGGAGATAATAACTTCCCATACTTTGTCAGCCGTTTCACGTCCATTGGTACACTCGCTGTCTTCCACCGGTTCCAGATAAACAGGAACACCCTGGAATACACGGTTCAGACGGAAATAATAGTAAGCACGCAAGAATTTGGATTCAGCGATCAAACGATCTTTCTTTGCATCATCCAATGGAGCTTCCGGTAAATGGGCTATGGCATCATTTGCACGGTGAATTCCTTCATACAACTGTTTCCAGGTATCAGAGAACAAACTATTGCCGGCAGTAATTGTTCCATTCAACAAATCCTGAGGATCACGGGCCTGACCGGCAAATCCCATAGCGTCTTGTGTAAACATTTCATGTGCAACCTTTGCCTCGCGCAATGTGGCATAGATACCATTCACACCCATATCACACATCGTTTCATTTCCCCACATGGCTCCGGAACCTACCTTATCGTATGGATTCGTATCCAACAAATCAGGTTTACAAGCTGTCATAACCGAAGCAACAGCTGTAACAACTAATATTTTATTTACTAATTTCATTGTCTTTTCTCTTTTTTAGAATGTAACACTAATACCCGCAGCAAACTGGCGTAAAGACGGATAGTTTGTAGTTGCCCCCATTTCAGGATCCTGACCGGGGAATGATGTTATGGTAAACAAGTTTTCACCAGACAGATATACACGAACCCTTTCTGCAGAAATTTTTTCTGTCAGAGTTACAGGTAATGTATAGCCGATTGTCAGATTCTTCAATTTCATATAAGTACCGTTGTACAAATAATAATTGCTGGTTTGACGGCTCTGTTTCGAGTTTTCTACCAAACGGGGAATATAACCATTCAGATTGGTTCTCGAATCAGTCGGATTTTCAGGATCGTAGAAGTAATGATCATTCGCAACCCGCTCAGATGTTGCAAAACCATTTCTGATTGCTACACTATTATACGGATCTTCTTCCCAATACAGTTTGAAACCACCGTTGCCAGCCCACAACATACTTAAATCGAAGTTTTTCCAACTGGCGCTGATATTGATACCATAACCGAACTTAGGCATAGCTGAAGATCCTTGGAAGTCATAATCATAAGAACTACCGTAAATACCGTCGCCATTCAAATCCGCATAAATCAAATCACCGTAATAGATATTATTCCGACCGACACTCTGGTTTGGCATAAATTTGTAACCGGCATCAATCATGGCATTCAACCATTTCATATCACCTTCCGTACGGATCATACCATCTTTCGGGCCACCATTTATATTTACGGAACCATCGCTGTTAAAATGGGTTCCATTACCGGAATAAGTATTCAATGTATAATATTCTTTGATCGGATGTCCTTCTACGATACGTCCCTTATCTTTATCCACAGATACATCACCGATATTCGATTGCCATACTTTCTTACCGTCTTTCTCCACCCAACCGGCTTCATACTTACCCAGATATTTTGTTACCTCATTATGATTGTAAGAGAAATTGGTAGAAACAGCATAATTGAAATCACCTACATGGTCTTTCCAGCCTACAGTCAATTCAAAACCGCGGTTCGTAACCTCAGCCGTATTCATGGTCGGAGGAGTCTTAATACCCATTGTCAAGTGAAGGTTCGGAGTTGTCAGGATACCATCCGTTACCTTATTATATACGTCCAACTCTGCTGTCAAACGGTTATTAAGAAAACCGGCATCCACACCAAAGTTCGTAACAGTCGTGCTTTCCCATTCCAGACGCGAGTTACCGATCCTGTTCTGTGCCAAAGCAGCAGCCTGAGCCCCTCCAAAAGAATAATTATAAGTCTTATAAGTAGCCTGATAACCGTAATAGTCCTGGTAACCATCCTTATCTGTAATGCGGTTGTTACCTATTTGTCCCCAGGAAGCACGGATTTTCAGGTTAGATAACCAGCCGATATTCTTCATAAATTCCTCTTCAGACAGACGCCAGGCAGCAGAGAATGACGGGAAGATACCCCAACGCGAATCGGAATTGAAACGGGAAGAACCGTCATAACGGAAGTTAGCCTCAAACAGATATTTAGACAGATAAGCATAATTCAAACGGCCGAATACAGAACGAAGTGCTTCGTCTTTCGCCGTACCAGTACTGGTCTGCATTTCTGTGGCTGCATCGGGAACACTGATACTCGGGTCTATCAAACCCTTTTTCTGTTGCTTATGCTCGTATTGTTTATAGAAATATTCGTTGTAACCAACCATTACATTCAACTCGTGACCACCTTTGAAGCTCTTGTCATAACGCAGGATATTTTCAAGCGTATATGTTTCTTCCGCATACGACTTCCAAGTTGTCGTCATCTGGTCCGGAGTCGTTGCTGTAGAAGCAATCTCACCATTACTGAAGGTATAGCGGGCCAACGGAACTGTATGTGAGTTATATTCGTCAAAACGACGTCCGTAATTAAAGTTGACGTCCCAGCTCAGACCTTCCATAAACTTGATCTTACTATACATTGTTGTATTAAAACGGGAAGAACGGTTTTGTCCGTCGGTCTGTTTCAGATATGCCCAAATATTATTAGCGGTAGAACTTTCTTCGGCAGCTTCCTTATATCCCATTTTTCCATCATACATACCTATCAAACCCGGGGTAGTCTGGCGGATAAAGTTCAACATACCGGTATCAGCGTAATTACCCTGATCCTTATCGTTCATAATAGCATATGTACGGGTTCCCAAGGTCAACCATTTGTTTACATTCGCTTCTACGTTGGCACGCAATGTGTAACGTTTCAAACCAGTGTTTTCCACTAAACCAGGGTTATCCATATAACCGGCAGACAATAAAAATGTAACCTTTTCACTTCCTCCGTTTACGGACACGACATGGTCCTGAACCAGATTATTTTTATACATTTCTTTGTTCCAGTCCGTATTCGGATAAGCCAGCCAGTTAGGGACACCGTTTGCATTCAGACCATTCGGATCTGCATTGGCAGCTTCCCAGGCTTCGATTGTTGCTGCTGAAAATACATCATTGTAACCCTCATTGAATTTGGCTTCATTGATCAAACGCATATGCGTAGGATAATCCGTTACAAAATCGAGCAGGTTAGATGGCTGAGCCATAGAGAAAGTACCTGAATAAGTTACACGGATCTTTTCACGGTTACCTTTTTTCGTTGTGATCAAAATTACACCATTGGCAGCACGTGAACCGTAAATAGCAGCCGATGCAGCATCTTTCAATACGGAAATCGTCTCAATATCCTGCGGATTGACAGCGTCCATCGAGGCTTCCATTCCATCGACCAAAACCAACGGACTGGCATTGTTCAATGTACCTGTACCACGAACACGGATCGTAGCACCGTCGTCGGTCGGATTACCTTTGCTTTGCATAACCTGCAAACCGGCAGACAGACCTCCCAAGGCTGATGATACGTTTGTAATAGGACGGCTGGCAGCTTGTTCTGTAAAATCTACGGAAGAAACAGAACCTGTTAAATTCACTTTCTTCTGCGTACCGTAACCAACAACTACTACCTCATCCAATGCCTGGGAGTCTTCCTTCATCTGGATTTTGAAGGAAGTTTGGTTACCTACTGTAATTTGCTGTTCCGTATAACCAATAAAAGAAACAACCAGAACTGCATTAGGAGAAACATTCAACGTAAATTTACCATCCATGTCAGTAATGGTTCCGTTCGTGGTTCCCTTCTCAACTACATTTGCTCCGGCAACCGGACCAAACTGATCTTCTACTACTCCACTCACCGTTTTCTGTGCTTGCTGTGGAGAAGCCATGAAAACATCTGATTCTGGAACATTCATTCCCAGAGCCGTCGGACTGGCCGATGCAACTCCCACAGATGCAAGGAACATCGTAGCTCCTATAAACATCTGTCTTGAAAAATAATAACGATTAAAATCCTTCGTCATAATAACACCAGATTTAGTTAATAAATTGATTTTGTTTGCGCACACTAAATCTTGTCGACTTAAATGTGCAGGAATTTTAGTTTTGTTCGTTTCTACCAAATGAAATAGTCCTGTGTGGACTATGGACTATTATTATTCAAGAATCATTGTTTTTTTAGAGTCAAATATTAGTTTTCACAACGTAGATAGTAGTTTTGACAAATTCTATTTTTCAATTGGAGAGCAGTGATTATCATAGGAGAATGACAGGAGAAATTTTCAGCATAATATTAACGATGATAATCGCCAATAGAATAATAACAATCTTTTTTTATCTTGTATTTCTACCCCTCTTCATTCGGCTGAATTTAGAGATATCTTACTAACTGAAACAATCGGTCAAAATATACTTGGCTTATATACAAGCTATTATACATCTGTTAATTTTTCAGCTATGGACAATTTATACATATCTATTAGACAAAAATGTATGTTTATATTTTATACAATCTGCTACTTTTGTCCCGTTCTGTTTAGTTAAATATGAAAGACATAGTCCACACAGAACTATATTCACAAAAATAAAAAGGGATAAGGTATTAATCACTAACACCTTATCCCATAAAGACTTTCCTACTAAATAATTCCCAATAACCTTTATTAAATTACCATTCTTTTTGCAAGAACTACAATTCAGTAGAAAAAAACCATCTATTATGTTTACTTACAAGTCCAGTTTACTGTATCAGTTATGTTGTTTTTCTTCTGTATGCCACGCACTTCAATTGTATTTTCCCCGTCTTTCAGGTTTACACCATTCCAAACAAAAGTGGCATAATTATCCGGTCCCTGTACACCTATACTTTTTCCGTTTACGAACAATTCAACCTGGGGAAGATTAGAAAATACCATTATATCGGTCACTTTCGTATCACGGTCACGATGACGACGGTTAGCGATATAAACAAATTTGTCATCCTTATTCCAGTTCGCCTTATAATAATAGAAAGCATCCTTCTTCACTTTACGGTCGAAAGTAACCAGACCTTTGTCATTGATTCCCGGACGATCGCCTTCCGTACGGTGAGCGGCACCAAAGTCAAACAGGTTCCAGATAAACGATCCCCACACAAACGGGCGTTCTGCAATAGCCTCCCAGTTGCCCATATGATAGAATGTCTGGAAATTCTCCGGATGCCACCAGCCCGAAGCAACACCTGGTTTAATAGAGTCCTGCTGATGATAGATACTTGCCCCGGCACCATATTCACTGATACCGATCTTATAATCCGGATGCGCCTTATGATTAGCGTCCAGCCATTTTCCCATATCCGAAGGAGAACCGCCATACCAACCGAAATACTGGTTCCAGGCAATCACATCGGTTATTTTACTGATATCGCTATCGTACGACAGGAAGCTGGCAGCCGTTGTCGGACGCGTCGGATCTTCCTGATGAGCTAATTCATTCAACTCTTTGATATATTCAATCGGATTATCACCATGTGTTTTCAGTTCGTTGAACAATCCCCAGAAACAAATGGACGGGTGATTGTAGTGCTGGCGAATCAATTCTTTCAACTGTTCTTTACCATTTTCGCGGAAAGAAGGCAGATCGTTGAATCCCCTGTCCTGATAACCGCCCGGACCAATGAAAGGAATTTCCGCCCAGGCAACGATACCATATTTATCCATCAGATCATAAAAATAAGTAGCCTGCGGATAATGAGCCAAACGAATCGCATTCGTTCCCATCTCGGCAATAATGGCAGCATCTTCTTCATGGTGTTCTTTATACAACGCATTTCCGCGTTCGGCACGGTCCTGATGGCGGCACACACCGTGCAGTTTCAGATGTTCCCCGTTCAGGAAGAAACCTTTTTCTGCATCCACATGATAAAAGCGCAAGCCCAGCGGCTGAGTTACCTTATCTATTTCCTGTCCGTCAGCCAGCAATGTCACTTCCGTACGATACATAAACGGATCTTTCCGCCCATTCCACAAATGAGGATTTTTAATAGAAAATTCCAGTCCTGCGGTATGTATCTGATTTGCATCCACAGTCAGATTTATATCCTGCTGCTGCACAATCTTGTTTCCATCCCAGATTTTCACATTCACCTGTACCGGTTTTGACGTGGACGAACCGTTTGAAACCAAGACTTTAGCTTTCACATCCGCCTGTTCTTTCGTTACATTATTTTGTATCAGATAAACTCCGGGAGAAGCATAATCGGTCAGTGAAATATTTACCGGATCGGTAATGATCAGGTTTACATCACGATAAATGCCGCCATAGAAATTGAAATCACCGACCAACGGCATGATATCCAGTTGCAAGGCATTATTCACCTTTACCAATATCTTATTCTCGGCACCATACTGTACTTTATCTGTTATTTCAAAAACAAACGCACCGTAGCCACCTCGATGTTCACCCAGGCAAACTGAATTAACAAAAACCGTTGCGATTGTATTGACGCCTTCAAAACGCAGGAACAAACGTTTTCCTTTCCACTCGGGTTTTACGAAAAGAGTTTTTTCATAGTTACCCA
>ERZ857882.2625-NODE-2625-length-18243-cov-3.454640_pt1 | contig 18243 bp, 9 predicted proteins | sample MGYA00519697_ERZ857882 | MGnify/ENA primary metagenome ERZ857882 (study PRJEB31778, sample SAMEA3449373) | human gut metagenome | biome: human gut; feature: human-associated habitat; material: faeces | place: United Kingdom | collected 2010/2012 ...
CGCCCGGTTTCGTCCACAACCGCGACCTTGCAGCCCGTGCGGATGCCGGGGTCAAGCCCCATCGCGACCTTCCCGCGCACCGGCGGCTGCATCAGCAGCGGGCGCAGATTCAGCGCGAACACGCGAATCGCCGCTGCACTCGCCTTGTCGGTCAATTCCGCGCGCAGTTCCGTGTCCAGCGACGGCGCAATCAGCCGCGTATACGCGTCGTCACACGCCTGCGCGACGTACTTGCATGCCGGGCTGCCCGTCTGCTGCACAAAGCCGTAGCGCACGAGCTGCTGCGCCTTCTCCTTGTCCACGTCCAGCGCGACTTTGAGGAAGCCCTCCTTCTCCCCGCGGTTCATCGCCAGCACCCGGTGTGACGGCATCAGGCGCAGCGGCTCGCGGTGGTCGTAGTACATGCGGTAGGTGCTGTCCTCGTCTTTCGCCGCGACCGTCGCGACCATCGCCGTTTGATGGTAGTACGTTTTGAGCTTCGTGCGGACGGCGGCATCGTCGCTGACGACCTCGGCGATAATATCCATCGCGCCTTGCAGGGCATCCTCCGCCGTTTCGACGCCCTTCTCCGCGTTCACATAGCGCAGGGCGATGGTTTCCGGCGCCATCATGTTCCGCTGCTGGAGCATCAGCGCGTTCGCGAGCGGCTCCAGCCCCTTCTCCTTGGCAATCGACGCGCGGGTACGGCGCTTCGGGCGGTACGGGCGATAGATATCCTCCAATTGCGCCAATGTCTCGGCAGCATCGAGGTCGCTTTGCAGCTTCTCCGTCCAGACATCTAACTTTTGCAGGCTTTCACTGATTTCCTGCCGACGCGCTTCGAGCGCCCGCAGCGCCGTCAGCCGTTCGCTGATTTCACGCAGCTTCTGGTCATCCAGCGACCCGTGCTGTTCCTTGCGGTAACGCGCGATAAACGGCAGCGTGCAGCCCTCGTCAAGCAGGCGAATGACGGCGTCGATTTGCCACGGGGCGGTTTGGAACTCCTGACAGAGCGTTTGTGTGATAGTCATGTCCTCACCTCAAATAATGATGCCTTCCAAATGATCCACCTCGTGCTGAATCACCTGCGCGGTGAAACCAGAGAACCGCTGCACATGCCGCTGCAGCTGTTCATCCTGATATTCCATCAAAATCTGCTGATACCGCAAACACGGGCGCTCGCCGTCCAGCGACAAGCATCCCTCCTGCGCTGCGAAGGGAATCTGGCGATCCGTGATGACCGGGTTGAGCATCACCAGCACGGTTTTCCCCGCCATCACCGCAATGATGCGCTTGCGGACGCCAATCATGTTCGCCGCCATGCCGACGCACTCGTGCGCATGGGCGCGCAGGGTATCCGCGAGGTCGCGCGCAACGGGCAGATCCTCCGCCGTCGCCATCTGGCTCTTGCAGGACAGGAACATCACATCTCTCACAATCGGCTGAATCATTGCTTCTTCACCACCACGCCGCCAGTTTTCCAGATGCTTCTTTCGGGCACTTCACCGCGCACGCAGCTCAGCGGGTAGATTTGGCTCTCCCGCCCGATAACCGTGCCGGGGTTCAGCACGCTGTTGCAGCCGACTTCCACATAGTCGCCAAGCATTGCGCCCATTTTCTTCAAGCCGGTTGCCATGCTTTCGCCTGCGCCGCGAACCGTCACCAGCGTCTTGTCGCTCTTCACGTTGCTGGTAATCGACCCTGCCCCCATGTGGCTGCAATAACCGAGGATGCTGTCGCCGACGTAGTTGTAGTGCGGCGTCTGTACATGGTCGAAAAGAATCACGTTCTTCAGCTCCACAGAGTTGCCGACCACACAGTCTGCCCCTACCAGCGCACTGCCGCGGATGAACGCGCAATGCCGCACTTCCGTCCGCGCGCCGATGATGCAGGGCGCACCCAGATACGCCGTCGGCGCAACCGTCGCGGTTTTGTGCACCCAGACATGCTCGCTGCCTTCGGTGTATTCCGCCGGGTCAAGCGCCGCGCCGATGCGCAGGATTTCCGCCTTGATGCCCGCAAGCACCTCCCACGGATAGGTAAACTGCCGCAGGTAATCCGCCGCCAAAGTGTGGTTAAGGTCGTAAAGCTGTTCGATTGTCAGCATAATTTGCCTCCTATTTATTATGTTGATTGCTTTTTCGCCCTGCGCCGCCGAATCAGCCAGAGCATGAACATCGCCAGCAGCAGCCCCGCCAACGCGCCCGATGAATCCAGCAGCACATCCTGCCACTTGCCCGTGCGCCCGGCAACGAAAAGCTGATGGATTTCGTCCGTCGCGGCATAGAGCGTACATCCCGCCCATGACAGCCAGTGCCAGCGGGCGCGGTAGCTGTCCAGCAGCAGCGTCAGCAGCATTCCCAAGAGCGTATACTCCAAGAAATGCGCCGTTTTCCGCACGGCAAAATCCACCTGTGCATACAGCTTCCAGTACGCCTGCCCCGTCAGTCCCTGCCGTTGCGCCAGAGAATCCGTAATTGGACGGGCAATTTTACCGCTGATGCTGCCGGACTGCACGCCTTCCTGTGCCGAGAAACCGAACATCATCAGCAGCAGGGACAGCGTAATCAGCCAGAGGATAGCACGATAAAGGTGTATTTTCCAGTTCAAGTTTGCTTTCCTTTCCTGCGGCGAAAGTTACGCCGTGCTTGTTTATTTCGCGCTCCACCCCGTCAATTCCTGCCGGATTGCACGGATTCCACGAAAAAAGGGCTGCCCGTTGCAGACAGTCCTTTTGTTGGATTATTTCACGCGCTCGCAGTACACCGCCACGCGTTTTGTGCCGCTGAGGGTGCAGGTCACGAGCGTCAGGTCATAGCCGGAATGGGCAATTTCGTTCGCATCGTTGGGCGAAATCGTGTTTTTCTCCCGCACAACGTAGCGGAAAACGTTATTCTCCATGTCCGTGAAGGTAACGGTTGCGTCCAGCGCCAAGCTGCTCAGCTTGCCAAAGTGGTAGGTGTGCGCAATAATAGCGAGGTTGCCCGCGTAGGCGCTGCCGGAATAGCGGCACGGCGACACGCTCAGGTTCTCGTACGACCAGTTGCGCTGCACCGGCACTTTCAGCCCCAGCGACGGGATGGACAGCGTGCCGATATACTCGTGCCCATTGACCTTCTCGCCCGGCATTTCGATTCCCGGCACGCGCTCGTAGAGCTTGCCCGTCGGCGCGGGCGTGGGTGTCGACGTGGGTTCGGGGGACGGTGTCGGTTCAGGCGTTTCGGTCGGTTCGGGGGATTCCGTCGGCATGGGCGTTTCGGTGATTTCCGGCGTGCTCGTCGGATTTGATGTCTGCGCGGCATCCGGCGTGCTCGTCGGCTTCGGTGGATTCGTTGCAGTCCCTGCCGTCGGCGTATTTGTCGGCTTCGGCGGATTCGTCGCATTCCCTGCCGTCGGCGCGTTTGTCGGCTTCGGCGGGTTCGTTGCAGTCCCTGCCGTTGGCGCGTTTGTCGGCTTCGGTGGATTCGTCGCAGTCCCCGCCGTCGGCGCGTTTGTCGGCTTCGGCGGATTCGTCGCAGGATTCGCCGTTGGCGCGCTCGTCGGCTTCGGCGGATTCGTCGCAGTTCCTGTCGTCGGCGCGTTTGTCGGCTTCGGCGGATTCGTCGCAGTCCCTGCCGTCGGCGCGCTCGTCGGTTTCGGCGGATTCGTCGCAGGATTCGCCGTTGCGGGCGCATCCGTCACAGGGGTGTTCGTGGCGGTTACGTCATCACGTGGAATGTCGGTCGTCAGTGCGTCAGTTACGGAGGGCGTGGATACTGCCAGGGCATCCGTCGCAGTGGCATTTGCCGTTGGCGCGTCGGTTATCGGCGCATCCGTCGCGGGTGTGTCTGTCGGCATCATCGTCGCGGTGACTACGGGCGGTGCAGCGGTTTGCTGCGATTCCATCTGCCGCTGAATGCGAATCTGCTCCAGCGCCATCAGCGCATCATCCGACTCCTGCTGCGCGCGGCTGGCATCCCACTGGTTGTAGCCCACCAGCGCCAGTGCCGCCAAAATCAGCAGCAGCCCCAGCGTCATCAGCAAATTGCCCTTACGGTTCTTCATGCTCTTGGCTCCATTTCCGGTGCAGAATCCAGCCAATGACGAACAGAATCATGCCCGCACCCGCCAGAATCGGCACCGGCCACCACAGCTGCCCTGTTTCGGGAATCGGAGCGGTCGGGGTCGGCGTGACCGTGCGGCGGTTGGTAATCACATACACGCCGTTTTCGATGGAATATTCCGGCTCATAGTACACATCAGACCCCAGAATCTCGTTGAGGGTGTACACATGGTCAGCCGGCAAATCCTTGAAGATATGATGCCAGTTGTTTTCGCTGTTCAGAATCACCGTGTCGATATGCTGACCGTCCTGCATCAGATGAATTTCAATCTGCACAGGGCGATATGTGCCGCGGTTGTCGTCGTCCCACACCTTGACGCACTCAAGGTCAATCAGCGCGGGTGAACGTTCCAGCTTGATGGTGGAGAGGACATCGTACTGCCACTCGTCGTCCACATTGCGCGTCGGCACAGAGGTCAGGAAGGACTGGAAGCTGTACGCCCAGCCGCCGATGATGACCGGCGTGCCAGAAACAAGGTACAGACCGGGGTTCAGGCCCGTAAATGTTACTCTGCCGTTTTCGTCCGTCGTGCCGGTGAAATCAGGCGTTTCGGACGCGGTGAGGGCTTTCATCGCTTCGGACGCGGCTGCCCAGTCCGCCGCATTCTTCAGCGCGTTAATGTCGATATTCAGGGTGCTGTACGGGCTGCGCAGGGCGAACCGAGCGTCCGCATCCATGTCCGCCACCTGATACAGCTGGAAGGTCACGCCGGGCAAGTGCGCATCATCCTCGTTGTCATCCGCCTGAATGGCGAACGTCAAGGGGTGCGTCAAATCCACCCGTTCAAAGGCAAGCGCGCAGGGCGCAAGCAGAAGGCAGCACAATGCTGTCAGCAGGACAAGCGCCAGCAGGCGCGAGGGTTTGCGGCTCATCACGACCGCTCAGCTCCTTTCCGCTTCTTGTGTTTCGGGCTGGTTGTTACCAGCATGAGAATGAGGAGAATCAGCAGCATCGGCGCGGCGACAATCGGCGCGACGATGTAGGGGTCAATCACGAGTGCGTCCGCGGAGATGCGCACGGATAGCTGCGCAAGCGATGTTTCGACCCGGTGTCCACGGACAAGCAGCCGGTGCGAGTTAATGCCGTAGGGCGTGCAGGTGACGAGCGTGCACAAATCCATGCCGTCATAGATTTGCAGTGCGCTGACGTCATGCGGCTCGACAATGAGAATTTGGTCGATTTCGTAAGTCAGCACCTTGTCCAGCACGCGGAGGGTGAAGGTATCGCCGTAGGTGAGCTGGTCAAGGTTGGTAAAGAGCTTGGCGGAGGGCAGCCCTCGATGCGCCGAGAAGGCGGAATGCGTCCCCGGTTCGCCAGTCGGCAGGCTTGTGCCCTCGATGTGACCGACGGCGACCTGAAGCACGTTGGCGTTCGTCGAGTGATACAGCGGCAGCGTCACGGCAATCTGCGGAATCTCAATCACCCCGATGATGCCCGAACCGCCGACATTCATCACCGCGTCGTACTCCTCGCGCTCCTCGTCGGTCATGATCAAGCGATCAACGGTGGACTGTGCGCGGAGTTTTTCGTTATAAGCGTTTGCCGCCGCCCAATCCGCCTCGTAATCCTTCTTGGACTCCTGCTCCACCGCCGTGTTGTAGGTGGCTACGGCACGCGACTGGTGGAAGGAATTGTAGAAATCCGACACGGACGGGTACAGAAGGAGCGCCAGACCCACAAACAGCACCACAAACAGCAAAATGGTTGTCATATTGCGCTTCATGAGCCGCCTCCTTTCTGCAAACATGCTTCATTTTCCCATTTGGGAATGCCGGGCGGCGGCATTGCGCGCACCGCCCGGCAGGGGTTTCATCAGAACATGGGGATGTTCAACGAATTGCGGGAGAGAAATTAGATTTCGTCCGCTTCGGCCTTGCGGCGAACGATGAGGATGAGCGCCGCGCCCACGAACATCATGCCGCCCAGCACGTAGAAGATGGTCGTGCCGATGCCGCCGGTCTCAGGCAGGGTCGCGCCGGACTTGTTGACGAGCTTGTTGTTCATCGTAGAAGCCGCCGTGAGTTCCATGGTTGCACTTGCACCGCCAGCAGCTTCCTTGTGGTCTGCCGAAATCGTGATGGTGACAGGATCCAGCGGATTATAGGTAGCAGGAACCGTGGTTTCCTTCAGCGTGTACGTGCCGTGATCCAGACCGATGATGTTGAACGTACCATTGGCTTCCGTAATCATTTCATTGTTTGCGACATCCGTATAGGTATCATTCGGCTTCGTGGTGCCTGCGACAATGTAATTGCCATCGGCATCCTTCCACAGCGGAACAACACGATCATTTTGGTCATAAAGCGTGAAGCCAGCGCCTTCCAGTTCTTTGCCTTCGTCAGCCGTGTTCGCATACTTCGTGTTGTTCACAACATAGGTGAAGAGCCATACATGGTCTTCCGGCGTTTTACCCATGCCATCAGCATTGGGGTTGTTGGAGTATTCCAAATCGACGCTGTTCTTGTTGTTCGTGCTGGTTGCGCTCGCGTTGAAGACCTGCGCTTCTTCGTTCAGATACGCCGTGTAAACAACCTCAACCGTAATCTTGTCCGTAGCAGTGATGCTGGTGTTTTCTTTCATCACCTTCTTCAGGTCTTCGATTGTGAGCGTCCAAGACGGCTTATCCTGATTTTCATCAACCTTGCCTGCGCCCTTCTGACCAGGCGTTGCAGTGCAAACATAATCGGTAGCTTTCAGTGCGATGCCGTTCACCTTCACAGAATCAATCTGAACAAAGGTAATGCCCTTGGACATGGTGTCGTTGAAGACCAGCTTGTACGTCGGATAGTCATTATAATCCGCATTGACCGGAATAGTCGCGACCAGACGGAACTTGAAGTTTTCAAACAGCGCGTGGTCGGCACTCTCGCCCCAGCCTTCCGGATTCACTTCTCCGCCGTTCTTTTCGGCATCAGCAACTTCGTCCTGTACCTGCTTGTCCACAGAGGGCTTTTCAGACTTTGCAGTCGCAACGATGTCCTTATCCAGCACCTTTACAATCAGCAGCGTGGCAGCGCCGTCCTTGCCTTCCAGCTTTGCCTGATTGTCCCGCACAAGGTAATAGCCGGGGGTCAGCTTCTTGCTCGTGCCGGGGGCTGCTTTGGTGGAAGCGAACGTATCAACCGGAGTGGAGTCAGCATTCCAGTACTTCGTGATTTCAGCCAGCTTTTCCTGATTCGTGCCCGAAACAGCTTTCAGAGCATCCAGAACAGCGTCCGGAACAGGGTCGCCAGTCCTGACCGCATCAGTATCGTTCTTGGCATTTGTGCCCCACTTGACGCTCGTCAGCACCTTTACTCCTGCATTTGTTTCAACATCAGCAGTGAAAATCTGGTACACTTGGTATTCGTGATCCACATCGTCCTTCGGGTTTACCGTAATCGTAAAGCCTTCCGCGTCAGTAGACGGATTTTCCACTTCCGTTGCGCCTGCGACAGTGACCATGCTCAGCACGAGCATCATGGCCAGCAGAATTGCCCAAAACTTTTTCATGGTTTTTCTCCTTTTCGTTGTCGTTTTTCATTCATTGGGAAACGTTTTGCGGGGATTACCGGGGTTGCTTACGTCGGGAGGTCTCCTGACGTATAGCTGCTATGCTTTTTTCATTCCTCCTCCCGTCGTTTTTTTCCCCATGTTTATACAAGGGCTTTCGCCCGCGTATACGGATTGAGAATCCCCCGGAAGGGGGGCTGCCGACTGCTCAGCAGCCTTCCCTCCGGCGTTTGATTTCCTGCCCCAGCAGCAATGCCGCCGCTGCCATCAGCAGCAGACCGCCCGCCGTGTACGGCAGTGTGCCGATGCCGCCCGTCTCGGGCAGCGTGTAGGTAATGGGTGTGTTCGTAATCTGGAAGACGCGATTTTCGCTGTTCGCGGGAATTGGCGCGGTATTCGTGGCGTTCGGGTCGTCCGTCACCAGCTGCCAGCCGCTGCCCACCGGGGTCTGCTCTTTGGCGTAGTAGCGGTAGAGGTTGCCCTCCGCGTCATACGCCGGGAGATTGTACCACTTGTAGCCCCACCAGATGTTCTTGCTGCCTTCCGGCGCGGTGTATTCAACCACTTCGCCAAACTGCCAGCCATCCAGATTCTTCGTGACGACCTTCCCCGCTTCCGCGTCCCAGCCAAGGGTAACGGTCGCGATGGTCTTGTCGCCGTCCGCCGCCGCTTCCGCGGTGGTCTGCTTGAGCGTCAGCGTGATGTCCGGGAGGTTCGCGGGATTCAGTGTGAACTGATTGTCCAGCGACGTCCAGACCTTGCGGGCACTGACGTCGGTCAGGGTGTTGGTGACAGTAAGGGTCTTGACGTTCAGGTTGATTTCCGGCCGTTCGCCGTTCGTCGGGTCAGAAGCCGAATGGACTTCGTTGCCTTCCGCGTCCACTTCCTTGACGTAGTAGTACCATTCGCCGCTTGCGCCTGTATCCTTGTCGAACCAGTAGCGCGGCAGGCGTGTCAGCGTCAGCGTTGCGGCGTCGGTCGGCGTATTCGTGCCGACCGTCAGCTTCACGGTGCCGTCCGGCAAGATCGTCGCGTCCATGTTCGCTTCCAGCGCGCCCAGCAAGGGCGTGTAGCGTTCGTGTTGGGGAAGACCAGCGCCTTCACGCTTTTCGCGCCAGATTTGCAGGTACACGACGGTATTGCGGACATTCAGCGGCAGTTCGCTTTCGCTGCCTACGGGGAAATACGCCTGCTTGAACTGTTTGGTGATTTTCAGCTTCGTCGGCGTGTTGGTAATTGTGCCGATTTCGTTGAAGCCCAGCTCCAGCTTGCCGTCCGGCAGGTTGTTCAGGTAGCCCGCCAGCTCCACTTCGCGGATGATGAAGGACGCACTGTTGTAGCCCGGCAGATTCCGGATGGTCACGCGCCACGGTTCATCCGCCTTCGCCAGCCCCGACACATGCAGGTAGGGCGCGCCGTTAATCTGCACCAGCTCCGCCGTGAGCGAACTCGGCGTGCAGATAACGTTCTTCAGGCTGAAGTAGCTCTTTTCCAGCAGGTTTTCCGTTTTCCACTGCGTGGAGTAGACTTCCTGATACTTCATCATGACTTCAAGGTAGATGTCCTGCATCATGCCCTCTTCGCCGAACGTGTCCGCGTCCGCCCATTGCTTGACAATGCTGATGCTCTTGGGCACGTTGGTGATGGTCACGTTGTTTTCCGTCGTATCCTTGAAGGTGATGTAGAGAATCGAGCCGACGAGTTCGCTTTCATCCGCCGTCATCACCGGCGTGTAGCGGTCCAGCGTGTCGTTGCCGACGCTCGTGTTTTCGAGGATGTAATAGCGGTACTTGCGCAGGCTGCCGTCGGGATTGAGGGTCGTGTCGTACAACGGCAGATTGTCGATGGTCAGCTTCCAGCCGTTTTCCGCCGACAGGACGTAATTCTGCGGGAAGGGGTCATAGCACCAGCCGTAGTGCACCACGCCGTCCGAATCCGTCCAGTTTTCGCCCCAGACGTTGCGGCAGAGCGAAATCGACACCTGCTTGATGTCCAGCGGGTTCTGTGCGCCGTCGTACTCCACTTCTTCCGCCCACTGCTTCACAATGTTGAGCTTGCCGGTCTGCACGTTGGTGATGGTCGCGCTTGCGTCCGCGATGGTGACTAAGAAGCTTCCTTCCGTTTGTGACGAAGAGGCTTTGAACGCATCCTTTGCCTTGATTGGCTCGCCAGCCGAATTGAGTTCAAGGACGTCGCCCACTTCTTTCGGCCAGTTCTCCGAGAAGGTGTAAACAGGCATCGTACCGTTCACAGGGGCTTCCGTCAGCTCATAGGTGTAAACATGCGCCGTGTAAATAGAGCCGTCCGGATTATACTCAACATCGTACGCTTGCAGCGGTTGCGTTGTCGTCCAGTTTCCATTCGCATCCGGCATTATTTCAACGGTACTCGGATTGGGGTCGTAAGTTATCCACCCTTTTGTTTTATCCCATGAATGCGTTGTCTCAGTCAAGTTGAGCGTAACCTTTTCCGGCTTCTCGTTGACATTGACCCATTCTTTCGTCAAATTGAGGTTGAGATTTCCCACTTCATACCCCGGCAGGTTCTTCGCGTGGATGTTCGCCGTTCCGCCGTCCGCAGGCTGGTTCACCGCACCGGTGGTTTTCTTGACAAGCGTAGCGTCGCCTGTGTAGCTCACCTGATACAGATACGGGTTTAGCGCACCATTAATCGTTTCGTACCCCTCTACGATGTAATAGTAGTACGGCTTCTTCTGCGCTTCGCCGTTCTCATTCACCGTAAAGTAGTACTTCGGCAGGTTGTTGAACTCCCAGACCGGTTCTTCGCCGCCCTCCGTCCAGTTTTTCGTGACGTAGGTGTACTGCTGATCAGCCGTCTTGATGGGCTTGTCATTTCTGTCAAAGGTGAGCTGCCTCTTCGCCTGAATCAAGCAGAACGTCAGCTCATCCCTGTCGCGGAAGCGCGCCCAAGTCTTGTCCACCTTGACGTTGAACCGCTCGACGTAGTAGTTCTTTTCGGTCACTTCCGGGAGCGTGTCCGTCAGCGGCTGACGATAAATCTCCTTGATATCGGTCAGTGCCGCGTCTGTGAAGTAGTCCTCCGGCTTCTGCGGGAAGTCCGCAGGCAGATGCTGCGTGCCGAAGTAGCCGTCAATCGCCGCTTCCGACACCTCGTAGGTGTACGCCCAAGCGGATTTCACCGTGCCGTCGGCGTTGTATTGCGCATAAACCGACTGCGTTTCGTTCCATTCTGCCCAAAGCGCCGTGTACGTTGCTGTGGTGTCCAGCTCGATCGTCTTTGCGGTGGGCGTTTCCGCTGTCCAGCCCGTATCCGGGGCATAGGCATGGCGGGTGCGCGTCACGGTAATCTTCGCCTTCGTGCCTTCCGGCGTGGGCTTGTCCGCGGGATTGCCGGAAGCGTCCAGCCACTGCTTCGCCACGTTGAAGCGGTACAGACCTTCCTTCTCGCTCGTCAGCTTGTTGTTCGTCACGGTGACGGTGGTGCTGGTGTTCGCATCGCCCTCCGTCGTCACGAAACCGTCCGCCGGGCTATAGCTGACGCTGAACGGGAGGGTGGCTTCGTTTTGGTACTTGACCTCCTCCACCTTGTAGCGGTAGCTTTGCCTGATGGGCTGATTCTGCTCGTCGAAGCCCGTCACAGCGTACTTCGGGAAAGTGCCGAACACGACCTTGCTTGTGTTCAGGCTGCTGATGCTCATGACCCTCGTGACCGCTTGGAAGCTGTCGTCCGCGACCCACGCGCCGTTCTCCTGCTTTTCGCGGGTCAGGCGGAAGGTCAGCGTATCCTGCATGTTTTCAGGCTTCGCGCCTTCACCCCAGCGCTTCTCGGCTTCGATGGTCAGCTTCGCGATCTCGTAGTTCCGCAGCGTCGCCGTGCCGCGTGCGTTCTGCGCGTCCGCCTTCGGATTGGCGGGATTCCCGTCCGTGAAGTACTCGCTCGGGTGCTGCGGGAGACCGCTGTATGTCAGCTGGCAGTAGAAGCCGCTCGGCACGTTCAGTTCCCGGAGGCTGTAGGTGTAGGCGTGGGCGTTTTGGACAACGCCGTTTTCCATGGCGACCGTGTAGGTTTCCAGCCCCTCGAACTTGGCGCTCCATTTGTTTGCTTCTGCCAGTGTGACCGTTTCGCGGCGTTCCGTGCTGCCCTTCGTCCACGCGCCGTTGACGTAATCCCAGCGCGTCTTGTAGAGCGCGACCTGTACGCCGCCGAATTCCTCGGTAATCGTGTGCTTTGTGCCATCCGGCGCGTACCATTCCTTGGACAAGTCGATGCTGATTTCGCCGTACTTGTCCTCCGGGCGGTAGACGTTGGTCAGCGTCGCCGTGACCGTGCCGGTGGTTTTGCTGGCGTTCGGGTCGATGGTGTAGGTGATGCCGGATGTGGTGTAGCTCGGCACTTTGCCCTCGACGATGTAGTAAATGTAGTAGAGCTTGTTGCCGTTCGCGTCCGCGCCGGTGGATTCCAGCTGCGACCACTGGGTGTGCCAGCCGTTCGCTGCCGTCAGCATAGCCTCGCGACCGCCGTAAGCGTCGTCCGGGTGCTGGCGAATTTTTGCCCACTGCGCATCGGTGAACTGCGTGACCTGCGTCGGCACTTCGTCAACTGGCGTACCTTCCGGGGTCATCGTGATGCTCACGTTGTTATAGTAGCGACCGTCCTGCCATTTTTCTTCCCAGTTTTTCCACTGCAAGCAGAAAATTACTTTTTTCTGATGCGTCATCTTGGTGGTGTAAACGAACTGTTTTCTCGACGTATCTTGCGGTTCCAAGACCACTTCTTTTCCGTCTACGCGAGCCACAATACGCGCAGCGTTGTCAAGTGCGCCATCAAGCAAGTTCAGCGTTAGCGTAACGTCCTGATTCTCCGGGAACTGTCGCGCAACCTTCGTGCTATTGTTGACCATTTCCGCAGACAGGATGCATTGCGGATTCTGCGTTGCATCCGTGTTCAGCACGTCGGTATACTGCTCCTGCGTCAGCGCATAGCGGCGAAGCATCACGAGGACGCTGGCAGGGCGCGCATTCTCATGGGCGTCGTCGCCAGCCCAGTTCTTCTGCACCTCCATGTCGTGGCGGTCCTTGCTGTTCTTCACCTGAATGTTGATGCTCGCAGAGCCGTTGACGGTGTGCGGGCCATCCACCACGCCTTTGATGCCGGAAGCAGTCATGAGCTCCTGCAGCCGACTCTTTGAAATCGTGCCGAAGTTGCCATTGTTGAGACCGTCCGGGTATCTCTCCGGATGTGCTTCGGTATCGTCCGCTCGCGGAACGATGTGGAAGACGACCAGCGGGCGATCCTCCAGCACGAGGTGGTACGGCTCGACTGCCTTCGTTTCCGCCAGCATGTACGCGACGTTCGGGTCGAGCGGACGCTCGTTCAGCTTCTCCGAATTGTATTGGTAAGTAATCATACCGCTTTGATCCGTGTAGACCTTACCATTTTCGCCGCCAACCGCCTCGAACTTGTTGGTTTCCGTGTTCCATGCGTAGAGGGTGAACTCCGTCCCCGGCAGCAGCAGCGAGGTGTTCGCGCTGTCCACCTTGCGGATGACCAGATTGTTGTGGATGTAGCCGCCGCCCTGACTGAAGTAGTCGTTATTGCTGTTGTTCAGTTCGGTACTTGAGCCGTCTTTTCCTTCAAGGTTTGCGTGGTTTCTCAACGCCGGACTGATGCCCTTGTGGTTCACGTCGTTGAAGTTGTACTCGTTCGTCACCTCAGGCGGCAGCAGAATGTTCTCCTGCGCCGTGTATTCCAGAATCAGCGCCTTGCCGTCCGGAACGGTGACAGTTATGTTCAGCTTACGCGTGTTTACCGTCGATCCGCTAAAGCTCGGCGTTCCCTGCGGAGGATACTGGTAGGTTTTATTCCCTTCCTCCGTTTCCGTGAACTCCATCTTCCAGAGATACTTCTCTATCTCTGCGCCGCGCACCAAATGTCCCTTGCCGTTTTCATCAACGTTCAGAATCGGGTTGCCGTTTTCATCCTTCAACGCCTCATAGAGCCTGAAGGAACCTTCATCCAACGTCACATTGCGCAGATAAGGATACACGCCAGCCAATCCAAGAACGTCATAGGACAGCGTATCCGTCAGCCTGAGCGTGCTGGATGCCGGATTCAGCTTCGCGCCTGCCTGGTTGATGTCGATGGTGTAGGTGATTCGCGCCTGCTGGTCGCCGCCCTTGACGCTGTAGCCCTTCTGGACGTTCACCGCCTCGACCGTCTCTTCCTCGTAGGTCAGCTCGGTCTTCTGCTCCTTGTGATAGAGCGCCGCGTCGTATCTCACGTCCAGCTGGTTGTTCAGCACGCCCAGCGCCAAACTGCCGTTCACCGCGGTTGCCAGGAAGTCGTCGGCAATCTTGCAGTGAACCTTGACGGTCATATCCGCCTTGCCGTTGAGGATCGTTTCCGAACCGCCGGTATTCTCATTCGGCTTCATGGAGATGTTGATTCTCTGCTGCTGCTGTGCGCCTTCGCCCACCGTCGTCAAATCAGCCTTGATGGAAATGCGCTGCTCGCCCCACTCGTTGCTGACCTCATAGCCATCCGGAATCGTACCGGCATTGTCCAGCTTCTTATTGACAACGGTCATCTTCGTGCTGTCCGTTTCGCTAAGAATCAGCCTCGAGCCGCCGTATTCGATGTACTCCACCACAATGTGCGGCGGGAGCGTTTCGGTCAGGGTGATTTCGTCGTGCGCCACGCCATCATTGCGCAGGAGGATGGTCCAGTACAGCTCGTTTTCGTGGATGGTCTGCCCGTTCAAATCACCAACGCCATGGTTGCCGAACTTCTTCTCCACCAGGTCGTTCGGGGCGGCCTTGTACCACGCGTCTCCGTTTTTGCCCGCGTTAACAGCCGTGTTCTTGAAGTCAACCCCGCTCGTGCGGGACTCTTCCAAATAGATGGTCGTCTGATACGGGAGCGTAACGCTTGTCGTCGCGTTCACATCCGTATTGGCGTCGTTCAGCACAACGCCTTCGCCCGTCGTTTCAAACCGGAAACCATAGTAGTAGCCTTCCGTCAGCGTCGTTTCCGCAGACACCACCATCGTGCCTTCATTTTTGCCCTGACTGTCGCAGGTCAGCAGCGTAATGGTGTACGGCACCTTCTGCGCATCATGCTTTTTCACAACATCGAGGTCTTTGATGGCGTTGAGCAATGTCTGCGCCTGAGCCGCCGTCATGTAGTGCTGCATGATTTCTATTCCGTTTTTCCATTCCACCTTCTTGTCAAGCGTATCGCCGAAGTTCAGCTTATACTGAACATCCTTCGTCGCCGGGAAGGTGTACGTCGCGTTCCACGCTACCGGATACAGACCATCGGTGTATTCGCCGTTCTTCGTCGGATCCGCCGGCATACTTGCGTCAACCGACTTCACCACATTGTAACGCTTGTCCTGCCCTACATGCGCGGTGCTTGTCTTTTGTTCGCCGTCGAATTCCGCCGTGTTTGTAATCTGTTGATCCTGCGCGGTTGCTTCCACCGGCGTTTTGTATTGGATTACGATCTTAGCGTCGGTGTCCTTGAATTTCAGCTGCGGTTTGCCATCCGCGCCGGTTTCCACGGTGAAGTAATCCGTGTAGTTTTCAGCGGTGATAGGCGTGTTATTCGCCGTGATTTGCGACACATAGCCCTTGCCGTCCGTCTTCGAAAACAGCAGACTGCCGTTTTCGTCCACAAGCTGGTCGAACATCGTGTCCGTCAGCGTCTTATCCTTGATGTTGAAACGGTTTTCGTTGACGGTGAGCGTCCACTGAATGCAGCCCTCATTGCTGTTGTACCAGTTGCTCTTTTGCAGCTTTTTAATCTGAACGTCAGTAGGGTTGCTGTTAGAGGAATCCTGGGAATGATCCCACTTTCCGCCACTCTGCGCAGTGAAAGTATTTGTCAGCTGATCGTATTCACCGGTCATTCCGTCCTTGTCGAACGTGTATTCATACTTAATTTCGTATGTTTCATTTGCCGAAAGCGGCGGCAGCACATAGTCCGTCGTCATGGTATAGACCTTGCCGCTTTCGTCCGTCGTGTTCGCATAAACGTAGTGAATGTGCGTTCCCGTCGTACCGCAGGCGCATGTACCGTCCGTCTTGATTTCTGTCGAAGCAGAGTCAACAGCGGGCACCTGACTCCAGTTAGAGTGTACTTTAACCTCCGTGACGGTCATGTTTGTCAGGGCCATTTGCTTATTCACAGCCGTCATGACGTCTTGAGCAGTCGCGTTCTTGCCGTTCGTGCCCTTTGTGGATTCAATTTTGACGGTATACTCAATCGTTCCTTTTTCCCAGTTGACATTAGCCCCGCTTTTCCAAGTTCTCAAATCGCCGAGGAGGGAGTTGTTGCCCCTGTCGATGTCCTCCCACTTCACGGTAGTCGATGCGCCACCGAACTTGATGGTCAGGTCGTCGTTGCCCAGATTCTCAACATCGTCCTTGCGGATTTCGGCACTCATCTTCATGGTGCCGGTGCGGTCGTCATGGCTGGGGTTGTTCCGGACAAAGTCCATATACTCGTCGGTGAACCACATTTCAACTTGTTTCGTTGTGGGATTATACTGGAACTTAAACGCCGGCTTTTCATTGCTGAATTTGGCGTCCGTGCCCGACCAGACAGAAGTGCTGTCCGTTTTGATATGCGTATTCTCTGCCGGAATAATAATCTTGTTGCCTTCGCCATGGCGCAGAATAGCTTCATCCGAAATCTTGAAGTCCGCTGCGAAGCTATAGTTGTACGCATTGGCATTTTCCGGAAGTATGATGTTCGATACCGTAATATTGGTAATCTGCATGCCGCTCTCGCTGACGGCAGGCGGTTCGTTCGCCATCATCAGGAAGCCCGGGTCGAGTCCAAGCGACGGCATCATCATGTCGTCCGGCTTCGCGGCATCAGCGTCCATCGACGGAATCACCGTAAGCGCAGGTGTCGGGGACGGCTCGTCCATCGGGGCAGCCGTTTCGGCGGCGTTTTCCGTCGGCGCGGGCGTTACAGTCGGCGCAAGCGTCGGTTCTTCCGTAGGCGCGGGCGTTGCCGTGGGCGCTTCCGTGGGCGTTGACGTTGCTTCGGGGGCTGCCGTCGGCTCAGCTGTCGCTTCGGGGGCTGCCGTCGGCTCATCCGTCACTTCGGGAGCAGCCGTCGGCTCAGCTGTCGCTTCGGGCGCTGCCGTTGGCTCGGCCGTCACTTCGGGAGTTGCCGTCGGCTCATCCGTCACTTCGGGCGCTGCCGTTGGCTCAGCCGTCACTTCGGGGGCTGCAGTCGGCTCAGCCGTCACTTCGGGGGCTGCCGTCGCATCGGGGTTCGGGGTCGGGTCATAGTAGCAATCCGCCGTGTGCGTGTGCTCTTCTTTGCCGCAGATATAGTGGCGTTCGTAGCAGTCCGCCGTGTGATGATGGCCAGAATCCTCCGCCGTCACCGTCACAACGCATTCATTTGTATGCTGATGCCGCAGCACCTGAATGTAGCCGCAAGTGTAGTAGCCGGTTTTCGCATCGACGCAGGACGCGGAATGCGTGTGCACTTTCGCCGGGTCGGGATAGAGCTTGCATTTCAGGTCGCCGCGCACCATCTCGTAGCAGGAATCATCATGCGTGTGTGCGCCTTCGCCCTCAAACAGACCGCAAGTCGGTTCTTTTGCCCGATAGCACGCATCCGTGTGGATGTGCCCCTCGCTTTCCGGCAGCGTGCAGGTCAGCTGTTTCTCCCAATTGTAGCAGGCATCCGTGTGCTTGTGCATCGGATGCTCCTCCAGCGTGCAGATAAGAACGCCGTTGCTATCGTAGCACTTCTCGTCATGCTCGTGGATGTAGCCATCCCAGTAGCCGCAGCTGAGTTCGCCCTGCGCATTGTAGCAATCGGAGGAATGGTGGTGCGGCTCAAAGCTGCAGCGCATAATATCGGTAAAGACTGTCTCCGCCTCGCGCTCGGAAATTAGGCAGGTCAGCTCGTCCACATAGCAGTCCGCCGTGTGGGTATGCTCCTCCAGCCCGCAGTACGTTTCCGCTGCCATCGTCAGGCCCGGCATCATCAGCACATAAGACGTGCAGATGGCGACAACGAGTGCCAGCGCCGTGACCGTCTTGAACAGACGCATCCGGCGCTTCCGCTGCGCAACGTATCTTTCTGCTAATTCCATGAGTTTGCGGTTCATGTCAGCATCCTCCGATTCTGGAACCTGTGTTCCTCTTCTTGTTGTATTGCACTTACGTTATTGTAGGAATCCAAAGCGGTTCAGCGGCCAAATGCGAAGCGTTACGCGCCCCATAATCTGCTCTTCGGACACTGGGCCGACCAGTGTGCTTCGGCTGTCGCGCGAGGTGGAGCGGTGATCACCCAGAACAAAATACCGCCCGTCTGGCACCTGGTACGGCAGCGTGATGGAGCAGTCGCCCAGCGCGCGGTCGGTGATGTACGGCTCATCAAGCAGTTCGCCATTGATGTAGACGTTGCCGCTTCCGTCGATGTTGACCCACTCGCCCGGCAGGCCGATAACGCGCTTAATCAGCACCTTATTGTTGTAGTAAAAAGCGATAATATCGCCGCGCTGCGGATTTGACCCGCGCACGACCATTGTGATTTCGCCCTGCCCGACCACCGGCGTCATTGACGTGCCGGTGATTTGCAGGATGGGCATGACCATGGTTGCAATCAGCACCGCGACCGCCGCCACCACCAGCAGCGTATAGAGCGTGCTGCGCAG
>ERZ857882.2637-NODE-2637-length-18182-cov-8.947371_pt1 | contig 18182 bp, 12 predicted proteins | sample MGYA00519697_ERZ857882 | MGnify/ENA primary metagenome ERZ857882 (study PRJEB31778, sample SAMEA3449373) | human gut metagenome | biome: human gut; feature: human-associated habitat; material: faeces | place: United Kingdom | collected 2010/2012 ...
TTTATTTTATCACTTTAAATTTTTAATTGCTACGCGTCGATTTTTTGACGCTTACATTTAAGTCATATGAAGAAGGGAAAGAAAGTAGAAGTAGCACCATATTGGAATGTAAATCTATGCAAACTGCTAAAGCAATATTAGGTTTAAATAGTAGAAGTAGCACCATATTGGAATGTAAATTCTTTTACATCTTCCCATACTGTAGAATTTTCAAATAGTAGAAGTAGCACCATATTGGAATGTAAATGTAAAAATATGAGAAAGGCTTTGAAGGTTCATTTGTAGAAGTAGCACCATATTGGAATGTAAATATACAGCTGGAGCAACTAACATAGATCAAAACAAAGGTAGAAGTAGCACCATATTGGAATGTAAATATGTATGGATAAGAAGGAAGTATAAAAAGACTAGGGTAGAAGTAGCACCATATTGGAATGTAAATTTCTTAAATATGGTCTTATATATCTATAATCTACTAGTAGAAGTAGCACCATATTGGAATGTAAATACTAATAATGTGTTTTCCATTTGTGTTTCAAATATAGTAGAAGTAGCACCATATTGGAATGTAAATAATTCAATGCTGATATATTCTAATGTAAGCATATCCGTAGAAGTAGCACCATATTGGAATGTAAATATATAGACCTTTAGGTCGTGGCTCTTACTTGACATAGTAGAAGTAGCACCATATTGGAATGTAAATATAAACAATTAACGGTTGTATTAAAGTTGCAAAGGAAATTAAAATAAACAAAATTAAGTTATGATATTAAAAAATTAAAGCTTTAAAAAAGGGAAATTGGATGAAAATGATTTAATAAATCCAGCAAAAGAATTAAAAGATTAATGAATCAGTTAACATTTAAATATAATAATATTATTTTAAATTAATTATATTTACTACATTTATTGGTAAATATTTGTTAATAATAAATATGTAAAATTATTGTAAATTGTATAAAAAGAGTTGACTATATGTATATTTAAAAATAAAATATAATTATAGCTTGTTAAATTATACATTATCCACCCATATATTTTAACAAGATAATAAAATCTACAATAAGTAGATAGCACCTAATTTAATTAATATTAGGTGCTATTCTATTAATTTAAAAGTTAGAATAAGAATAAAATATATTTTTATGAGGAATAATAACTTCATTGAAAAAATAGAGGTGAAAATAATGTTAATTATTATTCTGACAGCATGGTTAATTGGAATAGCACTAATTCTAATATTTTTTAAAGGAGCAACTAAAAAAGAAAAAGAAATATAAACTAAGATAATTATAAAATAAAAATACAATTTATAAACTCTAGAAATAGAGTTTTTTATTTTAATATAAAAAATTATTAATAAATAAGAGTTACAAATATTATCTTCCGTAAATATGATGTATATAAGAATAAATATAGTAGCTTCTAAAGCAGCGTTAATAAGGAAGGATAATAATATGGAGAATTTGTTTACTATATTAATAATTGCATTAATTGCTGAAAGTGTATGGGAAACTTTAAAAATGATATGGCAGCAAGGGAAAATATCTATAGATAGAATAGGAGCATTAATTGTATCCTTGGTGATTTGCTTTGGTATTAGATTAGATATTTTAAAATTGCTTGAAATAAATAGTACAATACCTTACTTAGGTATAATATTAACGTCTATTTTAATATCCAGGGGATCTAATTTTATCCATGACTTGTTGGTTAAAATAGGACAAGGAAATAAATAGATTAACATTAACATGAGATGTATTTAAATTAAAAATATTTAGAATTAAGTTTCAAGAAAAATTAAGGATTAGTTTTAGTGACTAATCCTATTTTACTTAAATAAGCTTTTAATAATATAAATTCTTATAATGTCAGGTAGAAAAGCAGTATGTAAAATATCTACCTGACAAAATAATTAACTACTAAATATATGATAATTTAAAGACAAGTTTTATGTCAAATGAATATTTTTCTATTAAAATAAAACTATAATTTGATTTAATAAGTATTATTAATGAATATTTATTACTTGAATTATAAAAGTAGGATAATTATACTAAAGTTAAATAATAATATAAGAAAGGTGATTTTTTATGAAAAATTTATTTACACCTTATGAAAATAAAGGACTTAAATTGAAAAATAGAATAGTTTTGCCACCAATGTGTCAATACTCAGTAGATAAGAAGGATGGAATAGCTACAGATTGGCATTTTGTTCATTATGTAAGTAGGGCTATAGGAGGCGTAGGGTTAATTATCGTAGAAATGACAGATGTTGAACCAGATGGTCGTATTAGTGATTACGATTTAGGGTTATGGTGTGATGAACAAATAGAGCCATTAAAGAGAATTGTTGATGAATGTCATAAGTATGGAGCAAAGGTAGCTATACAAATTGCTCATGCTGGTAGAAAGGCAGAAGATGCAGAAGTTCCAGTAGCACCTTCAGCAATACCTTTTGATTCTAATTCTAAGACTCCAAGAGAGTTAAGTACTGAAGAAGTGAAGGAAATGGTAGAAAAATTTAGAATGGCTATTAGACGTGCATTAAAAGCTGGATTTGATGCTATTGAGATTCATGGAGCTCATGGTTATTTAATTCATCAATTCCATTCACCATTAACAAATAAAAGAAATGATGAATATGGTAAAGATTTAACTAAGTTTGGAGTAGATATAATAAAAGCTGCTAAAGAGGAAATGCCTAAAGATATGCCTTTAATAATGAGAATTTCTGCTACTGAGTATGTAGATGGAGGATATAAGATAGAAACTGGAACTGAAATTGCTAAGGCCTATAAGGAAGCTGGAGTTGATATATTACATATAAGCTCTGGTGGAGAAGGCCCAATTGGATCAAGTGGCACTCCAGGAACTCATTCAGGGTATCAAATAACATTAGCTAGAGAAATTAAAGAAAAGTTAGATATTGATGTAATTGCTGTAGGTAAGTTAGATGAACCAGAACTTGCAAATGCAGTAATAGGAAATAAAGATGCTGATTTAGTAGCTATAGGAAGAGCAATGCTTAGAAATCCTTATTGGACATTTGAAGCTGCTATTAAGTTAAATATGAAGACGCAAGTTCCAAAACAATATGGAAGAGGTTTTACTAGAAATATTCAAGAAGAATAGGTGATAATATGAGAAGTATAAAGTACCCTGCAATTTATAAACATTTTAAAAATAATTATTATGCTGTAATGTCTGTAAGTAAAAGGATCAAAGATAAGGTTTCTGATGACAATAAAATTTTATTACAAGGATATCATACAGAATTAAATAAATTAATAAATATCTATAAAATAGGAGATTTATATTATCATGATAATGAGCTAGAAGAAGGTTTAGTTTTGTATAAAGCTCTCTATGATGATAAGGGTATTTATGCTAGACCTATAGAGATGTTTTTAAGTGAAGTAGATAGGTCTAAGTATCCAGATGTAGAACAGAAATATAGATTTGAGTTATTTAACTAATAGAAAGAAAGCTGTCATTATTTATGATAGCTTTCTTTCTTTGTATAAGTATATAAAATAATCAATATAATTATTAAATTATACAATTAAAAAAAGAATTAAATTGATGTAAAATAATAGATATTATGATAAAATATACATGTATTATTTGTTGTGAAATAGTGTTAAATACAATATAAAAAAGTTTACTATGGCGTAAAATAGGGCGTTGAAATTATTGATTATATATTAAGAATTATTGATAATTAGTTTTTATGAGAGGAGAAATCAATGGGGTATAACAAATTTAAATTTGCTATATGTGATGACTCAAAAAAAGATAGGAAATATCTGATTAAACTTATTTATGAATATTTAGACCAAAATAATTTATATGGAGAAATTGATGAGTTTGAGTCTGGTAAAGATTTATTAAAAAGTAATTTTGAACAATATTCAATTATATTTTTAGATATCTATATGGATAATATTGATGGTATTGAAGTAGCAAAAAGACTTAAAAATAGTGGAAATAATATAAATATAGTTTTTACAACAATTAGTGATGATTTTGCTGCAGAATCTTATGATGTAGAAGCTCTGTATTATATGATAAAACCTATTAATAATAAAAAGCTATTTTTATTATTAGACAAATTTTTTTATCTTTATTATTCAGTAAGGTTTATAACTATTAAGATTGGACGTATGGAAACATATATAGCGTTAGATGATATCATATTCGTAGAATCTTCAGGAAAAAAAAGTATAATACATACAAAGAAAGGAATTATAGAATCATCTACTAGCTTTTCTAAAATGAACGAAATGCTATCTAAGCCAGATTTTATAAAACCAATTCGCTATGCTATAGTGTCGGTTCGTGAAATTGTTAATATTCCAACTAATGTTATTTTAATGTCTGATGGCACTGAAATACCAATAAGTAGAAATGAAAGAAGTAATATGAAAAAGGCCTTCTGCGATTATAAATGGAAAAAGATGAGAGAGTTGATGGCAGTAAAGTAAAATGGATATTATAGTATGTTTTTTTCTATAATGGTTCATATGCCAAGTATAATATTTCGTTATATGCCTTTTTCAGAACACATCAATAAAAAACAAAAGAAAAAGCTTATAGAATTATACGCTATATTACTAATTATAAATTTTTTTATATGTTTAATAGTTAAGTTAACTATAGGAATAGGTATAATATTTTACAATATAAATATATTAATTTTTTCTATAATAGTATCTGTAATTAATAGTATTATAGTTAAAAATATGAAGCACGAACATTTATTTGTGTTTGGTGTTGTTGAAACAATAGAACTAACACTTATATCTTTTTCAATTTATCTTCAAGAGTTTTTTAACTTACAAGATATTTATATTAAAATAATCGTAAGTACTATTATATTAATGGTGAACTTTGCAATAGTTTATATTCCAATAAAAAAACTAATAGGTAATATATTTTTACCTTTTTCAAAGAAAGATGATACAAATTACTGGAAAAAGGTTTGGGCTATATCTATTGCACTTTTTTTTGCTAGTTTGCTTTTAACTCCTATAAACAAATATGATATAACCTTAATGGATCTTATAAGCAGGGTTTTTATTGGAATAGCTGCTTTAATTATTTGTAGAGTTATTACATATGAATATGCTCAGAATTTGAAAATGGTAAAAATTTCAGAACAACTTCATTTACAGAAAAATTACTATAAGGCATTGTCTGATAATGTGAAAAAAGTGAGAAAAGCAAGGCATGATTTAAAGTATCATATTTCTGCAATCACTTGGTTTGTTGAAAATGAAGAGCTTTATGAATTGAAAAAGTATTTAGATGAATATAAAAGTACTTATAAAATAAATTCATCTATACCTTATACTGGTAGTTCGGCTATAGATGGAATAATTTATCATTATATGGAAATTGCAGAGGATAAGGGAATACGATTTGAAATTAATTGCTCCTTTAATGATTTAAAGATTAATGATGTTGATTTATGTACATTATTAGGTAATATTTTGGAAAATGCATTAACTGCAAATGAAAATCTAAAAGGGGATAAATTTATAACTATTTATTCAGAAAATGATGAGTATCAGTTTGTTTTAATAGTTGATAATAGTTTTGATGGAATTATTTTAAGAAAAAATGGGAAAATAATTTCAAAGAAGAATAATGAAGAATGTGGTATTGGTATTAGTTCTATGGAATCAATCTGCAAAAAAATATAATGGCTATTGTACATTTGAAGCACATAATAATGTTTTTCATTCTAGTTTAATTTTAAGTAATGGTATTGATAAATAAAAATATTTCATAAAGGCAGTTGTCAAAGAAGGCAATTGCCTTTTATTTTTTGTTCTTTTCTTGTGTTATTTTTATTAAATCATTTCATTCCCTATGTGTTTATTTTATTCCCTAAAGATAAAAATTAAGTGGTAATAGAGTATAAATAAAGTATGATACAAAAATAGTTTTTTAATTTTCATAATAAATATTTATTAATATTTAAGTTAGAAGGCTAATTTAATAAATCTACTAAGGGGATGAGGAATTATGATTAAAAAATTAATTAGTAGCATTTTGAGTGTTACTATATTAGCTAGTTGTATTACTTTTTCCAATAGTGAAGCAACGGTAAAAGCCGATAGTACAACAACTAATAGTAGTAATATGCAAATACTCTTTAATGGGGAGTTGAATGAAGTAGAGGAAGATAATGTAACTACTTTGAAAACGATTTCTGGTACAGATGTTGAAAATGAGTTTGAAATAACTCTAGAAGTAACAACAGCAGAAGAGCTAAAGAATATAGCTATTGAACCAGATGCAGCAACAGTATTGGTTCTTGATAGATCAGGAAGTATGGATGAAAAAGATGGAGACTCAACTTCTCGTTTTAAAGAAATGCAGGATGCTGCAAATGCTTTTTTAGAACAGTATGCTAATGTGGAAAAAGGTATTAAGAGATTAGTTTCAATTGTTTCGTTTGCAGATGATGCAAAAAATGAAACCTATAGCAATGGAGCAAATACTTGGATTAATGTTACAGAAGAATTAAGTAACGCTACAAGTAAAATAACTAATCTTACACGACCAAATGGAGGTACAAATATTGAAGGCGCATTAATATTAGCTAATAATATTGTTGTAAATGGTAAAAGTACAAAAGCTTTAGATGGAATTAGTAATGTTAATATTATTTTATTGACAGATGGATGTCCTACATTCCATGCAAGTAATTCTAAGTCAACGAGTATTAAATCAATAAGTGGTACTCGTGGTGGTGGAACAGTAGCAATAGAATCAGATTGGAAGCCAGTAGGTGGAACTGTTGATGGAGAAGCAGCTAATAAAACAAATATTTCAAATACTATAAAGAATAATGGTATAAATCTATATACTATTGCCTTTTCAACAGGTAATGCAATTTTCTATAAAAACAGTGATAGTAGAGGCATAAGTTATAGTACAAGTACTTGGTTAGCTAGTTTTGCACATCGTAACTTCTTTGCAAATAATGCAGATGAATTAACTAAGCAATTTGAAAAAATTAATCAATTAATTGCATTAAGCTCTAAAGCTTGGAAAGTTACAGACCCAATGGGAAGTAATATTAAATATAAAGAAATTACTAGTGAAAAGACTAATAATTCATATAGCTTCTCAAGTAATACTTTAAATTGGGATGTAAAAAATAGTACTCCAAAAGTAACTACTACAACTGATGGGAATAAAGTATATACTTACACATTAAAGTATAGAGTTATTTTGGATACTACAATTGGTGGAGTTGATTATAGTAATGTTAGTACAAATGGAACTACAATATTAGACTATTATTTATTCTCTAAGCAAGGTGATAGTCAAACTGTAGAATTAAATCATGCTAGTTTCAATGTTCCAAGGGTGCAAGGATTATTTGGAAATTTAAATTTTACTAAGGTTAATGAAGATGAACAACCAATGGAAGGTATTACATTTACTCTTACTGGAACATCAACTGGTTCTAATAAATCAGTTGCAGTATCTGCAACATCTGATAATAATGGACATGTATCTTTTAGTAATATTCCAGCAGGGGTTTATAAATTAACAGAAACTACACCAAATGGATATATTGCAGCAGGACCATGGGATGTAGTTGTATCTTATGGAAATACTACCAAAGATGTAACATTAGGAGATACAATTATTAACTATCCACAAACTAGAGATATTTCAGTTGAAAAGAAATGGGCTGGTTTACCAGAAGGTAGTAGTGATTATCCTGAAGGTGTAACAGTTAAACTTTTAGCAAATGGTATAGATACAGGAAAGACTCTAATATTAAATAGTAGTAATTCTTGGAGTGGAACCTTTGAAAAAGTACCATATGTAAATAGTGAAGGTATAATAGTTTATACCTTAGAAGAAATTAATATACCAGGATATCAAGTAGGAATTATAGGAGATAATTCAGGAGAAAACTTTACTATTACAAATACTTATAGCCCAGAAACTATGGATATACGAGGAGTGAAATCTTGGGTTGATGAAGATGGTGAAAGTAGTATAACAGGAAGCGTTCCAGATATAACTATTACTTTACAAAGAACTCTAGCAGATAACTGGAATGATGAAACTAAGATAGAAGATGTACAAAGTGTAACATTAGCTAATAGAAAAACTGATTATATTTTTGAAAATCTTCCAAAGACAGCAACTACTGGTGAAGAATATAAATATCGTGTAAAAGAAGCTCCAGTAAATGGTTATACTCCAATATATAATGAGGATTTTGATATTGTTAATAAGTATACTCCAGGAAAAACAGAAGTAACTGTTAATAAATCTTGGGTAAATATTGATTTAAATACAGATAATGTACCTGAAGTTACAATTAATCTTTATCAAAATGGTACTTTATATGCTAATAAAGTTTTAACTAAAGCAACTGGTTATTCATATAAATTTGAAGAATTACCTAAGTATGATAAGACAGGTGTTGAATATCAATACACTGTTGAAGAAGTATTAAAAGAAGGAACAGTTGGATATTCATCTAGCAATTCAGGTAATATAAATGGAGTTGTTACTTTAACAAATACGTTTGATAAAACAAAGATAAATGTTACAGGAGAAAAACAATGGGAAGGAATTTCAAGTGGAGATCAAGTGCCTTCAGTTACATTAAGATTATATCAAAATGGTAAAGCTATAGAAGGTGCAGTAGTAACTTTAGAAGCAGGAGTTAAAACAAGAGAAAGTTTTTCATTTGGAAATTTACCTAAGTACTCAACAGATGGTAAGTTATATACTTATACAGTAGTTGAAGATACTATTCCAGGATATACTTCAAGTAGTGAAAGAAATGAAAATAATCAATTTGTAATCACTAATACATTTACTAAAGAAACAGTAAATATCATAGGAGATAAAACTTGGAGTAATGTAACAGATACAAGTAAGGTTCCAACAATTACACTTTATCTAGAAAGATCATTAGATGGAACTAATTGGTCAAGAGTTGAAGGTCAAGTTAAAGAGTTAGCTGCAAAAAATACTCATTATGAATTTACTAACTTGCCTAAGTATGCATCTGATAGTAGAGAATATCAATATAGAGTAGTTGAAGCACCTATAAATGGCTATACTACTCAAAGTAATGGTAGCTATAATATTCTAAATATTTATACACCAGGAGAAACTACTGTTAATGTTACTAAAAAGTGGACCAATGTAGATCCAGCCGTAGATACAGTTCCAACAGTTAGTATTATTTTAAAACAAGATAATGTAGCAATTCAAAGTGTAGTTTTAGATTCAAGTAATAATTATACTCATACTTTCACTAAATTAGCTAAATATGCAGAAACAGGTAAAGAATATGTTTATACTATTGAAGAAGTTTTAGATAATGGAGTTGAAGGTTATAGTCAAAAAATAACTTCAGGCAATGATGGATATATTGTTGAAAATATCTTTGATAAGACAACAATAGATGTAAACTTTACTAAGGTTTGGGAAGGTATTAATGCAGATTCAGTAGTACCATCAATTAAATTACATTTATATCAAAATGACATAGAACTTACTGAGAAAGCTGTTACATTAGAGAGCGGAGTAAAATCTGAAGGAAAAGAGGTATATATATTTGAAGATCTTCCTAAGTTCTCAACAGATGGTAATAAGTACACTTATAAAGTAGTTGAAGAAGTGCCAAATGGATATACTTCAACTGGTGAAGCAATTGTAGATGTTGATAATAATGCAACTATTACTAATACATTTACTCCAGGTAAAGTAAGTATTTCAGGAACCAAGACTTGGAATATGGTAAACAATTCAGATTTAAGTTCAGTTCCAACTATTACAATTAGACTTCAAAGCTCAACAGATGGAATTCTTTGGTCAAATGTTGATGATAAAGTAGTAGAATTAAAAGCTGGAGAGTTAGCTTTTGAATTTAAAGATTTACCAGAGTATTCAGTAGAAGGTAATAAATATCAATATCGTGTAGTTGAAGATGATGTTGATGGATATAAGACTTTAGTTGATTTAAATAATAATATTACTAACACTTATGACCCAGGAGAAACAGCAGTTAAGGTTACTAAGAAGTGGACAGATGTAGATCCAACTACAAGCGAAGTTCCAGTAGTTATTATTAACTTAATGAGAGATGGAAAAGAATTTGATAGTATAGAATTAACTAATAGCAATGGATATGCTCATATATTCGCAAACTTACCTAAGTATGCACCAACTGGAGAATTATATGATTATACTATTGAAGAAGTTTTACCTGACAACCTTGTTGGATATGAAGTGAAAATATCATTAGAAGGAAATACTACAGAACCAGTAAATGTGGTTGATGATGAAGCTCAAGTAGAAAAGAGTTATATAGTTGAAAATATGTTTGATAAGACAACAATAGATGTAAACTTTACTAAGGTTTGGGAAGGTATTAATGCAGATTCAGAAGTACCAGAAATTAAATTATATCTTTATCAAGATAATAAAGAATTTAAAACTGCAACATTAACTGGTGGAGTAAAAGCTGATGGAAAAGAATCTTATGTATTTGAAGATCTTCCTAAGTACTCAACAGCTGGTAAAGAGTATACTTATAAAGTAGTTGAAGAAGTTCCTGATGGATATAAATCTAGTGGTGAAGCAAATGTAGCAAATAATTATACAATTACAAACACTTATGACGGTGGAGATAAAGTTGTTATCAATGGTACAAAAACTTGGGTTAACGTAGAAGATGGTGATAAAGTTCCTGATATTACAATAAGATTATTAAGAGATGGAGAGGAAATCCATAGCATAGTTGTTCCAAGTGGTACTACAACTTACGAAATAGCATTAGAAAATATGGTTAAATATGCTCCAGATGGTCATGAGTATGAATATGAATTAACAGAAGACAAACTAGAAGGATATGAATCTGTAAGAGATGGATACAATTTTACCAATACTAAAACTATTAGAGAAGGGGTTTCAGGTATAAGTGATATTAAAACAGGGGATAATAATATGACAATATTATATTCTAGTTTAGCTATACTTTCTCTTTCACTAATTTCATTAATTACTTTAAGAAAAAGAAGAAACTATTTAGGAAAGTAAAGTAATTTATTGTCCTATAATAAATAATTTCAATAAAATAGGCACACTGTTATTAATTATAACGGTGTGTCTATTTTTTTGAAATATAAAACTTTAAATCTGCTAATTAAGATACTTTTAATTGTTATATTCTCAATCTCTATGTATTAAAAATATATCTTTCACTAAAAAATGAGAGAAGTAAGAAACATAAATAAATTAAAAAAAGCAAAAAAATTATTTTAATTGTTCTAAATGATTATTATTATCATAAATTTAATTACAAGAATTATTTAAAGAAAATACACTATAGGAGATGAGGTGTTATGATTAAAAAAATTATTAGCAGAATTTTGACAGTTACTTTATTGGCTAGTTGTATTACTTTTTCAGGCCATAAATCAGTAGCAGAAGCTGAAGAACTAGAAACAACTTTAAGTAATAGTCAAATAGTAGAACCAGGGGGAGAAAATAGAGTAGATTCAGACAAGGTTACTACTTCAAAAACTATTGTAGAAACTGGAGTTGAAAATGAGTTTGAAATAACTCTACAAGTAACAACAGAAGAGGATATAAAAAACATTGGTTTATCGCCAGATGCAGCAACAGTACTAGTTCTTGATAGATCTGGAAGTATGCTAGAGAAAGACTCTGATAATATTACTCGTTTTAAAGAAATGCAAGATGCAGCTAATGACTTTTTAGAAAGGTATTCTCAAGTTGAAGCAGGCAGTAATGCTAAAAGGTTAGTATCTATTGTATCCTTTGCTAGTAATGTAAAAAATGAAACTTATAGTAATAGACAAAATAATTGGATTGATGTAACAAAAGATTTAACTGGTGCACAAATAAAAATAAATAATATTGTAAAGCCAATAGAAGATCCAAGTGATCAAAGAAGAGGTACTAATATTGAAGGTGCACTAATAATGGCTAACAATATCATGAAAAATGGAAAGGCAAACAATCTGTTAAATGGCAACGATGGAAAAGAAATAAAGAATATTAATATTATCTTATTAACAGATGGATCTCCTACATTTTATGCTAAGAGTAGTGATAAGGATAGTATTATAGAGATAGATGGTATAAGAGGGGGAGGAGACAGATCATATACAACTGACTGGAAGCCTGTTGGGGGTACTGTAGATGGAGTGCAAGCAAATGCAAATAATATTTCAAAGACTATTAAAGATAGTGGCACAAATTTATATACTATTGCATTTTCAACAGCAGAAGCAAGATTTTATACAACTGATCCAAGCAATGGGAATAATGGTAGATATATAAATTTAAATCCAAGTACCTGGATGTCAACCTTTGCAACTCGTAATTTTTTAGCTAGTAATTCAAATGAATTAATTAAACAATTTGAAAAAATTAATAAATTAATTGCTTTAAGTGCACAGGCTTGGAAGGTTACTGATCCAATGGGAGAAAATATTATTTATAATGGTATTAGTGAATTTGATAGCGAAAACGCAAAATCCTTTAATTCTAGTAATAATACATTAATATGGGATTTAAAAAATAGCAGTCCAGTTGAAAGTATTACAGAGGGTGGAAATAAAAAATACACTTATACATTAAAATATAAAGTTGCTTTAGACACAACAGATATAAGTAAAGGTGTTAATTATTATAAATCTGTAGCTACCAATGGGGAAACAATATTAGACTATTATTTATTCTCAAAACAAGGTGAAGATGAAAGTTTAGAATTAAAGCATGCTAATTTTAAAATCCCAAAAGTAAGAGGATTATTTGGAAATCTTGAATTCACTAAGGTTAATGAGAAAAAGCAACCAATGTCAGAAGTTTTATTTACTCTTGATGGAATTGCAACAGGCTCCAATAAACCTGTAACTAGAAATATAGCCTCTGATGAAAATGGGAAAATAATATTAAGTAATATTCCAGCAGGTATATATACTTTAACTGAAACATCACCAAGTGGATATATAGGGGCAGGTCCTTGGAATGTAGTAGTATCCTATGGAAACACTACTAAAGATGCTACTTTAGGTGATACAATAATTAATTATCCAGCATCTAGAAATATTAATGTTGAAAAGAAATGGAGTGGATTACCAGAAGGTAAACCAGATTTACCAGAGGGTGTAACTGTAAGGCTTTATAAAAATAGTGTTGAAACTGATAAGTCATTAGTTTTAAATAAATCTAATGATTGGAAAGGAACCTTTACTAATCTTCCTTATATTGATGAAAATGGAGTAATAACTTATTCAGTAAAGGAAGATAAGATATCAGGATATGAGACAGCCATTGAAGAAGATAAAAACGGAGATAAGTTTATAATTACAAATTCATATAATCCAGAAACCATGGAAATTGATGGTGTTAAAACTTGGGTTGATGAATCAGGAAATGGTATTGAAGAAGAAGTTCCAGATATATTAATTACATTACAAAGAACAACAGCAGATAACTGGGATGATGAAAGTAAAATAGAAGATGTTCAAAGTATTACTTTAAAAAGTGGTGAAACTGAATATAATTTTGAAAATCTTCCTAAGACAGATACTAATTCTAAGGAATATAAATATCGTGTAAGAGAGTCAAAAGTAGATGGCTATGAAGCAAAATATAACGATAAATTTGATATTATTAACACCTATTCTCCTGGAGAAACTGAGTTAACTGTAAATAAGGTATGGAATAATGTAAATGTAGAAAATGACGTATTACCAGAAGTTACAGCAGTATTATATCAAGGTGATAAAGTATTTAGAACTGAAGTTTTAAACAAAGTAAATGGATATAGATATACTTTTACTAACTTGCCTAAGTATGCAAAAACAGGTGCTGAATATAAATATACTGTTAAAGAGAATATGAAAGAAGGAGTAGTTGGCTATATTAGTGAAGAAGCAGTTAATGAAGATGGTAGCGTAACTATAACTAATACTTTTAATAATGAGAAAATTAGTATTACAGGAAGTAAAGTATGGGAAGGAATTCCAGAGAATTCAGTAGTACCAGCAGTTAAACTATGTCTTTATCAAAATGGAGTAGAACTTACGGATAAAGCTATTACATTAAATAGTGGAGTAAAGGAAAGTGAAGTTTATTCATTTGATAATCTTCCTAAATATTCTACTGATGGTAAGGAGTATGTATATACAGTAAAAGAAGACACTGTTAATGGATATACATCTAGCGGTGAAGGTAATAAGGAAAATAGTTATATAATTACAAATACATTTATTCCTGAAACTATAACTGTTATGGGGGAGAAAACTTGGAGTGGAGTAGAAGATTTAAATGCTGTTCCAACAATCACTATTAATTTAGAAAGTTCTCTAGATGGAGAAACTTGGACAAAGATTTCAGATAAAAGATTAGATCATGGTAATACTAAATATGAATTTGAAAATTTACCAAAGTATGCTTCTGATAGTAGGGAATATAAATATCGTGTAGTTGAAACTCCTATAGTTGGATATACTTCTTCTGATAATGGAAGCTACAATATATTAAATACTTACACTCCAGGAGAAACTGCAGTTAAGGTTACTAAGAAGTGGACAAATGTAGATCCTAATACTGATAAGGTTCCAGAAGTTAAAATTATATTAAAACAAAGCGGAACAGAAGTTGACAGCATAGTTTTAGATAAGGAGAATGAATATTCTCATATTTTTGAAGGCTTAGCTAAGTATGCTCCAACTGGAGAAGAGTATGTATATACTGTTGAAGAAGTTTTAGGAGATAATGTTGTAGGTTATTCTAAAGTAATAACATCTGGAAATGATGGATTTATTATAGAAAATACCTTTGATATAAATGCAGTGGCAGATATAATATTCAATAAGGTATGGAGAAATATTCCTAAGGGTTCAGTAGTACCAGCTATTAAATTACGTCTTTACCAAAATGGAGTAGAAATGGTGGATGAATATGGTATAATAGATAATGGAATAAAAGAAGATGGAAAAGATAAATATGTATTTAAAAACCTTCCTAAATATTCTACTGATGGAAAAGAATATGTATATACAATAAAAGAAGATAGTATTAATGGATATACCTCTAGTGGGGAAGCTAATGAATCAAATAATTATACTATTATAAACACTTATGATGGTGGAGGAAAAGTTGTTATAAGTGGTAAAAAGACCTGGGTTAATGTAAAGGACATTAATAAAGTTCCTGATATTACTTTAAGAGTACTTAGGGATGGTAAGGAAATTCATAGTATTATTGTACCAAGTGGAACAACAACTTATAAGATAGATTTAGCTTCTATAGTAAAGTATGCTTCAGATGGGCATGAATATATATATTCATTAACAGAAGATAAAATTGATGGATTTAAATCTGAAAGTGATGGATATAACTTTACAAATACAAATACTAATACTAATACTAATACTAACACTAATACTATCAAAGAAGAAGTTTCAAGTATAAGTGAAATAAAAACAGGGGATAATAATAAGTTGTTTTTATATATTAGCCTTTTATCTATTTCTCTTTCTTTAGGTTTAATAATTTCTTTAAGAAAAACGAAAAAAACTTTAAGTAAGTAAAGTGGGTTATTAAATTTTCTTCATAGTTAATAAGTTTAAGAATAAAAACACACTATTACTAATTTTAGTTTAGTGTGTTTTCTATTACAAATAGATATGAAAATTTTGGAGGTGCTAATGATGATGAAATATTTAAGAAAGATACTTATTTTAATTTTTTTAAGTATATTTATTTTTTCAGTTTATAATCTTTATAAAATATTTTATGAATATAAGCAAAATAAAGATGTATATAATGATATAGGTGAAATAGTTGTAAAAGAAGATAAAGAAATTCAAATAAAAAATGAAGAGTATTTAGCTTTAAAGGAAATAAATGAAGATTATTTATTTTGGATAAGTATCCCTGAAACTAATATAAACTATCCAGTAGTTAAGTCTAAAAATAATGAGGAATATTTATATAAGAACTTTAAAGGAGAAGAGAATAAGGGAGGATGCTTATTCGTAGATTCTAGAAATGTATCTGAAGAGGATGATAACATAATAATACACGGACATAATATGAAGGATAAAAGCATGTTTGGAACACTATCAAAATTGCTAACTTCTGAATATTTAAATAAAAATAATAAAATATATCTATATCTAGAAAATAAAATTTTAGAATATGAAATTTTTTCAGTTTATGTAAATGATGGTTCCTTCGATCCTTATAAAACAAATTTTAATACTGATGAAGAGTTTAATGAATATATAAATACTGTAAGAAAGAAATCATACTATAACTTAGATTATGTTGATGATGGTAATAGAAATATTATTACATTATCAACTTGTACAAATGCTACAGGAGACGAGAGAACTATAGTAAATGCTAAGTTAGTATCAACTAAGGATATATAATTTTATTTTAGAAACATAAATAAATGGAGTTGTTTTCACAGCTCCATTTTGTATATTATATAAATAATTATTTAAACTTTAACAAAATATAGCAATAAATTGACTATTTTAAATTAAAAGTATATATTATGAATATAATGTTAACGTTTTATATATTATTAATAGATTAATAATTTGGGGAGTGAAAATATGGAGATTTTAAGAGTTTGTGTAGGAAAATATAATGGTAAAGATGTTGACAGCTATAGTTTAAGGAATAGCAAAGGTTTTGGCATAAATGCTCTAAATTATGGTGCAATAATAACTGATATATTAGTTCCTGATAAAAATGGAGTTATAGAAAATGTTGTTATGAAATACAAAGATATTAATTGCTATAAAGAAAACCCAAGCTATTATGGAGCTTTTATAGGAAGGACATCAGGAAGAATTGCAAATGGAAAAGTTATGGTAAAGGATAAAGTTTTAAACCTTAATAAAAATTATGGTTATAATCAAGGACATGGAGGAGAAAATGGATTTAGTAAAAAATTTTTAAATGTTATAACTAACGCTAATGAAGAAGAAGCATATATTGAATTTTCCTACTTAAGTCCATGTGGTGAAGAAGGGTATCCAGGAAATTTAGAAGTTAAAGTAAGATATACCATAAATGAAGAAAATGAGTTTAAGATTTCTTATTATGCTATATCTGATGAAGATACATTAGTTAATTTAACAAATCATAGTTATTTTAATTTAAGTGGAAATTGCAAATCAAATATTTTAAATCACTATTTATATATTGACAGTGATTTTTTAGTAGAGCTTAATGACAAAGAGGTTCCAACAGGAAAAACAATAAAAATAGATAAAACTCCATTTGATTTTAATAGTCCTAAGACTATAGGAAGAGATATTGAGGAAGAGGATTATCAATTAAAGATTGGAAATGGATATGATCATTGTTGGTTATTAAATGGAGGAAATGATATTAAAATAAGACTTTATCATAAGGAGTCAGGCAGACAAATGGATGTTTATACTGATCAAAATAGCGTAGTACTTTATTCGCTAAATTATCCTGATGATGAAATTTTAGAATGTAATAAAAAAGCAAATAGAAGGGATGCTTTAGCAATAGAAACTCAAAGCCCACCAATAGGAGAAAATAATATTTTTGCTAATTATTCATTATTGAAAAAGGGTGAAGAATACATTAAAGAAACAATATATAAATTTTCAATAATAAAATAGACAAGCTTAATGATAATATTATATTTAATTTAGAAACTCTTAAAGGAGTTTCTTTTTTGGTTGGAAAATATCTCATAGAAGAGTATAATTTAGCATTTTTTATAAAGTTACTTTATAAAATATAAGTAGATAACTTAGTAAGGAGCTTTTTAATGAAAAATAAAACTCTATATGAATTATTTATTGGATTATTAGCTTTAATGGGAATAATGATGATAATTTTAGACTTAATGTATAGACTTCCTATTATAGTAGTAGAAAGCTTTTATTATATTAACTTAATTCCTTAAGCATATTTTCAGCATCATCTGCTGCTTTGACCTTATCATTAGCCTTGATGATAATACCTTGCTCATCAATAAGTAGTCTGATGCTAAATACTCTAATTAATACCTACACTATACCACATAACCCCGATTCTATGATATAATATTCTAAGAAATTTCTCCGAGGAGGATAATGTATG
>ERZ857882.2639-NODE-2639-length-18173-cov-34.751794_pt1 | contig 18173 bp, 18 predicted proteins | sample MGYA00519697_ERZ857882 | MGnify/ENA primary metagenome ERZ857882 (study PRJEB31778, sample SAMEA3449373) | human gut metagenome | biome: human gut; feature: human-associated habitat; material: faeces | place: United Kingdom | collected 2010/2012 ...
AGCTGTCCTTAGTACGAGAGGACCGGGATGGACGTACCTCTGGTGCACCAGTTGTCCTGCCAAGGGCATAGCTGGGTAGCTATGTACGGACGAGATAAACGCTGAAAGCATCTAAGCGTGAAACTCCCCCTAAGATGAGATCTCTCATCCTTTATGGAGTAAGGGCCCAGAAAGACGATCTGGTTGATAGGCCGGAGGTGGAAGTGCAGTAATGTATGGAGCTGACCGGTACTAATAGCCCGAGGGCTTGACCTACGATTATGCAGGCAATCCAAGCCTTACTCACAGTCGCAGTTACGTTGTTCGGTTTTGAGGGTGCAGCGCGATATGCACCATTAGCTCAGCTGGTAGAGCACCTGACTCTTAATCAGGGTGTCCAGGGTTCGAGTCCCTGATGGTGTACCAGGATTTCAGGCAGCGAAAGCTGATTGAGATATAGAGACGGAACATGGCCCGTTGGTCAAGTGGTTAAGACAGAGGCCTCTCACGCCTTTAACATCGGTTCGAATCCGGTACGGGTCACCATTTTTCTCTTGACAGAGAGCGGAAAAGTGAATATAATGGTTGTTACTGCGAAAGCAGCTGCAATATAGTTGGTGCTTATTAGGGCGAGGGTCCACCCGTTCCCATCCCGAACACGGAAGTTAAGCTCGCTTCTGCCCACGATACTTGGCTGGAGACGGCCCGGAAAAATAGGTAGCGCCAACACAAGCGGACATCTTCGGATGTCCGCTTTTTTTGCTTGGTTCATAAAGTCAACCCCCGGCTCTGCCGGGAGAAACAGAAGGCCTATGGCGAGGGGAAGAGTAGACAAGAAAAAGTCTCCGAGTTAAAGTAAGAAAAAGGTTTGCCGACCAAGACTTACAAAAACAAGGAGACTAATTCATGACAAGTAATAAAACCAACGACAAACAAAAGCTTGACTGTGACGGTGATGGCCTGTTTACGGGCGGTAGGGCAGAGAATGTGCGTGAAGAAAATTCGGTGCTCTTTGAGGGACTTGCCAGTAATAGGCCCTTACAGGGCCAGATCAGACCTCAGGCTTAGCCGGAGGTTTTGATTTCGGGTTCCGACCTTGACAGATGCCGCCGAATCCGGTAATATAGTGGCGGAAATGCTCAAGATATTGGAGGGAGTGCCCATGGACATCCAGCAGGCGGTGGCGGAGAATATCCACCGCATCCGAAAAGCGCAGAAGCTCAGCATCGACCGGGCGGCGGAGCTGTCCGGGGTGTCCAAGAGTATGTGGGGCCAGATCGAGCGGGGCCTGGCCAACCCCACGGTGTCGGTGCTCAGCCGGGTGGCCCTGGGGCTGCACGTCCCCCTGGAGCAGCTGATCGCCTGCCACGACGACCCGCCTACGGCCCTGTATCGGGCGGTGGACGTGGCCGGACAGCGGCTGTGCGGCGGAAAGGTCATCGCCTACCGGCTGTTCCCCTTTGACCCGGAGTCCCGCAGCGAGTCCCTCCAGCTGGACCTGTTCATCAGCGGCCGCTATGAGGGGCCGGACCGGGTCCCCGGCTCCTGGGTGTATGTCACATCCCTGTCCGGAACGGCGGAGGTCACCACCGGCGGCGAGACCTATCGCCTGGAGAACCGGGACTGCCTGTCCTTCCCCGGCAGTCAGCCCTATTGCTATGAAAACGTCGGCAACAACACGGTCCGGCTTATCCAGCGGATCGTGTATAAAAAATGAGACGTCCCGGCAAACTACGGGATAAGGAGGAGGGTATCATGTATAAGAATATCGAAAAGCAGACCGCCCTGGAGCTGCGGGAACAGGTGGACTATCAGGCCGGTCAGATCATCAGCCGCACCTTGGTGCAGAATGAGCTGATGAGCATGACCCTGTTCGCATTTGAAAAGGGCGAGGAGATCAGCACCCACGCCGCCGGCGGCGACGCCATGGTGACGGTACTGGAGGGCACCGGCCGCTTCACTGTGGGCGGGCAGGAGTTCCTGCTGCATGAGGGCCAGACCCTGATTATGCCCAAGGACATCCCCCACGCGGTCTATGGCCAGGAGCGCTTCAAGATGCTGCTGACCGTGTCCTTCTGAGAAAAGTCCTGAAAAAGCACCGCCGGAGGCAGCGCCTCCGGCGGTGCTTTTTACGATTCCATGTGCCTTCCCAGGAAGGCGGACACGGTCTGGGCCAGCTTATACTCCCCCTCGCCGGGGACCTGACCCTCCGCCGACAGGAACAGCACCAGGCCCAGCACGTCGCCTTCGCAGAGAATGGGCGCGGCCACGGCGGCGGTGTAGCGGTCGTTTCCGTCGGTGACGGGCAGGGGCTGGTCCGCGCCCTGGCAGCAGTAGATGCGGCGCTCCTCCATGACCCGGGACAGAGCCTCGGACAGGGACTTGCCCAGCAGCTCCCGCTTTCCGGCGCCGGTGATGGCGATCACGGCGTCCCGGTCGGTGACGGCGGCGGTGAAGCCGCTGGTGCGGTTGAGGGCGTCGCAGAACTGCGCCGCAAAGTCCTCCAGTCCCCCCAGCAGGGAATACTTCTTGAATATGACCTCCCCCTCCCGGGTGGTGTAGATCTCCAGCGGGTCGCCCTCACGGATGCGCATGGTGCGGCGGATCTCCTTGGGAATGACCACCCGTCCCAGGTCGTCGATGCGGCGCACGATTCCGGTTGCTTTCATATGATAACTCCCTTTGTAACTGAATATTGGCAAAGGTAGTATCTGCACTCCCAGGCAGATTATGCGAAAGCACCGGGCGCGGACGGCTGTGCGGAGACGAAATGTGTCCGGATACGGCTTGATCTCTATCCGGCATTTTTAACGGATAAATGCCAACGACAGTTGTGATACACATACAACTATGGTATACTATACAGGCGGCAGGTTCGGAGAAATTGATAACAACAGGGAGGGGCTGCATCATGAAAAAGAAAACCACGCGCAGGCAGGTATTGTTGAGCTTTTTAGGGACCACCGATCCCATTCGCGGTGAGCGCGACGGCGCTATGCTGCACATTCTGCGCCACTACCGCCCCGAGGTGGTCTGCCTGCTGTTTACGCCCGAGGTGCGAAGGCTGGCGGAGGCGGACGAACGCTATGAAAAGGTGTTTTTCCACCTCAAGTCCCATTGGGACGACTACGCTCCGGTGGTGTTGGAGCAGGATCTTTCCGTCAGCGATGTTTCCGATATGGACGAGCTGGACCAGCCGCTCCACGACGTGATGAACCGGCTGAGCCGCGAGTATGCGGATGCGGAGATCCTGGTGAACATCACCTCCGGCACGCCCCAGATGCAGATGCTGCTGTCGCAGATGGTGCTGGAGCTGCGCTATCATGCCCGGGGCATACAGGTGAAAACGCCGGAGAAGAAGGCCGGCACCACCGTTCGCACCAACGACAGCGAAAACTACGACATCGACCTGGAGATCGAGTGCAATGAGGACGAGCAGGAGGGCGCGCCCAACCGCTGCGTTGAGCCGGAATTGTTCTCCGTGCGCCGCAAGAATCAATGGCAGCAGGTGGAGGCGCTGCTGAATCAGCGGTGCTTCCGGGGCGTTGCGGAAATGCGTCCGGCGCCTCTGTCGGAGGAGCTGATGGCCCTGGTGAAGCACATGGCCTATCGCAATGACCTGCTGCCGGAGGAGGCCCGGAAAGCCGTGCGGGGATACGGGCTGAGCCTGAAGCTGTATCTGCCGGAGGCTGCCCCCGCGCATCAGGACATCTGCGAGTATGCGCTGCTGATGAAAAATCTGCTCTGCTCCCACAGCTACACGGAATTTGTGCTGCACATGGAGCCGCTGACCCTGCGCCTGCAGGAAACGCTGCTGAATCAGCTTCTGCCCAGGCGTTATGGGTATGATCTGATCCATGTGCAATCGAAGTACGGAGGGCGCATGAAAATCGAGCCCGGCCTGATGCAGGAAAAGATGCCGGAGCTGTACGACCGGCTTTATGTGACGGGGACGTGGGAATGCCGCCCGTCCGATCTGAGCACGTGGTTCTGCGACGATATACTGGACTTCCTGTCCACACAGCCGGAGGAAACCAAAACCTATTTCCGCTGCTATGCCGATCTGAAGGAGGTGCGCAACGGTCTGGCCCACCGCCTGTGCGCGGTGACGGCGGACGAGATCCGGGCGGCGTGCGGCAAAACGCCGGAGCAGATCATTTCGCTGATCGAGCGGTGCATTCTCCTGCTGTTCCCCGCCTGCGACCCGGAGGTTTTCCACATCTATGAGCGCATCATCCGCTATATTCAGAAGCAGTATTGAGCCCTGCAGTGCGGAGGCACCCACCTTCGCACCGTAAAATGGCTTATCAGCCGCGCAGAATGCCATGGAAACGCGGCGGATTTTGGTCAGCTGATGGGATGTCCTATTAAAGCTGAACAAATACAGTTGACCATTCCACGGAGATGTTGTATACTATTGCTGAAACAACTCGCACCCCCCGCAAGGGGACGGATTTTGTTTTCCTTTCGTCAAAACAAGCCATAATGAAACAACTCGCACCCCCCCGCAAGGGGACGGTAACTCTCCAGAGGCAGCGGCGTTGCCCCTCCCGCCAGAGACAACTCACACCCCGCAAGGGGACGGTAACTTGCCATTGTAATGTACCTCCTTTTGTGTTACACGAAACAACTCACACCCCGCAAGGGGACGGTAACCTGATTTCCAGGTACAGATACCAGTACTGCCGGAAACAACTTACACCCCGCAAGGGGACGGTAACTCAATTGTCATAGTTTTTACCATACTTTCCTCGAAACAACTTACACCCCGCAAGGGGACGACCCTTTGGAAAGGAGGGATCCTCATGAACCCGCAAACCGTACAAGCCACCTTCGGCTGTCTGCTCCATGATGTGGGCAAGGCGGTCTACCGCGCCGGTATTTCCGACGGGCGGCACGGCGAGGCCGGATATCGCTTTGTCCGGGACATCGACGGCTACGGACAGGCCAAGGCCGTGCTGGACTGCATCCGCTATCACCACGCCGCCCAGCTTCGTCAGGCAAAGGACTGCGACCCCCTTGCCGCCATCGCCTACATTGCCGACAACATCGCCGCGGCCGCCGACCGGCGGCAGACCGGCGACGAAACGCAGTTTGACCGCTATCTGCCCCTGTCGCCGGTGTTCACCCATCTCAACGGGGAGCATCCGGGGCATACCCTGCCGCCCCACGCCCTGGACGGCCGACTTCGTCTGCCGCTGGACGGGTCCTTCCGCCTCCCCGCCGGCGACTATGAGCAGATCCTGCTGACCCTGCGCCGGGAGCTTTCCACCCTGCCGCCGCAGGAGGAGTGGCTCAACTCCCTGCTGTCCGTATGGGAGAGCTGTATGAGCACCGTGCCCTCCAGCACCAACACCGGGGAAAGTCCCGACATTTCCCTGTATGACCACAGCAAGGTCACTGCCGCCGTGGGGGCGTGCATCAGCGAGTATCTGCTGGATCGGGGCGAAACGGACTATTTCACCGTCCTGGTGCAGCAGGAGCAGAGCTTCCGCCTGCAGCAGGCGTTTTTGCTCTATTCCGCCGATTTTTCCGGCATCCAGAAGTTTATCTACAGCGTGTCCACCAGGAATGCGCTGAAGTCCCTGCGAAGCCGCTCCTTCTTTCTGGAGCTGTGCATGGAGCACTACATAGACGAGCTGCTGCAGCTGTGCGGCCTCAGCCGGGCCAATCTGCTCTACAGCGGCGGCGGGCACTGCTATGTGCTGCTGCCCAACACGGAAAAGACCGTCCGGGCCATCCAGGCGTGGAACACCCGCTTCAACGACTTCCTCATTGAGCAGTTTGGCGTGCGGCTGTATCTGGCAGACGGCTATACCCCCTGCAGCGCCAACGATCTGACCAATACCCCGGCGGAGGAGGCCCCCTATCAGGCGATGTTCCGCCGGGTGAGCCGTCAGGTGGCAAAAAAGAAGCTGCACCGCTATTCGGTGCAGCAGCTTCGGCGGATGAATCAGAGCCACCAAAACCCCGGCCAGCGGGAATGCCGGATCTGCGGCAGGACAGACGCCCTGCGCGACGGGGAGGAGGATACCTGCATCTGCCTCTGGTGCGCCCTGTTCGAGAGTCTGTCCCGGAAAATCCAGGGACAGGATGTGTATGTGGTCAGCCGCGATGCGGCCGGTGCAGACTTCACACTGCCCGCCGCCCAGGGTAAGCTGTCCTTTATCCTTACCAATGAGGCCCGGGCAAGACAGCTTCTCGCAGGCGAGGGCGTGGCGCGCGTCTATACGAAGAATCGCTTCTGCGCGGGCCTGCGCTACAGCACCCGCCTCTATGTGGGCGATTACGCCGCCGACAACAGCATGGCGGCGCTGGCCGGCGCCTCGGAGGGTGTGTCCCGCCTGGGCGTGTGCCGCATGGATGTGGATAATCTGGGGCAGTCCTTTGTCTCCGGCTATGAATGCGCTGCGGAGAGCGATCCGGTGAAGCGCCAGCACTTTGTCACGCTGTCCCGCACGGCGGCGTTTTCCCGGCAGATGTCGCTGTTTTTCAAGGGCTATATCAACCCCATCCTCAGCGGGGAATTTGAGCACTGCCGGGCTTTGCAGGTGGCTGTGGTCTATTCCGGCGGCGACGATGTGTTCCTGGTGGGCGCATGGACGGATGTGCTGGAGGGGGCGCGGCGGATCCGGGAGGCTCTGCGCCGCTATACCTGCGGCGCGCTGACCATCAGCGCCGGGATCGGCATCTATGGGGATCATTTCCCCATCCGTCAGGCCGCTTCTCTCACCGCCGGGCTGGAGGATGAGGCAAAGAGCCTGCCGCATAAGGACGGCATCGCCCTCTTTGCCGCAGGAGACGGACACTGCTACCCATGGGATACCTATCTGGAACGGATCTGCGGCGAAAAGCTGGTCACTCTGGAGCAATATTTTTCCTCCGGCGACAGCGAACACGGCACGGCCTTTCTTTATCGCCTGATGGAGCTTCTGCGTCAGGCGCAGGCTGGGGGCGGAATCGCTCTGGCGCGCTATGCCTACTTGCTTGCAAGACTGGAGCCGAAAAGAAACGCGCCCAATTACCCCGGCTATAAGCGCTTTTCGGAGGATATGTACCGTTGGGCATTGAACAGCGCCGACCGGGGAGAGCTTCTCACGGCCATCTGCATCTATGTGTATCGAAACAGAAAGAGGGGGTAGAAGGATGGGCTACAATGACAGAAACAGCCAGGGCAGGCAGTCAAACCGCAATGCATCGCGCCCGCCCCGCCAGGTCACTGCCAGGCCGCTGCCTGCAAATTATGTGGACGAGGCGGAGCGGGTCATCCGCTCGCTGTATGATGAACGGAACAAGATCAGCACCAACAAGATCCGCAACCTGCTGAGCCTGGTGTCGGAGATCTATAATCGGGAAAACCTGCGCACGGCGGATACCATTTCCGAGGAAAGTGCCGCGGGGCTGATCGCACTGCGGATCCGCATGGTCTATGAGGCGGGGCGCGACGATGCGGTAAAGCTGTTTTTGGAGCGCGCGCAGCTTCTGGAGTATATAAAGGGATTGGGTGATTCCCGGGCTAAGCTGATGGACTTCGCCCATTATATGGAAGCCTTGGTGGCATACCATCGCTTCATTCTGCACATGAAGGAGGGTTAAGGCTCATGTACGGAAAAATGATCATCCGCTGCTGCCTGGTGGTGCGCACCGGTCTGCATATCGGCGCAGGCAATGCCTTCAGCGCCATCGGTGCAGTAGACAGCCAGGTGGTGCGCGATCCGCTGACCGGACTGCCTATGATCCCCGGCAGCAGCCTGAAGGGCAAGCTGCGTTCCCTTCTGGCCAGAAGTCTCAGCAAGGATATCCAGCGTATGCCCGACTTTGATCAGGATGACGGACGCATCAAGCGCCTTTTCGGCAGCGCCGATCCGGTGCATCGTGCCCGCCTGCAGTTTGCCGACTGCTTTGTGGCCAATGCAGAGGAGATGGAGCGTGTTCATATCACCGAGGTCAAGGCGGAAAACGCCATCAACCGGGCCACCTCCGTTGCAAACCCCCGCTTTATCGAGCGCGTGGTGGCAGGCACCCGTTTTGCCGTCAGCATTGTGTACGATGTGGAGGATGCGGGGCAGACCGCCGAGGATTTTGCCCTGTTGGCCAAGGGGATGAAGCTGCTGCAGATGGACTATCTGGGCGGCCACGGCTCCCGCGGAAGCGGCCGGGTGAGCCTGTGTGATTTCCGGCTGGAGCCTTTTGAAACCTCTGTGGAGCTTGAACCTCTGTGCGCCCTTTTCAAGGAGATAGAGGCGTATGAATTACTTCCTGTTTAAGCTGAGCTTTCACACGCCCTGCCATTTCGGATCTTCGGACAGTGCGCTTTCGCTCTACACCTCGGAGGATCACTTCTGCGCGGATACGCTGTTTTCAGCCCTCTGCCATACGGCGCGGACGCTGTATGGCAACAGCGGCGTGGAAGCGCTGATTGAAAAAGCCCAAAAGGATCAGCTGTTTCTCTCCGACGCCATGCCCTGGTGCGGCGAGCGGTACTATCTGCCCCGCCCGTTTCTGACTGCCCGGACGGACGGTCATACTGCGGGGGCGGATCGCAAGGCTATGAAAAATCTGGCGTATATTGCCGTGGAGGACATGGCGGACTATCTCGCCTGTATGCGCGGCCAGGGGCTGTTCGATGCCGGCCGGAAAAAGCAGTGCTTCGGTGTTCCCATGGACAGCACCCGCGCCGCCGTTTTTGAGGGGCAGGACACGCTCCCCTATCATGTGGGCGCCTTTCGCTTTGCGGAGGACTGCGGCCTGTATGTGCTGGCAGGGCTTGAAAGCGATGATGCCGCATGGCTGCGCACGCTGATGCGTGCGTTGGGATTGAGCGGCATCGGCGGAAAGGTCAGCTCCGGCTATGGAAAGTTTACGGTAGATGATGAGATTTATCTGAATGACCCCTTCGATGAGCAGACAGCGTGGCTGTTCCGGGCGCTTTGCCGGGATGCCCCCGCCTATCTGCTGCTTACCACGGCGCTTCCTGATGAGGAGGAGCTGGAGCGCACCATGGAAGATGCGTCCTACACGCTGACCAGACGGGGCGGATTTGTCAGCTCCGACTCCTTTGCGCCATCGGGGCAGAAAAAGAGAGAGCAATTCTTCCTGACGGCAGGCTCTGTGGTGCGGCGGCGCTTCGGCGGAGCTCTCTATCTGGCGGCCAGGCAGGACCATCCGGTGTATCGCTTCAGCAAGCCGCTTCTTTTGGGGGTGTCCGTATGAGAGAGCTGGAACAGCTTCAGCAGTATGAGCTGATCCTGACCGTGCGGTCTCCGCTGTTTGTCGGCAGCGGTCAGAGCTATCAGCGCACGGAGTATATCTATAACCGCAGGAGCAATCGGGTCTCTGTGCTGCACCGCAATCGGTTTATTCACTTTCTGGCGGAAAACGGTCTGGCCGACAGCTATGAGCGGTTTATTCTGGGCGGGAGCACCAGCCTCCACAGCTTCCTCCGGCAGGAGTGCGGACTGGACGAGGCAGGAATCCGGGCGCTTTGCGTTTATGACCTGCCGGCAGGCGATGCGCTGGACGCGGAACACAGCCTGAAGAATATTCAGGCATTTATGCGCGACAATGCCTTCCGTCCCTATGTTCCCGGCAGCAGTGTCAAGGGCGCCCTGCGCACGGTCCTGCTGTATCAGGCCATGCAGGAGCAGGGGATACTGGGCACCCGGAATTGGCGGGACTACAGCAAGGAGGACGGTATTCCGGAGCGGGAATATCTGAACACCCTGCGTTTTGTCCGCGACAGCAAAGGAAAAACGCGCCTGGACGCCGTGAGCAGCCTTCTGCGGGGTGTGCTTGTTTCCGACAGCGAACCCATCCCCAACAACGCCATGACGCTGACCGGAAAGAGAGACGCGGCATTCGGCGGCGAGGTCAATGCCATCAATCTGTGCCGCGAGGCAGTGGCTCCGGGAACAAGGATCCGCTTTTCTCTGACGCTGGATCAATCCGTCCTGCATGGACAGCTGACGGCCGAGTCCATTGTGGACGCCATCGAGGCGTTTGACCGATACTATGAGGAAACCTACGCCTGCGGCTTTGCACTGCCGGAAGGGGCGGCTCCGGGCAGAATGAATCACTGCCTGATCCTCGGCGGCGGCGCAGGCTTCTTTTCCAAATCGCTGGCCTATCCCTACTATGGAGAGGAGCAGGCGCTGCATGAGGTCTCTGCATATATGCACCGCACCTTCCGGGGACATTACCATCAATATGACGAGGGGTGGGGGATGTCGCCCCATATGATGAAATACACCCAGTGGAACGGGAAAATGTATCCCTACGGAATCTGCGAGGTGTCTGTGCGGTGATCGGACAATATTGCTTCGCTCTGCGCTCTGCCGATGGGGCCCCCCTTCCGTCTATGATGGCTTACCGCTTATATGGCTGGCTTCTGGAGCAGCTTCCGGAGGATATCGGCCGGCAGCTGCATGAGCAGGGAGAAAAACCCCTCTCGCAGTATATCTGCTATGATAAGGCGGAAAACCGGACCCTATGGGTCGTCAGTGTATTTCAAGGGGAGCTGTATGAGCTGCTGGAGCCCGTGCTGGAGAGCATTTCCTGCATTGCGCTGCGCCAAACAACGCTGCAGGCCGCTCTGCTGGACAAGCAGTGCTTTGCATCGGCGCAGGAGCTTGTTCTGTACGCCAGGGAGCTGCGGCTGCCCTCGCGGGTCACCATACGCTTTCACACCACCAGCTCCTTCAAGCAGGACGGCAGCTATGTGATCTTTCCCCAGGAGCGGCTGCTGCTGAGGAGTCTGCTGGCCAAATGGAACGCATGGTTTCCGGAGTATTCGTTGGATGATGAGGATGCGGCAGCCGCATTGGAGCGCGGCGTCCGCATCACAGACTATCAGCTTCGCTCGGGGCGCTATACGCTGAAATCCGCAAGAATCCCCGGATTTTCGGGACACCTGACACTCTCCTCCACCCTCAGCGCGCCTATGCAGGAGGTGTGGAAGCTGCTGCTGGTGTTTTCCACTCTCTGCGGCATCGGGATCAAAACCACCCTTGGTATGGGCGGCGTAACACTTGAGATATCGCCCAATTCCCTGCTGAAAGAACAGGAAAAATGAAACCCCTCCGGCTGAGCCAAACTGACGTGATAGAGAAAAACAAAAGAGCCGATCATCCGCGCTGCCTATTGGCTTGCGGATGATCGGCCCTGCAATTTTCAGCTATCTTTTCCTGTCTGATTTATTGATTTTGGATATCTCCTTGAATTTTGCCCGTTTTGCTTCCAAATACCGGCTGCTGTCAGCGGCATAGGCGTTCTCAGTTTTCAGCTTTCGATAGGACTCCAGACGGGTGCCTTGCGTCTGCCTCCCGCTCCGGACGAATATGGAAACGCACAAGTCCGGTGAAGTAATGCATAACGTCCATTACATTATGCCTACCGAACGATAGGCTGCCAAGCGGCGATGCTTTCGTCCGGATGCAAAAGGATGCAAAAAACATCTATTTTTCCGGTTCGTTCTTGCAATTCCCGACCGCAACCGTTATAATAAACTTGTTACATTGTCCGCTGGCGGAAGCGATTGCAGCGGGCAGGAAAATGAGAGAAAGTAGGTGGCGGCATGGAGCAATCTCCCCAGTATGTGATCGAAATGCTTCACATCACCAAGGAGTTTCCCGGCATCAAGGCCAACGACGACATCACCCTGCAGCTGCGCAAGGGTGAGATCCACGCCCTGCTGGGCGAAAACGGCGCAGGCAAGTCCACGCTGATGTCCGTCCTGTTCGGCCTGTATCAGCCGGAGGAGGGCGAGATCCGCAAAAACGGCAAGCCGGTGAAGATCAACGACCCCAACGACGCAACGGCGCTGGGCATCGGCATGGTGCACCAGCACTTCAAGCTCATCGACGTGTTCACCGTCCTGGACAACATCATCCTGGGCGCGGAGGATACCAAGCTGGGCTTCCTGCAGAAAAAGGCGGCCCGGCAGAAGGTCCAGGAGCTGTCCCAGCGGTATGGCCTGCGGGTGGACCTGGACGCCAAGGTGGAGGACATCACCGTGGGCATGCAGCAGCGGGTGGAGATCCTGAAGATGCTGTATCGCGACAACGAGATCCTCATCTTCGACGAACCTACCGCCGTTCTGACTCCCCAGGAGATCGACGAGCTGATGGACATCATGCGCAGCCTCACCAAGGAGGGCAAGTCCATCCTGTTCATCTCCCACAAGCTCAACGAGATCATGGCCGTGGCGGATCGGGTCACCGTTCTGCGCAAGGGCCGGTATGTGGGCACCGTGAACACCTGCGACACCAACAAGCAGGAGCTGTCCAACATGATGGTGGGCCGCCCGGTGCAGCTGCAGGTGGTGAAGGAGCCTGCCCAGCCCAAGGACCCCGTTCTGCGGGTGCGGCACATGTGCGTGGCCTCCCACCAGCACAAGCGGGACGCCGTTCACGACGTGAGCCTGGAGGTCCGGGCCGGAGAGATCGTGTGCATCGCCGGTATCGACGGCAACGGCCAGACGGAGTTCGTCCAGGGCCTGACGGGCCTGGATAAGATCACCGGCGGCACCGTGGAGCTGTGCGGCAAGAACATCACCCATACCTCCATCCGCCGCCGGGGCGAGAACATGAGCCACATTCCCGAGGACCGGCACAAGCACGGCCTGATTCTGGACTTCACCCTGGAGCAGAACATGGTGCTCCAGCGGTATCTGGAGCCGCAGTTCCAGAAGGCGGGCTTCATTAAGAACGCCGCCGTCCGGGAATACGCCCAGCACCTCATCGAACAGTACGATGTGCGCAGCGGCCAGGGGCCCGTGACCATCGCCCGCAGCATGTCCGGCGGCAACCAGCAGAAGGCCATCATCGCCCGCGAGGTGGACCGGGATAAGTCCCTGATCGTGGCGGTGCAGCCCACCCGCGGCCTGGACGTGGGCGCTATCGAGTATATCCACAGCCAGCTGGTGGCCGAGCGGGACCGCGGCAAGGCGGTGCTGCTGGTGTCCCTGGAGCTGGACGAGGTCATGAGCCTGTCCGACCGCATCCTGGTGATGTACGAGGGCCAGCTTGTGGGCCAGCTGAATCCGAAAACCACCACCGTGGCCGAGCTGGGCCTGTATATGTCCGGCGCCAAGCGGGACGATATGGGAGGTGACCAGGCATGAAAAAGAACGCACTGGCAGCGCTTTACGAAAAAGACGGCACCAAAAAGGTGCTCTCATCCCTGATCTCCATTGTGGCGGGTCTTTTAGTGGGCGGCATCGCCGTTCTGATCGTGGGCCTGTGCAACGAGAAGATCTCCCTGAGCGGCGCATGGGACGGCATCCGCATCATCTTCGCCGGTATCTTCAGCACCGGCCGCGACGCCGCCGGTACCCTGACCTGGGGCTTCAACGCCGTGAACCTGGGCAACATGCTGTTCCGGGCCACGCCCCTGATTATGACGGGCCTTTCCGTGGCCGTGGCCTTCAAGACGGGCCTGTTCAACATCGGCGCGCCCGGCCAGTATCTGGTCTCCACCATGGTCACCCTGATGGTGGCCCTGTCCATTCCCTCCAGCGCGGTGCCCGTGGGCGTTATCTGGGTGCTGGCCTTCCTGGCCGGGTGCCTGTCCGGCGCTCTGTGGGGCGCGATTCCCGGCCTGGTGAAGGCCCTGCTGAACATTAACGAGGTGCTGGCGTGCATCATGACCAACTGGATCGCCGCCAACCTGGTGACCTGGATGTTCGACATCAGCAATTTCAAGAATATGGTCGAGAGCACCAAGTCCGGCTATATCTATAAGACCACCTTCAACGGCGTGGCCACCCCCAAACTGGGGCTGGACGCCATCTTCCCCGGCTCCCAGGTCAACGGCGGCATTCTCGTCGCCATCGTCATCGCCATCGCCATGTACATCCTGATGAACAAGACTACCCTGGGCTATGAGCTGAAGGCCTGCGGTGCCAACCGTCACGCCGCCCGTTATGCCGGTATCCGGGACAAGCGCAACATCGTGCTGTCCATGGCCATCGCCGGTGCGCTGGCCGGGGCCGGCGCGGCCCTGTACTGGCTCTCCGGCAACACGGAGTTCTATTGGTCCACCTATCAGGCCCTGCCTGCCGTGGGCTTCAACGGCATCCCCGTGGCCCTGCTGGCCCTGAACAACCCCATCGCGGTGATCTTCACCGGTATTTTCATGGCCATGCTGAACATCGTGGGTCTGCAGCTGACCAACCTGACGGCCTATAACGAGTATATCACTGACGTCATCATCTCCGTGATCGTGTACCTGTCCGCCTTCTCCCTGGCCATCCGCATGATGCTGTCCCGGAAGAAAAAGCCCCACGCCCATGTGGAGGAGACTGCCGCCCCGGCGGCGGACGCCGCACCCCCGGAGGAACCGGCGGAGGAACCCACGGAACCGGCAGAGCCGATAGCGGCTCAGACGGAGGAAGGAGGCGACCAGGCATGACGTTTCTGATCCAACAGACTTTGATTTACGCGGTGCCCCTGATGATCGTGGCCCTGGCGGGCGTGTTCGCCGAGCGCAGCGGTATCATCAACCTGGCCCTGGAAGGTATCATGATCTTCGGCGCTTTCATCGGCGTGCTGTTCGTGCGGCTGATGCAGGGGTCCCAGGCGGTGCTGGCCGCCAAGCAGGCCGGTGACTGGGTGGCCCTGCAGGGGCTGGAGCTGCTGACCATGCTGGTGGCGGCGGCCATGGGCGCGGTGTTCTCCCTGCTGCTGAGCTTTGCGTCCATCAACCTCCGGGCCGACCAGACCATCGGCGGCACGGCCCTGAACCTGATGGCCCCCGCTCTGGTGCTGTTCCTGATCCGCATCATCGCCAACCAGAATACCCTGCAGATGGCCACCGGCGACTCTGCCAGCTGGTTCATGCTGAAAAAGTCCACCTTCGGCGTGGACAAGAGCGTGGAATGGGGCTTCTTCGGGGAAACCTTCCTGAATAAGATCTACCTGGCCACCTACATCTGCATCCTGCTGTTCATCATTCTGTCCGTCATCCTGTACAAGACCAAGTTCGGCCTGCGTCTGCGGGCCTGCGGCGAGAATCCCCAGGCGGCGGACTCTCTGGGCATCAACGTCTACAGGATGCGCTATGCCGGCGTCACCATTTCCGGCGCTCTGGCGGGCATGGGCGGCTTCGTGTACGCCATGACCACCGCCAACTGCTCCTCCAACGGTGACGTGGCGGGCTTCGGCTTCCTGGCCCTGGCCGTTATGATCTTCGGCAACTGGAAGCCTCTGAACATCGCGGGCGCGTCCCTGCTGTTCGGCCTGTTCAAGTGCATCGCCGCGGCATATGCCAGCATCGACATCAACGGCGACGGCGTGTTCCTGCTGGCCGACATCGGCATCAGCGCCCACCTGTACCGGATGCTGCCGTATCTGATCACCCTGCTGGTGCTGGCCTTTACCTCCAAGAAGTCCCGGGCCCCCAAGGCCGAGGGCATCCCCTACGACAAGGGTCAGCGGTAAGCGAAAAACCTATATCCTCCCAATACCCCGGCGCACTGCGCCGGGGTATTTGTCATAATTTGTTACATTTTGTTTCCTCTTTTTAACTGGACTTTTCTGCCGGGGCCGCCTTATAATATGCCTTGCGAGATCATCCGGGGCCCGGCCCCGTCAGAATTAAGAGGGATTTTTTCATGGGTTTTAATACACTTCCGTTTGTGTTTGTGTTTCTGCCGCTGTTTCTGGCGGCGTTTTATCTAGTCCCCGCCCGCTGGCGGGCGGGCCTGCTGTGCCTGGGGAGCCTGGTGTTCTACGTCATCGGCGTGTGGCAGCGGCCCTGGTGCCTGGCTCCGCTGCTGGGTCTGGCGGTTCTGGTGTATCTGCTGGGGCTGCAGATGCGGCCCCGGGAGAGCCGGGGACTGCTGGTGCTGGGCCTGACGGCCCTGTTCGGCTGCCTGTTCTTCTTCAAATATGCGGGACTCCTGGGTCTGGGAGTGACGCTGCCCCTGGCCATCAGCTTCTATTCCTTCCAGCTGGCGGCATACCTGATCGACGTGTACCGGGGCCGGATCCCGGCGGAAAGAAAGCTCCTGCTGTTTTTCACCGGCGTGCTGCTGTTTCCCAAGCTGCTGTCCGGCCCGCTGATGGACCCACTGTCCCTGCATGAGCAGCTGTCCGACCCGCCCCAGCCGGGCCTGGAGGACTTCGACAGCGGCTTGCGGGACTTTATCCTGGGCCTGTCCATGAAGGTGCTGCTGGCCAACCAGATCGGCGGCCTGTGGCGTCAGGTGGGGAACATCGGGTACGAGAGCGTGTCCACGCCTCTGGCGTGGATGGGCATCGCGGCCTACTCCCTGCAGCTGTATCTGGACTTCTGCGGCTATTCCTGGATGGCCCTGGGCCTGGGGCGGATGCTGGGCTTCCGGCTGCCCCGGAACTTTGAACACCCCTACGCCGCCCGCTCCATGCAGGACTTCTGGCGGCGGTGGCACATCAGCCTCAGCTCCTGGTTCCGGGATTACGTCTATATCCCCCTGGGCGGCAGCCGGGAGGGGACGGCCCGGACCTACCTGAACCTGCTGGCGGTGTGGGCCCTGACGGGCCTGTGGCACGGCAGCACCCTGAACTTCCTGCTGTGGGGCCTGTTTCTGTTTGCCCTCATCGCTCTGGAGCGGGCCGGATGGGACCGGGTGCTGGATAAGAGCCGGGTGCTGTCCCGGGTCTACATGGTGCTGATGATTCCCCTGAGCTGGATGCTGTTCGCCATCCCCTCGGTGAGCCGCATCGGCGTTTACCTGGGCCGCCTGTTCCCCATCGTGTCCCGGGGGGTGGCCGTCAACGCCGGGGACTGGCTGCAATACGGCAAACAGTATTGGTGGCTGCTGGTGCTGGGCATCGTGTTCTCTACCCCCGGGCCGGAGAAGCTGTGGAACCGCATCCGCGGCACCTGGCTGGGCACGGTGGTCCTGGCGGTGCTGTTCTGGGCCTGCGTTTACTGCATGTCCGCGGCCACCAACGATCCGTTTATGTACTTCTCGTTCTAAAAGGGGGCGTTATCATGAAGCATATCAAGAATTTCCGCCCCCTGGCCCTGGCTTTTATCCTGGTGGTCACCGGAATCGCCGCCGCTGTGTGCGGCCTGGTGATGAAGGGACAGCTGCAGAAATATGTGGGCGGCTATGACGACAAATGGGCCGTGGCGGTGCCGTTTCTGATGCTGCGGGACGACACGGACTGGCAGCGGATGCTGGCGGCCAAAAATGCGCCTGCGCCGGACCCCCAGCCGGACCCCGAACCGGAGCCGGAGCCCCAGCCTGAACCGGACCCCGAACCGGCACCGGAGCCGGAGCCCCAGCCCCCGGTGGTGGTCACCAACGCCGTGTACGGCCAGGACGAGAGCTTTTTCGACGACGCCCTGTTCATCGGCGACTCCCGGATGGTGAACGTGGCCAACTATGCCCGGCTGGGCAATGCCGACTATTTCGCCGACGTGGGCATGACGGTGTTCAAGATGTTCTCCACCACCGCCTCCGACAAGAATTTCGGCGCAACGGACCTGGGGTCCCTGCTGCGCAGCAAGCAATACAGCCACATTTTCGTGATGCTGGGCCTCAACGAGGCCGGTTATCCCCTGGGGAACCTGTTCGACGCCTACCAGAGTGACCTGGAGCAGCTGCGCCAGCTCCAGCCGGACGCCACCATCTACATTCTGAAGGTCTACGGCGTCACCGCCGACGTGGCTGCCGGGAATCCCAGCTTTGCCCACAGCCGCCTGACCGCCGTGAACCAGGGCTTTGCGGAGCTGGCTGACGGCGACCGCATCCGCTGCCTGGACTCGGACACCCTGTTCTGCGGCGACGACGGCTTCATGCTGCCGGAATACACCGGCGACGGCGTCCATCCCTACGGAAGGTTCGCCTATCTGTTCTCCCAGTGGCTGTGCGAGCAGATCACCCAGGGGAAGTGACTCAAAACGCAGCCAGGCCCTCCGGCGTCAGCCGGAGGGCCTTGCTTATGCAATTCTTTACTCCGCGAACAGGGGGGTGGACAGATACCGGTCGCCGGTGTCGGGCAGCAGCACCACGATGGTCTTGCCTGCGGACTCCGGCCGCCGGGCGATCTGCAGAGCCGCCCACACGGCGGCGCCGGAGGAGATGCCCACCAGCACGCCCTCGGTATGGCCGATCTCCCGGCCCAGGGCAAAAGCGTCCTCGTTGGTGACGGGGATGATCTCGTCATAGACCTGGGTGTCCAGCACCTGGGGCACGAAGCCCGCGC
>ERZ857882.2645-NODE-2645-length-18153-cov-4.159962_pt1 | contig 18153 bp, 16 predicted proteins | sample MGYA00519697_ERZ857882 | MGnify/ENA primary metagenome ERZ857882 (study PRJEB31778, sample SAMEA3449373) | human gut metagenome | biome: human gut; feature: human-associated habitat; material: faeces | place: United Kingdom | collected 2010/2012 ...
ATCTGCAGACCGAAAGCCAGAGCTGGGCCATCTGACCCAATTCAAAAACAGCCCCTCGACACAACAAAAAAGGACATCTATTCGAAAGAATAGGTGTCCTTTTTAGCACCCGAATCCGTCAGCTAACAGTCATGTTTAAATCACTTCCTTATCACTGTTAAGCCAATGGTTTTGCTGTTTCAAAACCAAGTGTAAGAATGTTATACATATGCCAGAGCAGATTCAGGAACTGACACTTTTGCTGATGTACCTGACTTCGTGGCAGGAACGCAGAACAATAGGACTTCGCAGAAAACCGCACAAGACTGATGATACGCTGCTGCGCCGCTGCTGGAAGGGATATGATTTTTCGGTTCTGGAAAGGTTGGAAGCACAGGGGCTTATCTGCGGTGAAGGCAGAAAAAACCGATCGTGTTTACAGCCGAAGGCGAGCGGCTTGCTGTAGAACTCATGAAAAAGTATGGGCTTGGAGATCGTAAAGAGGATGAGGTTTAACGGTGGGTATTTCTCTTGCGCATAAGACAGCAAAACCGCAAAACCATTGCGGCGCAAGGCTTTGACTGTGGTATCTTTTCTGTCGACACACGGCAACGAAAAAAGGGACTCTGAAATTGCTGATTTCAGAGTCCCTTTTCCTTGTTCAATGTCTACTGTGATGTTGGATCTAAATCCGTCGAATTCGACGGGTTTAGGCAGTTAGCCAGATCCGATTCATAATCACCACGCACTACCGCACTCGGTGAGTGAACGACATTAACCTGCACATTGACACTTGCGTTCATAAAAACGCCGATCTTTTCAGCCGCGCCTCGCTTCATTTGTTCTGTCACATGCGTGTAAGTGTCCAGCGTGAATGCGGCACTATAGTGGCCGAGCATGCCAGCGACCGTTTTTGCATCTACGCCGCTCTGAATTGCTAAGGTCGAAAATGTATGTCTCAAGTCATGAAAGCGAACGCTTTCATCCACTCCGGCAGCGGCGAGCATTTGTTTGTGTAAATGTCGAAGAGAGTCCGGACTCCAGTAACCATTAGTTCTTGGACACCAAAACATGAGGGGACTATCCGGATGCTTGTTGTGCTCATCTATGAGCAAAGCAACAGTATTCTCCGGAAGAGCTATTGTTCGAATCGAATTCTCAGTCTTCGGTACAGAAATGCACAACTCTCCCCCAGAACGAGTGAGCTGCTTGTTAACCGTCAGCATTCGTGTTTCCGGATTCAAGTCGGCCCACTCCAGGCCAAGTAATTCTCCCCGTCGAAGCCCACTTGTCAATTCCAAATAGAAAAGCGCATAGACCCCAAGTCGCTTTGCCTCATCCAGATATGCACCTATCTTGTCCTGCGGCAGGACGTGCATTTCTTTCTTTTCACGCTTTGGGATTTTGCAGTTATCGCAAGGGTTGAAGGGAATAATCCGCTCCTTAACTGCCTGTTTCAGAGCGCCGCTCAATACCGCATGAATGTGCTTCACGGTGCTTGCAGACAATGGCTCATATTTCCGATTTCCATGGTTGTCTAAGCGGCCCTGTGTGTGCAGATCATTGTAGAAGCGCTGAATCTGGATTGAGCTGAGCTTTGAAAGCTGGATATGGCCCAAAACCGGGATGATGTGGTTCTCGATCATGCTCCTATAACCATCTGCTGAGCTGGGGCGAAGATTTGGCTTTGTGTAGGAATCAAACCAAAGCCGAATCCATGTAGAAAGGGGCTGGGAATCATATCCTTTGCCCTTGCGATAATAAGGCCCTGTATCCTGTTGGATGGCTCGTGCCAGCTTCGCTGCGCATTCTTTTCGTGTCTTAGCAAAAACGCCCTTTTGAATACGCTTTCCCGTTAGAATATCGTAGCCGGCAGTATATCGACCTTCCCAACAGCCGGGGTATCTCTCTCGAATGCTGCCTTCGCCATTCGCTCTTTGCCTACCAGCCATAATGATCTCTCTTTTCCATTTGCGTCTGAGCATCAAGCCACGAGAGAAATTTTCCTTTGTCAATATAGACCCTTTGACCACTTACCGTATGGGGAAAGTCATCTCTCTTTAGAAGTCTATATGCAACCGTAAGACTGCATCCGAGGGCCTTTGCAACGAGCGGCATCGTCATCACATCCGGAAGATCTTCTTTGCGCCGGATTCGCGGCATCTTACTATCGTCCATCCTTGTCACTCCGTATAGAAGAGAGAGTCCTTCTCTTCTGTTTGCACATTTAGCCAGGTAAGGAATTTGTCTTTCGGCACGAAGATACGACTTCCAACTTTGAAGGCAGGAAAGTCGATGCGCTTCACAAGCTCATAGACCTGAGACAGCCCGAGGCCGAGGAAATTGGACACCTCTTGAACATTGAGGATAAGGGGTAGCTCATCGGAACTCTTATACTGGCAACTTTTCATTTTGCATTCCTCCTGTGAAGTAATCTATATCAATACTTACGAGGAGGTTTGGTAATCAACAACAGGTTCGTACAAATTATCAGCAATAGAAAGCAGAAACTGCATTTTATTTGTGGCGAATTTGCCGCAATTAAACGACAGTTGCGTTGGGGCGTTATGAGATTAGCTAAAAAAGAAGCACTTACGGATCAATACCGTAAGTGCCTCTCTATGGGTTTTCAAATTACTGGATGGCGTCTTTGAAAGCCTTTCCTGCTTTGAACGCAGGTGCCTTAGATGCAGGGATATCAATCTGCTCACCTGTTGCAGGATTCTTGCCAGTACGGGCAGCACGTTCTTTGACCTCGAAAGAGCCGAAGCCCACCAGCTGCACTTTGTTGCCAGCCTTCAAAGCGCTCTCAGTAGTCGTGATAAATGCAGCGAGAGCAGCCTCGCAATCCTTCTTGGAAAGGCCACTCGCTTCAGCCATTGCGGCAATCAGTTCGGTTTTATTCATAGTTTTTCTCCTTGATGTTATTTTGTTTTCTGTATAATTGTTTAGGTGCCTATGGAATGAAATGACAAGACCCTCTTAGAGTTTTTCACGCACCATCATAAGGGCATAACCAAGTAGATTTTGGCCTTGCCATTTTGCCCGGTCAAGTCTGCTTGGATCACGCATGGATAAACCAATGCCCCAAATCCGATCATTTACAGCACACTCAGCAAGAAATGCATTTCCAGTATCTTTCAGTCTCTCCCTTAGATCAGGGTTCTGCGTAAACTTTGCGAAAAGCCCCTCATAGACGACGATTTGTCGAATACCGTTCCATAGGCTCTCATCATAGCCGGATACAAGCCGTCCAAGAGCCTTTATCTCGGCAGCATTATCCGTAGCAAGAATCTGTGTGGCAACCTTTTCATCGCCAAAGGAAAGTGCCTTGCGGTACATCATATACTGCTCCATTGAGGAAAAGGTGATACCATTGTGCGTAAATGTGGAAGGATACCAGTTGCTAAGGTATCCATTCTCTTCGTTATTGTTGTGAAAACAGATAACAGTCATTCCCATTTCCTCGTTCCTCCATAAACGAACATCTTCTCATGCATGGATATCTCTGACATATTACTATTATACCGAGCTCAGGATGAAATGGCAATCTCAACTTTTTTACTGCCAATTTCTACTTCTTCCTTATTTGGATGTAACTCCAGTAAGTCAACAGAGGGCCAGCCCCATTAGAGCTGGCCCTCTATGCACCAAAAGGCATACTTTTTGACATGCAAGATAAAGAGAGGTATGCATCAGCGATTCCGCATGTCAAAACTCCGTTTTTAGTTAAAGCAATATCTCAAAAAGGAATTCTGCTTTTTGAGAGAAAAAATTAGGGTCTTGATCAGGGATACTCTGAGAGAAATCAAAACTAACAGTATCAATCAATAATAATCCTTTAGCCTTTTCGAACGAGAGGGATGCCTGAGCCGCTTGAGCGCTTTTACCTCGATTTGACGAATCCGCTCTCGTGTTACATCAAATTGTTGACCCACCTCTTCAAGTGTCATTTCAGGTCCAACAAGCCCAAATCTCATTTTGATTATATCCCGTTCTTTATCCTTGAGACTGGATAGGCTTTTGTTGATTTGCTCCTCAAGATCATTTAACAATATGATGTCAAACATGTCCGGTTTAGTAGCAAAGCACATTGATTCTTTTTCGTCATCGGACAATTGCTCAAGACTAGTTGTTCTCAGGTTCCTCTCAATGACCTCAACAGCCTCTTTTGCCTCGGAGATGCTGATTGACAGCTGAGTAGATATCTCTTCTAAAACTTGTGGACAACTACCGTTTTGGCACTGGGGGCAGAAATGGTCATCATAGATTTGTTTTGCTTGAAGTGGTATTTGTTTGGCATGAAATGGCAAGTAGAACTCCATCCACTTAGGGTTAGAAAACCGCATTATCCGTTGCTGCATCCACAACGAAGCATATGATGTAAAAGCACTAAATCCGTTAGGGTCATATTTGTCTACTGCAATTATAAGCCCGTCTATGGAGTCGGCTATGGCATCTTCGAGATCAAGATCATACTTTTGCGCACAGTTGAGCGCCGTCTTCAGAGCAAGCCTAAGGTGCATTTCTATTAGCCTAGTCCTTGCATAGTTGTTTCCCTCAAGCAATTGCTTCACGAGTCGGGAAGTTTCCCTTGCTTGCGGAGGTGTTATTTGAGCAACTGCGTGGACAAAGGGTTCCATGCTGGGGGACTCCTCGATAATTCGGCTAAAAATCTCAGCATAATCAACCCTAGCCAAGTCATCAGTATCAGTAAAGCTAGAATCAATTATCTGCTGCGAGCGGGTTTGCGATGAACTTGGCACATGCTCATACAGAATAACCCCAAGAAGCGAAATTGCCTCACTAAGCGCGTCTACGTCAGATGTAGATAAGTTGTACAAATCAGATGCACTGAGAATATCATCATATGTAAGGTAACCCTGCCTTTGGGCCAATTGCATTAAATCTCTTCTTGCATCTGATAGACTCACTTTTCCTCACCCACTTCGTGAATAGAGTTAGCTCTGGGCAGATTTACATTTTCCTAAAATAGCATCATACGAGATCATAGAGTTGAATCTATCATGGAACTCGTCAATGAACTCAAAGAGCCGCTCGACATAGTCGTCTGATGTCTTTGCGCCTTCCACTAGTTTTTCGTATAAGACATCCACGCCGCCACGTACATAACAGTCAAACAATTCCATGTCGGCAGCGTCGGAACCAGCAGTACGAAATGCCTTATCTAAGCGTTTCTGTGCATCTGGCTCTGAGTTTGAATCAAGCATCATAATCATGCGGTAGTTGTATTTCAACTTATCTGACGAGTAGATAACGCGATCACCCATGATGTTCGTTGTTTTTTCATTTGCTCCTGGAGAAGTATCTCTCTCTGCTTTACGGCCAAACAGAAATCCGATGAGTGGAGCATTTACATAGACATCCACATTTCTATCAAATAACTTGGCTTTCCCATACTCATCAAAAACAGATGTGAGAGCATCGACGCGCTCAGCATGCCGTCCGAAAAAACGGTACTGCTTATCAAACATTCATTTTCCCCCCTTAGTGCAAGACTGTGCGGAATTCATCTATTTTTTCGAAATAATGGCGAGTTTTAACTTTTTCTCCCAGGTACTCATTTGCAATATCGCCATCGGTATCTTTGATGAAAATAATCACTTGCTCCGCTGTCTCGGGGATAGCATTGCATATCGCAGCGATTCTCCGTTTGTCAAATGCAGATAGTGGAGCATCCATAACAAGCGGATACGGTTCAGAGTAAGCAGTAGCTTCATCTGCTTCCTTGTTTTCTCGTGCGAGTCGAATAATTGAGGATATAAAAGCAAATATTACCGAAATACTCTGAGCCGTAGAAGTTTCGACCCCTCCATCGTAATCAGTCACATAGACCGAAATGTTATATCGGTCATCAATACTCAGAGACAGGCCTCCATCATAGATCGTTTTGAATATTTCATTTATGTACTCCTGGAGTTTCTCACGGATTTCCTTTTCTCTGAGTCGATATTCCATTTGCAGTTCGGAATAAATAACACTAGCATAAGCTTTGTAAATCTCAATACGCCGATTGTTCTGATCTAACAAAGTCAGCTTTGCACGCTCGGTCTCTTGCCTGTTTTTCTCTGTCGTGGTTGCGCCCCTCTTCTCGAGCAATCTGTCTTTTTCGAAACGAGCATTTTTTTCAATATTTCTACACGTCTGAATTTGTTCATTGATGCTTCGAACTTGAGCACGAACATCTTGTCCGTTTAGCTTGTCGGAAAGCGCAATCAAACTGTTCTGCACCGATGTGATGTCGTCATCTTGACGACTAATCTGCCCAATTAGTTCGGAGAAGTCTTTATAGAAGCAATCCTGCTTATTAAAGAGCTGTCTAGTATCCCGGACAAATTGACCGACAGTAACTCCTATAGACTGGGGTGGCAAATAGTCAAGGAGGGCAGCAACCTGCTTATATGGCATACTGCCTTCTTTCAAATCCGTCCCACAAATGCATTGGCCTCGTTTTAGCAAATAGTGAATAGTTTTCGAATGCATTTCTGGAATATCCTTGCTGAGGAAATCCGTCGTAGCAAGCAAATCCATACATCTATTTGATAGGGAGGCACTAAAGAAATCACTCAAATGGTCATTGAACATGTTGCAGAGCTGACGGGTCAATTGTCCTTTAACGTTCCGTAACGACAACAGATTTTTCTCAAGCTTTTCGCGTTCTTCCTGGAGTTTCGCACCATCTTCGTACTGCTTAATATCCTTTTCAAGAGTACTGCGCCGGTCAGAAGCTGACTGAATCGAATCATCAATTTCGGTAAGCCGTTTTGTGATAGCATTTAACTCATCCTGTAGGGCGCTAATACAACGTGTATATTCTGCGACCTTTTGATTGCTGCCCCCACTATACTCACTATCAAATCTTCCAATAACCGAGTTTTTAGAATTCGGATTCAAATGGCCCAGTGCTGATAATGTTCCCTTCAGACCTGTGAGGCCGGTTACTGCTTCGGAAAAACCACTGCTCTTTCGACCACTTGCAATTTCTTTGCTCATTTTTTCGATACGTTCGCCATCAAAGAAAAAGTAACGAGAGAACTCCTGAGGAAGGATCTTCTTTATTTCCAGTTCACATTCACTTGGCTTCAAGTAGCGAGTATTCCCATCGCCGGCCTTAATTGCAATTGACAAGATGGTATTGCCGCCAGAAACTTTGTTGCTGTTGCTCTTCTGGTATTTTTGCTTCCGAATGATCTCATAGTCTGCTTCGCCGTGAGTTAGGCGAAGAGTTACCCGAACCTCTACTTGCTCATCTGGCGTCATTCGCATAGCAGCATGACGGTTTAACATAATGGAATCGTTAAAATCTGTTGTGCCATATAAGCACCAGAAAAAAGCCTGCGCAAAAGTAGTCTTGCCGGTACCGTTATCGCCTATAATCAAAGTGACATTTTTCTGCAGATCCATTGAGAAGTCAATTTGCTCGTTCACAAACTGGCGAAAGTTTTCTAGCTTTATTGATTTGAGCAGCATGCAACTTCCTCCTCAATCCACTTCTTTATATCACTGACCATTTGTGCCTCGGATTTCGTTTTTGTGCGGAGATTATTATTCTCTGCAATAATGATTTTCCGTTTTAACCGCCGAACCGCCTGATCGTCAATTTCAATACCATTATACATTGACATCTGTGTAATCTCCCTCCTCGTAGTTATCGTCTGTAATGTGGTATGCTTCTTTTATGTCCCAGATTAGTTCTTGCGCTTCCATTTGGTTCAATGCTAACCGGCCAAATTCCTGAATGCGAGCTAGTTCATTCTTAACTAATGACAGATCTCGTTTCATCTGCTCTTCAGTTAAACCAGAAACTGAAGGCAACTCTCTTGGGAGTGTCACAAAATCATATATCTCAGCATATTTTTTTCCTGTCTCCGGAGACTTGCGGAGGACACGGCCCCGACGCTGTATATACTCTTTAGGATTTGTCGTACTTGCAAGAATAAAAGCGGTCTTAATGCCAGGAATATTAACACCTTCATCCAGGCATTTTATGGCAACAATTGCCTGTAGTTCTTTTCCGTCTTGGAAGTGCTTTTTTATTTCTGAGCGTTCTTCGATAGATTCAGCAGATGTGAACCTTGCAACATCCATATCTAGTTCTTTTCCCAGAATAGCTGTTACCGCTTCAATTTGCCGAATGCCTTTCTCGTCAGAATCAGTACAGCCAATTGTAGTTGCTCCACAATAGACAAGAATAAAATGATCGTTTTGATACTTTCGTATTTTTTCACGAAGCATATCGAGTTTCATTATAGCAGCAGCCACAACGCGGGATCGCTTGATTGCAAGCATTTCGCCATATGAATCTAGCTTGGTCTTTCCATCCCTACCTTTCGTTAGATGGCGAGACATCTCATATGATATGGACTCGTAATCGGAGAGTTCGTCATCTGATAAGTAAACTGGGCAAGGATAATAATAGTACGGTGTTAGTTTCTCCTCTCGAATCGCTCTTTCTAAATCATATTCAATGCACTTCCGCCCAAAGAAGCTGTACAAGGCCTCCGTTCCTTCCGGATCGCGATGGCGCTCAAGTGTTGCCGAAAGAGCTAGGCGATAGGTATACTTATCGTCTAGCAGAGAAGATAGACGGTATGCTCCAAAATTATGAGCTTCATCTACAACCAACAAAATAGGAGCTTTAATTGAAGTAAGCGCTGCTTGGACAAAATCAGAAGCGAACGTATCATTCGTACACACAAAGCAGAAAAACGGTTTGTCTTTTCTTGTCTTTTGGTCACGAATTGCTTTTTTCAAGAGACTCTTCCAGTCTTTCTGGGGCGAGGCACTATATCCGATAATTGGCGAAATACTGAAGCGCACGATGTCTTCAACCCATTGTTCAACCAAATGCTGGTATGGGCAAACAATGATTACAGCAAGATATCCTGCTAAATCCGACGTGATTTTGCATATTGCCCCAAGCCCGGTAAAAGTTTTCCCTGTACCCGTAGCCATATCAAAAATGCCACGATAGTTTTCAGCAACCCATTCAGATATTGCTTCTTCTTGATATTGATGAAGGTGAATAGTAGGGGGGATCTGTGGTAATAGCGGACCACTATCATCATGAGGCGGCACACTTCCCCGCCCACTTTTTTTGAACTGTTGGGTATCTATTGTATAATCAGGTTCTTCACGCAAATATTTTTCTATTATTTTGTCTTTTACATTTGTGAACGAATGTGAACTGAGGCCTTTTTCTTGGCCGTTCCATATGGACTCGAATGCTACAGCTTTTGAATGCACACGCGCTGCATCATCTGCATTGAGCCAGTCGCAAAAAACATCAATCGCCTCGTAATTAAACGATAGGGCAGTAGCAGTCTCATTCATAGAGCCCGAGAAAGCTATCGAATTACCATCCGCATCGGTTAGAATCCCTAGCTTTTCATGAAACATACCAATGCCATTGGCAGTTTCTGTGAAAACGATCTTAATGTCCAAAACTCCCGTTTGAATGAGATTGGCCAGCAAGTTCAGCCTTTTTTGTGAAAAATAGTCCCCGTGGTCATCAGATAGTTCTCTAAGCAGCGCATCTTCAATTACTTCATCTCGAAGACGATAGCCCTTATCTATTGCCTCAACATCATCCTTTGATAGAAATGGAGATGCAACGAGTTGAATGTGTCCCCCGTGCTTTACTAGTTCAGATATGCCCTTTGATACCTCGATGAGGGCTGTTGAGGAAAAATAGCCGACAGCTCTCTTGTAAATTGTGGCCTCATGCAAAATAGGCAGATAAAAGTCCTGGATGATATTGTCGGCTAAAGTTCGATACTCCTGTTTTATTTTACAGTCCTTGAAGCTCATGCATTGCCCTCACAAATTACATATTTTCTTCTATATAATCAAGTGCGTTGCGGAGACCATCGAAGTCCTCGTTGTTTGTAAAGTAACCTACACTAAAACGAACTGATCCGGCAGGATATGTCCCTAAAAATCGGTGGGCAGAAGGAGAACAGTGCAGGCCAACTCGGCAAGCAACTCCGAGTTCAGAAAAAACTTCGCCAATGCTGTCGCTGCTATATCCCTTAACATTGCACGATATGACCCCGACAGCAGGCCCTTTTGGCTCAATTATCTCGAGCATGTCGTATTGATGCAACAATTCTAACAATCGAGCCCTGCTGGCTGATTCCTGTTCCATAATAGATTCTGCACCGATCTTATTTATCCACCTGAGCGCAGCGTAAAGTCCAGCGATTGCAAGCACATTTTGACTACCTGCTTCGAATTTTATAGGAAGCACTTCTGGCATTAGTGGATTGGCACTCTCTATTCCTGTTCCGCCATATATAAGTGGTTCAAGCTGTAACGGATTTGCAGCAACAAAACCTGCTGCCCCAAAGGGGCCATACAGAGTTTTATGGCCCGCAAAAATGATATAGTCAGCGCAGGAAGCTTTCATGTCAACATCAATCAAGCCAGCAGTCTGAGACATATCAGCAACTGTAGTTGCCCCATATCGTTTGGCCGCTCTAAATATATCCGCTAATGGAGCAATTGCACCACAAACATTACTGGCATGCGTAACCATCACAATGTCGGGCGGTTTATCCTGAAACTGAAACTGTATCCTGTCATTTTGGTAAGTAAGTGTCTTACGATCAACGGCAAGTACTTCTATATTGATTTTGCAAGACCGTACAATGTAGTTCAGGGTTCGCAAGACTGCATTATGTTCAAAGGGCGTGACATAAACAGTCATACCATCTCTCCACGGGAGGCCTCGCAATACTGTGTTTAGAGCTATTGTAGCTGATGGCTGTAGTATGACGTGGTATCCCTCTGCATGGAATAAATCTAAGAGTAATGACCGTGTCTCATACACAATGCCACTAGCTGTTTGCTCTGATGCATAATTACCTCGTCCTACATTAACACCACATTCTCTGTAGAACTCGTCCATGAACTTATATACAGACTCCGGCTTTGGAAATGTGGTAGCTGCATTGTCAAAATAGGCCGTCTTTGCTTTCATCACTATTCTCCTAACAAAGGGATTCAAGTGCTTCAATAAGCACTTGGCGTTTTTCACTATCACTAATTGCTTGTCCCATTTCATCCAAACTGTTCATGATTTCGTTCTTCAGGAGTTTTGCCATTTTGGAATATTCAACTCTTCCAAAAGTGCGCTCCTTCTGTTTCCCATTCATGTCAATGGTAGTCAGGATATATGCATTTAGCGACGCAGCTCCCTCATCGTTTTCAATGCGGTCGTAGGCGGAGACATCTTTCTTTAGTTCAGATAGAGTCACATTGAATGTGGTGACCGTGCTGTTGTCCCAATCCTCAATTCGTAATCCCGTAGCGGGTTTTGCAAGTGATATAACCAAGTCTTTTCCGTCTGGATAATCCTTTGAGATTTGCGCCATCAATAGCGCTCCACAGCCATCAAAGACATGAGCCTTTGTCTGATCTTTGAGCGCCGAATACCAATCTGAGATGGCAGACGTAATCGAAACCCCGGCAACTGCATTGGGAGAAAAAATGTCTAGGAGATCAACAGTTAACCCATCAATCAAGTTATCTTTTGCCGTATCATAACTGGCTTTTGTTTGTTTGATGTCTTTGAGAAGGCTATCACCAAACGAAGCATGTCCAAATATTTTGGGTAGAGTTATGAACAGGTATTCATAAGGATTGATAGTTGTGGCCTTCAGCGAATTCGAGAACTTCGTCTGAGCCTTAGTTAGTTGTGCGTAATTTCCTTTCCCCCGATAAAACGCTTTGGCCTCTTTCGCATATTTCGGAAGAGAAATAAACCATCGCTGCATGGCTTTAACAACATAGCCATAAGAGCCGAGTTCTTTTTCTTTCGAGGAAATGTGGCGAGCAAAAAGTTCTGCTAACTCATGCACGAACTTCACTTTCTCCGGACTCCAATCTTGAAGATGGCAGTAGTACGCCTCCGGCTTTGCAGTAATGCTGTTCATCGTTTCCGCATTCAATTCAATCTCTTGTCCAGCGGTACTAATTACAAGCGAATTAGATAATTCATGCATCACGGCGGCAATATAGATTGGTATTGGTCCGCGTTTCATGCCAATTCCAAACTCAGAAGAAGTCAAGCGATCAAACAACTCTGAGAAGCACTTCCGCTCTCCATTCCCGGACTCCAAGAAGAATTGACTAATTACTGCTAACACGTTTTTCAATCGCTCGTCTTTGCAATCTTTCACATGAAGCTGAGGTGGTTCAACTGAAAAATCAACTACTCCAGTTACAGATAAGGTGCTTCTCATAATTGAAACATCCTGCCCGGATCCGACTAAACCCAAGGTGGGGGCTAATTCTCGCTCCAAAAGGCCCGCAACAACTTTGGACCTACTATTCAGAGTATTAGCAGGAAGTTCATTTTTGTTAATCGTCTCATTATTGATTTTCGGTGTATCCGGAAATACCTTATAGCAAATTTGGGATAATTGTTGTGACAGCTGAGATTTACGACTGATCTTCAACTCTTCGCCATCATAGTAGTATTCAACTTTATCGGAGTCCGGGAAAATGAAAGACTGGACAAAGAGGTCAAGGACTTCAACCATGTCTTCATAGTAAAGTTCATAATCCGCTGCTGCACTCGTGTCCTCACCAGCTTCGCCTTTCAACTTGCATACCGCTTGATAAAGAAATACAGAATCAGAAATATCTGTATGGGCAAAGCAAAGATAACTCTCCGAGAATTAGAAAAATGATTACTAATCTGATTCCTGATGGAAGACAAGTCCGCTTCACTCTCGGGAAGGATGGCAAAGAAAACGCCATCAGAGAGTCGTCCAGCGATTCGAGACTCCCAATCGTTCACAGATAAAAAGTCTGTCCCTGTTATAAAGTCAAAATCAAAATAACGAATGATAGCGTTCTCGTCATTGTATCTAGTGGGATAAAGATAGAGATCACTAGCATACTCAGAAAGGATCTGACGTACTGACCCCCTAATTGCAAGCTGCTCCTTATAGTGCATAACTAGCTTGTGAACATTGGGGTTGGTAGTGTTCAGTCGAAGATATCCATTGCTCCTTTTTGCATAGACAACAAGCTTCTTTGTCTCAAGGTCAGCAAGGCAATTGATAATATCTTCTTGGGAATAGATACCATCGAAAGCCGAGACAACGACTTCTGGGGTTGGAGGGCATTTCTCGAACTGGCCAATAATATAGATTAATGCAATAGCTTTTATGATTTTAGCACCGAGACTATCGTGAGCCACTTTTGTTAATACACTATTTGCCAGAGAGTAAATTTTGTAGACCTCTGACGTATAGACCTCTTTGCGCAACAATGGCTCAAAATAGTCAAATACAGCGTCTACAGACACAAGAAGGCCATTACGCTTATTGATTATATCAGTCAAGGTGTTTTTCCCTGAAGAAGACAGGAAAGTAAAAAGAGTTCTCTCGTTTTGCGCAACAAGTTCGGACAAGCGCGGCAGTATAAATGTCGTGAAGGGATGAAGGGGGTAACCTCCATAAACCACAGATCGGCGTTGATCCCGTGTAAGGCCCTCAAATAGGGGTGACTCTTTCACAAAGGCTTTCTCACGGCAGATAGTATCCTCGTGCTCTGTACAATAGTCAGTATAGAAATCCTGCGTTTTCTGAAGAGCAGCAGCAATAACTTCATAAAGCTGGCCATAATCGGAACGCATCTCTAAATGGGTAAACCTCTCGGATACTCCTCTCCATCCATCAACTTTATTCTTGGGAAGATGGTCGATATAATTCTCGATATCCTTATGCGCAATAAGAAGGAGATGCATTTGCTGATTCTTTGACCGATTGCATTTTTCGGCAAAGTCCTGCAGCATCTTAATATCAGAAACTGAGGCACTCTTAATGTTGGATTCTAGGTACTTGCTAAACTCATCATAGACAACGAAAATGCCCTTATAGCCAGCCGCATTTAACGCAGTAGCAACATTAGAGTACAGTTCTACTAGGTCGAATCCAATGAATGGATTAAACTCCCCTCCTGAAGTTAGCTGCGGATAAATCTCGACAAACTTCTCATAAGCCGCATTATCAAAAGCGGCAAGCCTGATTCGAAATTGCTGAATGGACTCCGGTTTAATAATTTCAGTAAACGTGGTAAAAGTGGCAGGATACTGTTCCTCCCACATATTCAGTCGGTTCATCGCGGCCTGAAAATGGGTATCTGGGAGCAGACCTTCTATACCCGCATCCCTGAGGGAGACTTGCAATGCGTACAAAAAAGACTGCGTCAAACTAGTGCTGCTGCCCTGGATGACAACCGGCAACAGGCGATTCTTGGATGCTACATAATCCGCAACAAAGTCATATAAGTTCTTATTATAGTTCAGCAACGCGGTCATGATTCGTTCAAACCGCTTTGCATCCTTGCAACGCAACAACGCGAGTAGCACGAGAATAATATGGGATTTCCCTTTTCCATATGGGCCAACGAGAATGTGAGCACGGTCAGTCGAATTAGGATGTACACTCAGCAGGAGCGGCTCCAAAATTTCAAGGGCAGCTCGTGTAGGGATAAAGTCAACGACTTTATCCCCATCCATGAGATCATATGCAAGGTTTACTGACTTTTGAAAACCCTCAGTCACATTCAAATACTTTTTTATTTCCATACTCATAGAAGGCCGCTCCTGTTAATCGTTCAGAGACAAATAGTACGCCTCAACACAATCATAAAAAGACAATTTGTTCATGATTTTAACCACATCCAAACCAGCAGTCCTAACGATGGAGATCAGATCCATTGCGGCCAGCTGATTCAGTTCTTGCATCATGGTAATGATGTCAAGGTTAAAGATACGTCCAATATTGCATGGTGATGTAAGAAGATCAGATATTCTTACTTCCCCCTTATCACCACACTGATCGCGTATAACTGCAAGCAGAATATACGGACTAATCGTCCCGTGTTTGGGCGACGTTTTTTTGAAACTACGATCCTGTGAGTTGCCGATTCCTATTAGGCCAAGCTCGCTCAAAGGTGATTCAATATTGCTCTCAGGCTGGACTCGCACAGGATTGATTTTTTTCCGTTCAACATAGGTATTAATTACACAGTTGAAATCATCCTCGAGGGAAGACATTGCAGGCGCTTCATTTGCCATTGCAGCATAGTTAGCAAGCGCAGTTACAAAGTCATCTTTTTGAAATTCGCCCATGCTAAAGTGATTGAAGAAGAAATACCATGCTGTTGCCAGCTCCTTATTAGAAGCCAACTTATAGTGTACAAGACAGAGTGTTCCCAATTCCTCCATATATGGATCATGGTTTTTTATGATCTCTCCTAAAGGGGTTAGCTTTTGTAAGCGGGCTTTTCCTTTGTATGCTTCCTCAACTGTCAAACCCGTAGCCTGCATCCAATAGCGAAGGGACTTTACCATGTTTGAACCCATTCCTAAGATATCCATAGGGTTTTCTTTCTTGTCAATAAAAACCCCAGCATTAGCGTCAACTCCTCTAATGCCTTTATAGAGCCATCCTTTGCGGATGAAAAAAGTCTCATGGGCTCGAAACTTCATAGCAAAAACTCCTCGTGCGTTATTTTACAGTCTTTAGGTACTTGTCCATCAAGCAGCCGCCATCCAAGTACTTTGCTGAGACGCAAGCCTTGCAGTGCTTGCATTTATCGGGGTTGATGTAATATAAGTCTCCCAAAATAGCGATAGCTCCATGGCGGCAAACTGATTCGCATTTTAGGCATTTTCTACAGGCGTTGTATTTTCGAACCTGATATCCAATCATTCTTTGCAAGTCATCATGATCCGCAACATTCATAGTTTTGATTTTGACTGCAAACTCAAAACCAGACTGATTGAACGGCTGGATTGAGATGATAGGGACATTCGTTGCGGTGTCCAAAATAATAACCTCATGGATCAACTTGCGGCCCAAATCTTTCGATATTTTCCCAAACGGTACAAACAAATTGATAAAATCGTCATCGACCGGTTTTTTGACTTGGTAGATTTTTGCATGATCTTCTGTTGTACAGTTTGTGAACTTGATTTTGATATCTTCTGCGGCTTTTACTCCATTTCCACCTTGTCGAGCTTTCCACTTTCCGTCATCGACATATACTTCAGGATCTGGTTTTCCAATCTGAGTTGCAAAACGAATTAGAAAATCTCTCCATTTTTGCGACTGTTCGGGCATGTAGATTCTTGAGAGGAACTGCGCTCGACTATTGTTATTTGGACAACACCAACAGCCGACACGATCATATCCCAGTTTATAGGCATCGTTGAAATCTATTTTTTCGCCAAGAATGTAGAGCCAAGTATCTATGTCTTTCCAGAAAAAAATGGGGGATGCAACAGATTGCTTCTGAATTTTCACGGACTCAGAGGTTTCCTCGAGGCGATTATACTTGCTTCTACTTACGGACTCATATTTTCTGATTCCATAAAAAGTGAGGATTTTTTCATCACCGTACATGCCATTGATCACACGGGTAATCGGGCCAGTTTTGAACATGGAGCAGCACCAGCGCATCATACGCGCCGGAGGGCCTATGTCTTCGCATACCTTGTAGAAATCTTGCTCCTTATTTTTGGCAGTCTTGAATATAGCCCTAGGATTCGCCTTTCTAAAGCGATCGACATATTCGAGAGTAAGGGGAAATTCAAGGGTTGTATTACCAAATACATGCACCATGCTTGGATTGCTTAATGCACGAACAACAAGATCCTGAGTACACGTCGAATCCTTCCCCCCAGAAAAAGAGATCATCATCCGTTCAGGAGGATACTTCTGCGCCGCACTTTGAATGAACGAAACTGCTTCATCGACAATGTAATCTAAACGCTCCCGATTAGCGGTGATGAATGTCTCAATCGTCTTGTTGAAAGAAGCAAGGTAGTATTTTTGATTCTCAGCCTGGTATGAGTGCAGCTGTTCAATAATAGTTGCAACATCTTGTGTTGCGAAGACTTTCTGTGAAAGAGGATGGGATTTCCCGTCAATGTAGTACCTGTTATCCGATGCCCAAACACTTTTCTCTGCGTATTCAAAAGGGGCAGCTGTGAGTATCTCTAAAAGCAGGCGCTCTTCCGGAAAAACTGGGCGCAAATCCGTTGTAAGATATGGTGCTCTTCCTCCGCAAAGAGGACACTCGTCTTTCCCAATTGAGTTAACATGCTTTATCAGAGGAGTCTTACAATGTGGGCACCAATGAATCTCCAGTGGGATTTCATTTTCGGTCTTTGCTCCGCAAACCTCACAATGCATATGCTGTGTCTCGCGGTTGCATACCTTACACCACACCGTTGATCACCTCCTCTACTCGGTTCTTTTCTTTATATATCTTCCGCTCTTCACGCGCGCATCCGTCGGTTTTTTGGCGGTGAGCGGTATAGCCCAAGCGCGGCCTAAACGTTCGGCACCTTCCACACGCCCTTGGGCGCACAATACTTGAAGTCGCCGAACAGAGATACCCCATTTTTCTGCAGTCTCATGAATAGTGCAGTATTCCAATTGCGTGTCCCCCTTATAGAACTCTATTCGTTATTATATGCTCTATAGCGAATAAAGTCAATTGAGGGCGATTAGCTGATAGATGCAATTCGAAATCTTCATGGGAAGCGACTATTCCGTGTCGAAGATCCGTTCGATGTGGTCGCTATACATGGGGAGCTGCTCCATAAAATGGGCAAGCCTACGCTCAATCTCGGCTCGCTCAATTTTTGAAGCCTCAGTCGGATCTACAGTATGGCCGCCTTCCTCCATCGTATCAACAGCGAATTCGTAAAGAAGGTGATCCAGAAGCGCTTCGGCACTTTCAATCAAATCGACTCCCATATCACCGACTCTTCCGCTTGTCGTGTCGATGTTCAAATAGATGTAGCCTACTTTATCGGACCAGAGAACCTCAAAATATGGACATGTCTTAATGTAATCTTGAAAGACAGCAATCACGCTATCGATCGCCGACTTTGTTTCGGGCGTATATATTTCTTTCATAGCGAAATCTCCTTAATTACTGATTGTGCTTTTACGGTTTGCAGTGGTCGTAGGGAAGAATAACCCTTGGAAATGCCCTCATCCTTGCCCGGTGAAAATCCTGCTTATTCGTCCTGCTCCGCCTCGAACTGCGTGAGGTCGCTGTAGCCCTTCATGACAAGCTCTTCAATAATCGAATCTGCATTGGCTCTCACAACCTTTGAAA
>ERZ857882.2646-NODE-2646-length-18138-cov-3.480064_pt1 | contig 18138 bp, 19 predicted proteins | sample MGYA00519697_ERZ857882 | MGnify/ENA primary metagenome ERZ857882 (study PRJEB31778, sample SAMEA3449373) | human gut metagenome | biome: human gut; feature: human-associated habitat; material: faeces | place: United Kingdom | collected 2010/2012 ...
TCAGTCCCGGCACGGGTCAGCGAGGCGATAATATCTTTGGCTGCAGCAAAGCCCCAGTTCCAGCTGTTCACATAGCCGCCGTCACGCAGGGTGCAGTCCAACAGTTTAATATCGGGCATTTATTCTTTTCCTTTCAGGATTTCGCTCACAAGGGCAAGGTCCTTGGGGGTGTCAACGCTCACAGTCTTGTACGGGCTGACGATGGCATGTACCTTGTGGCCGTTTTCCACAAAGCGCATCATATCGTTCTCTTCGGCTTTTTCCAGAATGGACTTCGGTGTTTCGTGGTAGAACGCCAGCGCCCGGCGAGAGTACAGCTGGATGCCGGTCACCTTCTCGTATTCAAAATCCAGCGTGCCTTTGGGGTAGGGAATGGGGCTGCGGGAGATCATCAAAATTTCCCGTGCGGCGTTGGTCACGACCTTCTGGTTGGAAAAATCGATCACATCCGCGGGGTGCTCCATCCGGTTGGTCAGCACGGCGACATAATACGGGTCCTCCGGCAGGGTATCCGGCAGAATCAGATCAAACGCCTTTACGTTGATCAGCGGCTCGTCACCCATGATCTGCAGATACAGGTCGGCTTCTACCTTGGTGGAAACCTCCCAGATGCGCCCGGTGGGGGTGTCATGGTCGGGGCTGGTCATGCAGTATTCCATGCCGTAGGTGCGGCAGGCTTCGGCAATGCGCTCATCGTCGGTAGCGATAAACACATCATCGAGCTTTTTGCACTTTTTGGCTTCCTGGTACACCCACCAGATCATGGGCTTGCCCAAAATATCCGCCAGCGGCTTGCCCGGCATCCGCGTGCTGGTCTTCTATCCCGAGCAGGGCATCAGCCCCATTCAGCGCGCGCAAATGACCACCATGCGCGGCGGCAACCTCCACGTCTGCGCCATTCGCGGCAATTTTGATGACGCGCAGGCCGGGGTCAAGCGCATCTTTGCGCAGATGCCTGCGGACTTCTGCCGCGCGCACGGCTTCACCCTGTCCAGCGCCAACTCCATCAATATCGGCCGCCTGGCGCCGCAAATCGTCTATTATTACGACGCTTACCTCAAGCTTGTGCGCGCCGGACGCATCCAGATGGGCGAGCCGGTGGATTTCAGCGTGCCCACGGGCAATTTCGGCGATATCCTAGCCGGTTACCTGGCGCGCCTGTCCGGCCTGCCGGTCGGGCGGTTGATCTGCGCCTCCAACGCCAACAACGTGCTGACGGACTTTTTCAATACCGCCGTTTACGATAAAAACCGTCCCTTTCTGTCCACCACATCGCCATCCATGGATATTCTGGTATCCAGCAATCTGGAGCGTCTGGTCTATCTGGCGCTGAATCGTGACGCTGCCGCCGTGCGGGAACGTATGGAGCAGCTGCGCAATCAGGGCCGCTATGCCCTGCCCGAGGAGGCCATGGCACGCATCCGCGCCTGCTTTACCGGCGTATGCGCCAGCGATCAGGAGGGCATGGATGCCATCGCGCGGGTATACCGGGAGCATGGCTATCTGATGGATCCGCACACGGCGGTCGCCTGGCGCGGCATGGAAAAGGCCGGCACGGGCAGCGCTCCCTGCGTGGTGCTCTCCACCGCGTCGCCCTGCAAATTCCCCGCCTGCGTGCTGACGGCGTTGGGGCAATCCGTGCCGCAGGACGCTCAGGCGCAGCTGGACGCGCTGACGTCCCTGGGCGCGCCGCTGCCCCGCGCGCTGGACGGCGTGCTGCAGCGCCCCGTGCGTTTCAGCGATGTGATCGACCCGCAGGACATGATGGCCTATGTGCAGGGAAAGGCGGCAAGCAAATGATCACCGTACAGGTACCGGCCACTACGGCCAATCTGGGCCCCGGCTTTGACTGCTTCGGCATGGCACTGACGCTTTACGGGCGTTTTACCTTTGAGGAACTGCCCGCTGGGCTGCGCTTTGAGGACGTGCCCGAGGCCTTCTGCAATGCGGATAACCTGGCCGTCCGCGCCTATTTCAGCGCGCTAAAGGCCATAAACCTGCCGCAAATCGGTTTATTCTTGCGCATCGCGTCCGATATTCCAGTATCACATGGGCTGGGCAGCAGCGCCAGCCTGATCGCAGCAGGCATTTTTGCGGCCAACGCCGCGCACGGCTCTCCCCTTTCCAAGCAGCAAATGCTGACGCTGGCCACCGTACTGGAAGGGCATCCCGACAATGTGGCCCCGGCGCTGCTGGGCGGACTGACCGTATCCATGATGACAGACCGCCAGGCTATCGCCGTGCCCTGCCCGGTTTCTGAGCGTATCCATGTGTGCGCGCTGGTGCCGGACTTTGAGTTATCCACCCATCGTGCCCGCGCCGTGCTGCCGCAAAGCGTGCCCTTTGCCGACGCGGTGTTCAACGTATCCCGCGCCGCGGCCACGCTGCGCGCGCTGGAAACAGGCGACTGCGCACTGCTTGCCGCCGCACTGGACGATCGGCTGCATCAGCCCTACCGGCAGGAATTGATTGCCGAATATGCGCCGGTGCGCGCGCTGGCGCTCTCCTGCGGCGCGGCGGCCGTGTGCATCAGCGGCGCCGGGCCGACCATCCTGTGCCTGCACGCGCAGGCAGATTTCGCCGCACGGATGACGCAGGCTGTAAGCGCGCTGCATCACAATTGGCGCGTGCTGCCGCTGCGGGTGGATCCCCAGGGCGCGCGGGTGCTTGAGGAGGGGGCGCTATGAACAGCGATTATTTGATTGTAAGCAAGAAAATCCTGCCCGATTATTACGAAAAGGTGCTGGAAGCCCGCCGCCTCCTGGACAGCGGCGCGGCTGAGGATGTAAGCAGCGCAGTGCGCCAGGCAGGCATATCGCGCAGCACCTACTACAAATACAAGGACGCGATTTACACCCCTGAAAGTGCTGATACAGGGCGCAAGGCCGTCATCTCCATGCTGCTCAGCCACCAAATCGGCGTGCTTTCCAACGTGCTCAACCGCCTGTCCGCGCTGGGGGTCAACGTGCTGACCATCTCCCAAAGCATGCCCATCCACGGCACGGCCAACGTGGTAATGACGCTGGATATCGCTCAGCTGAGCGGCAGCCTGGACAACGCCATCGCGGCCCTGGGCGCGATGCGCGGGGTAGAAAACGCCATGCTGGTTTCTATTGAGTAAATAACCAAAGAGCGCGGAACCGAAGCGTTAGCTTCGATCCCGCGCTTGTTTTTTTGGGGATAAATCTTTAGCTGCCCAGACGCACCACAGAAACGGTGTTGGACATACTGATCTGGTTCGTCGTCGGCGTGATGGCAAGCAGCTGCAGGGTGGAGGCCGCCGGCACATCCACAATGAAGCTCGCGCCCGTGCTGTCCGGCGTATTGACGCTTGCCTGACCCTCGCTGGCATACAGCGGCAGAGTCGTGCCATTGAGGGTAGGCGTAGCGCCATACTCGCCCGTGGTGGTGCCGTCGGCGCGCAGATGATAGCTGATCAGATAGCGGCCGGGCGTCAAGGTAACGCTATTGGCCGTATTGCCAATATTGCCGGTGCCGTCAGCAATCAGCACCGTCATAGGCAGCGGCTCGTTATTGGAGCGCAGCGCAGCCGCAGTAGCAAACTGCGCATAGCTTAGCGTCGCATCCGCACCCGCAGGGCCGGTGGGGCCGACAGGGCCGGTAGCGCCCGTTGCGCCGGTAGCGCCCGTGGCTCCGGTGGGGCCGACAGGGCCGATAGGGCCCGTTGCACCCGTAGAGCCGGTAGCGCCCGTTGCTCCGGTGGGGCCAGTAGGGCCGGTAGGGCCAGTCGGGCCAATCGGCCCCGTGGGGCCAGTAGGGCCGCCAGGACCCATCGGGCCGGTGGGGCCATAGCACACGCGCATGCCGCCGCAGCCGCAGCCGCAGCCACAACCGCCGCCGCTGCCAGCGCAGCCAAATACAGACGTACAGCCCGCATAGGAGGGCGTGCTGTTATAACAATTGCAGGAAGCCATAATTCAAATCACCCGATCCATACAGATTGGATTCTTGCGAACCCACTGCATCCTATGCGGACTGCCATACAAACGTTAAGCTTTTTTCTTTCTTCCTCCTTCTTTCATGCTTGTTTTAATTTAATTTGCTGGGGTTTCACTGCGCATGTTGTTGCTTTCTTAGAAAATCCCCAGGAATTTAGGCTGCTTTTCAATCTTCTCGTTCTGCGTATCGCCACAATGAATGCAGTGACGCTGCTGTTCGCCCTCGGTTTCCTTAGTCGCGGGACGGATAATCTCCCACTCCGTGTAGGAATGCCCCAGCGCGGCAAGTTCTTCCGTTTCGATTGTCGCTCCGCACTGCGTACACTTTTTCACCTTCAGACCGCTCTGCAGGCACGCTGCCTCGCGCGTAATGCTCCATTCGCCCGCGCTATGCCCTATGGGCGGCACTTCTTCCGTCTTCAGCGCCGCGTTGCAGGTCGCGCAATACTGCACCCGAATCCCCGCGGCCGTGCAAGTCGCCGCACGGGTAGCGCGCCAGCTGCCTTCCCGATGGCCAGTCGCAGCAATCTGCTCGCTCTTGAGTTCCTCGCCACAAGCGGTGCAGTATTGTTTTCTTTCACCAGCAGCATCGCAGGCGGCTTCTTTCACGGTTTTCCACTCGCCAGACTTATGCCCCGACGCAGTGATTTCTTCGCTGTTCAGCAATGCATTGCAAATCACGCAGCGCTGCTCACTGCGCCCCTTTTCAGTGCAGGTAGCAGGAGAAACTGTTGTCATCACGCCGCTCTGATGTCCCGTCATCGGCAGTTGCTCAGTGCTCAGCACCTCGCCGCACGCCGTGCAGGAGATCGTCTTTTCTCCACATTCCATACAAGTAGCAGCCTTCGTGATTTCACCCATTCCCGGCTGATGCGGCAGCTTTTCTACGGTTCTTTGCTCAATGATCGCATTGCAGCGTTTGCAGCGCATTTCTTCCACACCCACCTGGGCGCAAGTTGTCACTCGGACGCTTTGCCATTCGCCATCTATATGCCCCAACGCCGCAATCTCCGTCTCCGCAATGATCTTTTTGCAATTCTTGCAGCGCTTTACATTCTTGCCAGCTTTTTCACAAGTTGCTTCTACTTCGATCCTCCATTCATCTTCTTCATGACCAATTGGTACCAGCACTTCGCTTTCAGCCACCTGTCCGCACACCTTGCAGAATACCTTTCTTTCACCCGGCGTGACACAAGTAGGCGACAAACTCATTTTCTTGTCAGAAAGCGTATGGGGCAGCGCCGGAATTTCCTCACTTTCCACAATTACGTTGCAGGTGGCGCAGCGGCGCACCTTCAGGCCATTTTCCTTGCAGGAAGCTGCCCGTTCAACCTTCCAATCCTTGGGCGTATGTCCCAGCGCCGGGATCTCCTGGCTTTCCGCGACCTCGCCGCAATAAATGCATGCCGCTTCCTTTTGTCCCGGTTCAGTGCAGGAGGGCTGCTTTAAAACGGTAAACTCCTGTCCTTCCGGATGCAGCGTATCGGTGCAAAGAGAGAATGAGTAAAGGTCTTTTTTATCATTCTTATAATCACATTGTGCAGCTATATAATAAACTGTGTTGGCCTGTAGCGCCTGTTCAAAAGCTCCATTTTTTTTGCGTATCCAAAGGTCGGCAATCTCATTACCATTTGCATCGCAGATATAAAAAGTCATACCATTATACCAGTCATTTAGGCTTAAAATAGTCAAGGTATAAATCCTCGATTCTTCCGGCACAAATTTATACCAAACCGTACCGCCATCAGGGCTTTGCGAATTATAGCCAATTCCCGCATATACCTGCGTTGCCGCATTGCGGGATGTACCGCCAAAGATCGTCTGCGTTTCCGCCTGCGCGCACACGCAAATACACGCCAGCAGCAGCGCTAAGCACGCCAGAATCCAACGCTTTTTCATTTCCTTTTCCTCCTGTCATTATTGTTTTTCGAACTGTGTGATTTCCAATTCAGAACCTCGGTAATCCTTGGCAGCCTGATCAGCGTAGTACCAAAGCTTCAGGGTATTACCGGACACCTGATACTTCATCGCAACATCTTCTATGCAATAGAGGATCACCGTTTCATCGTCACATACTACATAGGTTCCTGGATAGGCTGCCCATCTTCCAAATCCAGAAGCACTCCTTGTCCAGGCGATGAATTTGCCGTTTTCATAAAACTCCAGCATGCGAATATACCAGGTGGCCGAATTATTGAATGCTGTCGTTCTAAATGAAACCTGCGAATTCGCCGTATACCACTTTCCGACCAGGCGATTGTTCTCCGCCGATGAACGCTGCGCTCCACAGCCGCAAAGTATCAGAAGTAATGCAAGCACCACCCCCAATATGCTCTTTTGTAGGTTTTTCCTGTTCATTTGCTTCTCCTTTTCTTTGTTTATTCAATTACGGGCGAACCGTTCAGTGCGCGCATACCCTCCTTCCGTCATTCTCTTATTCTATCCAGGATAATTTCGCCCGTTTCATTGTTTAGATATATCAAGCGATCATAATCGTCCTCTACTGCCACATAAGCGGAGTACTCCTCGCAGTAGCTCATTATATCCTCATAGCACATATCGTACTTCATTTCCAACACCATTTCGCCTTTTTTGTTGATAAGGCCGTCCTGGCGTTTAGGGAGATTAGTCTCCCAAGTTACCGTTCCAGGTTCCACGTTGGATACCATTGTAAAACCACCCCTATCAAAGCTGCTGGCATAAACCCATTGCGGCTGGATAACGATATTGCCGGTGCTATCAATGAAACCATACCTTTTTTGCAGTTGAACCGCCGCCAATCCATTGGAAAACACTTTAGCATCCTCAAATTGGCAGTCAATGACGATATTGCCATTTGTATCGATGTAACCGTATGCACCCTGCTTACTCCTGATTATGCCATAGGAATCATACGTCACTTTCCCCTTAAAGCAGGGAGCGAGACCATCGTGAAAGGTAGCGTCGCCGATCAAATAGCAATCCTCTGCAAGCTGGAATTTTACGTTGCCATTTTCATCAACATAGCAGTATCTCCCATGATCCTTTACAGCCAGCAACCCCTCGGAGTAAAACTCGGTATAGTTCACTTCCCAATTTACCTCGCACAGAACCTCTCCGTTTTCATCGATCAAGTATTTGCTTTCACCGATTCCGACTAAAAACCGATTATTGCGCAAGTATTTTAATCTATCATATTTTATGTTCTCTTTTATCACATTTCCGGCTTTATCCGTAATACGCCAGAGACCGTTTGAATAATCATCATAGCTTTCCTTTCCCTGATACAGGAAGCAGGTATTATCACACAGATAGACCGCATCCCACCTGGTGCCATCCAGAGTGCTGCCCGGCGCTTTTATAATCCACTTGCTTTCGCCATCGCCAGAATCATCATAGCCATAGCCCACTGCCGGTTGCTCCTGCGGCTGATAGTTGGGCGTTGATCCATCCTTTGCGATCATAATTTTATTTCCATCCAGCATTACAGTTGCCGCCGGTCTATCATAGTCTTTCTGAGAGAATGGCGTGATGATGCTGTCATAGATAGGCTCTATCACCATATTTCCCGCTCGATCCAGCAGGCCGTACTTTCCATTTTTCCCTTTAAAGAACGCGACATCGCCCTGCCAGCCCCAACGCGATTCGTAATCCACGTTGGAAAGAGAAGTCTTCGCATCTTCTTTTTGAGTCAGCGAGGTCGGATTAAACTCCAGACGATAATCTGGAGCATACTGGATAGGCTGATAGTAATAACCATTACGGATTGCATAATCCGCGGCATAAGAGCCGGGCTCCGCGTAAATTGTCCCACTCAGGGCGTCCTCTTCAATCTCTGTAACGGAAGGCGGAATGACCATGAACTCCATCGAATTACAGCCATCAAAGCAACGGCGACCAATACTTTTAACGCCATCGAGAATGTACACCCGTGCCAAAGAAGTGTTCCTGAAAAACGCCCATCCGCCAATGGTCTTAATGGAGCCGGGAATAACTATGACGCTTTCATTCCAGCAATCATAGTATGCGTTCGGATAGATTTCCACGATGGCTTCGCCCAGATAAGAGGCAGGAAACATTACCTTTTTCTCTTTAAAATATCCGCCGCCAAAAGCATAGCCATTTTCATCTTTACATAGGCCAAGCGTAATTGGATCATCATACCACAAGGATGCATCGCCATTATTGACTTTCTCCTGCTTATAGGCATAGCGAATCCCGTTTTCAATCGCAAAGATTTCAGCATAGGATCCCGGCTCAACCTCCAGCGTTACCTTTTTCCAATCGAACGCATCCTCCGCTATGCTTTTTACCGAAGATGGAATAACAACGTAGCGCAGGTTCGGACAATTTACCGCTGCTCTTCCCTTAATTTTTTCCGTACCATAAGCAAAAGTGATGCTTTGAAGCTGTGGGCACCAGCAAAATGTATCTGTCCCAATCTCCGCTATCTCCGGCATTTTTATTGTTTCCACAACTTTATCGTTGGCGATTACCTGCCATCCAATGCGAACCGACAGATTGTTTATTGTGGAAGGAAACACCAGGTCTATTTCGTCGCGCGGATAATTAGTAATTACTACATATTCCCGCCACATTTGATCATGGTCAATCGCGTACTCAAACCCTTCGTATTCTCCTTTTTCCCGATTATCTTCCACCCGCTCTGGAAGCACAAAAAGCCATGGATCAATTTCTTCCGCCCATCCTGTTTGCACTGCCAAAGCAACCAGCATCATCACCGCAATGAAAATAAGTTTTTTCTTCATCTCTTTTTCTCCTTTTCACTTTACTCTTGCGATATCATATCAATTCGTACCCACATCGCTGGACGCACGCAAGCCTTAAACGTATTTTTTTGAGCCCATACGACAGCACCCTCTAAATCTACAAGCATCTGTGTCGGCCCATAGTTCGGCGCTATGGCAGCAATTTCTCCATCCGTATAACCCGATTCCCTCAATTTCTCAACAATTGTCATGCCTTCATAATCCGCTGGGTTCTCAAAAATTTTGTAAGAATAGTAATCCACAGGTTCATCTATAATCCCCGGTGTACGAAGCCACCAATCATAGTAATACCCATCCTGCCGATAAGGTCTATCACACACGTTTACAAACGATTCATCCATGGATCCTGCTTTCTTTGCTTCTTTTGTAGCAAAATAGCGATTGACTTCCTCTTCGCTAAGCAAGAACAACCGGTCGCGCGTATCCTCGCCACCCGAGCTATAGCCCCGAACCCCATCTTTCTGATTACTTTTCACAATTGTGGTTAGGATACTCTTTTGTTCCTTGGCCGTGAATGCGCTCTCAAAGAAATCGTTGTTCAACCATTGACGCACATCACTCTTTTCCCACTCAGCGGATTCGATGTTTTCCTTCATAAATGGACGATACGCAACACTCTTTTGCGAAAGCAGCAATGCGGAATTGCCCGAAATCTCCAGTACCATCCATTTAATCTCCTTATTTTTCCATTCACCCATCGATACTATATTTCCGGCAGCAATCGCATCCTCTGCATCTGCCTGCGCCATATCCCGAAATTCATTTCCATGCTTCATGGCATATGAATATGCTGCGCTCCCCAAAGCTCCGTATATGCGCACATCCCCATCCACAATTTCTCCCTCAATTAGTTTAACCGTATCCGGTATAATGATTTTTTTCAAGTTTGCGCAGCTGGAAAAGCAACCATTTGACAATGTTGTTGTTTTATCGGGAATAATAATTTCTGTCAAGCCATCACAGCCGGAAAAGGCGGCAAAGTCAATACGTTCCGGCAGCATAGCAGGTGAAATGCTCTCAATGGATCCGCAGTCTGCAAATGCACATTTCCCTATATATTGCGTACGCATACCAGTTAAATTCTTTAGTGCAGTGCATCCCTCAAATGCTTTTTCATCGATGGTAACGGGCCATTTGCAGGCGCTGAAATCCACAGTCTCAAGACTGGTATGGTTTTGCAATGCCGCCCGTCCGATATCCCGAGTGTTTTCGCTCAACACAATGCGCTTTATCTCCACCGGTTGCGCATTATAATCTGGATTTCGCAGAGAATTCAGTTCGCTTACGGCTTTGCCGTTAATCTCTGCCGGAAGATGAAGCTCGGTTTCATTACCTACATAGCCGGTAATCATGTAATTCTCTGTATAAATATTAATCGCAACCAAATAGTCGCCATATCGTTCACCCAGCGCCATGGTAGGAAACGTGACCAACGCAATGGCCATTATCACCATCGCCGCGACAGCTTTCTTCATGCTACATTCCCCCTATTCACAACCAGTTATTGATCTGCTGACAAGGAATATTTCTGTCGTTCGCATACTCCTCAGCAAAAGAGGCAGGCTGAACAATCAGAGTAAACCGATCTGTTAACGTAAACGCTTCATCGCCAATGTATTCCAGCGAATAAGGAAGCGTGATCTCATGCAACGCCGTGCATTTTTCAAACGCTCTTTCTCCAATTTGCGTAAGCCCTTCCGTAAAGCAAACATCTTCCAGCATCAGGCAGGCGCTAAAGCAACCTTCGCCAACCTGCTCCGTCATACCAGTAATACTTACATCCTTTAAAGCGCTGCAGCCTTCAAAGGCATAATCTCCCAGCGTCGTTCTGCCGCTAATCAGCAGTTGATTCAACATGACGTCCTTTTTAAACGCCCGCTCTGAAACGATGCAGTTTTCGCCGCAAATTTCAACTTTTTCCAAAGAGCGGCATTCGCTGAAAGCTTCTTTTTCAATATTTTTTAATGTGCCCGGGCATTTTAGCTCCTGGATTCGCGTGCGTGCAAATGCCTTTTCCCCTATTTTCTCAAGTCCTTCCGGCAAATCAGCCTTTTGCAGGTACGCGCATTTATAAAAGGTATAATCTGCAATTTCAGTAATTGTAGTTGGAATCGCTATTTCCAGAAGTGATGTTTCAGCAAACGCATATTTTTCTATTCGTTGAAGGCCGTCTAACCAGGAAACCTTTTTCAGCTGTAAGCATCCCTGCATTGCATAAGCGCCAATCGATTCTACCGACTGCGGAAACACAACGCTTTGAATATACTGATTCTTTCGAAACGCCTCGGGCTCAACAGCACAGATACCGCTCGGGATGGTATATGCTTCATCCATTTTTGCAGCCGGGTAAGATATAAGCTTTTTAGAACGCTTATCAAAAAGAACGCCGTCAATCTGCGCAAAGCAAGCGCTTCCGCTTGCCACATTCAACCGCGCTATTTCAAGGCATCCATCAAATGGGTTGATACCAATTGTTTCAACGCTTGCAGGGATTTTGCTTCCGTTCCAAACTCTGCAAGCGCGGAAGGCCCTATCTCCTATCTCAATCAATCCTTCTGGCAATTCACACTTTGTCAAAACGCTATTTTCCGCAAACGCTTCCACGCCTATGGATGTTGCACTGGATGGCATTTCTACCTCTTCCAAATAAAAGCAATTCTGAAACGCATGCGCGCCAATGCTCATCGTCCCATCTTTAATTGTATACGCTCTATCCGCTTTAGCGCACGGATACGTATGCAGGCTGCGATCTCCTCGGGAATATAGCACGCCATCGCTTTGAAAAAAATAAGCGTTACGCGGATCCATATAAATGTTCTCCAAGCTGAGCCAATCCTTGAATTCGCCTGGCGCAATCTGTTCCACAGTATGCGGCAGTTTAATATAGCGTGCTTCGGCATTGGAGTTATCAAATCGAATGCCTGTAACCGTATATCCGTCAATTTCCGAAGGAATATTTACAATATCGCCCTGCATTTCAGCATGTGTAATGCATACCGTTGTATCGGTAATCTTTTCATAATGGATGTCATCCGCATAAGCTGTTGCGAATGCACAGCAAACAATTTCCATCAGCAATACCGCAACTCCTATTAGTCGCTTTCTCATATTTTCACCCTCTCTTACTGTTCTTGGCTATTCCATAAATAGTTTAGCGTTTTCGTTCCATCATCGCTTACAAGCTGCATGTCGCTCTCTGTTATGTAATAACACCCGTCAGCGATAGAACGCTCATCCGAGGAAAAAACGAATCCTCCATTTTCCTCCGAAATAAACCCTCTGCCTTGTTTGTCAAGGGTTTCAATTTGATAAATCCTGTCCTCAATCTCAAGTATGGCACGATCGCCCATTTTCGTTGTAAGCAGCCATTTGCCGTCGAATACTTCCGTCTTACGGCTTTCACTTTTTCCAAAGTACACTTTCAACGAATCGCATACCTGGCTTAGCTCTGCCTGCGCCGTAGCAATCGTTGTTGCGGCATCCTCGCGCTCTATTTCGCATACGCCAACCACCAGCATCAAATCCTCAAACAGCATATATCGCCCTGCTATATGCCATGTATACTTTAGCGCCTCTTCCTTCTCCAGCAGTTCATAGTACCGCTCGCCTTTGCTATTTATCACGGTTTCCAGACTATACAGTTCTCCCTGCGATGTTGTCTGCTTATTTTCCGTTGTTTCCGCTATTTTGATTTTCTCCATAAATTCATCCGGCATGTCAAAGCCATCCGGCTTTTCAAAAGCCTCAATCACAACAAACATAAAAGGATAAGAAGAACCGCTATAGCTATAACCCATCAGCGCGTTCAGACCATATGCTGCATTGAAAGGCTTTTGAACATTGTATTGGCATGCCCCTACCGCTCTTGTTCCTAATGCCGACGATATTATGTTTAATTCCTCTTCCGCCCCTCGTTTCCAGCCAAGTAGATCGTTTCCTTCCAAAGAGAGGACATCCACTTCCTGAGAGCTTGAATACTGGGTATCAGGCACCGTAAAAGAAATCCCCAATTCTCCCACGTTAATCGTCGCGGCATGTGCGTTTGCTCCCACAAGCATTAGCAGTACAATCAAAATCAGGACTATCCGCTTCTTCATGATTCTCTCTCCCTTCTCACCATTCCGGCTCAAAGCTATACATTACTCCGTTTTCACGCGCATAGTTTTCTGTTGCGCTGCCGGGCGTCAAATCCAGCATCATATAATCATTCGCCAGGAAAGCGTCCTCTCCCAGCCGTACCACCGAAGCAGGGATCGTCAGTTCCAGCATCTTAGGGCATGCTGCAAACGCATAACTGCCAATCTCCTCCAGCTTATCATTTAGCTGCCCTTTTTCCAGCTCCATGCACCCAGCAAATGCATAATCTCCGATTCTCTTAACTGCAGTATAATCTACATAGAACTTCTGAAGATACGCCTGCCGATAACACGCATAGTCGCCAATTTGCTCAAGCGTAGTATAAACATATAGTTCTTTCACCCGCTTTGCCGCCGGCACAGATACCAGACAGGTGGCGTCCTTCGTATACAGCATTCCCTGATATTCTCTAAACCAGGGACTATCCGCCTCCACATGAATGTTGCGCAACATGCTGCATAGTATAAAAGCGCTTCCGTCCACCTCTTGCAGCGACGCCGGCAGCGTAATGGTATTCATTTTTTCGCAGCCTCTAAAAGCAAATTTTCCCATCCGTTCCAATCCATTTTTCAATTTGATATGCTCTAATTGCTTGCAGTTTTGAAACGCCCCTTCTTCAATTTCGATCAGTGTTTCGGGCGTATAAATGCGCTTAGCGCTGCACCCCTGGAAGGCGTATTTCCCGATTTTCGTAACATCCCGCCCATAAACCTGGCTTGGAATAAACACGATGTTGGCATCTCCGAAATACCGATCAATACAGATCGTATCGTTTGGCATAAGAGAGCACTCATAAACAGCTGTCTCGCCAGCCTGATCTGCCTGCGCACGCGTGAAGAACAGCATGCTAAAAAGCAGCAAAAGAATGAGTAAGAGCAATCCTTTTGCCTTCCGTAAATCGCCATGTTGTCTGGCCATACCTTTCATCCTTTCTCTATTACAGCGTTGTTGTGTTTGCCGTGCCGCACAGCTTATTGCGTGTTTCAATCGCCCAATCTAGTTCCTTCTGCCGAATTGCCAATTGCTTATCAGCCGTTTTTTTTTCTGCTTGTTTTTGTTCCAAATTTTTCTCCGCAATTCCTATTTCAGGTTTCATTTCTTTGATTTTCTTATATATTCAGCCATCAAATTATATTTTTTCATTATTCTTAAAACCTTCTTTCCATTCATAACTACACCATATTTTAAGAGTAGACCTTCAACAATCCTACGATATCCATATGTACCTTTAGAATCATCAAATATTTCTTTAATTATTAAATAATCATAATAATCAGTATCTTCCTTGTTCCTATATTTATAATAAGTTTTAGAACTTATATTAAGTACAGCACACATGTTAGTAAGTTTATAATTATTTCTATATAAATTTATAAATGTTACTTTTTCTCTCGTTGTGCCTTGAGGAAGGTCTGGTATTTTTTTAATATTTCATATCTTTCTTTCCAATCTTCCTTGGTTAAATTTGATTCTTTAGTTCTACCTCGTTTATGGTAAATATCATTTTCCAAAGTTCCTTGTTTTCTATCTTTTGAAATCCAATTCCAAATTGTTGCTGAACTAATGTTATAATGTTTTGCTACTTGATTTCTACCGCCATATATACCGGATTTATATGCTTCAAGTACTTCATTTTTAAATTCTAATGAATACGAAGCAAATTTTTGTCCCTTTGAAGCCATAGAAAAATACACATCCTTTCGGAAGTGTATTATATCACTTTCTTTGAACTGCTTTTTTATTTGTGTCTACTCTAAGGGGTGCACTTCATAATCTTGCTTTTTAAAATGGCATTTTTAAATTTCCACTTTTTAACTGTTTCATCATTAATTTCATTTGTTCAAATTGTTTTAATAATCTATTAACTTCCTCTACACTTCTTGAACTACCTTTAGCAATTCTTTGTTTTCTAGTAGCTTTTAAAACCTCAGGATGTCTTCTTTCATAAGGAGTCATAGAAAGTATTATTGCTTCAATATGTGCCATATCTTTTGGATCTACTTTTACACATTTTAATTCTTTTGGGACACCAGGTAACATTTTAATAATATTTTCAAGAGGCCCTAACTTTTTAATTTGTTTCAATTGACCTAAAAAATCATCTAAATCGAATTTACCACTTTGCATTTTTTTAGCGGCTTTCATAGCTTCATCTTGATCTATTACTTCTTCTGCTTTTTCTAGCATAGTCATTATATCGCCCATACCAAGAATTCTTGTTGCCATTCTATCAGGGTAAAACTCCTCTATACCATCCATTTTTTCTCCTATACCAATAAATTTAATAGGAATATTTGTTAAATGTCTTATTGATAAAGCTGCACCACCTCTAGTATCACCATCTAATTTTGTAAGTATAGCTCCTGTAAGGGGTAAATTTGAATTAAATCCCTCTATTACATTTATAGCATCTTGACCAGTCATACTATCTACCACAAGTAATATTTCTTGTGGTTTTACTTCTTTATTAATGTTATTTAATTCTTCCATGAGTGGTTCATCTATATGAAGTCTACCAGCTGTATCTATTAATACATAGTTATAACCATTTTCTTTAGCATATTTTATAGCATTCTTAGATATTTCAACAGGATTATTATTTCCTTCATCATAAACTTCTATATTAAGTTGACGCCCTAATTGTTTTAATTGATCAATAGCCGCAGGTCTATAAACATCACAAGCAACAAGTAAAGGCTTTTTATTATGCTTTTTTCTTAATCTAAGTGCAAGTTTACCAATCATAGTAGTTTTACCAGTACCCTGTAAACCTACTAACATTAATACTGCAGGATTTCCATCTAAATTTAAGTCTTTTTTTTCTCCACCTAGAAGCTCAACTAATTCATCTTTAACTATTTTTACAAACATTTCACCAGGTTTTAAACTTTTTGTAACTTCTTCACCTAATGCTTTTTCTTTTACGTTTGCAATAAACTCTTTAACTACTTTATAATTTACATCAGCTTCTAATAAAGCTAATCTTATTTCTCTTGTAACTTCACTTATATTATCTTCAGTTATTTTTCCATAACCTTTTATTTTATTAATAGCGCTTTGTAATCTATCTCCTAAACTTTCAAACATTTTATCACCTTTACTAATTATACATTATATACTATTTAAAAAGCAATCTTTACTTGTTATAAAAAAACAACTGTGATATAATTTAATTGGAGGTATGTTATGAAAAGATTTTGTGTCAATTGTGGAAAAGAATTAAGTGAAGGTAGTGATATTTGCCTAAACTGTGGAAAAATGGTAAATTCAAATTCTCAAAATGTTCAACCAGCACAACCAACTGTAAAAACAAATGGTTTAGCTATAGCTGGATTTGTAGTATCATTATCATCATTACTAATTAATTTGTTTGGTATTGTTGGTGCTGTCGGAACTATTTTATCTAGTATTGGTTTAGCAAAATTAAAGAAAAATAACGAAAAAGGATTTGGACTTGCTCTTACTGGTATAATCGTTGGAGCATTTAGCATAATATATGGAATATATCAAACAATACTTTTCTTTAGCGCATTAGCAACTTGGTCATTCTGGTTATAAAGAATACTAAAATAAAGTGAAATTAATCACTTTATTTTTTTACAAAAAAATAAGTATTTATTACTTATTTAGTTTCTTCTGTTTTTTTAATTACTTCTTTACCTTTGTATGTTCCACAATTAGCGCATACTCTATGTGGTCTAATTTCTTCACCACATTTAGGGCATTTTACAGTAGAATTTTCACTAATTTTATAATGAGTTCTTCTCATTCTACCTCTAGTTTTACTAACTCTTCTAAATGGTACAGCCATTCTAACACCTCTTTCTTATAACAAATCTTTAAGTTTTTCTAATTCAGGATTTGTTTTTTTTCTTTCATTTGTAACAAACTCCCAGCCATCACCTTTAAGATTTGAGGTATTGGCATCTTTTGAAACAACTTTCATTGGAATTTCCATTAATATATTTTCCCATATTATCGGTAAAATATCAAGTGTATTTTCATCTTTTTTTAAATTTTCTGTTGTTTCTTCACATATTTCTTCAAGAGATTTATCAAATTCTATTGAAAATGGATAATTAACAGGTTTTAATGTTATCGCACAAGGTAATACCATAACACCATCTATTTTTAAATGAAGTTCTACATCATCTAAACTATTTTTTGTTATTTCACCTTTAATACTAACATCATCTAATTTAATTAAATCTGTTTGTTTTAAAAATTCTTCACCAAATGAATATTTAAAATCTATATTAATATATTCATCTATATCATTTTTTAATCTTACTAGATCAATTAACATATTTATCACCTGCCAACTACTTAATTATACATAATATTTAGTTTTTTTTCAACTAATTTTGTGCTATTATATAAAAAGGTGAAACGAATGAAAAGTATTGGAATAATATGTGAATATAATCCTTTTCATAATGGGCATTTATATCACATAAAAAAAATTAAAGAAATGTATCCTGATCATACAATAATACTTGTTATGAGTGGTAACTTTACACAACGTGGTGATGTCAGTATTTTAAATAAATGGGATAAAACAGATATCGCACTTGAAAACAAAATCGATTTAGTTGTTGAACTTCCATTCATATTTTCTACTCAATCAGCAGATATTTTTAGTAAAGGTTCTATTGAAATACTTAATATATTAAAAGTAGATAAAATAGTATTTGGTAGTGAATGTAATGATATTAATATTTTAACTGAGCTTGCTCATACACAAATATATAATAAAGAATATGATAAATTAGTAAAAAAATACATCGATGAAGGAATAAACTACCCCACTGCAATGTCAAAAGCACTAACTCATTTTAATAACTATAAGATAGATTCTCCAAATGATTTACTTGGATTATCTTATATTAAAGAAATTTTAAAACAAAAAAGTAACATTGAACCCATATGTATAAAAAGAACTAATGATTTCCATTCAAACGAATTAAAAGGTAACATTGTAAGTGCAAGTAGTATTAGAAATGCTTTAAGAAATAAAACAAACATTAAAAAATATGTTCCAAATAATTGTTTAAAACATTTGAAAAAAAACACAGTTTTTATAGAAGATTACTTTGAATTATTAAAATATAAAATTTTAACTTCTAAGGATTTAAGCATATATCAAACAGTAGATGAAGGAATAGAAAACAGAATAAAAAAATATATTGTAAGTTCTAAAAATTTAAATGAACTTATAGAAAATATTAAAACAAAAAGATATACATATAATAAATTAAATAGAATGTTTATCC
>ERZ857882.2647-NODE-2647-length-18128-cov-3.709954_pt1 | contig 18128 bp, 8 predicted proteins | sample MGYA00519697_ERZ857882 | MGnify/ENA primary metagenome ERZ857882 (study PRJEB31778, sample SAMEA3449373) | human gut metagenome | biome: human gut; feature: human-associated habitat; material: faeces | place: United Kingdom | collected 2010/2012 ...
TGCTTTCCGCTGGGTAGTGAGCAAAGACAAGAACGGTGACCCGTTCCTCAAATGAGATGTTCCCTATATAACAGCAATCAGAAAAAGGAAATAGGGTATCACTCCTCAAATCTGCTCCAGAATACAGCACCTTTATGCCGAAACAGACACTTTTCGTACGAAAAGTGTCTGTTTCGGCCGTTTTATGCAGATACCCTTGCTGACACCCGACAAGCTGGAATGATAGTTTTTCACTGTATAAACCAAGAGTTTCAAGCCTTGAAACTAATAGTTTTACTTGCAAAAACTGTCCGTATTTGGCTTCAAAACCAAAAGTTTCATACCGAAAACTAAGACTATAGCTATTTTCATAGCCCACAAAACAAATATGCAACGCAATATTTTATAAAAGTGGGAAAGTGTGGCGGATGGTTGTAATGCTTTCTATCTATCACGGGTATCTGTCACGCTTTAATCGGCTTATGGTCAAAAGGATACCCCCCTTTGTGTGACAGCATGACAGATGTTTGCAGAAATAAACTTTATAGAAGAGAGCGCAACCGAAACACGACAACCTCGGATGGGTTATACTAAACCACATAAAAAGAGGAAATGCGGCAAGCATAAGTTACCAAAAAGTCTGCCGAAGAACTTTAGCTCTCCGGCAGACTTAAAATGTTTACAGATATCAGGCTCTGACTCCTTTGTATAGAGTTTAATCTGTCTTAATCTGAATCTTGGTAATTGTTATGTCACCGCCAATGATGAGAGCGGTTTCGGATTCGCCATTCATCGTTGCCGCCATACCTTCCGAGATTTCAAATTCCAGAAAGTCCTCACCAGCGGCAAGAACAATGTTGTTACCGCTTTCGCCGCCATCGCGGATGAAAGGAGCACCCCACCAACCATCACACAGACAGAAAGTCTGAGGAGCATCATGGTGAGTGAACGTGAACTTAATAGTTTGGCCGGCTTCTGGCGTTATTGCCGAGAGGTCAAGCTCAGATGCCGGGAGATACCACCACCAGCCAGTAGTGTATTCGCCCTCCCAAAGTGTAGGATACTCGCGGAACAACTCAATCTTCTTCAGTGTGTAGTTACCACCACCGACAATGATGCCACCACCAGCTTTCAGAGTTTCTGCCATACCCTGCGATATGGGAAATTCGAGTTCGGTAGTACCTGCAGCAACCCACACGGTGTTATTGCCTTCGCCGTCAACATCGGGTGCCCCCCAATTGCCATCACATACGCATACGCTGGCACCATCGGGATTATCAAAGGTAAGACGAATCATAAGACCTTCCTGAATCTGAAAACCTTCAAGACTCAGCTGGTCTGATGTCAGATACTGCCAGTTGGCCCAATCGTAGATATAGACATCGCCTTTCCAGATTGGAGTGTATCCTTCACCTCCGGTTTCTTCGCTGCCACCTACAATCTCGTCAGACAACGTAACCTCTGGCAAAGTATATTTTTTGCCGCTGCAGTCTTCGAGGACAACTTGGGCAAGTCCGGCTTTTATACCCATTGGCGAATAGATGTAGAGAGAACCGGTAGCTTTACGCTTAAAGTTGCTTGCATCTACAACAATGTCCTTGCCTTCTTCACCGGGGAAGTAAGCCTTGGTGATAAATTCGAGGTCGTTGCCGTACACCTCCACACATTCGTTGATTTTTATTTCCTTGTCAAGAGGAGCCACACGCAAAGGCTCGGGCTTGCCAATAGTCAGCGTCATGACCGACTCTGCCGATTCACCGTCGGCTTCTATTGTTACTGTTCCCCCCTCTGCAGAAACGCCGGCAGGAGTTATTACAGAGATATAGCCGTTGCCTACTTTGGTAATGTTGTTCACAGAGACATTGCCAGGGAACACAACGGAAGTGGCCTTCTCAAGACCCGTACCAGTGATGGTGACAACCTGTCCTTCCATAACTTTTGTAGGCAGGACGGACTTCACCACAAGCACATCGTTGGCATCCTCCACATCATCATCACTGCACGAGGTCAGTGCCATGTTCGACAGCAATGCGAATCCTGAGACCAGAAGATATATAATATGTTTTTTCATAAATCTTATTCGTTTGAAATTTCGTTGAATCTGTTTTACCAATTGGGGTTCTGCTTCAGATTGCCATTCTTCTGAATTTCAGACTGCGGAATCGGATAGAGGTTGTACTTCTCGTCCCACTGGCGAGTCTTAGTCACCCGATTGAGAATCAAGTTGCCGTTTCCATCCAGTTTGAAGTCTGCCACATCCACATTCTTGAAGAACTCGGCACCCTTCTTCCAGCGACGTACATCCCAGAAGCGCTGCCCTTCGAAAGCAAGCTCTACCATACGCTCACGCATGTAGCGCTCTTCAAAGCCATTGTTTCCTTGGAATTCAGGCATCATGATGTCCGGACGGTTACGAAGCACATTGACAGCCTCGTTGGCCGACATGCCAAAATCGCCCGGTTCGTCAGCATTGCCGTAGTAGTTGTACATGGCCTCCGCATAGTTGAGGTAAACCTCGGCCAGACGCATCACAATCCAGTTGTGGCGTGTTGTAGTCTGGTTGTTGGCTGTGGTGATACAATTGCCGTCCACAAACTTCTTCAAATAGTAGCCCGTGGGAGTTGCGCCGTACTTAGGAGCACCGTTGAAGCCGTTCTGATACGTCTCGATGGCAATCTGCTGAGCGGTGTTGGACGGCCAGAGGTCGCCGTTCTTCACTACAGTGAGTGCGAAACGCGGGTCGAGGCCATCGTATGGATTCTCGGCGGTCACATCGACATCTCCAGGATGTTTCTCCTTGAATGTCTTGCCATCGAACTGATATTCGTATGCGTCCACCAGTGCTTGTGTAGGGCAGTTACCGGAGTTACCGTTCTCCACACCCACAGGATAATTGTACTGTTCGAAGGTGTTGCTTGCCTGAGTGCCAAGAACAAAGATAAATTCAGGATTGGTGAATGTATCGTGCCCCCACAGGTTGGCATACTCGCTGAGCTTGTAGCCCCAGCGCTGTGCATTATCGATGATTACCTTGCTGGCAGCAGCGGCCTCTTTCCAAAGCTCCTTGCTATTGTCTGTATTGAACAAAGGTGAAGCCTGATAAAGTAGCACGCGTGCCTTCAGCGCAAGGGCAGCACCACGGGTGGCACGACCGATTTCCTGACCGGGAATGTCATTATACGACACGGGCAGGTATTCAGCCACGGCATCCAATTCATTGATGATGAACCTGAACACATCCTTGGCCGGAGTGCGTTCCACGCTGTTGGCCTGCTCATTGGTGAGGGTTGTGGTCACCAAAGGCACATCGCCGTAGGCACGTACCAACTCGAAGTAGAAATAGGTACGGAGGAAACGCAACTCGTAAGGGAATATCTCAAACTGCTGCACCATGGTCTGGTAGTCGGGATCATATTTATAATCCGACAAGTCTATCTTGTGGATGCGCTCAAGGTACATGTGTACCTGAGTGATGGCACGGTATGACCTATCCCATGTAATTGAAAAAGGGTTCGAAGGAGTCCAACCACCGTTGAAATACTTGTGAATGGGCGAGAAGGAAAGTGCAAACTCAGACTCGTCTGTGGCACTGGCTATCATGGCGCCATTACCGTAGGAATTATCCTTGAATTCGCTCGGCATTTGTGCGTAGACATCGTAGACAAGAGCCTTGACACCATTGAGGGGACTGTTGTAGGTCCAGTCCTCGTCACGATTCGAAGCTTCGTTGTAATCCAGATCGGCGCAGCCTGCAAAGGCTACTGCAACTATACCTAAAAAAGCATATTTTATCTTGTTCATAAATGTATTTTTAATTAGAAAGTTAATGTGACACCGATGTTGACACCCTTGAACATGGGATATGCCGTCGAAAGTACCTCGGCATCCATAGCGTCGACGTTGTCGAAGGAAAGAAGGTTCTCGCCCTGAACAAACACCTTGGCTGCGCTAAGAGAGAGCTTCGAGAGCACCGTTGCAGGAACTTTATAGTAAACCTCGATGTTACGCATCTTCAAGAAGTGGACAGGTTTGTACCATACGTTGCTTGCCTGGCTGTTGTTGCTGTTGTTCTGAGTTGTCAGACGTGGGTAGAGAGCGTTGTCGCCAGCCACATCCCAGCAGTTGTTGTAGTAGTCCACTGAAAGGTTGCCGTTGTCGGCCATACCACCCCATATGGCTGACGGCAGATACTTCATGTAGTTGCCAGTGCCCTGGAACCATGCGTTCAGACCGAAACCTTTATACTCAACACCGACATTGAAGGCATAGTTGAGTTCAGGGATGCCAGTAGCACCATCGAGACTGGTCACATCGAACTCGTTGATTACCTGGTCACCGTTGAGGTCTTGGTATTTAATGTCACCAGGGCTTACGGTAGAGTATTCCTGACGATAGCTGGCATCGATGTCGGCCTGATTCTTGAAAAAGCCTGCCGACTTGAGTCCCCATGCCTCGTTTACACGGTGGCCTACAGGGTTGCTCAGCGGATAAGTAGGTGTGCCGATATACTTGCTCACCTCATTGCGTGCCCACGACAAGTTGGCGCCCAAGTTGAGATTGAGGTCGGAAGTGATCTTCTTCGCATACTTGGCGCTTAACTCAAGACCGTAACTCTTGACTTCGCCAACATCGTTGTATGACGACTGTATACCCACCACCGATGAATTCTCATAGTTTGCAGAGAGCATGATGTGGCTGCGAAGCTGGTAGAAAGCATCCACAGAGATGTCAAGAGCATTTGCCAGACGAAGGTCGGTGCCCAAGTTGAAGCTCGTAGATGTCTCCTGCGAGAAATCGGTGGTCGGGAAGGAGCCAAGCGATGCGCCCCATGTAGCGCCATAGTTGTTGCCGATAACCACATAACCGTGCGTAACATCCCATGTAGGAAGCCACATGCCATAGGTAGGCATATAATCGGTATGCTGGATGCCGGCCGATGCGCGCAACTTACCGTAGTTGAGCAGACCCTCGTTGTTGTCAGCGTAAATCCAGCCGAGCGACAATGTGGGTGAGAATGCCCACTTGGAGGGATAGGTACGGCTGGAGCCGTTACCCGCAAGCACAAGGTCGGCAACGTAGCGGTTCTGAAAATCGTAGTGGAAGACTCCCATGATGTTCTGACGATAGTAGGTGTTTCCACGTCCGTCAGTGCTCGAACCACTGTTATCATAAAGAACGGCAGCATTGAAGTGGTCGTTGTCGAAGAACGAACGTTTGTAGTTGAAACCCAGGGTAGCTTTTGCTTTCCACCACTGGCCGGCATTCCAGTTACTGAAGGTGAGGTTGGTCTCCTTGTTGCCGAATGTGTTCAGGGCTACGTTGTTCTTGTCACCAATGGCACCGGTGTAACGCTCATAGCCATACTGGTGTGCCTTGTGCGAATTTTCCGCATAAATCGACGAATTGGCATAGCCGGCACTGACAAATACGTTCAGGCCATTGAGCAGGAAGTCGAGTTTTTGAGACAGCTTGGCATCTACCCACAGCTGACGTTGATGGGTCTTGTAGAAACCGGACTCCTGAATCTTGGCAATGGGGTTGGCATCACCGTATGCCTCGTTACCACCCCAGATACCTGTTGAGGTCTTGTAGGGGAAAGCGCTTGCCGGCAGTTGGTAGATAGCAGCTGTAGCATCGTCAGCACCGATGTCGGAGGGCCGCTTGGTCTCCTGGAACATACCGAAGAGGTTCACCGACATGAGAGTTGTGTTGGTGATGTTGAAGTCGAGGTTGGTACGGATATTGGCCTTCGACTGGCGCAGCTGCGCATTGTAGTCTGCCTGCTTGGTATCCTTGAGAGCACCGCGCACATCGGTATAATCGATATGGGTGTAGTATTTCACCTTGTTCGTACCTCCGTACACCGAAACGTATGCATGGTCTTCCTCGGCAGTGTTCTTGAAAGTAAGGTCGCGCCAGTTCACGTTAGGATAGAAGTACGGGTCGGAACCGTCTTTGAAGAGGTTAAGCTCCTGCTCGGTGTATGCGGCAGAGAGTCCGTCATTGCGACGGGCACGATTGAAAGCGCTGGCATATCCGTAACCGTCCACCATGTCTGCGAATTCAGGGTCGAACTGGAACTTATGGCTGTAGCCCACCTTGACACGTGTCTTGCCTTCAGCGCCACGCTTTGTCTTCACAAGTATAGCGCCATTGATACCCTCATGGCCAAGAAGTGCCGTGGCGGCAGCATCCTTGAGGACGGTAACGCTCTCCACCTCCTCTACACTGAGGCGGTCGATGGGACGCTCATAGCCATCGACGAGGATGAGAATGCCGGTATCGTTAAGCGTGTGAAAGCCACGAATATTAAACGTGGCACCCTTATTTTCATCGCCTGAGAAGCCGCCTTGCGATAGAGCCGTGAGGCCCGGCAGACGTCCATAGAGGGCCTGGGCAAGGTTAGTTGCCGAAGTCTGCTGCAATTCTTCGCCTGTGATTGTGGTAGCGGAAGCGGTGCTGAGGAAATTGCTTATTTCCACACCGTAACCCAAATCATAGGCATTTGCATTCTTGTCGTTGAGTTTTACCTGCGCATTTGCCGTGAGAGAGGCAACGGCAGTCGCAAGCATCAACATTCTATTTATATTCATATTCTATAAGTCTTATTGATGTTTAAAATCTGGATTACCAACCCGGGTTCTGGTTCAGGCCATAGCCCTTGTTGATTTCATCACGTGAAATAGGCGTGAGATACCATTTGTCAGTCCACTTGCTCGTCTGGTCGTCAGTATCCCACCATACGCGGATATTGTTGGTACAAGGTATCTTCTCATAGATACAGTTCGGCCAAGGTTCACCGGGTTCAAGGCTCGTGTTGCCATTGTAGTCGGCAGGATTCATCTTGTTGCCGTTGGCATCCTTGCGCCATACACGTAGCTGGTGTACCTGTTTCTTGAATATGTCAGACCTCTTGTAGCGGATGAGGTCATACCAGCGGGAGTCTTCATAACCGAACTCGCAAGCACGTTCCTTAAGGAGCTGCTCGATGAAGTTGTCCTTATTGGCAGTTAGGTTGAGCTCCGGATTCATGGCCTCTACCTTGCCAAGACCTACGCGTGCGCGCACCTTATTCATTTCGTCGCAGGCTTTCTGCAGATTGCCTGTCTGTGCGAGTGCTTCAGCGTAGCAAAGGTGAATGTCAGCCATACGCAGATAAGCAAAATTGGTCGGATAGTATGCTGCATAGCCGTTGTCGCGGAGATACTTGAACAGTTTCATGCGGGTAGACCATGGATTGTCGGTAACAGCAGGATTGAAGGTCTGGTCGACATTACCGCCTTGCCACATCTCGGTGCTCGAAAGCCCCTGATATTGCTCGACAAGATTGTTGCGATTCACTACCATTGTCTCGTAGAGACGCGGGTCGCGATTGACAAAGATATCTACGTTGTTGGGGTTATCAGTATTGAACACGTCATCGTAAGGGAAGTTACGACCGTCTGCCATACCAAACATTTCCATATATTCGAGGGTGAAGAGAGCCATACCGAACTCATCCATACCTTCTACATTCCAGTCACCATTCCAAGCGTTTGTGCCCAAACCGGCATGCACTTCAATCACCTTCTCGCTGTTACCACGAAACCAATAGGCGGCACGGAAAGCGTTGCAATAGTCTTGTTCACTGTCACCAGTGGGCTGTACAAGGGCGAAATAGTTGCCGTTGGTACTATTGGCCTGGAAGAAATCCTCACAAGCCTTCAGTGCTTTCTGCCAAAGTTCGGACTTGTAACCGCCGGTCCATACCTGGTTGAGGTCCTGATTCTCCTCGTTGCGGGTGAATTCTAGATAAGGTTTGTCACTGTTAAACAGAGGCGAAGCCACGAAGTTCCACAGTCTTACACGCAGACCATAGGCCGAGCCTTTGGTCAGACGTCCGGAATTGGTGGCCTGATCCTGCACAAAGAAAGGAAGACCCGGCTCGTCGATGGCGGCCTGGATAAGCTCATCAATGAACTCTGCTGTCTGGATTACGCTCATGCGCCTACCGTCTACAACATCAGCAGCCAAGTATGAGCGGTCAACTTTCGGAAGGCCTCCGAAGTTGCGGAAAGCATCGAGATAGCGCGATGCCATGATGACATACACCTCGCCACGGAGCTGGCTCTTCTCAGATTCGCTCAGGTCAGGAACACGATCGATGTTCTCGATAAAAATCCAACCCTCACGGATGGTACGCCAGATACCTGCACGGTTATTGCCGTCGCCGTTGGCGATGAAAGGGAACTTGGCGAAACCACCGTTATCCTGGTCGGTCTCGGTGAGGTCACCACCGTAGTACTTTCCGAGATTGTGCCATCCGCAGTACGACTGGCAAATATCGGTAAGGGCATCGGGGTGAGAATACCATACTGCACCTGTATAGGTGAAAGGATTGTGCATGGCACCGTACATGTGCCAGAGGAAACGCTTTGCATTCTCTCCCTTGACAAAGATGGAGTCTACGGTCACGTCGACACCCGGCTGCTTGTCGAGGAAGCCATTTCCGATGTTGATATCATCGACACAGGAGCCCAGCGACCCCATCCCCATCATGATACTTGCTACATATATAATAATAGTAGCAGTTCTTATTTTGAGTTTCTCTATAAGATTCATTGTCTTGAATGTTAGAAGTTTAAGTTGATACCGAAGTTATAAACACGGGTCATAGGATAACGTGTGCTACCATAGCCGGCTTGTGCCTCCGGGTCATTGGCCTTGAAGCTTGTGAAAGTAAGGAGGTTATAGCCATTGGCATAAACACGGATGTTGTTGATGGGCACACCGGGTATGCGGAACGAATAACCAATCTCAAGGTTCTTCAGACGGATATACGATGCATCGACCATCCATGGGTCTGAAAGTGAGCCGTTATGCTCGCGTGCCGATTTCTCAAGAGAGATACGCGGCAGGCTGGCACCGGGGTTATCCTCAGTCCAGGAGTTGTCATAGACCCATTTATTGAGCATGGACTGGTTACCCGTACCGAAGGCCGGAGTATAGAAAGAACTGAGCTGACGGTTGACGTGGGTGGCACCTACCCAAGTCATGGAGAAGTCGAGACCTTTCCAGTTGAGCGTTGCGTTTATGCTACCGGTATACTCAGGAATATCGCTGTAGCCGATAGCATGTACATCGTTGGCATCCACCTTACCATCACCTGTGAGGTCAACGAATACGCTGTCACCAGGACGCAATGTAATCTGCTGGTCCGGCATGTCCACACCGTAAACTTCCTTGTAGCGCTGTTCGGTTTCACCGGGAACATAGAACTCAAAGAAGTCGTAGCCGAAAGGCTGACCTACAGGATGACCGGTACGGTACATGTGCGGGAATTCCTTCTTCACTTCTGCCATTTCCACCACCTTGTTGCGTGCGAAAGCGAATGTAGGAGCTATCGAGTAGTTCACTTTACCTATCTGGTCGGTCCAGCGTAGGGTAATTTCATAACCATGGTTCTTGACACGGCCGAAGTTGACGGAGTTGGGTTTGAGAGCGGAAATACCTGCGATGCTTGTTTCGTTGGAAATAAGGATGTTCTTGCGGTCTTCCCAGAAGAGGTCGACACCGAGACTCAAGCGATCTCCAAAGAAGTGTACATCGGCACCATAGTTCTGCTTGGTGGCTGTTTCCCAAGTGACATCGGGGTTACCGTTGCTGGATTCGCGTGCGCCGGGCATGAACACACCGTTGTTGGTACCGAAGTTACCTGTACGGTCGTTGGTCCACCATGCACCACCGTTGTTGGTGTAGAACTGCCATGTACCGGGCAGATAGAGGAAGCGGCCGACACCCTGGTCATTACCTACTTTACCGATAGAACCGCGAAGTTTAAGATAAGAAACCACCTTGCGGATAGGCTCCCAGAATTTTTCAGAGGAGATGATCCAGCCGAGAGAAGCAGAAGGGAAAAAACCAAAGCGTTTACCTTTGGCGAAGTTCTCTGAGCCATTATAGCCCATATTGAGGTCTATCATATACTTAGTCTGGTAGTCGTAAGTGACACGGCCTACCATACCTACATAACCACGGGGGATAGAATTATAGACACCGCCAGGATAGTAGTTTTTAGATTCATTATAAAGAACGAGCGCACCGAAATTGTGGTCACCGAACTTGCGGGTATAGTTGAGACTCGCCTCTGCATACCAGTTCCTGCCCCCCCATTTCTTCTCTTCATAGCCAAGAGGCCATGAGTCACCCTGACGGACATAAACCACCTTTGGAGCACCGTCTTCCTCGTATTCACCCTTAGCGATGGTGGCCTTGTAGCTGATACCACCGGAAGTAGTACGTGCTTTCTGCTGTGTATAGTCAGAGTTGTAGGAACCCTTGATACGGAAATCAAGCCCTTTGGTGATAAAATCGAGCTTGAGCTTGTACTGAAGGTCGAGGTTTACGACATTCTGGCGTTGAACAGTATAACCGTGCTGGTAGATAAGACCGAGACCATCGGAGCCAACCGCGCCAACAAGGTCAGGGTCGGAAACAATGCGATGTCCCTCACTGTCAAGACCGTAGCCTGACATTGGCGTACCATTGTTGAGAAGACCTTCCACGCCAAAGACACCCGACTGACCGTTATACTCACCATTACCGATAGAGTTACGTCTGCCGATGCGGCCACCGATACCGATGGAAAGCGTGCTCAGCTTAGAGAAATCCACATCGAGGTTGGCGCGGAAGTTGTAACGGCGGTATTTGAAGTTTGTGTCATCGCCTTGGTCGAAGGTTTTGAAAAGGCCGTCCTGATTGAGCATGCCGACGGAAACGAAATAGCGGGCACGTTCAGTACCACCCGACACATTAATATTATATTGTTCCTGCCATGCGTGGTCGTTCATCAAGTACTTGAACCAGTTGGTGCTTGGATAAACGGTAGGCATATCCATATCCTTCCAGTGCTGTATAGCTTCCTTCGAGAACTTCCATCCGTCCTCGGCTACTCCTTCCACTTCCTGAGCATGATTGTAAGCCGTTGCATACTCGTAGGAGTTTGCCGGCTCAAGGAATTTGGAAATCTGCTGAAGACCTACTGAAGTGGTCAGTGTGATGGCAGGCTTGCCTACCTCGCCGCGACGTGTTGTAACGAGAATAACGCCGTTGGCACCACGCACGCCGAAGACTGCCGTAGCGGAAGCGTCCTTAAGAATAGAAATGTCCTGCACCTCGTTCGGGTCTATCTGGCTGAACTCACGCTCTACACCATCGACAAGCACAAGAGGTTCGGCGCTGTTGAACGAACCGATACCACGGATGCGGATAACAGGGTCGTCGGCACCGGGAACGCCGGTATACTGCACCGACTGGAGTCCCGGAAGCTTACCCGAAAGGGTATTGCCAAGCGATGCGGCCGGCGATTTGAGAAGTTCCTTACCTCCTACGTTGGAGACAGAACCCGTCAGCGTCACTTTACGCTGCTGGCCATAGCCGATGACAACCACTTCATCAAGCAGTTCATCATCCGATTCCATGACAACATTAAGAGAAGCTGATGTCACCTTTACTTCTTTCGACTTGTAGCCGACATACGAAAACACCAAGGTTGAACCCTTGGGAACTCCCGACAAAACATAGTTGCCACCGCTATCCGTTATCGTGCCTTTCGACTTGTCTTTAGTCTGCACGGTAGCCCCGATAAGTGGCTCGTTCTGCTCGTCAGTAACACAACCTTGCACTTTTAAAAGATTTTGTGCGAAGGACACTCCCGGTAGCAACAAAGCCAACAAAAGGAGATGTAATCTGCATAACTTTCCCATTAGCATTAGAATTAGAATTAAATAAAATCATTAGTGTTAGAACTTCTGCAAATGTATTAATGAATCTTTCCAATAGCGGGTAAAAAATAACATTTGAGGTTTAAAATACGACATAACATCGCATAAGTTTAAAAACTATCAAGAAGGTTTAAAATACATCATACCCCCCAGAAAGCATACTGCCTAAAAAAAGAGAGTCCATCTAACTTCTTAGTTGTTAGACAGTCCCGTTTTTCTACCAGAAAGCACCATTCCTATATTAAAGCAATCTACTGATATATATAGCTTATATAGTTGTCAGTTAGATTTAACAAAAAGTTTATTAGCTATAGTCTTATGAAGCGTGTCGTTACTGTCATCGCCGGCATCGTCCCAGAACATGGCTCCAAGAAGTTCGTTTTCGAGAATATAATCACATTTCAAACCTATTGAGCGAGCGTTGTCGTAGCTGAGGACAAAACGTCCATTCTTGTCGGTCACATAAGGGACCTTTGCCTCGTCGTCCCAACAGTTGGTGTACCCCGAGGGCACCTTTACATTCTTAAAATCTGTGGAGTGGTCGTAAATATCGGTTCCATGACCATAAAAAGGCATACCGAGCACAAGCATCGATGCGGGCACTCCCTTGGCACAGTGCGCCTTGACCGCCATGTCACAGTTAAACCATCCGGGGAATTTTGAAGACTGATATAGGGGAGCATTGTGCTTAGGAGGATTCTCCATGTCGTACGCCATGATGTTGACAAAGTCAATATAGGGCATAACGCCTTCAAAATCGATGTAATCGGCAGAGCATACTGTTGCGAGCGTCAGAAGCTTGTTGCTTCCTATAGCCTGACGAATGTCGCGCATCATCAGGTTGTAGTTGCGAGTGTCGTCGGGTGACGAAGAGATACCTGCCATGTTACTCGTAGGAAATTCCCAGTCTATATCAATGCCGTCGAGACCAAACTCATCAATCACGCGCTTACAGTCGGCAGCAAAAGCGAGGCGATTGTCGGCATCTGCTGCCATCTCACTGAAGTTGCCACTGCCCCAACCTCCTATCGACAAGAGCACCTTCAAGTGGGAGGCTTGCTTCTTCAAGGCAACAACCGACCTCAGACGTTCCTCGTTGGAGATTCCGATACCACGGAATGTTCCCTGCACATACCCGAAGGCATAATTGATATGGGTAACATATTCCGGCTTCACCTCATGATTTGACCATGATGTAACATAACCGACAACTATTTTGTCGGTAGAACCAGGAATGGGATTTGGCTCCTCTATCACTGGCTCGTCCGGAAGAGATGGAAGTTCTTTCAGCTCATCGCCCTTTGAAGAGCATGATATCATCGAAACAATCATGAGCAGTATCATTGAAAAGTTTTTCATAATAAAATAGTATTAGTTTATATATAAAAGAGTTATTCAATTACTCCGGTTCATTAAGAGACATTGTTGGTTTCAATACGTCATTAACTTTTTTAGTAAATTCTTTAGATAACCAATAAGCTCCTATACCACGGATATCTTCAATGGAAGCACCAAATTTTACAATATATTTTCCTTTGGCACTTACCCAACTTTGTATACTTTCGTCAAAAGAAGCCAAATCGTAGTCGGATACATTGAATATCAGTATTTCACTCTCACCAGGTTGCAATAGTTTAGTTTTAGCAAAAGCTTTCAATTCACAAGCTGGTTTTTCCAGTCCACCGGCAGGAGCGGAGACATAGAGTTGAACGCTTTCACGCCCTGCCACTTTACCAATATTCTTTACGCGGATACTAGCTTTGAAACCTTTACCGGTAGCTTTTACAACAGAATTGTCATAAGAAAATTCCGTGTAGCTCAATCCGTAACCAAAAGGATAAGAAACCGGTCTGTTTACAGTATTAAAATAACGGTAACCGATATTGATACCTTCTTTGTGCAGAGTATAGTCTATATTTTCACGTCCGGCACTACCTCTTTGTCCTTTATATCCATTGAGTGGAAAGTTACGTGAAGAAGGATGATCCATGACAGTGATAGGAAAAGTCATGGCCAGCTTTCCTGATGGATTTTCTTTACCCAGCAATACATCTACTACAGAGTTTCCTCCTTCCTGACCAGGCTGCCATGCCAACAGAATAGCATCGGGAAGACTTTTCCATGAAGCAGTTTCAACAACACCACCCACATTGAGCACTACAATCACCTTCTTGTCAAGGGCATGAAAAGCGTTGCAGAGGTCACTTAGCAGATTCTGTTCAACTTCACTCAGATTAAAATCGTTTTCAATCGTGCGGTCATTACCTTCTCCAGCCTGACGACCGATGGTAAGGATAGCCACATCAGCTTCCTTGGCTTGATAAACGATACAATCTTTGCTGACAGGCATTTCCAGTATATCCTTTTCTTCACCATAATAACCTTGAGATTTGCCACGGTCGCAACGGTTCTTGGCACGTTGGTAGTCGAGGTATTTATTATATAGCTCTTCCAGATTTCCTGTGGTTTCAAATTCGGCATTATTAAGGCCTTGTTGCATATTCACAACATAAGGCTTAACGACATTACCCGAACCAGTGCCACCTGCCCAAAAGTTGTAAGAGGTACAACCGAAGAGTGCGACTTTTTTCACGTTTCTCAATGGCAATGCGCCATTATCGTTTTTGAGCAACACCATACCTTCGGCGGCCGATTGGCGAGCAAGGAGAGCGTGAGCTTTCAGATCTGGGTTATCGCTATATTTATATCCTCTGAAATGAGGGGTTTTAACAATGTAGTTCAGCATTCGTTTTACACAAATATCAATGTCTGCCACAGAAAGTTGGTTGGTCTTCACTTTGTCGAGAAGGTCATCCACTTGCTTTTGCTCGCCCGGCTGCAGGTGGTCATTGCCGGCATGTATCTGGGCAGCAGTGTTGCGAAGCCGAATCCAGTCGCTCATTACGATACCGTCGAACCCCCATTCGTCACGTAAAACGGTGGTCAGCAGTTCGTAATTTTCCTGGGTATAAGGACCGTTCAGACGATTGTAGGAGGACATGATGGTCCATGGGTGGCTTTCTTTCACAGCTATTTCAAAACCTTTCAGGTAGATCTCGCGCAGCGCGCGTTGGGAAACAATCTCGTTTACTTCCGTACGATTCGTTTCCTGGCTGTTGACGGCAAAATGCTTCGGACAAGCTCCTACACCATTACTTTGGACACCGCGAATATAGGCAGCGGCAATTTTGCCAGTCAATACAGGATCTTCAGAGAAATATTCATAGTTACGACCACAAAGCGGTGAACGGTGTATGTTCATCCCCGGTGCCAACACAACATCTACGCCATATTCCAAAATCTCATTACCTATTGCCTGGCCGATGGTTTCTACCAGCCCTGTGTTCCACGAGCAGGCGAGCAGAGAACCTATGGGAAATCCTGTGGCATAATAATTCTTCTTGCTATCTGGACGCGTCACAACAACAGCACCGGCAGGACCATCGGCAAGTCCGGTGGCAGGAATACCCAACCGGGGAATTACCTGAGTAAATCCGGAAATACTGGAATCCATCACACGAGGAGCCTTATCCAGCTTCTCATATCCTCCAAAAAGATAATCGTTACGCCCCACCAGAAGATTTACTTTTTCTTCCAAAGTCATGGAATCTACAATCTGATCAATATTATCGACTCGCAAAGTCAATGATTGGGCATTTACATGCCCGGTGCAGGAAAACAATAGCGCACCCACAATTAAATTTCTCACTTGCATAGCTTTTATATTAAAGTTTTTTTTGCGCTATAAAAGTAAAGTACAACATGTGGAGCGAGGTTGACAATTAGTCATATAAGGTATATTATTTATCAAAAAAGTCTCTTACCAGCATCATCATACTAATAAATAGCCATTCCCCTATTCCAAATGCCTTTTGAACGGGGCATTCCTCCGACATCGAGGAGCAAGGGGCTCGGCACCGGGGAACACCCCCTTTGGCACCGAGGAGCGGCATGGAGTATCTCTCTAACAAGGAATCAAAGATACCGTACAATGACTGCAAATGGTATTTGAAACGTAAATCGAAGATGAAGAAATAAAACAAAGCTCCCGTATCGTGGCCTGACAACAAGCACGATACGGGAGATACTAAATACCTATTACAAACAATTACCTTAACGATAATCCGTTACCTGAAAAACTATTCTATAAAAAACAACCTGTCCATACTTTGTAAGCCTCTGTCATTTGGAAGCTCGGGCACACGTCATTTACCCAATGTCCACGAAATGGCATTGTGCAACATTGCGGTGAAATCATCCGACTTGAACAGCTTCGGGCTGTGCCCCATCTGGAAATAGACATTACGGGCCTTCACTTTTTCATTGACCCATACCACCGGATGGTCACCCATCTTCACATCCGAAGCAGGGGTATAGGTGAATTCGTCCACATTCGCCAATACACGTACATTGGGGCGCGGACTCTTGTCGTATGTGTACCACTCGTCATCGGGGAGGACGAACGAGGCATCCACATTCTTCATCACAGGGTGCTCCTTGTCTTCCACCACTACCGTGCCGTCGGCAAGCGGAGCAATGTAGTTACGGAAACGGATGCCCCCCATAAAATCGCTGAACCACTGCCACAAAGGATACCCGTCAAACTCTCCAAGCAACGTGGCATGATGGAAGCCTATCCAGCCGCCACGACCTTCATTGATGTAATCCACAAAATTCTGCTCCGCCTCCTTGGGCCATGTATAAGGCGGAAAGTCCAGCTGGATGACAAGATCCGTACCGTCCAGCACACTCTTTTGTGCCAAAAGGCCGGCATTGTTCAGCACTTGAATCTGCAGGTTCTGAACCTTACTTTCATCTACCAGCCATTTCAATGCTGCATCCGAGAAAGGCTTGTGTTGTCCGGCACTCTCAGTGAGTACCAATACCCGGTAGGTCTTATCATAAAAAGGCTTGCGTTCTATCAGGTTCTCATAGACGGTACGGCGCAAGTCACCCTGCTCGTTGTCTCCGTCATAATCCCAATACATACCTCCCAACAGGTTTTGCTTCAGAATATACTGGCACTTGATGGCCAATGAACGCGGATTCTCATAACCGAAAACGAGTGTATCGTTCTTATTCACCAGGTAAGGTACCCGGGCCGTCTCGTCCCAACATTCACGGAATCCTTTGGCATATCCCACCTTGTTGAAGTCTTGAAAATTGGGATATTCCTTTCCACCGCGGCCATAGAAAGGCATCCCCATCACCAGCTTGTCGGCAGGCACACCGGCAGCCAAATGAGCCTTCACAGCCTTGTCACCCGTCATCCGGCCACTGTTGTCCGAAGAGTAGAGAGCAGAATGGTGCTTAGGGGCATTTCCCATATCGTATGACATGATATTCACGAAATCAATATAAGGAAGAATAGCCTGGAAATCAATATATTCACCGGAAGCCACCGTAGCAAGGGTCAACAACTTCTTCGGGCCGATGGCCTTACGGATGTCCCGCATCAGTAATGTAAAGTTCTTCGTGTCGTCAGGAGAAGAAGAAATGCCGGCGGCATTACTCGTAGGATACTCCCAATCGATGTCAATACCATCCAGCCCATACTCTTTCACCACCCGTCGGCAATCTTTGGCAAATGCCTTGCGGTATTTCTCATTCGCGGCCATCTCACTGAAACGTCCGCTGCCCCATCCACCGATGGATAACAGTACATTCAAATCCGGCTTCTGCTTTTTCAATTCCACCATCTGTCTCAAGCGCCCTTCATTGGCAATACCTACACCATCAAAGGTCTCATCGACATGCCCAAAGGCATAATTAATGTGAGTCATGTACTTAGGGTCAGGAATAACGTGACTCCAGGAAGTAACATAAGCCACGACCACTTTACCGTCAAGCGCAGTTTTCAATTCATCTGCAGCCCTCAGATTGCCGCACGACACTAAAACTGCCAATACGGACCAAACAATCAATCTAAAATTTTTCATACTACTATTTATCAATATATTTTCTATATTCGTTGGCGGAATCAATCTCTTTTTCTCTTGTACCGGAAAGGGTCTGAACCGTACCCGGGCCGTGTCTCCTCCGTGTCTCCTCCGTACCTGCTCCACATAAAGGTACCTTTATACGGAGAAAGTACGGAGCAGGTACGGAGCAGATACGGAGCGGACCCTTTTCAGGACTTCCCTCAAACGAAGTCTGAGCAGTGATTCATTCCACCAACAGGTTTTCCATGGTAATTACCGGCAAACAAAAATCAATCAGCTATCTGACGGACCCGTGAACCCATCAATGCATAATACAGCATAAACGCTTCTCCAAAGAGGACAATGAACCATGACCATCTCCAGCCTCCAAGAACATCGGCAAGCACTCCCTGCAACAAGGGCAATATGGCACCGCCTACCACTCCAATCATGAACACACCCGAAG
>ERZ857882.2655-NODE-2655-length-18103-cov-4.745069_pt1 | contig 18103 bp, 9 predicted proteins | sample MGYA00519697_ERZ857882 | MGnify/ENA primary metagenome ERZ857882 (study PRJEB31778, sample SAMEA3449373) | human gut metagenome | biome: human gut; feature: human-associated habitat; material: faeces | place: United Kingdom | collected 2010/2012 ...
TTATATAATTTTATTCTATAAAGAAAATATTAAAGATATTTTTCCTATTAACAAATTAGGGACTCTTAATTCGCAAAATTAGATAAATAATACAGCAATCAAATAGTAAATAATTTTGCAAATATATTTTTTACATTTTTTACGCTTTTATCTTTTAAAGTTTTTGTTTTAATCAAATATTATTTATTGTTAGATTTAGAGTTCCCCAATTAAAGTATTCACATTTTATATTTTTATAATATACCTAAAAGTGCATTTGCGATAAAACTTCCGAATATGAATTACATCAAAAGGCAGCTTACTGAAGTTCCGACTTCTATATTCCATAAAACATAATATAAAACAAACCGGACTTATAAAGCTCCGTAAAAGTTTTATAGTCCGGTCTTAACGCCGCAAAGGGAACAGGCTTGTTACGTATTTACAAATTTCCACACATACGAATTTCCATCAGATTGAACGCAACGTATAATATATACTCCTTTTTTATAATTAGAGAAATCAATCTTCACATTATCTGTAAATTCCGTTGCAATATAACATTGTCTACCGTCAATATCATACACTACAATCCGGCTCCTCGGATTTATATTTTTAATAAAAACGGTCGAAGAACTATGCTCCCATATATACACGGGCTTGTCCACGCATTTTTCGTCTAAAGCAGTGTAATCATTGTTCACCAACGATACTTCTATACTCTGTCCCATTTTATCGGTAACATCAAATACAATATCACTCTTATCCCCATTTACCTCCAAACTTACTCGATCATTTTCTTCCTCTATCCGATAATTACCGGTCAAAGAAAGTTGTATGGAAGTCTGCTTCCATGTCGGATCTGCAACTGAGATATGAAGAGAAGCTCCATTTTCCTGCATCACGACTGCAGCTTGGGTATCGCAAATAACATTATCGACCTGTCCTGCTTGCCAGAAATTGATTCCCAATATATTTAATTCTTTTTCTCTGACAGCTTGTATATGATCTGTATTGCATACCACCTCTATATCCGGATGAGAAGCATACGTTTCTGTTTCCTCTTTTGTCAACGAAGGCAATAAAACATATTTATATTCTGCATTTTCGGGAGTAGAACCATGATTAATATATAACTGTGTAAATCCGTTATAATCTCTCATTGCATTTACCGTTAATGCCTCTGGGAAATAATAACCACCCGTACCTTCAAGATTTACCCATCGAGGATTTGTCAGAGTTTCAGACCACCCCTTTGTCGCCGGTTTCAACTCACCATCTACATAAAGATCTTTTAGACTATTCCTGTTTTCGATAATTGTCTCGGCTGCACGCTCTTCAGTCATAGAAATACCTGCTCCTAAAGCAACGACTTCATCATCAAACATAAACCAAGACTTTCGGGCTTCAAGTGATCCTATTTCACTAACTAAATGCATACCTGCAACTCCGTATGTTCCGTTCAAGCTTGCCCCACCTGTCCAATCCTGGGCATTCACAGGGATTCCAAAAAGCCCGTAATTTCCTGTATTCATAATCGATCGCGAAAGAACATCTACTGTCGTTCCCGGTAAACGCTGCATATTTACCAGATTAAAATAATTGACATATTGACTTCGGTCGGTACTATTATAAATATATGTCATTCCATCTCCCAAATACCAGCCTTTTGTATTTTCATTATTTATAGATTCAAATTTACCGATGCGTGATGATGACATTGAAATGCCGAAACGAAAATCGGGCCGGTTATGTATCACTCGGTCTCCTGCAGCCATAACGATGTTGAAAGAAGTCGGCTCAACCTCTGATAAAGATTCATCATTCAATAAACGATCTACTCGAGACTTATCTAATATAGGATCAAACCCAGAATATACATCCGGATAATAGGAGTTTTTTGTCAACATTCTTCTACATATGCTTTTAATATTTTTTATCTGATCATCATCTGCAAGCAAATCAGCAGATTCTGCTATATTAAGAGCGATTGCACGAGCTACATCATGCGGATTTCTTTTGATTCCACGGCCCAAATACATCATCATCATTTCTCCCTCGTATATTGCAGGGAAATAGGCTTTTGTTATCCATGTATAAAGGCTTTCGACAATCTCGTCAGGCAATGTAATACCCGAACCTTCTAATATAGCTGAGATTTTAGAAGAGGCTTCTATTATTTCGCTTCCGTACCCTCCAATATAAGGTAAAGCGATATGCTGGATGAATGTTCCATCCTCATAAAGACCTTCTTTTTTTCCTATCGCAGGCATATAATCATGGTAATCACCTTGCGCTTTCCACAGTTTTTCAAATTGTTCTTGAGCCGTCTTGCGTTGAGTAATTGTCGTGTTATCAACAAATGCCCTTACTAAGCTATTTAACGCAATATCAATATCTTCGGCACTATTGCACAGCACACCACAATACAATAATCTGACACAGGCCGTAGCCTGATTTCCGTAAGTATAATTTCCCGTATTTACAAAATTACGCATTTGCGCCACAATCGTATTAAAATAATTCGTTTTTATTTGTTGAGGTAATACATCATATAACAACGAGATAATACGGGCATAATAATCGGGGGTTCCCATATGCCATTCCCAAAAATTTCCAATACGGGAAGTCGTTTCATTAAATGCATAATCATACATAAAATTCAACCCTGTTATAATGGCATTCAACAACTCCTCATTATGATATAAACGGCCTTCATAACTATAAGCTTGCGCCATAGTCAACAATCGTCCATACGTATAATACACATGTGAAGGAGTATTGGAAGCATCTCCTTTAAGTTTATTATAATCAGACCATAAATATGTTACAGGAGATGTCTCCATTGATGATAAATAATTTTTTGCACTTGTCGTTATCGAACTGATGCGGCTGCTTACACTTGCATCTGACGTATCATAATCTTTTCCCAAGACAATTTTATCCCGCATATTCTGCCTCATCAAGGCAAAAGTCTGTTCATCTATTACTAATGGCGACTCTGGTATTTCTCCCGGGATTTCCGGTAGATCTTCTCCATAGGCACTGATACTGATACTCTTTATTGAAGGCCAAGCCGCTTGATTGTAGAATAAACCTATTCTAACTTTGCCTGGTATATTAAGATCCATCTCCACACAATCTTCCTCCCCGCTATTATTCGGTATCGACAAACCTCCTTTCCATACCCATTCACTACTCTCTCCTTCAACAAAATAATTTACTTGAATAGGACGTGCCGTAGCATTAGATACATATCCACACAAACGTATGCTACCCACTCCGTCAGCCATAGTCGGGAAGTATATCTTTGCCATTTCTGTTTGGTTATTGCCAAGCGACAATGTCGGATTATTATTATGCAAACATATTGAGGGTTCCCAATAAGGAGGAAACGTTCGCTCAGCAATCATAAATTTATAAAAACCGATATTGTTCTTCTCTTGCATCTCCTCGTTCATCACCAGATCAGAAGTTGACCATGTCGTAAAATCTACGTTCACTTCATGCACAGGAACACCTTTATACGAGCCGTCCGCTTCATAATGTTCTGTTGAATTTGTCGGCCCTACCTGAGCACGAAGAGTGGTCACACTCCCAAAGAATGCGGCCACTCCTGCCAAAAATAATATAATATCCCTACTCATTTATATTTTCTTAAACGATATAACTCTATCTTTTACAACTACTTTTATAATACCAGGACCTTCGGGCAAAGCAACACGGCCAGTCACATCTTTCAACTCTTGTATTAATTGTCCGTTTATTCTATACACATACACATTAGCGCGTTCTTCACCCAACAACACATAATCGCCTACTATACAAATTTTTTCATTTTGCTCTGTTTCCGACATTCCTGAAGGCAAATCTTCTCCATAAGCACTGATACTGATACTTTTTATTGAAGGCCAAGCCGCTTGATTGTAGAACAAACCTATTCTAACTTTGCCCGGTATATCAATGGCTGCTTCTACACGATCTTCTTCTCCACTCTTGTTCGGAAGAACAATACCTCCTTTCCATTCCCATTTTTCACTGACACCTTCTACGAAATAATTCAGCTGTATCGGACGTGCCGTATTATCTGAAACATATCCCACAATGCGTATCGCTCCGGCACCATCTGACATAGTCGGGAAATATATTTTTGCCATCTCGGTTTGATTATTACCCAAAGATAATACCGGATTATTATTATGTAAACATACCGAAGATTCCCAGAAAGGAGGGAAAGTCCGCTCAGCAATCATAAATTTATAAAAACCGATATTGTCTTTTTCCTGCATCTCCTCGTTCATCACCAGATCAGAAGTTGACCATGTCGTAAAATCAACATCTATACTATGAACCGGAGTTCCCCAATAGGTGCCATCAGGACTGTAATTTTCTGTCTCATTAGTAGGTCCTACCTGAGACCATGCACCATTCAACACAAAGGTCATAAAACCTGCAATCAAAAGTAAACGTTGTTTTTTCATAAGGTAATTATTTTAGTGTATTAAGTATAAAAAATTTCTTCTTTTTATCAGTGTAAAATTATTCTGAATAAAAATCTTTTATTTGACCTATTAAGCATTTGTGTTGCTCATTTCGGCAAAAACAGGAAGAACATGTTTTAGCTTACAAATTACACTTGAAATAAATCACAACCGCTTTTTCATTTTTGCCAAAAATGCTGAAGGAGTATCCCCAAATTCTGCTTTAAATGCTTTTGTAAAATAAGATGCTGATTCAATTCCTATTCGTTGAGGAATCTCCTTGATCGAAAGATTTTCTTCAACCATTAACCGGGCGGCATAACGCATCTTATAGCTTCGTATAAATTCTACTACCGATTTACCGGTATTCGCCTTCACTAAAGAGAATAGTTTACGACGACTCATCATCATTTCCTGTGCAATATCCTCAATACCTACATTCCGGGAAGCAATCTCACGCTTTAATATTTCGGTCAGCCTCTCCATAAAATCATTATCGGCCTTATTCTTTACATGCTCACCCATATCTATAAAATAATTTTCTGCATAATGGCGACGAAAATGGGTTCTTAAAGCCAGCAAGTTGCTTAAAGTAGCCAATAACAATTTAAAATTCAAAGGTTTTTCCACATATGCCTCTGCACCAGAAGCAGATCCTTCAAGACGGTTTTCAATACCGCTTCTTACAGTCATCAGCACAAAAGGTATATGCGACCATTTTTCACCTTTCTTCACTTCCCGACATAATTCCACTCCATTCATCAAAGGCATCATCCAATCACACAAAATAAGATCGACATCTTTCATTTCCAATACGCCAAGAGCTTCGCGGCCATTACTTGCCATCAAAACATCAAAAAATGGAGACAAGCGATATTCTATCAGTGTGCGTAAATCTTCATTATCTTCTACCAAAAGTAACGTTCTTTTATCTGAAGTTTTATAGTCTAAAGCAAAATCCGGAGTCGTTTCTGAAGACATCTGAGCTGACAGAATAATTTCTTTAGTTACTCCCTCAAGCCGTTCTGCTACACTGCATTCACCTTCTTCTTTCATAGGCAAACCGACTAAAATATCTGTACCTTTACCTCGTTCGCTCGATATAGTTATAAAACCGTCATGCAACAAAACCAGTGACCGTACAAGAGCCAATCCTATACCTGAACCTAAATGCTCTTCTCCATCTTCGTCATTCACCCGATAAAAACGGTCAAATACTTTGGTTATAGAATTAGCAGAAATGCCTATTCCTGTATCTTTTACAACGAATCCGAAATAATGTCTATCCTCTTCAATTTTCCCTTCAGTATGACTTTCTGCATATTCTGTCTCAAACTTTCGGACATCACTATACGTTTCCATGCTTACCCGACCTCCAGCTGATGTATATTTCACGGCATTATCCAATAGATTCAATACAATTTTTTCGACCATTTGATAATCAAACAGAAGGTTATCCGAAACCGATGCACTGGTTATAATGCGAAATACAATTTCTTTTTTTATAGCATATTCTCTCAACTCTGAAGCACAGCTGTGAACCAAATCATTCAAATTACCTCTTGTAAGTTTTACACTCATCATCCCTTTCTCTACTATTCTGAAATCAATGACTTCATTCACAAGTTTCAGCAATCGAGAAGAGTTACTCTTCAAAGCCTGCATATAGCCTTCCGGGATATTCAACTCATCTTGTTCCATACTGTCGATCGTCCCCAAAATCATAGTCAAAGGTGTCTTGAAATCATGCGTAATATTGGTAAAGAAAAGCAACCGCGCTTGATGATTTTCTTCCTGATCCTGCTTTCGGCACGCTGCCAGATAAATTTCATTCTCCAATTTATGATTTTTCAGTCGATTCCTATAATAAAGATATAATGCCAACACAAACAAACACACATATAGGGCATATGCCCACCAGCTTGCCCATGGAGCAGCCTTTACAACAAATGTTATTGACCTCAGATCTCCCCATACCCCATCGTTATTAGACGCCATTGCCTCAAACACATATCTGCCAGCAGGTAATTTAGGATAAGAAATGTATCTACGCAAAGCGTCTACCTCTATCCACTCATCATTATAGCCTTTAAGACGATACCGATACCGGTTTTTCAAAGGCAATACATAATTCGTAGATGATAACTCGATAGAGACATTGTTCTGATTATATGATAATTCGACACTTTCTCCTTTTGACAGTTGCGACACTATTGCGTAAAAAGAAGGAACGTTAAAAACCGATTGATTATTAAGCTGAAAATCAGCAATCAGCACCCTTGATTTGAATTTATTGACGTGAACTTTATCCGGATCGATACAAGTAAAACCCTCCGTTCCTCCAAAATAGATTTTACCATTTTCATCTAAATATACGGCATGAGGGTAAAATACTAATCCTTGAATGGCATCATTATTATCATAGCGCAAAAAGGTATGGTCTTGTTTATTGAATCTAAATAGTCCCGAATTGCATCCCAACCAAAGATTACCTTTGTTGTCAGAAGAGATACTGTTTATTGTAATCGATCCAAACTTCAATATTGCATCATAGGTTATGCAATTTCCTGTCTTTACATGATATTGCAACAAACCTTTATTTTGGGTTCCTATCCATAATATTCCGCTGTGATCGTCAAAAAACAATGATCTGATATTATAAGATCCATTATCAGAGACTGGTATCATCTCGCTCTTCCGCTTTCTAATGTCAAATCTGAATATGTCGTCATACGATGCCAACCACAAATATCCATCACGACTGCGGCAAACATCAATAATACGCTTATTTTCATATCCTATGTTTTCTTTTCCCAGAAAATAATGATTTGAATGATCTCCCTTGAACGGAAAATATGTCAGCATTGTTCCACTTACTTGGTATACTACCCACATGCCAGAATCCGACTCTGCAATAATCTTGCTTATTTCATTCGATAAGACTCTTCTGCCTGGAGAATTGCTATTATAGTTTCTGAACATTCCATTTTTCGTATTCAAACAGTCTATGCCACCACGGTACATTCCTATCCACAAATTACCCGTTTTATCAGACAACAATGTCTTTACATAATCGTAACTCAAACTATTACTTCCCGACCGATGGCTATATGCATGTACAATACCTTTATCCCGATCGTAAAAATAAAGTCCCCCGCCTTCTGTTCCCAACCATAGCCGATCACCCTGTTGGACAAATGCACTTATGGGTTGAGGCGTGAAACCATATTGGTCCAATGTGTGCGTGTCAAATCCTGTTGTTTCATTCAAAGCCAAATAACTAATCCCTCCGGAATATGTCCCTATCCATAAATTATCTTGTTCATCACCTACTATTGTCCATACCGAGTTATTAACAATACTAAAAGGATTTTTTATATTTCGAGTAAATAGTTTATACGTTTCTGTTTGGGGATCGAACAAATATAATCCTTGCTGAGTTCCTATCCACATACGATTTTGCTTATCTACATAAAAACATTTTGCAGGAACTTTATTTTCGGCTTCTTGCAAAAGAAAATCATATTTTTTTACGATTTTCTTTTGCTGGATGTCTAAGACAAACAATCCTTTCGTTTCGGTTAAAACCCACAAATGTTTACCGGCAAAATAGACTGCCGTAATCCTCGTTTTCTCAGGGAACGTATAAACAATATCGATCTCCCGATCATGTCCTTTAATACAAAAAATTTTTCCCCTATCCGTTCCTATGTAAACATCTTTACTTTCCGGGGTAGAGTACAATATACTATTCATATATGTACTCCCATCATCCATCATATCAAAATGAGTATAATCTCCTGTCTCCGGATTATACAAGCCCAATTCATCCCCCGTAAACCACAATGACCCAAACCCGTCCTCATATATACGGGTCACGGCTCCTTGATAGATATTTTCGAACATGTCAGAATGTTCATCATATAAAAAAACGCCTTTAGATGTTGCCAAATACAGCTGATGTTTAGAATCAGCAAATACAGATTGATAATAAACCGGCGAAGAAAAATCCTTAAGTACAGATACTCGTTTCGAGTACCGTTTATAATTAAATCCGTCAAAATGGAACAGTTCGTCTGCTGTCACTATCCATATAAACCCGTTTTTATCTTGAATGATCGATTTTATTCCATCATATCCTAAACCTCCCGAAGGGGACATTGTTCTGAACTTATATTCACGGCCCTCATCGGCATACGTGCAAACAAAACTCAAAAGCCCCCACAAAATAAGGCTTATTATTTTTGCATGGTATAATAGAATATTTCGGTACATATTATAATAACGAGTTTATATCCTCTTTTCTCTCAAAGTTATTTTATAACCAGTTTAATAGTTCCTTTTTCGATTTTTTTGTTCAATTTAATGGCTATTCTCGTCATCTCTGGTCCGTTTTCCTGCAGTTTTTCCGAAGTTACCGAGAAGTGGCAATTTTTTGGAGTTTCTACTTTTACCGTTACCCGTTCATTTTCGCCTTCGATTTCGATACAATTATCTTCGGTCAATGTCCATCTCCCAAATGTTATCAGAGCCGACTCATATAACCGAGGTGTCTTACAATCGAAATTATCTTCAACAATCAGGGAACCTTTTCCTGAACGATTGTATGTAAAAGAACGTGTCAAACTCTTTAAACCGTCAACAGGATAAGCAGAGGTCAAATCTAAAAAGAACTCATCTTGTCGGTCTGTAAAAACTGTTTTTGTTACTCGAGCCAAAGCCTCCTGGCCTGCACGTTGACACACTCCATCCAGACATGGAACTGGATGTCCATAAGATGATAAAGTCTTGAATGTATATCGTTTATCGGTCCACATATCTCCGGCATAATTATATGGACCTCCGGCATCTCCAATCAACATTTCTTGACCCTTTACCACTACAAAAGTACCTAAGTCATTATGATTATGATTTTCTGCGTTATTCCCTCCCTTTAATGCCACGGAAATTGTCCCGTCAGATTCTGCATGTCTTGAGATAAGCACCCCTGCACGATCGAAATATTGACGTAATAAATCAACTTTTTTTCGCCCATTCTTCTTTACAGAGATTGAAGCCGTATTGGGAAAACTCCTCATTACTGCCGGAGCAAAAATAGGTTCTATCTGTTTTTCTACAACAGGTTCTTTCTCATATTTATCTAATCCTAATCCTAAATTACGATTACAATACCACAATATATAAGGCATTACGCTTGTTCCTATTTTACAATCGGCAAATGCAGGATATACTCCATTTTGTATTTCGAAATTTACTCCGTACATAGCGATTCTCTTTATCTTATCACCTTTAAACAGATCGATCTTCCCCCCTGTACTTTGATATAATTCTTCCCTCAACACAATATAATTCGAGAAACCATAATTAAAATATCCTAATCCTTCGGTACAATAACCGTCATCTGTAAACCCTAAAATACTATTACGTGAATAATATTCTGCCGCCACAACATAGTAGGCCCGTTCATATACATTTTTTATCAAAAACAAGGCTGCTCCTGTTACTCCATTCAAACAAACCGAATTCCAATTATCAGTACGATGAATCCACGTATTGTTGCCCCGACCGGTCTCCAAAGTCTCCCTTGTAGGGATAAATACCCGAGAGTATATCGAATCAACTACTGCACGTTTTACTGCCGAAGATAATTTATCATCCAACATATAAAGCACCTGTCCCAAATCTTGAGCGAAAAGAGATGCCACCAAATCAACATGGTAACGCCGCCCATAGAAATTATCCAACTTACGGTCGTGGGCCGGCAATACCCAAGAAGGATGCGAAATGAGCTCACGCAAAGTGTATTCTATCGCCGGAATATATTTTCCACTATTTTCAAGACATTCTGCCCAAACAAGATAAAACAGGCGGCTTTTACGCCGATTTATCATCTTTTCTCCAGGAGGTCGTACTCCATTGCGCGAAAATTCAAGATATGCCTCATCATCCCATGCAGGCATCTCCGATCCTCTTATTTCCTCGGCTTTAGAAAGTATCAACTCAACATCATATCTTTTTGCGAAATGTTTCCAAGCATCTCTATCATGGTAAGTAGGACCAAATCCCTTCGGCTTCTCCGGCAACATTTTTGCTACTTCCCGAATACGACTCTCCATTTTTTTACTAAAAGGCTCCTTTACAGGAATATGAGCCATCGCTATTCCTGCGAAAATAAAAAAAAACGATACAAAAACTACACGCTTCATTTCTCTGGAATTTTACTTATTAACCACTTTTGACAGAATGCTCACTATTTCCCGTGATTATCAAGATAAATCATAACTTCCTTACCTGTAAGCATAAATGCTCCTGCACCATACACCTCGGTCATGTCCTTTGTTACTTTCTGCGGATCGGCTCCTACCGGCTGCACCCATCCTAACATTCCATTCGGATGTACTGAAGCCACCAATGCTTTCCACCCCTTATAAGCATAAGGTAAATAAATATCCTCATCCAATAAACCGTAGTTTATTCCCCACCATAATGCGAATGTAAAAAATCCAGTTGAACTTGTTTCCGGAGAAGGATAGGATGCAGGATCAAGAAGACTTGCATGCCAATAACCGTTATCGTCCTGAAAAGTAACAATGCGTGCCATCATCTCTTGAAACAGCTCTATATAACGATCTCGTGACGTGAATTCTTCGGGTAACAACGGAATCAGCAAAGACAACCCTCCGACAACCCAAGCGTTTCCTCTGCCCCAAAAAACTTTAGATCCATTTTTTTCCCGTTTCCCAAAGTAACTCGAATCTCGATAAAACAATTTTTCTTTTTTATCAAACAGAAAACGATACGATGTCCAATATTCCTTATCCATAAACTCTCGTAAACGAGGATTGCACGTTATATTTGCAAAAGCAGCAAAAACAGGTGGAGCCATATATAAGGCATCACACCAAGACCACCGATCTTTTGCATGAGGAGTATCTATATAAAAGCCCGAAGGTGACGGATTATTCATAATAAACTCCAAACGAGAAACTGTCGGATAAATAATATCTTCTTCTTGCCGCTTCATATAAAGTTGTGCATACATCAAGGCAACAGCCAAATCATCTGCAAAATATATGCGATTGGCATTACCTGACAGTTGATATCGGTTTCGCTTGCAAACCGATTCATACCACTCAATAAACTCTTTATTCTGGTCAAACTCCGACCACGAAGCCAATGCTGAAAGGAAAACTCCATTCTCCCAACTCAAATCGCCATTCGATTTCCAATAACGGTCTTTATCCATATCCGGATATGCCTTTATCTGCCATGCCGCTACATCTGTAACCACTTGCCGCACGTCTGTCTTATTCAATCGGTCAGAGTACACCTTAGCTTCTAGCGGGAATACTTGTAAATACGCCCAAATGGTTAAAAATAATATACTGAATCGTCCCATAACAATTATTTCAAGAAAAATACTTCATACACTACAAAGCCAAGAACCGGGTATGCAAAAGATGTGCAATCCCATTCGTCGGACGCAAATTTGTCGTATGGCATTTGCTGTAATTTACCGTTCCATCTTCATTTACATACCCTGCCTGCATTGCGTTCAAATCTTGGCTCGATGTAGGAGGATTGGGGTACAATCTCAAGCGAATTGACAACACTCCATTACAAGTAAGTACATCTATCGGAGAAGTCGTTAAGTCGGCCGAATGGTATAATCCCGGTAGAGTATACCCCTTCAGCATTGTCTGTAATTCCGACTTGGGGACAGATGCCACCGAAGCATATTTCTTTGTAGTCAGCCAACTTGCAAACTCCTCATCATCCAATAAAAAATAGGTCAAATTATCTGTCTCATAAAATTCTTGCATTTCGGCCCGGTTTATAGCCTCGTACATCAGCACCAAGTCTGAATTACTACGGCTGCGGATAAATTCATAACATGTCATATTTAACTCAGTGGTTACCGGAGCTGCCTCGTTTTCATAATTAAACTGATAATCTAATCCGAAAAGAGAGCAAGAAGACAGGCCTGCAATCATAGAAATGGCCAATAGACATATCGTATACTTCATAATTCTTATCATATTTTTTCCTTTTATAAAAACAATATCAATAATTACCCGTCTGTACAAGTTTTTCATTTTCATTCAATATATCTTGAGAAACAGGCCAATATTTCTGCCAATCTTCTGTATATTTGATAAATCCCTGACCTCCATAGGTAGTGATATATCCATCATAGAAAGTATTCATTACCGACTCTAAACGTCCTGTCCGCATAAGATCAAACCACCGTTTCCCCTCACCAAATAATTCAAATTGTCTTTCTTGAAGAATATCATCCTCTATCTTGACCCAATCGACGCCATTCGCTCCTGTATAATCGGATAAAGTCTTTTCAGAAAGTCCTGCTCTACGCCTTACCTTGTTCATTTCAATGATAGCATCCTGATACTCACCTTTCCGATTCAATGCCTCTGCCCTCAATAAGACAATGTCTGCCAACCGATAAATAGGAATATAACATTCTCTGTAACTTGTCTCTCCAAGTCTTTCTCCGGGCGACCATTTCCACATTTGACAACCCACCGGCATACGTATAATATGATTATCGCGATAGGATGTAATCTTTGTCGGATCCAGCGTAGCAGTCAAACGAATATCTTCATCCCCACCCCATGCTTGCCACTTTTCGATGATCTCTTTTGTTGGCACCAACAGATTACCACTATTCACATAAGTTGTCACTATATTGTTAGCACCATCAAGTACATACGACCATTTCAATGTCCATATATTATCGGTTGTTTGAGGATCGGCACACACTTTTAAAAAATCAGTACCCTCTAATGTATATACATTCAGGTCATACAACCTTTGAGAATAATCAATTGCTCCATCATAATCATGATTCCACATAGCCACTTCTGTACAAAGGGCATAAAGAGCTCCCGGACTATAAAGATAAAGTTCTGTTTGTGAATTATCTACAAGTTTTGTAGCTGAAATCAGATCTCCGTTGACCAATTCCATAATTTTCTCTTTAGTAGCCCGCTCGGGTTTATATACATCACTTTTTTTCAAAACAGGGTTAGATATAAGAGGAACATCGCCCCATATTCTATACAAATTGAAATAAGCATACGCGCGCAAAAAATAAGCCTCAGACAACAGATGATTACGAGTATTCTCTGCCATTACATTATCCATTTTCGGAATATAATAAATCGCATAATTAGCCACAGAAATCATTTTGTACCAATTATTCCAATTACATGAAGGTAAAGCTGCCGTAAGCTTATTAAAACAAACATTCTGATATGGGTTTGTACCTCCGGATGAGCCGATAAAATTATCAGACCTTGCTTCGTACCAATTCAAGTATCCTATTTTATAAGCATCTTTTAAGGGAACATATGCAGCATTCAGTGCCGCGCGCACATCGCTTTCTGTTTTCCAGTATATCTCGGTAGATACGGTATTCAATGGCTCTATCTCTAAAAAATCATTTAGACAAGAAGACATTAATAAAACCAGTGAAAATATTACAGCTATTTTTTTCATAACTTCCATACATTTAAAAGTTCAAGTTAATCCCCAACAGCACCGATTTTGCTTTGGGATAAGAATTGTTATCATATCCGACAATATATCCCGAGGAGGGAATTTCCGGATCAAAACCAGAATAATTGGTCCACGTAAAAAAGTCTTGTAACATAAGACTTATCGATGCCGAACGCATTTTTACTGCATTCACCCACTTTTCGGGTAATTGATATTCCAATTTAATATTCTTCAGACGGATATATGAGCCATCTTCAATCCATAAACTACTTGCTTTGCGAGTATTATCAACCGTACTACGGGCACTCGAAGGTTGTGGATATTTGGCTATATCGCCCGGAGCTTTCCATGAATTAGCCACATTTACCGGGTTGGCCATAGTCAGAGAACTCCATTTATGATCAGACCGGATAGCCTCATAATTGTTATAAACATCACCACCTACCGAGAAAGAGAAGAACGCTGATAAGGTGAAGTTTTTGTATCTGAAATCGGTACTAAACCCTCCTATAAAATCGGGTTGTCCACATCCTATCACCTGACGGTCTGCTTCGTTAATAACACCGTCTCCATTTAAATCGTCCCACATGACATCTCCGCCCTTAAATACTTCTCCGGTGGAAGATCCATAGCGCAATTGCTTTATCTCTCCATTATAATCCTGTCCGTTGAGCTGATATTTCACAAAACGGTCTTTCTCATCGAACACCGGGGTCAACTGCACCCAATCAGGAGTAAATGCATTAGACTGATCATAAGGGAAAATCATGCGAGCTTTATAACCGTACATCGTACCTAATGTATATCCGTTATCCAAAATATAGACATCATTTACAATTTGCACCGACTCACTGGGGATCGACGTTATTACATTCTTATTCACTGCAATATTTAAAGTTGTCGACCATTCGAAGTCCCGGGTTTTGATATTTTTAGTAGAAATCATAAACTCATATCCTGTATTCTTTACTCCACCAATATTGGAATAAGAACTATCAAATCCGGTAGTACCCGGCAACTTCATATTGAACAAGACATTGCTAGTGCGCTTTTTATAATAATCAAAGTTAAGGTTTATACGTCCATCTAAAAAGGAAAGGTCTATACCTATATTATGCTGTTTTGTATCTTCCCAACCCAACAGGTCGTTCTCAATCTGTGTAGGCATGAGTCCGATATAATCTACATACGCTACGGTCGAGTACTGGGACAAAGCAGCAAAATCTCCGGCAGTCTGATTTCCGGTTTTTCCAAAACTGTACCGCAATTTTGCGTCACTCAAGAAATTATCAGACCAGTCCATAAAATTTTCATCCGAAAAACGCCATCCGAACGATGCTGAAGGGAAAAGCCCCCAACGATTGGAACGTCCAAAGCGAGACGACCCATCATAACGAATATTCGAATTGAACAGATAACGTTGTTTATAATTGTATGAAACTCGTCCGAAAAATGAAGCCATACGATTGGCTGTCCATGAATGTTTTGTATTTTCCATATCCACTTCTCCGAATCCTGAAGAAGTTTCTATTGCCTCCGTTATATTATCTGAGACAGCAAGATTTACATATTCCGAAGTATATTGCTGTATGCTGAATCCGCCTAAAACAGAGAAGGAATGTGCATTATTGAATGTCTTGCTATAAGTTAAAATATCTTCGTGCGTCCACTTCAAATTGGATGTATGGGTATTCTTGGACGAAGGTATTTGAGAGGCAACCAAAATAGCCGGCTGGAAATAACGGTAATTCTTCTGATAAAACGAAGCTGCGATAGACGTTCTGAATTTCAAGTCTTTGAGAATGTTATACTCCATAAATGTATTGAAGTTGACATCATAATATTTATTATCATTGGTACATAACATGGTATAAGCCAACGGATTGGTACGGTTAGCTACAACCGGAGCATACGTACCATCGGGAAGTATCAATGCCATACTGGCAGGACGAGACAATATATTACTACGTCCCCCATAAGGAACCATTCGATTATTTCCGGTTGCAAAAGAAAGACGTGAACCTATCAAAAATTTTTCCGTAGCAGCATAGTCAACATTCACTCGAGAGGTTATACGCCTGTTATATGAATTGAGTTGAATACCTTCATCGCTCAAATAACCAGCACTCAAAAAATATTTCAATTTCTTTTCGGCACCCGAAATACTAGCATCTACCTGATGGGTGTATGCATTTCTAAAAAGAATATCTTGATAATTATTATCCCACGTAAACGACGGGTTCAAGGTATCCCGAGCAAAAGCTGACGGTTCGCTATTCTGTAAATAAGCCCGCAAAATTTCATAATCAATACCCTGTTGACGATTCATTTGTGGCAATTTATGTGAAATACGAGACTGTTTTAACGAATAGGATACCGATATTTGCGGCGTAGAGGTAGATCCCTGCCGTGTCGTAATGATAATGACTCCATTTGCTGACTTCGACCCATAAATTGCAGTAGATGCAGCATCTTTCAACACTTCTACCGAAGCTATATCTCGGGGATTGATATTATCTATGTTATCCATTTCCATGCCATCTACAATAAAAAGAGGATTAGAACCATCACTGTTAATCGTAGAGGCTCCACGAATACGAAAAGTGGAAGCTGCTCCCGGCTCGGAAGAAGAAAGAATTTCAAGGCCAGGCACCTTGCCTTGCAAAGCCGTAGCCAAAGTTGTCGGAGCATTATTTATCAGTTCTGCAGCTCCTACCGACGAAATAGCTCCAGTAATATCCCGTTTTCTCATTGTCCCATAACCAACAACCACGACCTCATCGAGATCGGTCAACACCTCTTTCATCACGACATCGATAATACTACGACTTTTAACTTCTGTCTTATAAGTAGCATATCCTGTAAACGAAAAATTTAATGTGCCATCTTTCGGAACTTTAATGCTATACTTCCCATCAATATCTGTTACTGTTACCGCTTTACCGTCTTTCACAGAGACATTCACTCCCGGCAACGGTCCGCTACTGTCTTTTACTGTACCTTTGACCACTAATTCTTGTGAGTGCAAGAAAAATGAAAAAGAAAGAAACATCAATAGCAATGTTATCCTCGGTCTTATTATTTCATGTACAACCATCATTTTATATGTTTATCATTATATTTAGATTCGAAAAACTAAAAAGGAATTCTTTTAAAGAAAGAAAAATGGTGATCAAGGTTCTTCTTCAGGATAAACCATTGAAACTTTATAATTAATCGCAGAACCTGATTCTGGAGTAACTCTAAAAATTACAGTATGCGAAAAATCAACATATCCTGATCCCGAAAAAGGTTCAAAATTTGTCTCTGAACCGTCGTCACACACCTCCATAGTAGCCTTTTGTGAAGCTGCAGAGAGTTCTAACTCCACTAAAATATGATTTAAAGGGACACCTTCAGGAACTGTTACAACAACGGCAGAATTATTATTAAAGTTAGGAAAGACAGCCCTCATTACCTCACCAGTCTCGTTATCCAAAAAATCGGGAAAACTTACCGAATACAACTCTGCTTTCGTATAAACATAAGTCAACTCTTTAACTACTGTATATACTGCAGTTTTCCCACTTTCGGCACGTACCTCAAAATCTACCAATTCTGCAGTAAAATCTATTGGAACAAGACTTCCCGGAGTTACGCTCGTCCATGGAGATAATTCGATATAAGGACGTAAGCCGGTTAATACTACATCCGGAGGTAAAACGACTTTAATAACCTTATTCACCTCGTCAATTTCCCCCACATGCTCCACAAAAATATTTTTATCGGCATTGTGATAAGGTTTAAATGAAAAATAAGAGATCGCTCTTAAATTCGATTTAGGATAATCATCTATATCCTTACTACACCCAGTTGCCAATTCGAGCAAAAAAATAACAATCAAAAAAACGCCTGTCTTTTTCATGAATATGATTAGATTTATATTAAAAATAAGTTTTAAAATTCTAATGGCAGTACAAAAATAAAAGGTCTAAATTTATCGGATTTGCTTTTTCTGGCAAAAACGATGCTCTTTTTGTCTGAAAAGCAATTTTGAGCATAATCTGCAAATATATGGGAGAAAAAACATAAAGAAGGTGTCTAAAAAGGATGCCTTCTTTTTTTTGTCATGCCGCCCTTTTATT
>ERZ857882.2657-NODE-2657-length-18094-cov-5.553800_pt1 | contig 18094 bp, 16 predicted proteins | sample MGYA00519697_ERZ857882 | MGnify/ENA primary metagenome ERZ857882 (study PRJEB31778, sample SAMEA3449373) | human gut metagenome | biome: human gut; feature: human-associated habitat; material: faeces | place: United Kingdom | collected 2010/2012 ...
TATCCCTGCCGCAGCAGATATTCCGTCAAAAAACAGAGTTTTTTGACGGTCTGAGCCCCGTCCAAAAGGATGGGGCTTTCGCTTCCAATAGAGCCACGATACGGGCATCTCCCCCGGGTTGTACACGGATCTCTCACAGAAAATGGATGCAATCTGCCAAAAAAGGCGTTCCCGCCGCTCCGGCAGACGAGCCGGTCGCTTGCTGCGCCCGCCGGTTATGGAGCACCGGCGTCCCGTTTCCCCGACCCGCGGGCATGTCCATCTCTCCAAGGGCCAGCGACTGCATCATCGGCTGTGCCGCCCATCATGTGGGCGTGTCCGACCCGGCGGCGCATACGGTCGGCGCCGGCTGTTCCCTGTCAAGCAGCCTGCGATAGCTCCAATCCATGGCCATGGCGCCCAGCGGCGCCGTAATCAGGCTGGACAGCCCGGCAACGGAGAGTACGATCTGGCCGCACGGCAGCCCCAACGCCAGCGGAACGGAGCCGATGGCGGCCTGCACCGTCGCCTTTGGCAAATAGGCGAGCACGCAGAACAGCCGCTCCCGCTTCCCGAGCCTTGTGCCGATCAGGCAAAGGCACACGCCGGCACAACGGAACGCGAGCGCAATCAGGATCAGCGCAATGGCCGCCGTGCCGGCGCCCACGGTATAGCGAATGTCGACGGCCGCGCCCACGAGCATGAAAAGCACCAATTCTGCCGCTATCCAGAGCTTTCCGAACTTTTCAGACAGCCGCCTGGCCACAGCGGCAATGCAGGTTCGTTTCAGCACGCACGCCATGCTCACGACGGCAAGCAGCCCCGAAACCGGCGCCGCACCGCTCGTCCATGCTTCTGCCGCGATGAGCAGAAAGGCAGCGCCCAGTATGATGACGGTCTTTGTGCTGTTTCTGATCGTGCGCTTATGGGTATGCGCAGTCTCAAACAGCCGATAGAGCGCATAGCCGACGGCGGCCCCCAGCGCAATGCCGAGCACGATCGAAACGGGCACCTGCAAACATCCGTCAGGCGCATCACACCGCCCTGCGCCATGCTCACAAATGTCGAAAACAGCACGATCACGAACACATCGTCGCAGGAGGCGGCCGCCATGATCATCTGCGGGATGCTCTTGTGCATGCCGTAGCCCGTCTCGATGAGCCGAACCATGCGCGGAATCACCACGGCCGGCGATACCGCGCCGAGGACGGCGCCCATTGCGGCTGCCTCCGGCCCCGCCACACCGAGCAGCAGCGGCGCAAAGAGCACGACGGCCAAGATTTCAAAGCACGCGGGAACGAACGAGAGCAGCACAGCCGGGCGGCCGACGGCCTTGAGATCCGAGAGGTTGAGCGATAGCCCCGCCTTCAGCAGGATGATGATCAAGGCCATCTGTCTGAGGTCCGCGGATACGGAAAGGATGGACGGGTCCAGCAGATTGAGCGCATACGGTCCAAGAACAACGCCGGAGAGCAGCATGCCGATGATACGCGGCAGTTTCATCCGTTGAAAGACGGCCGCCATTGAGAGGCCTGCCAGAAAAATGAGTGCAAGAGACGCCAGCATGCATAACCCTCCTCTGAACGCAAAAAGCCGATGTTCTCTGCGATCGATTTGTCACAGAAGTCATCAGCTCCAAAAAAGCGGTTCCGGTTGCCCGTGGGAGAACTTCATTCCCGTATGCAGAATGATACCATCTTTTGTTCGCGTTGAAAATACAGCCAAGGAACAGCGCCGCCGTGTTCCTGCATCCATTCTGCAAAAGCGATCGGTTTCAAGCCTCGCACGAACCCATGCTGTCGCTTCTCGGCGCTGCGGCCGCCTCGTTTAGCCGGCAACCCACAACCGTCCGCGGCGGCAGTCGGTCGCACTCCACACGGCAAGCCGCCGTCAACGCGGGCATTGCAGCCGATGCGTTCTTACGGCAGTGCGCTCACTCAGCGGCACAGGAGCAGCTCGATTGCGAATACGACCGTGCAGCACGCGAGCGAAACATAGAACAGGTTGGCGCCGCGCCATGCCAGCACAATGCCAGCAAGCAGTGCCAGCGCGCCGGCAACCGGCGTTTCCGTAGCGTGCAGGATGGTGGGGAACGTCATGACCGCCAGCGTCACATACGGCACATAGTACAAAAAGGAGCGCAGAAACCGGCTCCTGAGCGGCCTGCGGATGAGCGTGAGCGGCAGCACGCGGATGAGAAAGGAGATGCCCGCCATCAGGGCGATATACACCGGAATGCTATGCGTCATGCGCGGTCTCCTCCTCTTCGCCCTCGCCCCCGGCAACGGGGAACAGCAGTGCCGCAGCAGCCGAAACGGCGACCGTCAGCAGGATGGTGCGGTTGCCGTCGGACAGGGCGGACAGTCCCGGCAGCACGGACGCAAGGTAGCTCAGCAGAAAACTGAAGAGCACCACGCCGAGCACGATGCGGCTCTTGCGCGCCGGCGGAACGATCACTGCAAGAAACATACCGTACAGCGCCACGCCGAACGCGCTCACGAGCCGTGCCGGCAGCAGATTGCCCGCAAGGATACCGAGCGCCGTGCCGGTCGACCAGAACGGGATGGAGGTTGCCATTGCGCCGTAGGTATAGAACGGATCGAGATAGCCGGGGCGGGCGATCGTGATGCCGAATATCTCGTCGGTGATGTCGAAGCCCATCAGCAGCCGGTGGCCCAGCGCTGTTTCCGGGGCAAAGCGCTGGCTCAGCGCACAGGACATGAGCAAATAGCGCGCGTTGGCAATCAGCGTAACGAGCGCGACCTCCAGATACGCCGCGTCCACGGCGATGAGCGTAAAGACGGCATACTCGCCGGCGGAAGCATTGGTCAGCAGGCTCGCAACAAAGCCCTCGAGCGGGGACAGCCCCGCGCTGCGCGCCGCGATGCCGAGCGAAAACGACACGGCGAAATAGCCGAGCCCGATGGGAAGCCCGTCCTTCATGCCCAGCCGGAAGACCTGGCCGTGCCGGACGGTTCTGTTCTGTTGTCGGGCGGCCTGCCGCCCCCGCGTAGCTGTGGTGTGCATGTTCCTGTCCTTTCGCCAAACATTGCTATTATAATGCGTTCATCCGCGTTATGCAAATGGTTCCTGCCGTATCATCCGGCGGATGAGATATCGTCCCGCCGCATCCGGCCCCGCAAGCGGCGCGCGGTTGTTGACCCGTCAGCCGCGTCTCCGAACGGTCATTCCTGTAGCCGTGCAGGCAGGCCGTGCGGCAGCGTCCGGGTACCGAAACGATGCAGCAAGCGATGCGCGCTGTGCGGCGTGTCTCTCCAAAGAACGCTTGCAGGAGTTTCGTTTATATGGTAGATTGAAAAATGAGCTGCGGCAGCGGGTCTGTCACCCGCCCACATCGGCGCAGCTGGATGGAGGCGGATCATGGATCGGATGGAACCATGCTGGACAATGGATGGGTTCACGCTTCGGCCCGGTCGCCCGGAGGATGCGGAGGCCTACTATGCGCAGAACTTCTGCCCGCTGGACAGCGAGGTAGCACGGCTCACCGGCAGTCCGGCGCGCTTTACCAGAGAGGCGGTTGTCTCATTCTATCTCAACTGTCTGGATGCGGATGACCGGTATGATTTTCTGCTCATTGCGCCCGACGGCCGCATCATCGGCGAGAGCGTCATCAATGAAATGGATCGGGAGTCCCGCAGCGCAAACTACCGCGTGTGCATCTTTCACGCCAAGGAGTGCGGCAGGGGTATCGGCACGTGGATGGTCAAGGCGACGCGGGACTTTGCCTTCGGCGATCTTCGGCTGCCCCGGCTTTCCCTGAACGTGCTCTCCATCAATCCGCGCGCGGAACGGGTGTACCGCAACGCCGGTTTCCGGCGCGAGGGCGTGCTCCGGGACGCCGTCCGGATCGACGGCGCCTATGCCGATGATATTCTGATGGCGATATTGGAGGACGAGTGGCACGCGATCGGCAAATGACGGCCGGTTGACCGCCGCAACCACATTCTCCCCCCGCGCTTTTTGCCGCCGCATTCCCCTCTCCCCCGTTCTTTTTACCGCCGCTCTGACGGGCGCTCATCCGTTTTCCCGCGCCGCGCAATCGATGCCGCTGCATCTCTCTGACCGGTGCGCCCCTCTCCGACGCGCTTTTTGCCGCCGCACGGCGGATACTGCGTGATTGCCCGGGAACGAACCGGACGGCCAAAGGGAAAAGCCGCTGCGCCGCTCGCCTGAAATCGGACGGGCGATCGGTTCGCCGGCGGCATCGGGATCGCCGTGCAAATGGTCACAAGCCTTGTAGCGCGCGCCGCTCGCCTCACGCCGTGTATGGAATCCTACCTGCTTGGGCCCCGAGCAATCGGCCCGGCTTTGCCGCAGTCCTTCCAAGGACTGATTGCAGTGCAAAACCGGCAAGGAGCGTCCACGGCGGAAGGATGCAAAAGCTACGTTTGAAAGCATGCGAAAGGCCCCGAACGTCACATGCCGTTCGGGGCCTTGGTTTTTTTGTTGGGTTTTCATTCCAACGCGGCAACGGCGCTGCAATGCCGCGCGCTAAAGCACCGCGCGCTAAAGCACCGCGCGCTAAAGCGCCGCGCGCTAAAGCGCGCCGAAGATCCAGAGGATCAGCAGGCCGAAGCCGATGAGCACCAGCGCTGCCGGGATGATGACGACGCCAAAGCAGGTGAGCACCATCATGAGCTTATCCGCGAACGGCGCTTCCTCGCTCAAGCGCTCGCGAAACTCGCGCTCCTGCTCCGAGGTGGCTTTTTTCAGTCGCTTCCAGATCATGCGCCGCTCGCCTTACGCCTGCGCCGCTTCGGACCCGCCTGCATTCGCATCGCCCGAACGAATGGATTTTTTCTCCATCTTCGGCAGTTCAAACAGGTAGTTGCCCTGCTCGTCGAGCTTCCGCTCCGGAAAATGGCAGGCAAGGAAATGACCCGGCTCCACCTCGCGCAGCTCCGGCGGCACGCGGCGGCACTTGTCGCACGCCATATAGCAGCGGGTATGGAATTTGCAGCCATCCGGCGGCTTGATGGGACTTGGGATATTGCCCTCGAGCAGAATGCGCTCCTTGGTCAGGCTCCCCGGATCGGTTGTCGGAATGGATGAGAGCAGCGCGATCGTGTACGGGTGGCGCGGATCATCGAAGATCGTTGCGGCGTCGGCCAGTTCCACGATGTTGCCGAGGTACATGACGCAGATGCGGTCGGAGATATAGCGCACCACCGACAGATCGTGCGAAATGAACATGTACGTCAGGTTTTCACGTTCCTTGAGCTCCTGCAGCAGATTGATGATCTGCGACTGGATCGATACGTCGAGCGCGGAAACGCACTCGTCGCAGACGATGAACTTCGGATTGACCGCGAGCGCTCTGGCAATCGAGATGCGCTGGCGCTGGCCGCCGGAGAACTGATGCGGATAGCGGTGGAGCATATACTCCTGCAGGCCGCACTTGACCATCGTGTTGACGATGTGCTCGCGCATTTTGGCCGAGCCGTGCTTGTAGAACTTGTGCGTCACAAGCCCCTCTTCAATGATCTGGCCGATCGTGAAGCGCGGGTTCAGGCTGGAGTACGGGTCCTGAAAGATGATCTGCAAGTCCTTGCGCAGCAGGCGCATCTCGCGGTACTGCAGCCGCGCCAGATCGATGCCCTCGTCGCGCATGGCCTCATACTGCTGGAAGGCCGGATCATCCGCATACTTTGCCTTGATCGCGGAGAGCTCGGCCTGCAGGCCGCCGATCGTCTCATCATACTTTTCAATCTCGGCGTCGAGCGCTTTGATCGTGGATTCGAGCTTTTCCGTGCGCGCTTTTGCATTGGCCGGCGCGCTCTTCCCGTCCGGCTGGGTGAGATGATCGTGCAAAACGGCCGCATCCGTCCGTTTCACGACCAGCTTGTTGCGCGCAACGTTCTGCTCATAGATTTTGAGCAGCAGTTCGCGGCCCCGGTCGTTTTCATCGACCGCAAAGAAGCCGCCGAGAATTTTGACGATATTGTTCAGGCACGTCTGCTCCTCGCAGCGCGCCAGATTGCGGTTTTGCAGCAGATAAAAGTCGGCCTTGTCCTCACCGACGGCGTCGACCTTCTTGGTGAACTCGGCCGCTTTATCGCTGGCCTTCTTCAGCTTCTGGCGGTATTTGCCGGTGTGGCGCAGCGTGTCCTCCACATACCGCGGCGCGACCTGCGCAAGCGTTGCGCCATAATACATGGTGTTGCCGGCCGTCTGCGGATACAATTGCAGCAGCACGCGTCCAAGCGTCGACTTCCCGCAGCCGGACTCGCCGACGACGCCGATCGTTTCGCCCTCGTAGATATCGATCGTGATGTCCTCGTTGGCGCGGACGTACAGTTGGTTCTTCTGGAAAATGGAGGCCTTGGCAACCGGAAAATACTTTTTAAGATTCGTGATGGACAGCAATTTCTTTGTGTGCGTCACTGCGTCTCACCTCCTTTTCGGGATAAAAGCACCGAATCAACTGGCCGTTGCCCACGTCCTTGAGCTGGGGTTCGTTGTCAATGCACTTTTGCGTGCAGTATTTGCAGCGCGGCGCGAATTTGCAGCCCTTCGGCAGCGCCAGCGGGTGCGGCACCACGCCGGGGATGGGCTCGATCTTGCTGTGGACGGCGTCGATGCGCGGGATCGAGAACATCAGGCCCTCGGTGTACGGATGGCTCATCTCGCAATCGGAGAAGATCGTGCGCGCGGTGGCCTTTTCCACGACCTGACCGCAATACATGACCGCCACGTCGTCGGCCATCTCGTTGATGACGCCGAGGTCATGCGTGATAAAGATGATGCTCGTCCCCTTCTCCTGCTGCAGCTCGTTCATCAGGCGCAGGATCTGCGCCTGAATGGTGACGTCGAGCGCGGTGGTCGGCTCGTCCGCGATCAGGATCTTTGGCCGGCAGGCCAGCGCCATGGCGATCATCACGCGCTGGCGCATACCGCCGGAAAGCTGATGCGGATACTGCTTGATAACGGCCTCCGGGTTCGGAATCTGCACGTCGTAGAGCATCCTGAGCGCCTGTTCGTGCGCCTTCCGCTTGTTCATGCCCTGATGGATCATGAACGGCTCGCTGAGCTGCCGGTCCACGGTAAACACCGGGTTCAGCGAGGTCATCGGCTCCTGAAAGATCACGGAAATCGCATTTCCGCGGATATGGTACATCTCGTCGATGGAGAGCTTGGTCAGGTCACGGCCCTCAAAGAGGATTTCGCCCTCGGCAATGTAGCCGTTTGCATCCAGCAGGCCGAGAATGCTCATGGCCGAAACGGACTTTCCGGAACCGGATTCCCCGACAATGCCGATGGTCTTGCCAGCCTCGAGCGAATAGGACACGTCGTTCACGGCCTTGACGATGCCCTTTTTCGTCTTAAAGTATGTATGAAGGTTTTTCACTTCCAGCAGCGGCATGGTCTCTCCTCCTTACTTATCAATGTTGGACTTGGGGTCCATGACGTCGCGCAGCGCATCGCCGACGATGTTGATACAGATCGTCGTAATGGCGAGGAACAGGGAGGTGAACACCCACTGCCACCAGTAGTTGCCGATGACGGTCGCGTTGTTGGCGCCGTTGAGCATGTTGCCCCACGTTGGCCGCGGATAGGTAACGCCGAAGCCGAGGTAGGAGAGCGACGACTCGGTCAGCAGGCACGTTGCAAAGTCCAGCGTGAGCGTGACGAGGATGACCGAGAAGATGTTCGGCAGAATGTGCTTGAATGCGATGCGGCTCTCCTTGACGCCCATGGCCTGCGCCGCCGTGACATACTCGCTCTCGCGCGCGACGAGCACCTGCCCGCGCACCAGGCGCGCAAGCCCCGGCCAGGTCAGCACGCCGAGGATGCACATGATGATGAAGATGCGCATGTCCTCGCTGAGCGTCATCTGCGTCATGACCGCGGAGAGGATCATGGCGAACGGTAAAAACGGAATGGCAGAGAAGATCTCCGCAAGGCGCATGAGGAAGATATCGACCTTGCCGCCGAAATAGCCGGACAGGCAACCGATGATGATGCCGATCACCGACGAGATGATGACCGCGACCGCGCCGATGGTCATCGTCATGCGGCCGCCGCTGACGATGCGCTGGAAGATATCCGCGCCATAGGTGTCGGTGCCGAACAGATAGCCCTTGAGGCCCCACTTGGTCACAAGGCTGTTGTTCTCATCGACCGCATAGCTCTGGAACGCGCCGGAATAGATCTTTGCGGCGCCCTGCGCATTCTCCGGCACGACCGCCTGATCGAACACATTGCCGCCCCATGCATACACGCTTCCCTGATCGGTCAGACCGACGTAATGGTACGTTCCGGCGCTGATGTCCACAAATTTCTCGCCGGTCTGCAGTTCGGGCACCGGCGTGCTGTCGAGCATGAAGTCGCCGGCAAAGCACACCGAGCCGTCGTCGAGCAGCAGACACACGTTGTTGCTCGCCACCTCGATGGAGACGATCTTGCGGCCGTTCAGATGGTCGCTGAGCTTGACGGCCTTGCCGGATACGTTCGTGCGCACCTGATCGTACAGGCCGCGCGTGCCGGTAAAGATGGCCGTACCCTTCTTTTGCAGGCCGATGACATAGTTGAGCGTAAAGTCAATATCGATCAGGCTGCTGTTATCGATGAATTTATCGATGTTGGCATAGGTGTTGCGGTTGCCCCACAGGTGCAGCGTGCCGTCGTTCATCAAGATGGCGGAGCACTGGTAGCCGCACACGAGCTTCTTGACGTTGGCCAGATCGACGCCATTGTTGAACAGCTCCTCCGACATCGTGGCGATATTCGGATTGTCAAGCATCTCCTGCGTGCGGCCGTACTGACCAAAGCGGTTGTTGCCCCAGCCGTAGATTTTGCCGTTTTCATCGATGGCGATGACATGGTCGATGCCGGCGGCCACCATTTTGATGTTCGCGTTCTGCACCTCTTCGGGGATGTTCTTCACGTCGATGCCCGTGGTGCCTATGCGGCTGGCGCCCCACACATAGACCTTGCCCGCATTGGACAGGCCGACGGAGAAGCTGCCGTAGCTGTCGATCATGGCGACGTCATCCTGCATCTCCTTCGGCACGGACAGCATCGAGAAGCACGGCGGCACGCTCTTTTGCGTAACCTCCGTATAAGCGTCCGAATACTTGGGCATGAACTTCGGCCCAATGAACACGAAGAGGAACATCAGTGCAATGATGATCAGCGCGCCCACGGCGAGCTTGCGGCTCATGAAATTCTTGAGCAGTTGTCTGCCGGGGCTGATGATCTCCTCGACGTCGCTCTCATGCGCGGCGCTCCGCTCCTCCACCTCGCGCGAAAGCTCGTTGCCGCCGCCGAAGAATACGCGGCGCACCCAGCGCCACAGCGTGGAGAGGAGGCCCTTCTTTTCCGCGTTGGACGCGGTATTGTTTTTGTTCTTGCTCATCCGTTCGCCCTCCCCTACTTGCTCACGCGCACGCGCGGGTCGACAAGGCCGTAAACGATGTCGATGATCAGGTTGCCCAGCAGTGCTATGCCGACGTAGAACACCTGCATGAGCATGACCACGTCGAAGTCCGCCGTGCGGAGCGAGGAGATCATCAGATCGCCCATGCCGTTAAGGCCGAACATCTGCTCAATGACCAGCGAGCCGGAGAAGATACCCAAAAACCAGCCGACCACCAGCGTAACGATGGGAATGAGCGCGTTGCGCCACGCGTGCGAATAGATGACCGCCTTTTCCCGGAGGCCCTTTGCGCGGGCGGTCTTGATGCAGTCGAGCGACAGCGCGTCGATCATGGCGGCGCGCGCGTAGCGCGTCATGCCGCCGAGCGAGCAGAACGTCATCGTGATGAGCGGCAGCGCGAGGTAATACATCCGGTCGGTAAAGAACTTCCAGCCGGTGTAGTTGCTGCCGGGCGTCTTGATGCCGCTCGGCGGGAATATGCCGAGCAGCGAACAGAAGATCCATATGAACAAAATGGCGATCAGGAACGTGGGCAGGCTGTAACCGACGATGGTAACGATCTGCACGCCCTGATCGAACTTGCTCTTCTTTTTCACCGCGCACAGAATGCCCAGCGGGAGCGTGATGCCCAGCGCCAGGATCGTGGCGAATATATTGATAAATATGGTATTGCGCATGCGCGGCCCAACCACGTTGACGACCTCGTCGCGCGCCTCATATGAGTATCCGAAATTACCCTGCAAAAGGCCGTTGTACGATCCGTCATAGAGCGGATACAGCCCGACCCAGCGCAGGTAGCGAACAATCTTGTTGTCGGTATCCGTGCCGTAGCGGCGCTGATACTTGAGATACAGCTCCTCAAACCGCTTGTCCATCTCGGCTGCGGATGCGCCCTTCTTGAGCGTTTGCAGCTCCTGCCTTGCATCGGTATAGGCACGGTTGGCGGGAACAAGGCTATAAATCAGGTACAGCAGAAAGGAAAGCAGCACCAGCACCACCAGCATATACGCGACGCGTTTTACGACGTATCTTCCCATTCGGTTTCCCCCGTTCGATTCATTGCGCATTTTATGCGGCGGCGGACCGGCGCAGAAAACACAATTACCACAGAACAGGGCGGCTCGCGCCCTGTTCTGTGAATGTCTATCAGCTATTCGACTGTATTCCCCGTTTTGTCAGGAAAGCCAGTACGCATCGGCCAGATCCTTGATGTAGTAGGCGGAATAATCGTCGTACATGCCCGGATCGATGGTCATCTGATATGCATAATCATACGCCGCGGAGGTGAAGCCCGTCGCGAAGTTGAACACTGCGTACAGCGGAGAGCCGGAGTAGTAGCCGTACACGTTGGCCTGATACAGTTCGTCCAGCAGCGGGGCGAACTCGCCGATCGTGTTCTGCACGTTGAAGCCGGCCGCGATGATGTTGGCGTCGTTCATGAAGCCGGTCACAAGCTGATCGGTGAACTCATTGTCCACCGTGCCGTACCAGTTGAGGACGAGCGGCATGTAATAGTCATCGCCCACCTTGGTGGTGACGTACGCGCCGTCCTTGGACTTGTAGTTGATGTCGTTCTCGGTCGCCTCGTCAGCGGTGAGCTTCTTGTAGCGGACGCCCTCAACATAGTCGTTGCCCTCCGCATCGTAGACCCAGCCGCCCTCCTCGAGCACCGCGATCGCGGAGTCAACGGAGGTGGAGTAGGCGTTCAGCAGCATGCCCTGATCGACAGCAGCCTTGTACATCCAGGAACCCGTATAGTACGGAGCGTCGACAACGCCGCCGTAACCGCCGGTGAAGTCCTTGGCGAACTTGGCGCGATCCATGCAGTACGCGATGGCCTGACGAACCTCGGTGTACTTGGCCGGGCCGTAGTCGCAGCGCAGACCGAGCTTGCCGTAGCCGGCGCGGCTGTAATGCGTGTAGACATAGGCGCCGTTCGAACCGTCGGCCAGCGCCAGCGCTTCGTTCGTCGCGTCGCCGCCGGTGATGCCGGCGATGACGTCGAGGTTGCCGGACTTGAAGTCCTCAAGCTGCGTCTTGGAGATGATCTTCTTATAGACGACCTTCTCGATGGACGGCTTGACGCCCTCGTAGTTGCCCTTGAACTCGGGGTTGATGACGAGAACCGCAGACTTGTCGGCGTCGTCATAGGACTCCACCATATACGGACCGGAGTACGGATAGGCGTTGTCCGTGTTGCGCGAGGATGCGAGGATCAGGTCCGCGGTGACATACTTCTCACCGTCGTCGGCCTTCTTGTAGAAGTCCTCGGTGAAGTAGCAGCCGTTGCCGTCATCCATGATGTCGGCCTCGCCGATCCACTGCTTGCGCGCCTGCGCGCTGAAGCCGGCATAGGTAATGTCATAGAAATACGGGATGTAATCCGCGGCGATGGTCACGGAGAACGTATGCTCGTCGATCAGGCGGAGACCGGCGAGCTCCTTCGTGCCGCTGCCCTCGGTGCCATCGTAGGTTGCGAACGTCTCGTAACCGGCCACGGTCATGGCGCTGCGGTGATCCTTACCGGCGGCCTGCGCGGCAACCGGCGTGGAGAACGCCATCGTGAAGGCGATGTAGTCCTTCGCGGTGACGGCGCTGCCGTCGCTGAACTTCAGGTCGTCATGCAGCGTGATGGTGAAGGTCTTCGTGCCATCCTCGTTGACAACCTCTTCATGCGCCTTGACAACGGTGTCGTTCCACTGATAGCCGCCCTCCTTGGTGGTGGCGACGGTCTCGAGACCAACGATCAGGTCCTGAACATCGAGGTCGGCCGCGCCGGGGTTCGTGCCGCCGAACACGGCATAGCGGAACTTGCCGGACAGGTCGGTGGTGTTGCCGATGATGATGCTGTTGTCCGCCTTTTCGCTCGTCCAGTCGATCAGAGCGTCCGAGGGAGACCAGTACGGGTTGGTCGGATGCTCGACAACGCCCTTGATCTGTGCGTTGTAGAGATCATAGTACTCGTTGGAGTACAGCGGGATTTCGGGCATGAGGTAGTTCCAGCGCTGGATGTAGAGCTTCCACCAGGTCGCATACACATCGTCAGCGGTTGCCCAGTCGCCGCCCTCGGGGACGTCTACATTGTAAACCATGGCCATGGTCAGGAAGTCGAGGCCCAGCTCATACTTCACGCCATCCTTGGTGATGTACGCAAAGCCGGTGTCCGGATCTTCCTCAACGTCGGCGATGGTAACTTCTTTACCAAACTGTTTGTACAGCGAGATATAGTCCTTGCCGTACTCTTTGCCAGCCAGGCTCTTCTGCTCTGCGAGCACAGCCTCCGGCTCTGCGGTGGGTTCGGGCTCCGTCGACGGCGCGTCGGTCACGGCCGGTGCTTCCGTCGGCTTTGTCGTGCTGTCGGGCGTTTTGCAGGCTACGAGCGCCAACACCATGCACAGAGCCAGAAGCATTGCGAGAATCTTCTTCATTTGCATTTCCTCCTTCGTATATTTCGCGTATTGCGATATACCATCCGATAATATAAAGTATATTGTACACAATACACAGTTTTGATTATATCTGTAAAATCGATGCTTGTCAATTCGTAATTCCTGCACAAACCACCATTTTCTGCATAATATTACATATGCATTCCTTTATTCTGCATTTTTATTCAAATTTTATTAATGTAACACGGTTGTAACGCATCTTGACGCCCCGCCGCAGTGCGTGCGGGGCACCGTATCTCCCGCTCCGGATCGCCCGACGGCACTTGCGGGTCTGTTCGCTCTGTTCGCGTAAGCGGATGTGTGCGGGCCGGCAAGGGCGCCATGGAAGGTCTTTTCGCTCTGTTCGCGCGCGCGGTTAGCCTTATCCGCCATGCAGCGCTCAAAAAAGTGACCGACCGTTCCTGTGCGCGCGGCTCGGCAAAAAGGCAGGTGGCGCAGGCGTGCGGTGGATGCGCACGATGCGGCGGCTGTGTGACGCAGCCGCATTGTGCCCGGCGGCGAGCCCCGTCACGGTTCGTCCGGCTCCGGTTCGTCCGGCGGCGCGCCGCTGCTCTGCTTTGCGGCGGCGGATGCGCGCGGCTCGGCGGCTGTGTCACGCAGCCGCATTGTGCCCGGCAGCGAGTCCCGTCACGGTTCGTCCGGCTCCGGTTCGTCCGGCGGCAAGCCGCTGCTCTGCTTTGCGCGCGCAATCTTCTGCCGCGTGTCCTCCCGCATCGTTGTGCGCAGCGCCTTCAGGCAGGCAAACTCCTCCGCCTCCCGCTCGCCGTACGTTTGGTTGAGCGTGTATTCCAGCGGGAGCCATGTCGCGATATCGCTCTCGTTGTGCGAGATCACCGCCTCCAGCTTGTCTAACGCGCGGCAGAAGCGCGCCTCCCGCGTACTGCCCTCCTCCCATTCCCGAAACAGTGCGCGTAGCCGCTCCCCCTCCGGCGCGGGCAGCAGCGCGGCGATCTGTGAAAGCGCGCCGCTTTCCACGCGCTCATCCCGGTCGGTTTTCAAAAAGGACGGAATGTCCCCCGTCACCGCCTCGCCCAGATCGTGTACGAGCGCCAGCTCGATCACGCGGCGCATATCGATATCCGGCTGCTCCTTCTCCAGAAGCAGCGCAAGCAGCGCCACGCGCCATGCGTGCGCCGCAACGCTCTCGCGCTCGCCCTCGGCGGTATAGCAATGGCGCGGCACGCTCTTGAGCCGCTCGGCAAGCTGCAAAAAGCGCAGCAGTTCCTCCGGTTTCATCGCTTCCGTTCCCCCCTTACAGCAGATGCTCGAGCAGCACCTTCAGTCCGATCAGCACCAGAATGACGCCGCCGGCAATGCCGGCCTGTTTTTGAAAGCGCGTGCCGAAGCGCACGCCCAGCGCTACGCCGCCGACCGACAGCACGAAGGTCGTCGCGCCGATGAGACACACGGCCGGCAGAATCTCCACCTGCAAAAACGCGAACGATATACCCACCGCCAGCGCATCGATGCTCGTGGCCAGCGCGAGCAGCAGCAGCCCCGGCAGCCATGCGCGGCCGCACGGGCCGGATTCCTCTCCCACGCCGCGCACGGTTTCCACGATCATCTTGCCGCCGATGAACGCGAGCAGCAAAAACACGATCCAGTGGTCCACGCTGCGAATATACTGCTCGAGGCTGCTCCCCAGCACAAAGCCGATGAGCGGCATCAGGGCCTGAAAGCCTCCGAAAAACAGGCCGACGAGCAGCGCGCGCCTCCAGTCGAGGCGCTTCATGTTGAGCCCTTGGCACAGCGCGGCCGCAAACGCATCCGCCGAAAGGCCGACCCCGGTGAAAAACAGCTCCAAAAAGCCCATGGCATTCCCCTTCCGCTACCGCCGCGCTTTGCGGCAAAGCAAGTGTGAACTTTGAAAATTTATTATAGCATATGTTTGATATCCATTTACAGAGGGCATACAACATGATAACGTATAAAAAAACAGATTTTGGGAGGCGTGCCTTGAACACGGAAAAACAACGTCAATTTTTGACCCGCTTCTTTTATCTGGCGCTGATCATTGCGATCGTCGTCTTTATCTGCCGTTACGCCATCTCGGCGCTGTTTCCGTTCGTGGTCGCCTTTCTGGTGTCGCTGCTGCTGCGGCCGCTGGTGCGGTTTCTGAACGAAAAGTGCCGCATTCAAAAAACGATCGCCGCCGTGGTGACGGTGCTGCTGTTCTACGTCGTGGTCGGCAGCGGACTCGTGCTGCTCTCCATCCGCCTGTTCGCGACCGGCAAGGCCTTCGTCATGGGGCTGCCGGAGACGTATTCCACGGTGATCGAGCCGCTCCTCGCGATGCTGGCGGCCGAGGTGCAGGGCTTTGTCGCCCGACTCGACCCCGAAGCGCTCGGCACGTTCAGCGGCATTGTTTCGGGCATCGGCAGTTCCATCGAGAGCACCATCCTGAATTTCTCCGGCAAGGCGCTCTCCGCCATCGGCGGCTACGCCATCTCCGTTCCCGGCTTTTTGCTCAACACGCTCATTATGATTATCGCCACCGTGTTCATCACGACGGATTTTCCGCAGCTCAAGCGATTTTTGGTTTCTCAGCTCTCCGAATCGCAGCACCAGCGCATGCACGAGGTCAAGGTGCATCTGGGCAGGACGCTCGGCCGGTATGTGCGCTCCTACGCGCTCATCCTGCTGATCACGTTCTGCGAATTGTCGGCCGGGCTGCTCATCATCGGCATTGATGCGGCGGTTCCGCTCGCGCTGCTGATCGCACTGTTCGACATCCTGCCCGTCGTCGGCAGCGGCACGGTTCTGATCCCGTGGGCGATCATCACGGCCATCCTCGGCAATTACCGGCTCGCGATCTCGCTGGGTGCGCTCTATGTCGTCATCGTGATCGTGCGCAACATCATCGAGCCCAAGATCGTTGGCCAGCACGTTGGCCTGCATCCGATCGTGACGCTGCTGGCCATGGTTGTCGGCACCTATGTGTTCGGCCCGATCGGCCTGCTCGGCCTGCCCGTCGCGCTCGCCATCGCCGTGAGCATGAACGACGCCGGCGTCATCCACCTGTACAACAGGGTTGCGCCGGAGCCGCGTCCTGAGCCGGAAAAACGGCCGCCAAAGGCGAAAAAACCGTCAAAGCGCAAGGGAGGCGCTGAATAACCGTTTTTGTTCCGTCATCGGGGGAGCCGAGTGCGATGCATCCGGCTCCTTTCACGTTCTTTGGCGGGGGCCGCATAGTATTGGGCATACAACCATCTTCATAAAAAAGGAGTTGTCCACGCTATGCAGGCACAAACCCTTCTCTCCGTTCCCATCGGCGGCGCCGCCACCGTTGCCGACATCCGCGCCGGCGGCGCCATGCGCAGGCGGCTCATGGATCTCGGGCTGACCGCGCATGCCACCGTGAAGCACCTGTTTGACGCGCCCTCGGGCAATCCGCGTGCCTACCAGATCCGCGGAACGGTCATCGCGCTCCGAAACGACGACGCGGCTGCCGTTGAAGTACGGCCTTCCGGGAATCGGGGTGACGCTGCATGGGTCTGACCGCCGCCTCCACCGGCCGGCAGACCTGCTGTGCGGCCGAGGCCAAGTGTCACAGCGGAGCGGACTGCCGCGTGATCGCGCTGGCCGGCAATCCGAACGTCGGCAAGAGCACGGTGTTCAATGCGCTTACCGGCCTGCACCAGCACACCGGCAACTGGCCGGGCAAGACCGTCGGCAGCGCGCGGGGCGTCTGCCGCCATCGCGGGCGGGACTATGTGCTCGTGGATATTCCGGGCGCATACTCGCTCATTGCACAATCGGCCGAGGAGGAGGTTGCCCGCGATTTTCTGTGCTTCGGGGGCGCGGACGCGGCGGTCGTCGTGTGCGATGCGACATGTCTTGAGCGCAACATGAATCTGGTGCTGCAAATTCTGGAGGTGACGAGCCGGGTCATCGTTTGCGTCAACCTGATGGATGAGGCGCGGAAAAAGGATATCCACGTCGATCTGGACGCGCTCTCCGCCGCGCTGGGCGTTCCCTGCATCGGCACCAGCGCGCGCAGCGGCCGTGGGCTTGGCGAGCTCATGGACCGGGCTGCGGAGATGGCCGGCGCGCCCGGCGCCCGGCGTACCCACCGGGTTCGCTATCCGGAGCCCATCGAGCGCGCACTCGAGCCGCTCGTCGCCGCGCTGTCCGTCGTCCGCTCCGCGTCGGGCTGCCCCGCGTTCGCCTACTGCTGCAAGAACCAGCCCAACGCGCGGTTTGTGGCCATCCGCCTGCTGTGCGGCGATGATGCGGTGCTCGCGGGCGTCGATGCGCTGCTTGAGACGCCGCTGCTCGGGCAGGCCGGCGTTGCGGACGCGGTGGAGGAAGCGCGCACCGCGCTCGCGGACGCGGGCTACGCGCCCGAGCGCATTCGCGACGCGGTCGTGAACGCGATCTTTCGGGACGGCGCGGCCATCTGCGCCGGCGCAGTGCGCACCGGCAGCGAGCGGCACCGGGCGCGGCAGCAGCGCATCGACCGCATTCTCACCGGCCGCTGGACGGGACTGCCCGTCATGCTGCTCGGTCTTTTGCTGGTGTTCTATCTCACCATCGCCGGTGCAAACGTGCCCTCCGCGCTGCTGGCCGACGCGCTGTTCGCCTTGCAGGATGTCCTCTCCGGCCTGTGCGCCGCCATCGGCATGCCGGCGTGGCTGCACGGCGCGCTGGTGCTCGGCGTCTACCGCACGTTGGCGTGGGTGGTATCGGTCATGCTGCCGCCCATGGCCATCTTTTTCCCGCTGTTCACGCTGCTCGAGGATCTGGGCTATCTGCCCCGCGTGGCGTTCAACCTCGATAACCGCTTTCGCCGCTGCGCCGCCTGCGGCAAACAAGCGCTGACCATGTGGGTGGTTGATAGTGGAATGCGAAACAGAATGAAAAATGCCGCCGATGGGCGGCATGAAGTCGAGGAGATCTGTGGGGGATACTTTAATTTTCTTAAAATTCACATGCCACGAATGCCATAAAGTTAGTTAATTCCAAGTCTTTCCTAATGGCAATAAAGTATTAAGTGCACTATTTAATGATCTATCTTTTCGTGCAACAATGAAAATTTCCTTTGCTTTTCGTGAGGAACTATGCAACGGAATATCAAAGCGACCGGCTTGAACATAATAACTTTCAACTATCGTAAAACCAGCTTTTTTAACCATTTTCTGAATTCCTGACAAAGTATATCTTCGATCACGAATAATATATTCAACAGGAAGTGAGTTTTCGGAAAAGAATGAAAGTGCCGTCTGGATTGTGTAAACCGAAATTGCCAGATAGAATAAAAGGCAAT
>ERZ857882.2661-NODE-2661-length-18080-cov-9.400277_pt1 | contig 18080 bp, 16 predicted proteins | sample MGYA00519697_ERZ857882 | MGnify/ENA primary metagenome ERZ857882 (study PRJEB31778, sample SAMEA3449373) | human gut metagenome | biome: human gut; feature: human-associated habitat; material: faeces | place: United Kingdom | collected 2010/2012 ...
CCCCAGCGCGTCCGCCCGGGCAGGATCGGACCAGAGCCCGGCCATCGCGGCGGCCAGGGCCCCGGGCGCTTCGGGATCAAACAGGACGCCCTCGGCACCGTGGGTCAGTAGGCTGGGCACGCCGCCCACCGCGCCCGCGGCACATGGCATGCCCAGCAGCATGGCCTCGCCCAGGGAATTGGGGCTGTTTTCGATGCTGCTGCACAGCAGATAGGTTTCGCTTTTGAGAAACTCTTTCCGCATGGCATCGGCATCCAAAACGCCGGTGTAGTGCACCCGGTCCGCCACCCCGAGCCGCCCGGCGAGGGCGGCGAGATAACCCGGATATTCGGCCAGCCAGCGCATGGCCGGGCGAAGCAGGGGGCCTTTGTCGGGCGGGGGCCAGCCCGCTACAAAGAGGGCGGCGTCGGGGAAAACCCGCAAAAGTGCGGGCAGGGCCTCGATGGCCCGGTGCAGCCCCTTGAGCGGAAGGTTGCCCTGGCTGACGAAAATGCGGTGGGGGATGCACCCCTGCCGCCGCCAGCCGCCCGCGTAAAAGGGCTGGCGCAGGATCTCGCCCAAGGGGTAATACTGCGCGGCCGGGGCGTGCTGTTCACAGTAGGCTTTGTCCCACCCGGTGCGGCCCAGCACGTGACGGGCGAGAGCCAGCACCTGCTTTTCCCGCTCGCCCCGGGCGGTGAGCCGCGCGGCCAGCTGGCGCACGGTGGCCCCGCCGGTGCGGCCGGCCAAAGCCTCCTTGAAAGGCTGGCGGCGCAGAAAGCGGGGCGGCAGGCCGTCGGCCATATGCTGGCCGCACGGGCCTGCGAGGCCCTGGATATAGACCAGGATGCGCGCCGGGTCGAAGCATTCCAGGACCCAGAGGGCGTGTTCGCTCTCGGTGCCGAAAAGCAGCACCAGGTCCGGCCGCTCTTCGGCCAGCGCCCGGGCCAGGGCTTGCTTGCCCCCGGCGGCGGGCAGGGCCAGACAGGCCGTGCCGCTGAGCACCTGCCGCTGGGGCGCGCGCACTTGGGGAGTATAGCCGCAGAGCACCAGCTGCGGCGCGCCGGGAAGAACGGCCAGTTCCTCGCGCAGGGCCTGGACCCAGCTGCCGCTGGCCTGCGGGGGCAGGCCCAGGGCTTTGGACAGTTCCGGGGGCAAAAAGTTCAGCATCCAAAAAAGCTTCATAGGCTTGTCCTTTCCGCCTGCAAAACAGAGCTTTGCCCAAAAGGGGACGGGGGAACAGATCCGCAGAACAATACAGATATACTATACCAAAATGGATGCCTGTTTGCAATAAAGCCGGGAGAAGAGGCTGGCGCTGCGGCACAAAAACAAAATACGCCCCCGCCGGAAGATACCGGCAGGGGCGGGGGAATTTAAGGCCTGAAGATATGGTAGAGTGCCATTACTGGCCAACCCAAAGTACAAAGCGCTTTGGCGGGCCAGGGGCGTACATCGCGCAAAAGATGCGATACGGAATATCCGCACCGGGCCGCGGCGTAGCACAGACCGGCCGCGGCCAATAAATATTCTTTACCATGGAAGCTTTTGTCGTGCGGAAAGATCTCGTTGAAATGGTAGATATAATAGTGGTAGGCAGGGCGGGCGTCGCGGCGGGTGTTAGCCAGCAGAGAGTCGGCTTGTTCCGCCTGATGGTATATCATAAAGCGATCATTGGTATAAAAGCGCTTGTAATCACAGTAAATACGGTTCCACAGCACGTTTTCTGGAATAAATGTGAGACCGTCCGGAATAGGGAAAGGATAGCTTTGGCAGTGAGCTGTGCGGCGAAAACTGCGCTGTTCGCCGCACAGACCCGCACCTTTGCCCAGCTTGAAGCAAAGATGACGCTGCCGACGCTTGGAAAAGCAATTCATGTTTTCAGGAAAAGGCAGGCCGGTGGGCCTGCCGGTTTCGGGTACCCAGCCCCAGCCGTTTACGTCGTGGTACTGCTCAGGACAGTCCAAAGAAGCCCAGATGGAAAGACCACGCTCCACGGCCGTCGGCGCCAGTTCATCATCGGAGTCAAGTTCATAAAGGTATTCGCCGCGGCACTCAGCGAACCCGTCCCGCATGGCATAGGGCTTACCGCGATGTGGGAAACGCAGGTAACGAATGGGAAAGGGAGCAGCCGGTATCCAGCTGCACACCAGGGCCTCTGTGCCATCAGTGCTGCCGTCGTCGGCCACCACCCACTCAAAGTCCAGACAGGTCTGGCGGCAGAGGCTTTGATAAGCGCGGCCCAATACGTGAGAACGATTGTATGTGGGAGTGAAGATGGATACAGCGGGTATGGGCATAACTGCACCTCCTTTATTTCTCATGGGAAATGCCTATACATCCACCGCTTTTTTATGGGATAAACACAGGAGAAATTCCAGCGCCAACAACAGCAACAAAGGTGTGAAATTGAAAGCATAGCGGGATTTGGTTTCCCAGAAGCTTAAAAAAAGCACGAGACCCACCAGGCACAGACGGGTAAGGGTGAGGGGATTTGGAGAAATGTTTTTCACTGCCGCCAGCACTGCGCCGGCGAGTATGAGCAGCTGCAACATATAGAGATAGGCCTGACAGTAATACACAAGAGGCATATAGCCCGGCTGCCCCTCCAAAATGAAGCGGTGGGTCCAATTGGCGCGCTGGGGCGTGGCCAAAAATTCCGGTGCATCGTAGAGCCCGTCGCCCCAGGTGATGGCGGCTTTTTGAGTCATGAATTCAGCCAGTTGGACCGGAGAATAGGAGCGGTAAGTTTGGACAAGCCGTGCGTTCAGCAAAGCCTTGCGCTCCGCCAGAGTGTCAACACTCATGGCGGCGTCAAAATCTGCCTGGGAGTAATTGCCCTCGTCGTGGCTGCCGTAGCAAAACCACAGGGTGAGGGGCAGGGCGAGAGCATCCTCCTCAGCCCAGTCGATAAAGCTGAGCCGCTGCCAGGCGCGATAGCTCCCGAAGAGAAGGCCAAAGCAAAGCACCAGCGCGAGGGCCGCCTTGGCGGCCTGCTTGCCCCCCTTTTCCAGAAACAGCTGGAGGATGAGGGCGGCCAGCACAACCACCACGCTCCCCTTAACCGCGTAGCCGAAAAAGGCGGCCGCCGCCATGCAGGCCAGCAGGGCCAAACGGCGGCCGGGCTGCGGCTCGGTGCGATAGTAAGTCCAGGCCAGCAGGGCCAGCAGGGCAAAGGGCAGCGAGAGGGTGTCGGAATAGAAAGTGGGCGCATAGAGCACAAAGGGGGCGAAGCCTGCACAGAGCACAAAGGCCAGGGCCACCGCGCCGTTGGAGCGGAACAGCCGCCGGGCCAGCAGGCAGACCAGTGCCACCGAGGCGAGAATGGCCAGAGTATTTAGGGCAATGCCGGGAGCCACCCCGGCAAGGTCCGCGCCGGGAACAAAACCGAAAATACCCGCAAGCTTATACCAGCCGCCCAGGACCAGCGCCAGGCCGAGGTTGTTGTTGCAGACGATATAATAACCGTTCCAAAGGGTAAAGTGGCCGTCTGCCAACAATTCCGGCAGGGTGCGGAGGACCACTTCCAGATCCATGATAGGGACTTCGGCCAGAAGCCAGGCAAGCCAACAGAACAGGGCGGCATAGAGTGCAAACGCCAAGCCGAAGCCCAGCCGGAAGGCTTTGGGGCTTAGGCGGTCCAGGCGGGGCGCGGCAAATTTTGCGAGGAGAAAAAACAAGGCGGCCAGCCCCAGCCCTGCCGCCAGCGCGGCAGCCCCGTTGTGCCGCCAGCGCAGCACGCTGTTCAAAAACAGCCAGCCCCATAGAAGGGAAAACCCCACGAGGAAGACCCGGTGCAGTGTTTTAGCCAAGAGCGACTCCCCCTTTCCAGAGTGATTGTGACATGGATCAGAGTACGGGAAATGCGTGTTCGAGCAAAGAGGCGGCATATTCTGGCGTGTTTTCCGGATAGAGCCGCGCCGCCTCGGCGAAAGGCAGACGCAGGCGCCCTTTTTCGCGCAGAAAGGCACACACCCGGGCCAGAACCTGGGGAGTGACGCCTTCTGATTCCTGTACAATACAGGCCAGGGGCCATTTTTCCAGGTAAGGAAGGCAGGGATCGGTTTGGAGCTTTGCCAGGTGCAGGATGGGCTTGCCGGCGGCGAGGTACTCAAACAGCTTGCTGGGGACCTGATTGTCGACCCCATTGCCCAGGCTGAGCAGGACATCCGCGCCCGCGAGGGCGGCGGCCGCCTGTTCGGAAGGGACCGGACCGGTCACAATGAGCCGATCCCCAAGCACTTTTCGGTAGGGGTCCAGGAGGGTGGCGGGATATTGCTGCCATCCGCCGCCCACGAAGGTCAAGCTTGTTCCAGGCTCGTCGAGCGCCTGAAAAAGTTCAAGAGCAAAATGAGGGGTGCGCAGCTCACGATACAGATTTCCAACAAAGACACAGCGCAGCTGCCCTGCCAGTGCGGAGAGAGAAGGCAGGACAGGGGGAGGTGCCAAGGTAGGGAAATCCAAGACTTGCATACGATCCGCCAGTTCCCGCAAGGGCATTCCGGAAGCAAAATCTCCAGCGGCGGTGGGGGGAACAAAAAGCAGCGCCATAGAACGACCCAACTCCAGTTCCCGTTGCCAGGCACCAGGAGCTTTATAATCGCGGTTGGCCGCATAGGGGTCCATCTGCCAATCTGCCTTGCATGCAGAAATCTGGGCCTCCGCAAGAGCGAAGCTGCCCGCATAGGGAGCTGCTACCGCCATAACTGCATCATAGCGGTGCAGATTATCCAGCCGTTCGATTTCGCTGCGGGCCGCCGAAACCCGGCGGGGGCACTTGAAGGCAAACTGCCGCACGGCGGCCATGGCAGCGGAGGGGTGGAGACACAGGCGCGCCAGGCGCAGGGGCACAGGTGTGACTCCGTTCTGACCGAATTCCAGCGCGCGGTTCATCCGGCGCTCATCGGCAAAGGCGAGACGAAACTGCCGGCACCCCGGCACCGAGGGGGGCGGGGTCTCACCGTCCCAAAGTTCCAGAAGATCCACCGCGTGCCCCCTCTGCACCAGGCAGGCAGCCACCCGCCGCGCCAAGACGGGGTTGGGGGCGAGGGGATATTCCACACTGTCCAGAATCAACAAAAGCTTCATTGTGTTCCTCTAAAAGGCGCGGTCAGCGCCGGTCGGTGAGCAGAGCGCGGCACAAAAGGGCATAAGCGGGGGCGCACCCGCAAGCCACCAGCGCGGTGAGCTTGAGCGGCAGGGAGAGCCCGGGCGCGCCCAGCGCGGAGCGAAGGCCGGAGCGCAGCTCTTTTTGCAGGTCTTTGTGCAGGGCGGCGAAAGGATGCCGGTCGGGTTGGCGAAGGATCATGCTGTCGAGATAGAGCAGCTTTTCGTAGTAAAAGGCCTCCGCGGAGCGTTCCAGCGCGGTCCCCAGCGCATCCTGCCGGATAAAGGAGGCCACCCACTGCTGCTCGGTGAGAAAAGCGGCCTCCAAGGGCCGATGGGTGATGCTGGCGGGATGCTGGCGATAAAAATAGCCGCCCAGCCCGCTGAGGGCAAGGCCTGCCGCATTTTTCAGCAGCAGCCAGTTGAGATAGAGATCCTCGTTGTATTTGACCGGGCAGGAGAAGGGCACGCCGGCGAAAAGCGAGCGGTGGTAGAGCTTGTTGCACAGGCTGTATTCCACCTGTTTGTTGTGCAAAAGCGCGTTGAGGTGGGCGGGAGCCGGAAGAGTTTGAAGGGGGCCGGCTTCGCTGGCGGGTACGGGCGGCTGCCCGGAAAAGGGCAAGACCCGGCAGGCCGCGGCAGGCAGGGAGGCGGAGAGGCAGGCTTCCACAAGGGTCTGGACAAAATGCGGGTGAAGGAGGTCGTCGCCATCCACAAAAAACACATAGTCGCCCTTTGCGGCGGCGAGCCCCTTCGCCCGCCCGCCTGTGCTGCCCAGATTCGTGCCGTGCAGCACCGAAAAACGCGGGTCTTTTGCGGCAAAGGCGCCGCACACCGCGCCGGAGCCGTCGGTGCTGCCGTTGTTGACCACCACTGCTTCCAGGGCGGGCCAGGTCTGGGCGGTCACGCTTTGGAGGCAGGGAAAAAGATAGGGACCGGCGTTGTATGCCAGGACCACCGCCGTGACGAGGGGCTGTTCCATAGAGGCCTCCTTTTTTGAGAAGAAGCGGCGCCGGGCCCGCGTTAAGGCAGGCGGGGCTGCCAATGCTCCAGATAAAAGCGCTGCAGCCAGGCGGCGGCGGCCCGGATGTCATACCCGGCGGCGGCAATGGCTTCCAGCGGGCTGGTGCGGCTGCGCCTGCTTTGCCCGGCGGCATTGAGAGCGGCCGCCGCCCAGGCTTCGGGGGGATCGCTGAGGCTGTGCAGCTGCACCAGCGGCGTGATGCACACCTCGCGTGTGATCGCGGCGCTGGCCAGCACCGGCAGGCCGGCGGCCTGGGCCTCCACCAGGGTCACGGGCAGGCCCTCGTGCAGGGAAGGGAACAGAAAGCAGTCCATGGCTTGCAAAAGCTGGGGAACATCCTGCCGCGCGCCGAGAAAACGTACATTGCTTTGGAGGCCGAGGGCGTCGGTTTTGCGGCGCATTTCGCCCTGCAAAGGGCCGGTGCCGGCCAGCAAAAGGATGGCTTCCGGCTGCCGGGCGGCGATGGCGGCGAAAATATCCAGCAGCTGTTCATGGTTCTTTTGAGGGGTGAACCGGCCCACGTGGCCGAAGACGGGCGCCTGGGGCGCGAGGCCCAGCTCTGCCCGGACAGCCCCCCGCGCGGCGGGATTTGGTGCGAAGCGCGCGGGATCGACGCCGTTGGGCAGGATATGGGCATCGGGGGCTTTGGGGCCGAACATCCAGCCCGCCGCCGCCCAGCTGCAGGCAAAGAGGTGGGTGGCGTTGGGAAGCACCATGCGGCCATAGTAGTCTTTTACCAGTTGGAAAGCAAGGCCCCCCTCGTTTTGGGTGTTATGGCTGTGGGCGATGCGCACCGGAATGCCGGCGCGGCGCGCCTGCCGCATGACCAGACCGCTGAATTTGTCCATATGGCTGTGGACGATGCGGTACTCCGGATGGGCGGCGAGAACCTTATTGAGCGCATGGGTATAGGTGAAAGGACCCTTTTGTGTGATGAAGGGGATCCGATGGATGACGCCGCCGCGGGCGAGGATCTCGGCCTCGTATACGCCGGGAAAGGAGCTGAGAAAATCGAATTGGACCAGCGTGGTGTCCGTATGACGGTACAGGTTCATGAGAAGGCTTTCGTAGCCGCCATGATCCAGCCCGGCCACGCACTGTAAAACGCGGATGGGCGCCATAAGCTGCCCCCTTTCAGCACAGGATGCGAAGATAATAATATGGAAAACAGCCGCAGAAAAGCGAGCGGCACAGGCCCCCGGAGGAAGACCTGCGGCCGCCGGCGCGGTGAGCGCCGGATGCTTTTCCAAGAAGCTTTTTGCTGCGAAAGAACAATGTATAGTATACCAAACACGGGAGGGCTTTGCAATGAACGCGCGCGGAAGAAGTGCAGGCGGAGAAAACAGGTGGTTGGCCGTGCGCGGCCTGCCTGGCAAAGGGCGGGAAAGCCGGCCAGGACTTTTTGGGCAGGACGGCAAAAAACGGCCCCGCTGAAACAGCGGGGCCGCGCGAACGGTACTTTAAAGATCCACGTAATTGCGCACCAGCGCCTGAAGGAGATCATCCCGATCAACCTTGCGGATCAGGGAGCGGGCATTTTTATAGGTGGTGATGTAGGTGGGGTCTTCGGACAGGATGTAGCCCACCAATTGGTTGATGGGGTTATAGCCCTTTTCCTTCAAGGCGTCGTACACTTCCTGCACGATCGAGCGGATCTCCTGATCCCGTTCGTCATAGATGGAAAATACCGCGGTAGGATCAGACATATGGCAACCCCCCTTGCAAAAATAAGATTACAAATAGTATACCTGAAACTGGCTGTAAATGCAATACCGCGGCCGGTGAAAAGAATGTTACAAACGCCGTTTTTCTGCGGGAGAACGGAAGGCGCGGCGGTTTACAACCCGGGTGCCATGTGCTATACTTACACTGAATTTTTATGCGCTGAGGGGAAGGGAAAGAACAGAGATGGACACGCTGCGTGATGCGATGAAAAAATATGGATTCTGGCTTCTCTGGCTGGCCCTGGCCGCGGCGCTGCTGGTGCGGGTGCGCTACTGCACCGCCGGGGAAGAGGAGTCGTATTTTTTGGCTGAGGCCAACGCATACCTGAAAGGGCTGGCGCCCATTCAGGAGATGTGGGGCGGGACCTATTTCAGCGCGCTGATCTTTATGCCGCTGGCGGCTGCTTTCCATGCGGTGACCGGCGGGTATACGGGTGTGTTTTTGTTCTTGCGCTGCTGCTATATCCTGTTTACCGCGGGAGTGAGTGCGGTGAGCTATCTGCTGCTGCGGCGTTTTGCCGCGCCGGCTTGGGCGGGGCTGATCGCGCTGCTGGGCTTTGCTTTTACGCCGCTCAACCTGAACACCTTTTCGTATAATTCCATGGCCATGCATTTTGCCATGCTGTTTGTGCTGCTGGCGCTGTGGGGGGCGAAAGAGGGGCGGATCGCGCCCGCTGTGCTGAGCGGCGCTTTTTTTGCGCTGACGGTGCAGGCGTATCCCCCCATGATTGTGCTGGCGCCGGTGTGCCTGATGCTGCTGATCTGCTACGCAAAGGGGAAAAGGGCGCGGGCCTTCGGTGCTTTTTGCGGCGGCGGCGCGGCGGTGCTTTTGCTTTTTCTGGTGGTGCTGCGGCTGCGGGCGCCCTTTTCGGTTTATCTTGAAAATTTGGATGCGCTGTTTATCCGGGACAGCGTGCACCAGGGCCACGGCGGCCTAGTTTCCACCCTGGTGGCATGGCTTGCCAGCTGCCGCTACTGGTATGGCAGCGCCCCTATTCTGGCGGTGGGGGCGCTGTGGCTTTTGACCGGCTTTCTGCGCCGGAGGGCCTGCAGGGGCAGAAGGCTGGCCGCCTGGGTGTGGCCAGTGGTGTGGGCGGCTCTTTTGGCAGTGGCTGCCTGGGGGCTGCTGCTGCGGCCACAGGGATACATGTATTACAGCAATATGAAGTGGTTTATCCCCGGCCTTTTGTGGCCCGCGGTGCTGTTTGCAGCCTGGCCGGAAAAAAAGGCCCCGGGATTGATGCTTTGCCTTGTGGGCATGTGCTATGCGGTGGGGGTTCTGATCGGCACGGACCTGGGCATTGTGAACGCCAGCTACGCCTTTTACTTTTGCACAGCGGGCGAACTGTTATGGCTTGCGCAAGCTGTGCCGAGCACAAAACGAATGGCCTTTGCCCGCGGTGCGGCGCTGGCTGTTTTGGTGATACTGCTGCCGGTCCAGCTTTGCTACATGCGCTTTTGCTACGACTCGTTCGGAAACCCCGCCAGAGCGACCGTGCGGCTGGCCGAGGGGCCGATGAAAGGCTTGCATGTGGAGCCCGAGAAGGCGCAGGCGTATGAGGGCGTGCTGCGGGACGTATCTGCGAATGTGCCTGGGGGGGCCAAGCTTTTGGTGCTGGACAACCTGCCCTATGCCTATTTACTGGGAGAATATACCCCCTGCTCCCCCTCGCCCTGGATCAACGATGTGGGAGATGAGCAGCTTCGGCTGTTTTATAAACGCAACCCCAGGCTTATCCCGGAATATGTGCTGGTGGCGCAGGAGGAAACAGGGGTGTTCAACCGTGCCGACACCAGCGCGGAAAGCCTGCCGGAGGGCTATGTAAAAGACCTGCTTTTGCAGGTGGGAACGGTGCGCACCGAAACTGCAAGCGGCACGGTTTACCGCATTCCATAAAAATATCTGCGGGGCCGGAGATCGACGGGGACAGAGAGGAAAGAGATGGAAACACGCGTTCAGGATAAATGGTGGAAGGCGCTGTGTGGGGCGGGGCTGCTCACCTTTTTTGCGCTCAGCTTTTTTTGTGACCCGCACAGCGAACCGGACGACGACTGGACCTACTCCTACCTGATTGCGGGGAGGATGGGCCCCCTGGGGACCAACCATTACATGAATCCCGCCCTGGTGGGGGTCCTGAAAGCCATTTCCAGAGTGCTGCCTTGGATAAATGTGTATGAAGTGTTTCGGGTCACACTGGTGATGGCTGCCTTTGCCGCCCTTTGCCTTTGCCTGTTCCGCATACTGCAGCCGCCCTGTGCGTTTGCGATGAGCGCACTGCTCGTGTTTGTTTATTGGAAAGACACGATGCTGACCTATAATTTTACCTTTACTGCGGGCCTGTGTGCGGCGGCGGGAGCGCTGCTGCTCTGCTGCTATGCGACTGAAAAAATGCATGCGGCGGCGGGCGTTTGCGGCGCACTGCTGTGGCTGGTGGGATTTGCCTGGCGGTGGGAAACAGCGATCCTGCTGCTGCCCTACGCCTGCCTTTTGATGGCGGCGCACTGGATGCAGCACAGACGAAGCGCGGCGCTCACTGCGCGCAAGCGCTTTTGGAAGCGACTGCTGGCCTGTGCGGCGGCTGTGACGGTATGCATAGCGGCAGCTGCCGCCTATGGGGAATGGTTTTGGGCACAGCCTGGTTGGAACGAATATCTGCGGTTTGACGACGCCCGCAGCGCAGCGGTGGACTATACGCTGGCACCGTGGGAGGAAGTAAAAAAAGAACTGGAGCCTTTGGGGGTGACAAAGAACGATTACTGGTGTGCCCAGAACTGGATAATCGCGGATACGGAAGTCTTTGACTTGCAGACCATGGAAGCAATAGGGGCGCAAAAAGTAACTATGGACCGTGCGGAAGACTTTGGAGGGCAGGCGCTGCAATATATACTGCGTTCCCCCCTGAAGATACGCGGGTGTGCAGCGTTTGTGCTGGCGGCGCTTTTGGTGGCCTTTACAGGCGGGCTTTGGCAATGGCTCACGATTTTGTGTGCTGCCGGCGGCAGCTATGCCATTTCGCTGTATTTTCTTTGGCAGGGGAGACTGATCGACCGGGTGGAAGCAGTGATCTGGCTGGGGGCGATCTGTGTGGCAGCGACCCAGATCCGGCCTTTGCGCCGCCGGGGCAAGAGGATGGCCGCGGCGGCCTGCGGCGCCGGGGGTGCACTGCTGCTGGCGGTGACGGGCTGGCGGATGCTGCCTTTGACAGGCCCGAACGGTTTGCTTTTGGCGGAATACAAGCTCACCGACCCTGCCGCCCTGGCCACGATGGAGGACGACAGCTACTATCTCTGGGATGTATTGGCAGGGGGAACGGCTTGGAAAAATGCCTATGGCAATGTGCACTTGCCCGCAAAAGAGTTTTTGGAGCACAACGGATGGCTGGGGGGCTGGACTGAAGGCTCGCCGGCGCTTGCGCAGCTGCGGAAGAAGCTGGGGATGGAAAATCCCATACGGGCGTTGGCGGAAAAAGAAAATGTATATATGGTGAATGACCGCTGCCCGGATAAGGTGCTGCTGTTTATACAGGAGCATTATGAGCCGCAGGCGGCCCTGTCGGCTGCCCGGCAGTTGGAAGAAAATGTGTGGGCGCTGAAATTCACTTCACCGCTAAAAGCGCAGGAAGTTATGACCGTGGAATGGGAGTTGGGAAGTTTGACCGCAGCGGAGGGTGCCTTGGAGCCCAATTGGTATACGCTTGCGGGAAGCGCCGAGGGACTGGAACAGGCACAGGCGATTTGGCTGCGGGTGCAGAGCCCCGGAGGCGGAAGCCGCTGTTACCGCCTGGCCGAGCAGGGCGGCGGCAAGTTTTTAGCCGGCATGTACTTTGACTGGACGAACCCTGAAGAGGATTTTCAGTATACTTTATTGTGGCAGAAGGACGGCAGGATCTACGAGAGCGCGGATAAAAAACGAGGGATATGATATATTATGATTAATTTTAATGTTCCCCCTTATGTGGGAAGCGAATTGGGTTATGTGAAACAAGCAGTGGAGAACCACAAAATCTGCGGTGACGGGCCTTTTACGAAAAGATGCAATGCCTGGCTTGAAGAACGGTTTGATGCACAGAAGGTGCTGCTGACCACCAGCGGGACCACAGCGTTGGAAATGGCGGCGCTGCTGTGCGGGATTGAGCCGGGCGATGAGGTGATCCTGCCCAGCTTTACGTTTTCTTCCACCGCCACGGCTTTTGTGCTGGCTGGCGCAAAGTTGGTGTTCGTGGACGTGCGGCCGGACACCATGAACATTGATGAGACCAAGATCGAGGCTGCCATTACCGGCAAGACCAGGGCCATCTGCGTGATGCACTACGCGGGCGTGGCCTGTGAGATGAACACGATTATGGACATTGCTGCCCGCCATGGGCTGAAGGTGGTGGAGGACGCGGCCCAAGGTGTGATGAGCACCTACAAAGGCCGGGCCCTGGGGACCATTGGCGATTTTGGATGCTATTCGTTCCATGAAACCAAGAATTATTCCATGGGCGAGGGCGGCGCGCTGCTGATCCGCGATGCGGCTTACAATGAAAAAGCGGAGATCCTGCGGGAGAAAGGCACCGACCGGGCCAAGTTTTTTCGGGGCCAGGTGGACAAGTATACCTGGGTGGACTATGGCTCCAGCTACCTGCCCAGCGAGCTGAACGCCGCGTACCTGTGGGGACAGCTGGAGGCGGCGGACCGGATCAACAACGACCGGCTGGCGAGCTGGAACGCCTACTATGAGGCGTTCGAGGCCCCGCTGGCCCAGCGGGGCCTGATTGAATTGCCGGCGATCCCCGATGGATGCGTGCACAACGCCCACATGTTCTGGCTGAAATGTCATGATCTTGCACAGCGCACCGAATTTATTCGGTTTTTGAAAGGGGCAGGCATTCAGGCGGTATTCCACTATGTACCGCTCCACTCGGCGCCGGCTGGAGTACGTTTTGGCCGATTTTCTGGCCAGGATCTATATACTACAACCGAGAGTGAACAACTGGTGCGGTTGCCACTCTATTATGGACTGACGCAGCAGGATCGGCAGACGGTAATCGAAATGGTGCTGAAATTTTTCCAGCAGAACAGAGAATCCGTATAAAAGGGATTTCAGATTTTTTAGGCTTGTTGTTTCATCCGGAAAATATGTTTTGCGACATAAAATGGCCGCGGCTTGGGCAAACATTTGCGGCCAAAGGGCAAAGGGATGATTTGATGAAATGGTTTATGGTGTTGGGCGCTGGAGAATTTCAGCTCCCACTGATTCGCGCGGCAAAGGCCAAAGGGATGAGCGTAGCAGTGGTATCTATTGCAGGGGATTATCCTGGGTTTGCTGAGGCAGACGCGCGCGTGATATGTGATGTGCGGGACAAAGAAGCGGTGCTGAAAGCAGCACGGGAATATGAGATCTGTGGAATCGCAACCGATCAGACGGATCTTCCTGTGCCCACGGTTGCTTATGTGGCAAGCCAGTTAGGGCTGCCGGGGATGAAAGAAGAAGTGGCGCTGAACTTTACAGACAAAGCGCGCATGCGCCAGTTATGCAGCCGGGCGGGACTTCCCACGATTCCGGCCTGTCAAGCAGGCAGTGTGGAAGAAGCAAAAACTTTTTTTCGCCGGATCGGTGCATCGGCTATTTTGAAGCCGGTAGATAACCAAGGCAGCCGAGGAGTTTATCGTGTGGACAGCGAGAAAGAACTGGAGGACAAGTTTTGGCGGGCTGCAGCTTACTCGGGGAAAAAAGAAGTAATCCTGGAGAAATACATTCAAGGGCAGGAACTGGAAGTGGATTCGCTGGTGGCAGGTGGGAAAGTGGCTGTGCTTGCGACAGGAGAAATCTACCAGTTTTCATTACCGGACACCTTTTCCTCTTATCTCCGGCTTTATCCCGCCAGGTTTCCCGATGAGACAGCAGTGCAGTTGGAGCGGATAAACCGCGAAACTATCCATGCATTGGGAATGAAACAGGGAATTACTCATGGGGAATATATCAAAGGAGAAGACGGCGAGATTTATTTGATTGAGATCGCGGCCCGTGGCGGCGGCAATTTTATATCATCGCATATCATACCTTACTGTTCGGGACTGCATACAGAGGCGTTTATTGTAGATATGGCCACACACTATGAACTGGAAATGCCGATGCTGAATTGGACAGAGGGAGCGGTGTGCTGCCGATCGTTTTATCTGCCGGAAGGCTGGGTGGAAACAGTGGAGGGAGTAGAAAAGCTGGATGAAGACCCGGATGTGCTGGTACATTCACTGCATAAAATCCATCTTGGAAAAAACGGTGTAAAAAATCTGGATAAAACCAGCCGGTTTACGATCGTGTTGAAAGCGGAGAGCACCTGCGCTCTGAAAGAAAAAATTGCATGGGCACAAAAAACCGTGAACATTCAAGTTCGGTGTGGAAACCGTTTAACAGGGCCGATTTGGCAGTAAGGAGAAACGATGGAGATTCAGAAGATCAGTTTTGTGATCCCCTGTTATGGAAGTGAACACACCATTGACACCGTGGTGGAAGAAATTAAGGTCACGATGGAACAGAGGCAGGACCTGGATTTTGAGATTCTTGCGGTGAACGATCAATCTCCCGACGGGGTGCAGGCGGTACTTGAAAAACTAGCTGCGGGGGACCGGCGGATAAAAGTGATTGCCTTGGCCAAAAATTCCGGAAAAGCCAATGCGCAGATGGCGGGGTTTCGGCATTTAAAAGGAGATGTGGTGGTTTGCCTGGATGACGACGGACAATGCCCGATGGATCGGCTGTGGGACCTGCTTGTCCCGCTGGAAAGCGGGAAAGCGGACTCGGCAGTTGCGCGTTACCCTAAGAAAAAAGAGAGTGCGTTCAAACGCTTTGGAAGCAAAGTGAACGCTCGCACAGACGAGTGGCTTTTGGGTAAACCAAGGGAACTGCAGATATCGAATTTTTCAGCGCACCGCCGTTTTGTGATCGATGAAGCAGTGCGCAGCGAAGCTGCCTATCCCTATTTTTGGGGATTGGTGCTGCGCAGCACCAGCCATGTGGTAAATGTGCCAATGGAGGAGCGGGAGCGTCTGGCAGGACGGGGGCATTTTAATTTTCGGCGGAGCTTTGCTATGTGGCTTGATGGATTCACGGCCTGTTCCATCAAACCGTTACGGCTGGCTGACATTTTAGGATTGTTATGCGCGGCAGGCGGATTTGGATTTGGGATTTATGCGATTGTTCGCAAGTTGGTGGATCCTGCCCGGATTGATGCGGGATACAGCAGCATTATTGCCTCGATCTTTTTTGTCGGAGGCGTTTTGATGATTTTGCTGGGACTCGTGGGAGAGTATGTAGGGCGTATCTATATGGGAATTAATAAGGTGCCGCAATATGTGATTCGAGAGAGCTGGAATTTGGAGGAAGAGAATGAAGGGAAGAAATAAAGCGGCAATTACCCTGCTTGCCCTTCATCTGCTGCTGATGGTCTATTCAGCCAGTGGCATTTTGAGTAAAACTGCCGCGAAAAGCGAGGCATTCAGTTGGCCGTGGCTAATATTGATGGGCGGCGTGTTTTTAATTTTAGCTGTATATGCCATAGGGTGGCAGCAAATTATTAAACGCCTGCCATTAACTACGGCTTTTGCCAATAAAGCGGTCACAGTGGTATGGGGGATCGTGTGGGGAGCTTTGTTTTTTGACGAGGCGATAAGTCTGGGCAAGCTGCTGGGGGCAGCGCTTATTATTGGGGGCGTCGTGCTGTTTGTAAAAGCGGATGAGGAGGAGGCATGGGGTGAAAAGTGAGATCGTGCCTGCTTATCTTTTTCTATACCTAGCCAGTGTATTTTTGGCGGCAATCAGCCAAGTGCTGCTGAAAAAAGCCGCTCAGTGCCCACATCGTAATATAATAGAGGAATATACAGACTGGCGGGTAATTACAGGATATGCGATTTTTGTGGGCTGTACCTTTTTGACTATGCTGGCTTATAAAGGCATACCGCTGAGCCTGGGGCCAGTATTGGAGGCTACCAGCTATCTGTATGTGACCGTGTTTGGCGTGACGATTTTTCGCGAAAAGTTCGGGGCGAAAAAGATTATTGCGCTGGCACTGATCGTCGCCGGCATTTTAGTATACAGTTTGCTGGGGTAAAAGGAAAAATATGAAACGAAAACTTGCGATAATAGGAGCGTCTTATCTTCAGGAGCCCCTGATTCAGACGGCGAAAGCAATGGGCTGCGAAACCCATGTTTTTGCGTGGCAGGTGGGGGATGTGGGCGAAAAGAGCGCCGACTTTTTTTATCCTGTCAGCATTGTGGAAAAAGAGGAGATTTTGCAGCAGTGCCGGCGCATTGGTGTGGAGGGGATCTGCTCGATCGCCTCGGATCTTGCGATGCTTACCGTGAATTATGTGGCGCAGAAGATGGGGCTGGTGGGCAATTCGTTGGAGGCAACCTACCTTTCCACAAATAAGAGCGCGATGCGGGCCGCCTTTTGGCGCGCCGGAGACCCATCGCCCAAAAGCTGCCTTGTGGAGCGCGCGGAAGAACTGGAATTGCTTGAGCTTGCGTATCCGCTGATCGTAAAGCCCACCGACCGGTCGGGCAGCCGCGGCGTTACGTTGATAAAGCAGCCCGGAGAATTGAGGCGGGCGTTTGAAGAGGCGCGGACTGCAAGCTTTGAGAAAAAAGTGGTGGTGGAAGAGTTTGTGGGCGGAAAGGAATACAGTGTGGAGTGTGTGTCCTGGAAAGGGAAGCATCACTTCCTTGCAGTCACCCAAAAATATACCACAGGCGCCCCCCACTTTGTTGAGACGGCACATTTGGAGCCGGCGCTGCTGCCGGAGAGCGAAGTCTGCCGTATCAGGCAGGTGGTGTTTCACGCGCTGGATACCCTGAAGCTGGAGAACGGGGTTTCTCACTCCGAGGTGAAACTGGAGGGCGGCGAAATCAAGCTGATCGAGATTGGCGGGCGGATGGGGGGCGACTGCATCGGCTCGGATCTCGTGCGGATTTCCACCGGAGTGGATCTGGTGCGCTGCGCGGTACAGATCGCGCTGGGGGAAGCGCCGGACCTTGCGCAAAAAGACCATGGGGGAGCAGCCGCGGTGCGCTTTATCTGCGGGCCGCGCGATTTGGAGCGGCTGGAGCAGCTGAAAAGGCAGGCGCCGGAGCTTGTATACTTTTGCAGCCCCTTACAGCCCTTTGACCACGAGGTGACCGACAGCGCGGCGCGGTTTGGGTATTACATATTGAAAGGTGGGACGGCCGAACGGCTGGCTGCCTTTTTGGAGGAATAAAAATTGCTGCTTTCATTTGTGATCCCCTGCTATCACAGCGCGGCTACCCTGCCGGAGGTGGTGAGCGAGATCAAAGCTACAGTGGAACGGGACGGCCGGTACGGCTATGAGATCATTTTGGTAAACGACAACCCGCCGGACGACACCTACGAGGTGATCCGCAGGCTGGCGCGGGAAGACCGGAATATCAAAGGCATATGCATGAGCCGGAACTTTGGGCAGCATGCCGCGTTGATGGCCGGTTACCGGGAAGTGCAGGGCGATATTGTTATAAGCCTGGATGACGACGGCCAGACGCCCGCGGATCAGTTGTTCCGGCTGGTGGAGGCATTGAAAGAAGACGTGGACGTGGTATATGCGCGATACCCCAGCAAAAAGCATTCCCCGTTTCGCAACTTTGGCACTTATATGAATGAAAAGATGGCGGTCTGGCTGCTGGGAAAACCAAAAAACCTGCACATTACCAGCTATTTTGCCATGCGGCCTTTGGTGGTGGAGCAGATTGTGCAGTACCACAACCCGTATTCCTATGTGGAAGGGCTGGTGCTGCGCGCAACCAGCCGGGTGATCAATGTGCCGGTGGAGCACAGGGCCAGGGAGAGCGGGGAGAGCGGGTACACCTTTTCCAAATTGCTGAGCCTGTGGCTGAACGGCTTTACAGCTTTTTCTGTGAAGCCGCTGCGCGTGGGAACCCTTGCGGGGACGGTTTTGATGATTCTTGGCTTTTTGAGCGCCATGATCGTGCTGGTACAAAAGCTGCGGCTGGGCGACGCCATTGACGCGGGGTGGTCCAGCCTGATGTGCCTGCTGTTGGTGCTGGGCGGATTGATCCTGGCTATGCTGGGACTGCTTGGGGAGTATATCGGACGGATCTATGTGAGCATCAGCGCGGCCCCTCAATATGTGATCCGGGAGCGGTGCGGAGGGGACAGACCAAAAGAAACCGAATAAGCGGAGCAAAATGCATTGCTTTATTTAAAAGAGCGGCGGGGCGTGGTTTTTACCAC
>ERZ857882.2662-NODE-2662-length-18074-cov-7.419002_pt1 | contig 18074 bp, 20 predicted proteins | sample MGYA00519697_ERZ857882 | MGnify/ENA primary metagenome ERZ857882 (study PRJEB31778, sample SAMEA3449373) | human gut metagenome | biome: human gut; feature: human-associated habitat; material: faeces | place: United Kingdom | collected 2010/2012 ...
GCTCCGTGGAATTTGCTGAGCCTGTCCGCGGAATTTCAATCCACGCGCCCCATGCGGGGCGCGACCAGCGGACGTAACTATCTTGACCTACAAGGGCATCATTTCAATCCACGCGCCCCATGCGGGGCGCGACCCGGACATTTCCTCCAACAAGCCAGGAACTAAATATTTCAATCCACGCGCCCCATGCGGGGCGCGACAATGCTCGCCGGTGGGCTTTCTGTTGCTGTCAAATTTCAATCCACGCGCCCCATGCGGGGCGCGACAATAGCGAGGCCGACGCGCTCGCTACCGCATGGGGATTTCAATCCACGCGCCCCATGCGGGGCGCGACGACAACACCGGAATACCAATATGCAATCATCGAAAATTTCAATCCACGCGCCCCATGCGGGGCGCGACCTACCTGGCCCCGTACATTCCCGCGGAATATATCATTTCAATCCACGCGCCCCATGCGGGGCGCGACAGCAAAAGTGAACAAATTGCTTTGCACATTTTTGCAAAAAAGGCATGGATTCCAGATATTTTTGCGCAAAACGCTGCCTTTCAAAGCGTTTTGCCGCTTGCAGATCGGCAAAAACTTCTCTATTTGCGGTGCGAACCGCTGCGGAAATTTCTGCGAGCTTTTGCTTCGCACTATAAGATCATCGGTTCTTCCGGAAGGTAGGTCTGCTTGCAGCCAAAATGCTCAATTCTATTCTCATACTTTTTCCCGAGACAATAGAAACGCAGACTGTCTTTTTCCGGATCCATGATCCCGCAAAGCTCGTGCTGTAGCTTTCGATATTGCGCTGTATCCAGCAGACATTCAAACACGGAATTCTGCACGCGCTGACCGTAGTTGACGCACCGCTTTGCAATCTGCCGCAAACGCTTGCGCCCGGCGGCGTCTTCCGTGCTGACATCGTAAGTGATCAGTACCAGCATAAGAGCCTCACTTCCACAAAAACGGCGGGTAATCTTCGAGATCACCGCGCAGGTAACGCGCCAGCAGCAGGCTTTGCACATAAGGGACGAGTCCCCACGGCATCTTTTCATCCAGAAACGGGTGGGTGATGGTCTCCTTTTTCCGCTCCTGCCACTTTTGCAGAAACGTTCTGCGCCCTGCGTCCGTCAGCAGCACCGCGCCGCTTTCACGAAACTCAAAATCGGTGGGCTTCATGATACGGTTGTTGATGAGCGTGAGCACAAAGCGGTCTGCAAAGCAGGGACGCAACTCCTCCATCAGATCGAGCGCCAGAGACTCCCGCCCGGGGCGGTCGCGGTGGAGACAGCCAACATACGCGTCCAGCCCCACGCTTTCGAGCGCCGATGCGCAGTCGTGTGCAAGCAGGCTATAGGCAAAAGACAGCATTGCATTGAACGCATCGAGCGGCGGACGGCGGCTGCGCTCGTGAAAGAAAAAGGTTTCCTTGCCCTGTAAGATCATGTCGTCCAGCACGCTGAAATATGCCGCTGCACCGATGCCTTCCAGTCCACGCAGACTGTCCGGCGATGTTTCCTCCGCAATTTGCGGCAGAAGCCCCTGAAGCTGCGCGGATACAGAGGAAAAGCGCACATTGTCAATGCGCTGGACATGGTCGCGGCGTGTGCGCTCCACGCTCCAGCGGGCATTGAAGACCTTGCCGAAAACCATATTCCGGGCGATTCGGCAGCTTTGCGATGGGTCATCTGCCACGCGGTACTGCATCCGCCGCAGAAGAACATTTCCCTGCATCTGCCCGGACACGCGGGCAAGGAACTTCCCTCTCTGCGAGCAAAACGCCAGTCCGATCTCCCGCTGCGCACATTTTCCCATCAGGGCGGGTGACGCTCCCGCATAAGAAAAGGTGACGATGCTTTGCAGCGTGTGCAGCGGATACCGGGCAACGGTTTCCCCGCCCCGGTTCGCCACCACATTTTCACCATCCAAGGAGAGGTAGATATCCTCCGAGGTGACAAAAAGCGTATTCAATAGCTGTCTCATGGCGCTCCCTCCATAGCGCCGCGCAGATACGAGGAAACGGATTTTCCGCGCATCAGCTTCGGCAGGCACAGCGATTTGAGCGAGCAGGCGCTGCAGGCCTTTGTCGGCTTTACCTTCGGCGTGTGGCCGCGCCGGTAAAGGTCGTGCATCTCCGACAGAAGAGCCGTTACCTCCCGCCGCAGCTCCGGCGTAAAGTCTACCTCGGTGCGGCGCCGCGGCTCACCGTAATACAGCGCGCCACGCGGAATCTCGCAGCAGAGCATTTCTTCAAGGCACATCGCCTGTCCGCAGAGTTGAAGCGCATCCTCCGTTCCCTCTTTTGGCTTTCCACGCTTATATTCCACGGGATATGGCTGCCACAGCCCCTCACGCCCCTTGAGCGGGATGCCGGTTTCGCCGCGGTGAAATTCCAGCACGTCGCACGCGCCGGAAACGCCGAGCGAGCGCGAGAAAATGCGCATATCGCGCGTGACGAGGAGATCTCCCCTGCTTTCGGAAAATGCGCCGTTGTGCGCGTTTTCGTGGAGGATCGCCCCGTCGGTGGTGCGGAAATTTTCCACCCACTGATTCTCAACATGGATGAGCGCCCACTGGCGGCGGCAGAACTTAAAATGCTGCAAGCCGGAGAGCTGGAGGAAGTCCTCGTCGGAATAGATCACCCCATCCGTGTACAGGTCACACCGCTCGGGAGTTTATCTTCCTCTACGCTAACAATGTAGTCCCTATAGCCTCTCGGTGTGGTCACGCCGTCCTTGCGCTCCGCCTTGACCAGCTCAAAGAGCTTGTGCGCCGGGGCGCAGCCCAGTTCGCAGTCGTGCTTGAAGATGATGAGCTCCCGCACAGCCATCTTGCCGCGTGCGGCGGAGTGGTCGTTTTCAAACATATTCAGGATAGCTGTCCACAAAAGGTCAAGATCCTCCTGCGAAAAGCCGGTGGTCTTGCGCGCAAGGTTGGCGGAAACATAACCCTCCGCACGATAAAGGCCGTAAGGCACGATGTATTTGCGGCCCATCTCCGTGTCCTTCTTTTCCGCGTCCGCCTCGGTGGTGATGGCAACGCGCGTGATGGTCACTTCCTGCGGCAGGATGGGGTCCACGCTGCGGGCGAAGCCCAGCTGCACCGGCCCGCGCACCTGACCGCAGTTGAGAGCCCCCTTGACGAAGGTCGTCATCACCGCGCCGAAGGTGCGGATGTCGTAGAAGTTGGAGCACATGAAGTCGCGAATATTCTCATCGAGAACTTTCTTTTCTTCTTTTTTCACATCTTTGAGTTTTTCCGGTGCAACGCCGACATACGCGCAGGCCTCCTTGTCGCTCGTGTTCAGGGGAACGCCGTCCTTGATGTAAATGCGATAGCCCGTTTCGTCCTCCTTGGCGGTCTCCACATAGTTTCTTATCTTGCGCTTGAGGCACACATCGGTCACAAGACCGTAGCCGGTCTCCGGGTCGACGCGCGGCATATTGCCCGCGTCGGGGTCGCCGTTGGGATTGCCGTTTTCTACATCGAACAGCACCACAAATTCATAACGGTTCTTGATGGGTTCAGACATTGTTCTCTTCCTCCTTTTTGGTGTAGCGCTTTTGCGTCTGATGATAATAGCCGAGGTCGAACGACCCTTGCTGTGCCAGCGTCATGCGGGCAGGGTAGCTTTCGCCCAGAATACTCTTGAGCGCCATGACCTGCTTGTCATAGTAAATGCGCTGTCCTGCCTCCAACTTGCGCAGGTGCTTCTGGTACAGATTGTTCAGCACCGGGAAGATGCTCGCAGGCATCGCTGCTGCGGAATTGAAATACTTGTCCTTGATGGTCGCATTGATGCCGGGATTTGCACTCTGCTGTACGGCCTCATAGACAGAAAACAATCGACCGAGCGTGTAAGCGGTATCAGTGCTCGATTCATTGAGACTCACGGTCAAAACCTCCTTTGGGCAGTCCTCGTGTGGATTTTTCAGATAATAAGCCTTGATGATCGCAGCCCGCCCCCACGTGATATTGCGCTCTGCACGGATGCGGAGCATCGTTGATTCAAGGAGCGAGGCTGGATAGCGTCCGCCGGAAAAGATGGCGCGGGCCGTCGCGCCCGCCATTGCGGGAGAAGGTACTTTATCGCGGGAGTTCAGATTTACCGTTTCCCGCAGCATTGCCCACAGCGGCAGATAACTGAATTTTTCGTAGGACGGTCTCACGATCTCCATGCGCTCGTAGTGGTCGTTGATATTCTTCATCAGCGCGCCGAAGCTGTCGCGCAGGAAGAAGCGGACGGAAAGCCGCGCCGCGTTGGGTGCAAGGCCCAGAATGTAGAACGGCCGGTTCGGGTCGATACCGAGATCCTCGCAGGGAAGACCGTCTGCAAGGCGCTTGAGCGCCGCGCGCAGGTCATTGTCCGATAATCCTTCCTTCTCTCCACCGAACAGCGCCGCCATACCGAAGTCCCGGTATACATCCTCCGCGCCCTCTGCCCAGCAGACGACCGTAGTATCACCGATGAGCTGTACATTTTCTTTGTCCGCGAGCAGGTGGTTCAGTGCGGCGGTATAGGCAAAGGCGGCATATTTTCCCACCGGGGCGTTGAAATTCTGCTCGTGTCCGTAGGAACAGAACGCCGGAGCATTGAACGATACCAGTGCCGCGCCGCTGGACTGCGCGTCCCGTACGCCCTTGACCGACGGATGCACGGCGGTGATCTCATCTTCCCCGCCTGTTACAAGGCACTGCATCCGAACCGCGTCGTCAGCGCTGCTCTCCCGGTATCGCCGCCACGCCTCACAGATGGCGGCGTCCTTCTGCGGATACGTTTCATCCACTCGAAAGAGAAGATTTCCGCCTGCCGTTATCTCGTTGAGCTGTCCGGCGAGCGCCGGGTGCTCCGCTGCGTTTTCCGGCTTCCATGTGTCAAAAAATGTAAGAATCGCATGGGCAACAGGAGAATCAACGCCGTCCAGTATTTCGTGGTGAAGTCTTGCAGCTGCGGCAAAGCACTCGCGGCTGCGTTCCGGCTTGCCCTTTTGGTCGATGCCAAGAAGATAGGAGGAATTGTCCCACAAAAAGTTTGCGGCAATGCCTACCGTGCGCTTTACCGCCGCGGGTAATGGCTTAGACTGCGGCTGCAAAACGGTTTTCTTCCCCTTCGGCACTTCCTCCATCGTCGGCACGACCTGTATCAGTTCGCCGTTTTCATCGAGATACAGCGCGTAGCTGATCTTCGCGGGAGCCCAGCCGGGGGCGTCGATCTTCCCCTGTGCGAGCAGGTCCTCATAATACCGCGTCAGCGCTTGCAGGATCATCCTCTCACCTCCCTGCTCTCAGGCGGCGGGACGGTCATCACGCCGTCGACAAGCTGCGCGCGAAAGAATTTCGGGGTAATGTTTTTAGGATCGCTGAAATCCATGTCCCACAGCATCCATCCGAGATCCTTTGTACCCTTCAGCACGTCGGGACAGGGCGGCAGTTCGGTGCAGCGGCGGAAGTGCGCGGGAAATTCCCGCGTGCCGAAGTAGGGCATACTGTAGCACTGTCCCCTCTCCAGCCGCCGCTTGATGATGTCCTGAAATTTACCGTCATTGTCCCCCGGCGCGGCGGCAGGTGTCATCTCAAAATGCGCGTCGATGACATAGTGCACGTCCCGCAGCACCATGGCCGCGCGCTGCTGAATGCTTTCCGGTGCAGATAGGTACAGCTCTCCCGTTCCGCCGTTCATCACTGTTTTCACCTTGCTGGCGCTGATGGTGTCCTTTACCTCGTTGCGGCGGATGTTGGTAAAGTAGATGGGACTGCACACATGGATGCGGTCGATCATCCATCTGAGGCCGGGGTGCCAGTAAACGCTCTCTAACAGCCCTCGCGCCGCCGAGGGCGTCATCACATCGTAGCTGACACGTTCCGTTTTCATCTCGGGCCGCGTAAAGCAGGCGTAATCGCCCCAGACCTCCACTTGGATCGGCATTGGATCACTCCTCTCTTAGTTGAACTTTATTTGATCATAATACAATATGTTTATAATGTCAACTTCATGTTAAAAAGAAATTAAAAATTGACAAGAAGGAATATATATGCTATATTAAATAAGTCGTCAGATAAGACGTGGATTGAAATATGTTGAAAAGCAATTATGCTTACAAGCAGAAGGACGGTCTTCCGTCCTTCTGCTATTTTCTTAGATCAACAATGCCTTACCCGTTTCCGGTTCCAGCGTCAGGCCTGTCCTCTCATCGTACAGCGTTAAATCTGTAAGAATGGCGCTGTTACCGTCCAACGCGGGAACATCCTGCGCCGTCAGCAACGCGCCGGCTGCATACAGCGCCTCAAAATGCCGGTCGTACACGGAAACGGCATAGCGCCCCAGCTTGCGGTAGAGACCTTTGGAGCATTCCCCTTCCTTTAACTGCTCGACGAGCGCCGCGCCATCGCCGATGGGAACATAGACTGTGCGCGTATTTTCGTCAATGAAATGAAACTTCTCCGCTACGGTGCGAAACGGCAGCGCACAACCGCTGATGCCATCTTCAAAGGCTTTGACGATGCCATACTTGTCAAGCGTTTCCCCACTCAGTGCGCGCAGTTCGCGGAAATACCGCTGCATGGTTTCCTGTGCGGCGGGATCACGCCCGTCCTCCAGTGCATAGCGCGTTGCGCCCACAGCCGTGCGGAATAAAAGCGGCGGCAGTTCCGTTCGCTCGAAAATCGTTACAATACTCTCCTCTGCCGGCCGCTTTCCCTCCCGGTTGCAGCGCCCCGCCGCTTGCAGAATGGAATCCAGTCCCGCCAGTTCACGGTAGACTGTAGGAAAGTCCACATCCACACCCGCCTCGATAAGGGATGTAGACACCACACGGCACGGCTCGCCGTCCTTTAATCTCCGTCGAATTTCCTCCAAAATCGTCTGTCTCTGCGCAGGAATCATCAGCGTTGAAAGATGGAAGCTGCCCTCTTGAGGTAGGCGGTCAAAAATCTGCTGCGCCGCCTTTCGGCTGTTGACCACGCAGAGCACCTGTTTGTATTCGCCCAACCGTTCTGCCAGCGCTTCATCCTCCAAAATCCCGGCCTGCCGGAAGGTCACACGGCGAAAGCGATCATATACCTCCTCCGTCTGGGGGCACAACTCCGTCACGGTATGCTCCGGCGCGTAGGTGCGCAGCAGATCGCCCAGGGACGGCTGCGTGGCGGTACACAACACCAGCGTGGAGCCGACATGCTCCGCCAGCGATGCCATCGCCGCCACGCAGGGCCGCAGGTGGCACAGGGGCAGCATTTGCGCTTCATCGAATATGATGACACTGTTTGCAAGGTTGTGGAGCTTGCGGCATTTGGAGGAACGGTTTGCGTACAGGGAATCGAAAAACCGCGCCGCCGTTGTCACCACCAACGGCATATCCCAGTTTTCTGATGCTAGCGCCCGGCGTATCTCCTCGGGCGACGCACCATCGGAGAGGTCGAACTCTACGCCGGAGTGGTGCTCCAGCACATTGCCGTCTCCCAGAACATTCCGAAATACCCCCGCGTTCTGTTCAATGATGGAGGTGTAGGGAATGACATAGATTACCCGCTTCATGCCGTTGGCCACTGCATGACGCAGGGCAAAGGCGAGGGAGGCTACTGTTTTCCCGCCGCCGGTGGGCACCGTCAGCGTGTAAATGCCTTTTGGCTTACTGCCCGCATCCATGCAGGCGTTTAACATTTTACAGCGAAGTCGGTTCAGCTCTGTTTTCGGATTCTGCCACGGTGCGATATAATCCTCCAGCCGCTTGAGAAGCGTCGACAGGTCATCGTAACCGCCCCGGCCCCGCTCGCCGTTCATGAACCGCTCCGTGTCTAAAAAATCTGCATCGACCAGACAGGAATAGAGCATTCGTGTCCGGAATGACAGTTTCCACAGATCCCGTTCTGGCGTTTCCGGCGGGATCTGCGGCAGCGGCGCACCGCTCTCGCCGCAGCGGTCCAAATACCGATCTTCCAAGCCTTTTTTGAGCCGCCCGTAGAGGGTCGCGTCCCCTGCTCGGTCTGTTCGCGGGTTTCCGAGATCAGGAAGTCCGCTATGATGTCCAGCTACACAGGCGGCGGCACAAGTGCGCAAAAGCTGCGCGCAGGCCACCGCACCGGCAGTGGCGTGGTCCACAATGGGGCCGTCCTCCAGCAAGCGTTTTTGGAAGCTATCGGTGCATTTGCCAATATCATGGGCGAGACCCATCAACTCTCCCTCTGCCTCCGCACCGAACGCACCTGCAAACGCGCGGCACAGCGCTGCGGTTCCTGTCAGATGCTCTGCCACCGTCTGTCGGCGGCCATCGTCTGAAATATGGGCGCAATATTCCAACCTAACACCTCCCAAATAGCAAAAAATCAGCCCTGTAACTTTACAGAGCTGACTTCTTGGGGCCGAGGAGCAGCCCTTATCTTATTCATATGATATAATTATCTGTCTGTTATGTCAATAAAGTATAGTCCAATTTGCTAGAGTATTCGCTAAGGCAGGTTCTATTTCATTTAAGAGACTTGATCCCAAAGGGTTCCTAATCAACCCGCACTTCCCACTTGCCGTATCTCTTGCCGTTCTCTCTGTGGATATAGTTCTTGTCCTGCAAGGACTTCATGATCCGCTTCACGGTTGCGATGGATTTACCCGTTGCGCTCACAAATTCCTGCTGCTTGATGCTTGGGTTCTGTGCGACCCGCTCCAAAACAGCCAGTTCCTCCAGCGAGCAGTTCAAAGTATCAAATTGATACTTTGAAACTTTGGGGCTGATACTTTTGGAAGTGCTTTTGTCCGCAAAATCAATGTGCGCCTCATTCCTTGCTCAGATTTTCCGCCTTGAAGGTCGTATAGCCCTCGTAGTAGTAGCTGTGGTCGATGCCTTTCATATAGACTTCACGGCTGTTTATTTCGTCTGTAAGCGCACCTTTTAGTAACACTTTGATTTCCACATCTTTAATCGGACTGCGCTCCATAGCGAGCAGGTAATCTTCCTTATCGACCTTGCTCCAGTCAACAACCTTGCCGATTTCGTTTTTTAAGATATGGTCGAGCCAAATGCGGGTGCTGCGACCGTTGCCATCCCGGAACGGGTGGGCGATGTTCATCTCAACATACTTTTCGATTATTTCATCAAAGTTCGACTGCGGCATTTTATCAATGTTTTCAAGCGCCGCCTGCAAGTACATTAAAGGCGCAAAGCGGAAATTGCCTTTTGCAATATTGACTGTTCTGAGTTCACCTGCAAAGTCGTAAATGTCCTCAAAGAGGTATTTATGGATTGCCTGCAATGTAGAAAACTTGCCGGCAGGAAGACTATCTAAAATTTCTTTATCAAAAAGCTTCACAGCCTTTTTCTTGCTGATGTGTTCTTCCTCACGGTCAAGCTCGGCAGAACTTGTCAGACATAATTTATTTACTTGTGCCATTTCGTCCTCTGTTACTTCTTATCATTATCCAAAAGACCGTATGTTCGGTAGTACGACAATATTGTTTGATATTGCAGTTTGTTTGTAAAAAGCTGGCGATAGGTAATGGTTTTCTCTTTACCTTCAGCCTTTAGCACCACCAATTTCTCTGCAACCGATTCATACTGCGCCAGAATGTCGGAAAGCATTTTTTCAAAAGCATTTAATCGTTCTTCGTTCATAATACAGATCTCCGAATTCTGATTACTGTTTCTGATTATGAATCTCCTTCAAGTCCTCAATAGCAAGAACGGGATCCATAGTGTGGAAAATCATATAATTTCGTTTCATTGTTTGGGCGGGAGCTTGCTTATAAATCTTTGCGCTATCCTCACCATTGTAATAGTGCCAATAACGGTAGATATAGCCTATCCAGTACAGCACATCAGCAGAAAATATCTCTCCGTTTCTTGTAAGCGATTCACCTGCAACAGAGGCGACTTCCTCAAGCAGGTATTCTTCGCCTGCCCACTGCATACGGTTATACCTTGAATCAAGCTCCTTTGCGGTATCGGACATCATAAACGCCTTGATAAAAGCGGCGCTGTTATATTTCTTTTCGGCAGATAGTTCAAATAATCTACCTTGAATATCACAAAGCTTTAACTGAAGCTCGTTCATTGTTTCCCTCCACTCTTGGCCTCGTCGAGTATTTCATCAAAGAACATACCCTCACGACGATAATTCTTGCAAATATCGTTGGCAAGGGAAATCCCTCTCGCCCGGTTTTCTTCGGCTACTTCTTTCATAAACAGTCTTTCAAGATAAGAAAGCTCAACTTCTGCTTCGATATGAACAGAATCACAACCCCTTTGTGAAACAGCCACATACTGCTTACCGAGCTGAAGGGCAGAAAGACTATTGATAAGAGCCATATCGGTGACATTGCCGATAAAAAAGTTATCGATAACGAAAAACATGCGGTCGTTCGCAATGCTTCCAATAATAAGATCCTTGTTTAATGTCATAGCACGGTACTTGTTGTAGAAAGGCGTACCGTTTATTTTTTTCATTTTTCCTCTGTGATATGCGACAAGCATTGCCCAGTCAATATCAGCGGGAACTTCAATGTGAGCGAGCTTATCCACGCTTACAGAAACAATGTAGAACTTAGACTTATCATAGTCACAGATCAAAGTAAGTGCCTGACCGGGATCGGTTCCCATATAAAAGCCTTTGCCAAAGTCACATTGCTTTCGGCTCTTGGGCTCAATAGGACCCTCAATGCCCGACTTTGAGCCATGATAAAGAAGCACTCGGTCTGCATCCAACTTAATTGCTTCTGACTCCTCAGCAATCCTTTTCAGAGTCATATCATAAACAGGGACGTGCTTTTCCTTGCAAAAATCAAACATTTTTGATTGTGCCAATTTGTTAGGCACAGTACGACCGTTCTCCCAACGATTCACGGTTTGGAAGGTAACATTAAGTTGTTCGGCGAACTCGGTTTGACTCATATTCAAATATGCTCTTATCTGTTTTATAAGTTTCTGCATAATGCCACCTCTTATATATAACATTGTTTCTATCTAATATTATATCTAATGTTATACTCTATGTCAATGAATTTTGTTCGAAAACTGAGTTAGAAATACTGTAAAATTGAAATTTGATCAGAAATTGATACATTTATTTTACGAACGACGGCACGAAACGTGGATGCGCTATTTTGTTATATTCCTTCTTGTATGTTGCAAATAACATTTTCTGAGAGACGATATGCACATTGTCATAACGCTTACTTAAAGTCCAAAAGCTGTCCGGCACACGATTTACGGTGCATATAACATATTCATTCTCGTAAAACGGTCGCTTCTTTGTGGTGCTGTTTTCAATCTCTTTCCAGAGCTTTTGTGTAAGCTTTCCACCGGGAGTTGTATCGTAATACGCATATACAGCCTGCTTTTGCTCGCAGGCAAAGTCAAAGGTTACATTGCCTACCTTGACGTTATGATAGCTTGAGTTTTTGGTGTCGATGTACTCGATTGAAATGGAGTTAAGGTTTTCCCCCAGCCAATAGTCACACATATCTTTATAAAAATCCGCCATCAGCTCGTCATTAAAAACCTGCATAAACCGATTGAAAACATCCTCGCCGAAGCTTCCGTCAGGATTCGTTACAGCAGTCAGCAAAAGCTTATACCACAGGGTTAAATAAGTGTTTGCGGGAAGATATTTTGTGTGTCCGTTTTCGCCGGGAGTTTTTATAACTAATCCGTGTTCTAACAGAGCCTTTATGTATTTGTCGCATTTGTTTTTCGGAAAGCCCGAGAATTTTGCTATCTCGCCGATACGGTTATAGCCGTTCGCCATTGCATAAAGCAAAGTATTATAGCTTTCGGGCGTGCGAAAGCTTTCGTTCATCCAACCCAATGCCAAACGATAAAAGGTTGAATCGGTGCGCAGAAAAGCTCTCACATTATCCTCAAATGACTGTTCATTATCGTATAAAGAAAGCAACGCCGGAATTGCGCCGGTTAAGCAGTAGAGCTTCGCTGCGGTTTCATCCGGCAGTGAGCAGATATCCGCAAGCTGCGGCATTGAAAAGCAGCGGATTTCTACCTCCCGACAAGGAATAGGTGGAGCCTCCCAAGGTCTGCCTAGCAATACAACCGTTATTTTGCTATCCGATTCCAAAAAATTTTTCAGAGCCGCATAAAAATCATCTTTATCATTCCGTTCACCTGCATTGTCAAAAAAGACAAGCGGGTGTTTTTTATTGCCGTAATTCGTTAAGCAACCGAAAAAATCTTTCCAGCTTTCACAGGCACCGAATATCTCGGTATGCGCATTGCAGAATACCCGAAGCGCAAAGGCAGTATCAAGATTTTTGAAAGAAAAATACAGACTTCCTTTATGCTCGGCACAATATTGAAGCGCCGCAAAGGTCTTGCCTGAGCCTGGCAGCCCTGATACAAATACCGCCTTTTCATCTGCAGAAATATGCTGTAATGTGCTCGCTAAATCTGAAAAATACATTTCATCACCTATCATATCGTAAGTTGACCTTTTCTGTAATTATAACCGATTTTCTGCCTTTTTGCAATCAAAGCAGAAAAAAATCAAAAAAATTTTAACCGCTGAAAACGCCCTGTTTATCAGGCTTTTCGGCGGTTTTCGTGTTTTGAGCAAAAAATTTTCAAAAATAGACCTGCCAAAACGACCGACCCAATTCGGAACTAGTGAAGGGGTTTGAAACAAAAAAGTTTTTTATTATCACTTGAAAATTTCCCAATTGGATAGTGAGAGGACTTTTGATTCAGCTTCAAAACGGTTTTGAGGCTGAATGAGTAATCCCTCTATGCACCTTGCTACGAAAATAAGTTGTAGCGTGAACCTTGACAAAGCGTTTTTCAACGCCTCATAGATGAAAGATTCACAGCACAAATAGCGGCAGGCCTTGCCTGTCGCTGGCGGAGCAATATGGGAGTAAGCATCAGTCGGGTGCTACCACTACGTAGCCCAGCTTCTGCAATTCATTCACCAAGCGGTTTGCACGTTTCCGTTCGCATCGCAGTCTGCGCTGTTCAAAGCATTCCTCATTATAGGGAGTTCCGGTTTTCAGCATGGTGTAGATGATGGAAAGGATCTTCCGAGCCAACGCAATCGTTGCCCGCTTCGCTCCCTTCCGCTGTTTCACTTTCCAGTACCAGCCGGAAAGATACAGCTTGCGGTGAGATGCCATGATCCACGCGACCTCGCACAGCATGCTCTTCAGATAAGGATTGCCTTTATTGATATGGACGCTCTTTCGTTTACCAGCACTCTCGTTGTTGCCTGGACTCAGTCCCGCCCAGGAGCAAATGTGTTGGGAATCCGGGAATGAACTCATATCAGTACCGATTTCTGCAATGATAGCAGCTGCTGCAGTGACATCAATTCCAGGAATGGAGCAAAGGAGATTCAGTGCATCAGTATGTTTCAGGACTTCCTCGGTGATTTCGTCCTCAACAGTATGCTTATGTGCTTCCAAATCTTCCAGATGCCGAAACACCATATTCAGGAATCTGCGCTGATGCTCGGAAAGTGATCCATTCAGTGCAACGAGTATCTCGTCAATTCGGTTTCTGGTTTTGGTCTTCAGACACTTATCCAATGCTTCCCGGTCAATACTGCCGTGCTCAATAAGATGCCGAATGATGTTTCTTCCGGAAGCACCAAAGGTATCCGAAAGGAATGCAGTGAAGCGGAATCCGGAACTTTGCAGGAACTTATCGATCCGGTTCTTTTGTGCCGTAATGTCATGGACAACGCTCTTGCGATACCGGGTCAGATGCCGCAGCTCTCGGAATGCTTTATCCGGGATAAAGCTGCCTTTGAGCAATCCCGCCCTAAGCAATGTGGCGATCCACTGGGCATCCTTCATGTCAGTCTTACGTCCAGGCACATTCTTCATGTGTCGGGCATTTACAACAAGAATGCTGATCTCGCCGTCAAAACAGGATTCCAGCATCTCGTAAATAGGCTGCCAGTAGATTCCGGTGCTTTCCATGGCAATGTTCCGACATTCGGATTCGATGACCCAGTCCCGTAGTTTCTGCATTTCTGGGATGAGCGTACTGAAGGTGCGTGTTTCTGCCTCCGGCTCGGCATCCACAGCACCTTTGACCAGACAGGCAACGATGATATCCCGATGAACGTCCAGTCCCATGGCACAGGTCAAAATGTCTTGCATGAGATCCCCTCCTGTCGTATTGCAGGCTTGGGAATTGCCCGGGTGGGTATCCGAATCTTGCTACTCGTGCTCTCCACTTCCGTGGTGCAACATACTGCTGTTCTCTTGGGCAATTCGTCCACGTTGAACAAACGGGGTGGCATTTCCGCCAAGGTGCAACCGGACTTCGCCTGCTATATCCAGTATAGCAGACACCATGATCCGACGCACTTGCGTTATTTTCATTCACAGCTGTGAAAATCTTTCATGAGTCGTTGACAATTGAATGACCGACCGAATTGGATATGACTTTGCGATGACAGTCGGATACGACGAGAGCGAAGCAACGCCGCCGAGATGGGGGCAGGGATAACAAAAACGACATTCGGGTAAAACGACGGCGGATATCGGCAGCAAGGGGTTCCTCTGCCGATATTCGGTTTTACATAGCTGTAAAGGAGGAATGAATGCTATGAAGAAAACAGAGCTCAAAGAGCTATATCAAATGATGTTCCCGAATTATCCGGACATTGTAACCGTCAAACAGCTTCAGGTAATGCTGGGCGTCAGCAGACACCTTGCCTATAAGCTGATTAACGACGGCGAAATACAGGCGGTCAAAATCGGATCATCACTGAAAATTCCGAAGGTCAGCGTAATAAATTTCGTGACCGAGGAGCGAAGGGAGGTGAAGCCCGGTGCCTGACAGAATAGAGATTACCCCGTCACAGCGGACACGCTGTAACCGCCTGATTCGCAGGCTTTGTGCCAATTACGATAACGGCAACTGCCTGCCATTGGACTAGGGTGACGGGTGCGTTTGCGTGCAGATGATTTCGCTTTCCCTGATATGCAAGTATTTCCGAAATGCGGTTTTACCAGCCGACAAGGAGCTGTATGCGGAGATTTTCAGACGGCGTACTTATCATTGCGTCGAGTGCAAAGCGGCTTTTGTGCCCAATTCCAACCGACAAAAATACTGCCCGGCGTGCAGTCGAAAGGTTCACCGAAAGCAGAAAAATGAGAGCGCAAGAAAGCGCCGAGCGGACAGTTAGGGGCGCGGAAATGCCCTGTTTATAAAGGCTTTTTGAGCCGAATCGGGGATGTTAGTGTAAATATACCAAAACCCACGATTTCGGCTTTCTAACTGTCCACACAAAAATGAAAGGAAGATTTATTTATGGAAAACAAACTGAAAACCGTGGATGCGGAAACGCTGTTATCCACACCGATGAGTAAAACAATGTTCATCGTCGACAATCTTATTCCGCAGGGCGTCAATGTCATCAGCGGTGCCTCCAAAATCGGCAAAAGCTGGCTGATGCTGTGGCTGGGACTTCAGGTAGCACAAGGCTTGCCCGTTTGGGGATTGACTACACAGCAATGCGATGTGCTGTATTTGAGCCTTGAGGACACGCAAAGGCGCATTAAGGACAGGCTCTATAACCTGACCGACACAGCGCCGAGCAATCTGTATTTCGCCGTGATGTGCGGTCTCATCGGCGGCGGACTGGAGGAACAGATCACCGATTTTTTAAGCGACCACCCGAAAACAAAGCTTGTGATTATCGATACGCTTCAAAAGGTTCGTGACACCAAAGGCGGCGCCGGCAAAACGGGAATGTACGGAAATGATTACGACGATATTTCCTCGATAAAGCGAATCGCCGACGAATACAACATTGCCGTTCTTCTTGTTCACCACCTGCGAAAGTTGAAGGACAGCGACGATCCGTTCAACGAGGTCAGCGGCTCGACGGGAATTATCGGTGCGGCGGACACCAATTATGTGTTCAAACGCAAGCGAAGTACAAACGCCGCTACGCTTTTAGTCAGCGGTCGTGATATGGAATATCAGGAGCTGACCTTGCAGTTTAACAACCTTGTTTGGGAGCTGGTGGAGCGAAAAAACAGCGAGGATATTCACAAAGCTGAGCTGCCGAAATTCCTTTTTCGGGTGGTGGATTTTATGGAAAGCCGAGCCGAATGGGTAGGCACGGCGACCGAATTGCTTGCCGAAATGAAGGAGACCGAAACCACACCCAATGTGGTTACGAAGTACTTAGGGCAGTTTTCCTGTGAGGTTTTGGAGCCTGTGGGCATTGAATACCGAACGAAACGCACAGGCAAAAGCAGGCTTATAAAGCTTATACGAAATGACGGCGGTGACGAAAATGACAGCGATTTCACTATATAGCAAAAATACCGTCACAACCGTCATTGCCGTCACAAAGCTGTGGGAGGAGGTGAGATTATGCGAAGCAAAACGCTCGGAATCAATGTGCGTGTGACCGCTGCTGAAAAAGAAAAGCTCAGCGAAAACGCATTTTATTGCGGAATTTCTCTGTCGGAATATCTCAGACGATTGGGGCTTGGCAAGAACGTAAAAGCCGCAACCGATGAGAAAATCTACAAGGCTTTTCGGATGGTTAGGCAACTGAAAAAGGATTTCGATTCACTCGAAAGAAGCGAAATTCTCTATCGGATTAACACAATAGAAAATTTGCTTAAGTAATAAAACGAAGCGGAGGTTATAGTCTGCACAATCTTTAGCAAGCAGACCGTTTGTACTCCCAAACGGTAAAAACTTGTTAGGGTGCACCCTAAAACCTCTTGCGGAAAGGAAAGGTTATGAACAAAAGAATTAAGAAACAGTTTTGGCTGTCACCTATGGACGCCGAAGAACTAAAACGCAAGGCAGAGCTTGCCGGACTTACCGAAACGGCGGTCGTCCGATTGCTTATCCGTGGCTACGAGCCGAGAGAAAAACCGGACGGGCGTTTCTATGAAGCGATGCGGAATATGTCCGCTATCGGCAATAACATCAATCAGCTTGCCGCCAAAGCGCATACGCTGGGATTTATTGATGTGCCGATGCTGAAAAACGAAGCCAACCGCTGGCACCGCTTTCAGGCGGATATTGAGGCGACCTTTTTACGCCCCGCCGAAAGCAAGCTCAAATGGAAATAAGGAAAGAGAGGAAAACGACAGTGAGAAAATCAGATTTTACTTTACCGAAGCTGGACGATTTATTCACCACGCAGGAAATGCGGGACGATGCAAAGCTGGAGCGTGTGCAGAATATTCCGCTTTCAGAATTGCACCCGTTCAAGGATCACCCCTTTAAGGTGCAGAACAATGAGGAAATGGAACGAATGATTGAAAGCATCCGCAAGGTGGGCGCAATCACTCCGGCACTTGCCCGACCGTTGCCTGACGGCGGCTACGAGTTAATCTCCGGGCACAGGCGGCTTGCGGCGTGTCAGGTGTTGGGAATTGAAACAATGCCTGTAATCGTCCGTGAGATGTCCGACGACGAAGCGGTGATTGCGATGGTGGATGCGAACTTGCAAAGGGAAACGATTTTACCCAGCGAAAAAGCCTTCGCCTATAAGATGAAACTGGAAGCGATAAAACATCAAGGTATTGCTTCTTCCCAAGTTGGGAAGAAGTTGCTGAGTATTGAAAAAGTCGGAGAGGATAATGGCGAAAGTCGTAATCAAGTACACAGATATATTCGTTTAACTTACTTAATCCCCGAACTTCTTTCAATGGTAGACGAAAATAAAATGGCGTTCAACCCTGCGGTGGAAATATCTTACTTAGAGCAATCCGAACAACGGGTACTGCTAGACGCTATGGAGCTGAACGACTGCACGCCGTCACACGCACAAAGTATTCGCCTGAAAAAGCTGTCGCAAGATGGCGTGCTGGACGATCAGATGATTTATGCGGTGATGTCGGAGGAAAAGCCAAATCAGCAGGAGCAGATAAAGTTCAAGCGTGAGGATTTGAAAAAGTTTTTTCCGGCAGGCTATACCGATGAGCAAATGCGCCGGGACATTATCAAGGGCTTGGAGCTGTTAAAGCGGCAGAGAGAAAGAAACCGTGATGCACGCTGATTCGTATTGATACGAATACGGCAAAACAAATCGCACAGTGGAGAGAACCCCAAACCGATGGTATACTGTTGCTGTTGGTTTGAAGTTCTGTTCTGCAAATTAAAATTATTGGAGG
>ERZ857882.2678-NODE-2678-length-18025-cov-5.096995_pt1 | contig 18025 bp, 16 predicted proteins | sample MGYA00519697_ERZ857882 | MGnify/ENA primary metagenome ERZ857882 (study PRJEB31778, sample SAMEA3449373) | human gut metagenome | biome: human gut; feature: human-associated habitat; material: faeces | place: United Kingdom | collected 2010/2012 ...
TTGAAGTTGGCGAAGATGAAGGGAACCTCATAGTCCATGATGCTCGTGCAGTAGCCGCCCGCCTGCTTGCCCTCGGTGGAGAGCACGTCAAGAAGCTCATTGTCGAGCATGGTTTTGAAGAATTCTTTCGTCTCGGGGGAGAGCTCGCTGTAGAACTTCATGCCCTGGGCGAGGATCTCATCGGGCGTGCCGACGGGACGGGGGTTGCCGGAGCGGAATTCAAGCGCGTTGTCGGCAAAGCTCATGGGATAGCTCTTGCCGAGGCGCTTGGCCTGCTCGCGGTAGACCTTATCGGCCACGGGCACGAGATACTTCACGACCGCCGCGCGGAACGTTTCAACGTCTTCCTTCGTGTAGCAGTTGCGCACCATGCGGTAGTAGCCGAGCGTGGTGTAGCCCTCGTAGCCGAGCTTTTTGCCCATCGCGTCGCGCAGCTTCACGAGCTTGTCGTAGAGCTCGTCGAACTTTGCCTGGTTGTCCTTGTACCACTGACCCTCGGCCTTCCATGCGGCAAGGCGCTTTTCATCGTCTGCGCAGGTTTTGAACGGGGAGAGCTGGGAGAGCGTGTAGACCTTGCCCTCAAAGGGGATCTGCGCCGAGGCGAGCAGTTTTTCATATTCCTGCGTCAGCTCGTTCTCCTGCTGCATCTCGGGAATGATCTCGGGGGAGAAGGTCTTGCGCGCGATCTCGGCGTTGACGAACATCAGATCGCCGAACTCCCCGGCAAATTCCGCGCGGAACGGGCTTTCGAGCATTGCCGCCGTCCACGCCTGATTGTATTCCTCCAGCTCGGGGAAGAAGCTGTTCCAGAACTTTTCCTCCGCATCGTAGAAGCTGTCGCGCGTGTCGATCGAGTGGCGGACGCTCGCAAGCGTCGAGGCGGTGGAGATGTGCTTGGCCTGCTCCTGCTGGGCAAGGAACACCTTGCGCGCCTCCTCGTAGCTCTTTGCGGCCTTGAGCTGCTCGGTGAGCGCAGCGAGATGCTGCTTGGTGCTCTCGGCATCGGGACGGGTGTAGGTCATTTCAGAAAATTTCATGTTGCTGCCTCCATCAAATTTAATTGTGTCGTATCGTAAAGTTTTACTGCTGGCGGTTGTAGATGGCCGCGACGCTCTTGCGTCCGCCGCCGATGACAAGGATCGCCGCCGCCACGGCGATGAGCATGAAGCCCGTCAGCACGCCGCGCGCGGGGAGAAAGGCCGTCAGCGCGCCGGCGAGCAGGTTGCCCGTGAAGCTGCCGACGGTGTTGAGCATGTTGAACGCGCCGTTGAAGCGGCCCTTTTTCTCGTCCGGCACGTAGCTCTGCGTGGCGGAGATGCGAATGGTGTAGCTCGTCACGCCCAAAATGCCCGTGAGGAAGCACGAGACCATCATCACCGGCAGCGGGCAGTAAAGGTAAAAGCCCTCGCACAGCGAGATGATGACGTAGACCGTGAGCGCGATGGAATACTTTTTCTGCACGGGCAGGCTCATCTTGTAGTGGATACCGCCGCCGATGGCGCGGCCGAAGATCGCCATGCCCCAGACGAGCATATAGATGTATTCGCCGTTTTCAAAGGTCGATTTGAAATACGGCAGCGTGATGACGCTCGACGCGCCATTGGCAAGCGAGCTGACCGCAAAGTAGATCGCAACGCAGAGAAGCCCCTTCTCGCTCAGAAGGTAGCGGAAGCCCTCCTTGATGTCGCGCAGCAGGCGGCGGCCCGAAGAGTGCTGCTCTTCGAGCGCGAGCGCGGCGCGCTGTTTTTCGATGTAGTGCTCCTCGGCGCGGATCTGCGTCTCCGCCGTCGCGGCGATGAAGAAGCACAGCGCGTTGATGCCGAGCAGCGGCGCAATGCCGAAGAGATTATAAAAATACGTCGCGATCGGAATGATGAGCGCCGAGAGCGTTTCGAGAACGCTTGCGATGGAATACGCCTTGGAGTAGTTCCCCTCGGAGATCAGCAGGGGATAGAAGCTGTCGTAGGCGACAAAGTAGATGCTGTTGATCGAGCCGATGATGAAGCAGAACACCGCAAGCACCGGAAAGCTGAACCAGCCCCGGCCCAGAATGAGCGCGGAAACGGCATAAACGCCGGAGGAGATGAAGTCCAGCGTGTAAATGGTCTTTTTGCGGGAAAAGCGGTCGAGGATCGCGCCCGAGAAGATCGGCATAACAACCTGCGGCAGCGTGAAGGTCGCAACGTAGATGGCGTAGAGCAGGTTCGAGCCGGTGTAGTCCAGCACAAGAAGGCTCAGGGCAAAGCCGGACATCGAGTTGCCCAGCATCGAGATCACGCTGCCCAGCGTGATGATGGTAAAATCCCGCGTCCAGAGCTTGGCCTTCGGCTGCGGCGCGGGCGAGAGAACGTGGTTCATAAAAATGGTATCCTCCTTTGAATGAGAGGTGCAAACAAAACCGGATCGCGCGATCGCGCTCCGGAAAAACGCAGGAAAGCCGATGCGCTTTTCGTTCAGTACGGACGGAGTGTATGCTGATTATACGTCGTGCGCGGAAAATAAGCAACAAAAAAACGGCGGCCGCCGGAAAACAGAAGAAAGCAATATTTTTTGCGCAGGAGCTGCAAAGTGCCGCCTTGCGGTCGAAAGCGCGGTGTGGTATACTCATAAAATCAGATTACAAATGCGGAGGAAAATACTATGAGCGGTATGCCGGCAAAGGAATTGCTGCACTTCATTAAAAATAGCCCCACCTGCTATCATGTGACCGAGAACATTCGGCAGAAACTTCTTTCGGAGGGCTACCATGAGCTTTCCGAGCGCGAGAAGTGGAACGTGAAGCCGGGCGGGAAGTATTTTGTCTGCCGCAACGGCTCGAGCACCGTTGCCTTCCGCGTGCCGGAAGCGCTCACAGGCGGCTTTGCGATGGCGGCGGCGCATTCCGATTCGCCGACCTTCCGCCTCAAGGAGCACCCCGACCGCCGCAGCGCGCACTATGTCCAGCTCTCCACCGAAAAATACGGCGGTATGCTGATGTCGACGTGGTTCGACCGTCCGCTCTCCGTCGCGGGGCGTATCTTCGTGCGCGAAGACGGCGGGATCGCGGAAAAGCTCGTGAATGTTGACCGCGATCTTCTTGTGATCCCCAATGTTGCTATCCACATGAACCGCACGGTGAACGACGGCATGAAGTACATGGCGAATGTCGATACGCTGCCGCTGCTCGGCGGGAAGGAAAGCGGCGGTATCCTGCCCATCGTTGCCAAGGCTGCAGGCGTTGCAGAGAGCGACATTCTCGGCAGCGACCTCTTCCTCTACTGCCGCGGTGAAGGGACGCTGCTCGGCGAGAACGAGGAATATATCCTCTCGCCCAAGCTCGACGATCTGGAGTGCGCCTGCGGCTGCCTTTCCGGCTTCCTTGCGGCAAAGGAGAGCGGGAACATCGCTGTCTGCTGCATTTTCGATAATGAAGAGGTCGGCTCTTCGACCAAGCAGGGCGCGGGTTCTACCTTCCTGCGTGATACGCTGCGCCGCATCGCTCTTTGCCTTGGCAAGGACGAGCAGGACTTTCAGATGATGCTCGCGCGCAGCTTCCTCGTCTCGGCGGACAATGCGCACGCCCAGCACCCCAACCACGGCGAATACGCCGATCCCGACAACTGCCCCTACATGAACGAGGGCGTCGTCATCAAGTTCAACGCCAACCAGCGCTATGCGACCGACGGCCGCTCCTGCGCTGTTTTCCGCAGCGTGTGCGAGCGCGCGGGCGTTCCCGTGCAGGTCATGTCCAACCGCTCCGACCTGCCCGGCGGCTCGACGCTCGGCTCCATCTCCGATACGCTCGTGCCGGTGAGCACCGTGGACATCGGCCTGCCCCAGCTCGCGATGCACTCAAGCTGGGAGACGGCGGGCGTGCAGGACTATGAATTCCTCGTGCGCGTGATGACGGAGTATTACGGCGGCGCGCTGTAAGGCATTTCGCACCGCTGCATAGACAAAGCGGCAAACGCATGATAAAATAACTTGTTTTTCATACAGAATTCGCCTTCAAGAACAGAAAGGAAGAAGATAACAATGGACGTTAAGGAAATTCTCAAGCACGTAGACCACACCCTCCTCAAACAGACGGCAACGTGGGAGGAGATCAAGGAGATCTGTGACGACGGCATCAAATACGGCTGCGCGAGCGTCTGCATTCCGCAGACCTATGTGAATCACGCCGCGCACTACGTCGCCGAGCAGCAGCACTACGGCTTCGGCCAGCTGCCCATCTGCACGGTCATCGGCTTCCCCAACGGCTACACGCCCAGCGGCATCAAGTGCATGGAGGCCGAGTCCGCCGTCGCCGACGGCGCAACCGAGATCGACATGGTCATCAACCTTGGCTGGGTCAAGGAGGGCCAGTACGACAAGATCCTCCAGGAGATCAACTCCGTGAAGATCTCCTGCCACGGCAACATTCTCAAGGTCATCATCGAGACCTGCCTTCTCACCGAAGAGGAGAAGATCAAGCTCTGCGAGGTCGTCTCTGCCTCTCACGCCGACTACATCAAGACCTCCACGGGCTTTGCCGGCGGCGGTGCGACCCGCGAGGACGTTGCCCTCATGGTGAAGCATATGACCAACGGCAAGAAGGTCAAGGCCGCCGGCGGCATTGCGAACCTGCAGGACGCTGAAGATTTCCTGAACCTCGGCGCCGACCGTCTCGGCACCTCCCGCATCGTCAAGGCGGTGAAGGAACTCGAGGCCAAGGGTCAGTTTTAAGAAAGAAGAGGACTCAATATGCCGACTCCGCACAACAGCGCCGTAAAAGGCGATTTTGCCAAAACCGTTCTGATGCCCGGCGACCCGCTGCGCGCGAAATTCATTGCCGAAACGTTCCTTGAAAATCCGAGGCTCGTCAACAACGTCCGCGGTGTGCAGGGCTACACGGGAAGCTACAAGGGCGCGCCCGTCAGCGTGATGGCCAGCGGCATGGGCATGCCGTCCATCGGCATCTATTCCTATGAGCTGTTTACACAGTACGATGTGGATAACATCATCCGCGTCGGCTCGGCGGGCGCGATCCAGAAAGAGCTGACGCTCGGCGATGTGGTCGCGGGTATGGGCGCCTGCACCAACTCAAATTACGCCGCGCAGTACGGTCTCGGCGGTACATTTGCGCCCATTGCGGACTTTGCGCTGCTCTCCGCTGCCGTGCAGTCGGCAAAGGAGCTCGGCGTCAATATGCCCGTCGGCAACCTCTATTCGTCCGACACGTTCTATGACGCATCCGCCTCGTCCCTCAAGTGGGCGGAGATGGGCGTGCTCGCCATCGAGATGGAGGCTGCCGCCCTCTACTGCAACGCCGCCTATACGAAAAAGCGAGGCCTTTCCATCTGCTCCATTTCGGACAACATCGTCACCGGCGAGGAGCTTTCGCCCGAGCAGCGGCAGACAAGCTTCACCGCCATGATGAAGATCGCGCTCGAAACGGCCGTGAAGATGGCGGCGCTCTAAATCTGCGAAATAAGGAGATGTCATGCCATGCGTGTGATCGATATTGAAAACATTGTGACCAACATGCGGGACGATACCCGCTTTGTTCTGCGCTGCGAGGAGGTCTTCCACGATAAGATCAGCTCCGCCGCAGCGAGCATTTTGATGAACAAGAGCCAGAAGCCTATCGTCTGCCTGACGGGGCCGAGCGGCTCGGGCAAGACGACGACGGCCATGCGCCTGCGCGAATACCTTGAAAACCTCGGCGTGAAGGTGTGCATGCTCAGCATGGACAACTTCTTCCTGCCGCTCGATCAGCGCCCGCCCGAGGCGAGCGACTGGGAATCACCCTACTGCGTGAACCGCCAGTGGCTCATCGACGATATCCACCGCCTGATGGACGGCGAACTGGTCAAGCTGCCGGTCTACAACTTTAAAGACGGCATTGTCGGCGGCTACAAGCCCATGCAGGGCGATAAGGACGCCATCATTATCGCCGAGGGGATCCACATGCTCAACCCGCTCATCTTCGATGAGCTCAAGAACGAGGCTACGGGCGTTTACGTTGCCCCGCGCACGCGCATCATCACCGAGAAGGATCGCATCGTCCGCCCCGAGCAGCTGCGCGTGGCGCGCCGCATGATCCGCGACTATCAGGGGCGCGGACATTCCCTGCGCCAGACGGTCGAGCGCGCCGAGAGCGTCGATCGCGGCGAGCAGAACTACATCATGCCCAATAAGCCCAACGCGAGCATTCACATCGACACGTTCCACGACTACGAGCCGTGCATCCTCGCGCGTTACCTCAAGGACATTCCGGAGTTCTACAGCCAGCTGGACGATGCCTTCATCGCCGAGCATGGGCTGAGCGACCTCTTCGACGTTGTCAACTCCGTGCCGCCGCTCAGAACCGACTATGTGCCGCGCGACTCCATCGTGCGCGAGTTTGTCGGCGGCAGCTGCTTTGAGTACTAAATGGTCGAAAACTGACAACAAAGAGTAATTGAAAAGAAAAATTATCCGGAACGGAATCGAAATTTGCCCTGCTTGGGCGAAAAAAGGGGGAAGGAAGCATGCATTCTGACGAGCGGCGAAAAGCCATTGCCGATGTGCTGCGCGCGTCGGACGTGCCCATTAGCGCCTCCGCGCTGGCGGAGAAATTCTCCGTTTCCCGGCAGATCATCGTGGGTGACATCGCGCTTCTGCGTTCCTCCGGCGAGGAGATCCTTGCGACCCCGCGCGGCTACGTGACACCGAAGGAGGCGCGCGGCCTTCTCCGCCGGATCGCGGTGAAGCACACGCCGCAGCAGATGGAAGCTGAGCTCAACACCATCGTCGACAACGGCTGCACGGTGATCGACGTGATCGTCGATCACCCGATCTACGGGCAGCTCACCGGCCCGCTGCAAATTGCCAGCCGCTACGAGGTCGGGCAGTTCATTGAGCGGTGCAGGAATGCAGAGCCGCTCTCCCGCCTGACCGACGGCATCCACCTGCATACGATCCTCTGTCCCGACGAGGCGGCCTTCGAGCGCACGAAAGATGCGCTGCGCGCGCTTGGGCTTTTATTGGAGGAAAGCGGAAATTAAGGGTTGACAATCCTGCGACAAGCGATTATAGTGTCATGGACACGTGTCAAGACACGTCGTCCGTGACACTATTTTTTTAGGTTGTGAGGATAACATGGAAACGATAAAAGCATTTTGCAAACGCAAAAATATTGAGGTTTCGGCCAAGCGCTACGGCATCGACGCGCTCGGCGCGATGGCACAGGGCCTTTTCTGCTCGCTGCTGATCGGCACGATCATCAAGACGCTCGGCGTACAGCTCAGCGTCCCGTTTTTGACGGATATCGGCACCTACGCAATGTCCGTCTCCGGCCCGGCGATGGCCGTCGCCATCGGCTACGCGCTCAAGGCTGACCCGATGGTGCTCTTCTCCCTTGCCGCGGTGGGCTGGGCAGCCAATGCCGAGGGCGGCGCGGGCGGCCCGCTTGCCGTTCTCATCATCGCCATCGTCGCCGCCGAGTGCGGCAAGGCCGTGAGCAAGGAGACGAAGATCGACATTTTAGTGACGCCCGCCGTGACCATCTTAGTCGGTGTCGCGCTCGCCAAGTGGATCGCGCCGCCCATCGGCACGGCCGCTTCCGCCTTCGGCATCGTCATCGACAACGCGACCAAGCTCCAGCCGTTCTGGATGGGCATTGCCGTTTCCGTGCTCGTGGGCATCGCGCTCACGCTGCCCATCTCGTCCGCCGCCATCTGCTCGGTGCTGGGCCTTACGGGTCTTGCCGGTGGTGCGGCTGTTGCGGGCTGCTGCGCGCAGATGGTCGGCTTTGCCGTGATGAGCTTCAAGGAAAACCGCTGGGGCGGCCTTGTCTCTCAGGGCCTCGGCACCTCCATGCTCCAGATGCCCAACATCGTCCGCAATCCCCGCGTGTGGATCGCGCCGACGCTCGCCTCCGCCATCACCGGCCCCATCGCGACCTGCGTATTCAAGCTTGAAATGAACGGCGCGCCGATCAACTCCGGCATGGGTACCTGCGGCCTCTGCGGCCCCATCGGCGTGTGGACGGGCTGGCTCGCCCCCTCCGAGGATGCCATCGCCAAGGGCGCGGAAGCCATCAGCGCCACGGGCTTTGACTGGCTGGGCCTTGTGCTCGTCGCCATCGTGCTGCCCGCGATCCTTGCGCCGGCCATCAACATGGTCTGCCGCCGCCTCGGCTGGGTCAAGGACGGCGACCTGAAGCTCGACTAAGTGTAAAAATTGTGTACTTTTTGTAAAGAATAGCTTCGAATATCACGAAAAAAGTAAAATGGCGGAGAATCGGTCTTGATTCTCCGCCATGCCTTTGTTATACTATGGGGCGAAGTGCGACAGTGCTTCAAATACACCGGAAAGCGACTTTTCGCTGACCGGAGAAATAAGGAAGGATAGAAGAATGAAGAAGTTTTTTGCAATGCTTCTCGCTCTCGTTATGGTGCTGTCCCTCGTTGCCTGCGGCGATAAGAAGACCGACGACAACCAGGACAACAACACCGACGATCAGCAGGGCGGGACCGTCACCTACACCAACCCCGACGACATCGAGGACAACATGACGTCCGAGGACGGCAAGTATGAAGTTGCTTTCGTCACCGACGTTGGCCAGCTGAAGGATAAGTCCTTCAACCAGGGCACTTTCGACGGCGTGAAGCTCTATGCCGCCAACAACGGCCTGAGCTACAAGTACTATCAGCCCGCCAACGGCGATCAGGCGACCGATGACGACCGCTACGACGCCATGAAGGCTGCCGTGGACGGCGGCGCCAAGGTCATCGTCTGCGCCGGCTTCATGCAGGGCACGGCCCTCGAGAAGGCCGCTAAGGAATTCACCGACACCAAGTTCGTCTTCATCGACGGTTGGTCCCTCGGCCTTGACAACGTTGCCGGTATCTCCTTCAACGAAGAGCAGTGCGGCTACTTCGCCGGTTACGCTGTCGTCAAGGAAGGCTACGAGAAGCTCGGCTTCACCGGCGGCGGCGGCGGCACGAACCCCGCCTGCATCCGTTACGGCTGGGGCTTTGCTCAGGGCGCGAACGATGCTGCCAAGGAAATGGATAAGACCGTCGACCTGAACTACTCCTGGGAGTACGGTGCTTCCTTCCAGGCTTCCCCCGAGCTGCAGACCATGGTCTCCGGCTGGTATGCCAACGGCACTGAGATCGTCTTCGCCTGCGGCGGTTCCATGTTCCAGTCCGTCGCGGCTGCCGCTTCCGCTGAGGACGGCAAGGTCGTCGGCGTCGACGTCGACCAGTCCAGCGAGTCCGACACCGTTGTGACCTCCGCCATGAAGGGCCTGAGCGACGCTGCCGAGTGGGCCATCGCCAAGGTTTACGACGGCACCTGGGACGAGATCGGTAACAACGCCACCGCTCTCGGTGTCAAGGAGAACGCTGTCGGCCTGCCGACCGCTACCTGGTCCATGGAGAACTTCACCGTTGCTGACTACGAGGATCTCTTCCAGCAGGTTCTCAACGGCGACCTCACCATCGACAACAACTCCGAGATGGCCAACCCCGCTGAGGGCGGCCTGACCAACGTCAACGTCAACTACATCGGCGGCTGATCTCATCGCACAACATATTGAGAACGGAGAGCTTCGGCTCTCCGTTCTTTTTCTGTCTTCCGGCAGGAAATGACACGAGAAAACCTTTTGCTTTTTGCATGGTAATATGATATAGTATAGCATAATTATGGTTTCCGTCCTCGCAGCGCAGCGCGTGCGGGCCATCAAAACGGAAGGAGGGCGAAAAAACTTGGAGAATCAGTATGCGATCGAGATGCTGAACATCACCAAAAAATTCCCCGGTATTATCGCCAACGACAACATCACCTTACAGCTCAAAAAGGGTGAGATCCATGCGCTCCTCGGTGAAAACGGCGCGGGAAAATCGACCTTGATGTCGGTTCTGTTCGGCCTTTACCAGCCCGAAGAGGGCATCATCAAAAAGGACGGCAAGGTCGTGTCCATCAAGGACCCGAACGATGCCACCGCCCTTGGCATCGGCATGGTGCACCAGCACTTCAAGCTGGTGGACGTTTTCACCGTGCTCGACAACATCATCCTCGGCGCGGAGACGACGAAGTGCGGCTTTTTGCAGAAGAAAGAGGCGCGCAGGAAGGTCGAGGAGATCTCCAAGCGCTACGGTTTGAATGTCGACCTTGACGCCAAGGTCGAGAACATCACCGTCGGCATGCAGCAGCGCGTCGAAATTTTGAAGATGCTCTACCGCGACAACGAGATCCTCATCTTCGACGAGCCGACCGCAGTTTTGACTCCGCAGGAGATCGAGGAACTGATGGCCACGATGAAGGAGTTTGCCCGCGAAGGCAAGTCCATTCTCTTCATCTCCCATAAGCTCAACGAGATCATGGAGGTCTCCGACCGCGTGAGCGTTCTGCGCAAGGGCAAGTACATCGGCACCGTCAACACAAGCGAGACCACCAAGCAGGAGCTTTCCAACATGATGGTCGGCCGCCCCGTGCAGCTTGAGGTCACCAAGGACGAGGCCAAGCCCGCGGGCGAGGTCTTGAAGGTCGACCACCTCTGCGTCCACTCCCACGTGCAGAAGCGCAACGCCGTGAACGACGTTTCCTTCAATGTGCGCGCAGGCGAGATCGTCTGCATCGCCGGTATCGACGGCAACGGCCAGACCGAGCTTGTCTACGGCCTGACGGGTCTTGACAAGCCTGCCTCCGGCACGATCACGCTCTGCGGCAAGGATATCTCTCATGCCTCCATCCGCCACCGCGGCGAGCATATGAGCCACATTCCCGAGGATCGCCACAAGCACGGCCTCGTGCTCGACTTCACGCTCGAGCAGAACATGGTGCTCCAGCGCTTCAACGAGCCGCGCTTTGAAAACCACGGCTTTATCAACAACAAGGCCGTGCGCGACTACGCCGAAGAGCTCATCGCAAAGTTTGACGTGCGCAGCGGCCAGGGCCCCATCACCCGCGCCCGCTCCATGTCCGGCGGCAACCAGCAGAAGGCCATCATCGCCCGTGAGGTCGACCGCGACAAGGATCTTATCGTCGCCGTGCAGCCCACGCGCGGCCTCGACGTCGGCGCGATCGAGTTTATTCACAGCCAGCTTGTTGCCGAGCGCGACCGCGGCAAGGCAATTTTGCTTGTTTCGCTCGAGCTGGACGAGGTCATGAGCCTTTCCGACCGCATTCTCGTCATGTACGAGGGCGAGATCGTCGGCGAGCTTGACCCGAAAAAGACCACCGTTGAAGAGCTCGGCCTCTACATGGCCGGCGCTAAGCGCATGGAAAAGGAGGCGGCGGCCGTATGAAAAAAGAACACTTTCTGCAAAGCGAAGGCTTCAAGTCCGTCGCGGCGTCCATCCTCTCGATCCTGATCGGTCTTGCCGTCGGCAGCATCGTCATTTTGATCGTCGGCCTCACGAGCCCCAACCTTTCGCTCTCTTCGGCGTGGGACGGTATCCGCATCGTCTTCGGCGGCCTCTTTTCTACGGGGCGCAGCGCCTCCGGCATGCTGACGTGGGGCTTCAACCCGACGAACATCGGCAATATGCTCTTCCGTGCCGCCCCGCTCATCATGACGGGTCTTTCCGTCGGCATGGCATATAAGACCGGCCTTTTCAACATCGGCGCGCCGGGTCAGTACCTCATGGGTACGCTCGTTTCGCTCTCCATCGCCCTCGGCCTTCCGTCCGAGACGATGTCCACCACGCTCATCTGGCTGCTCGCTTTCCTCGGCGGTACGCTTGCCGGTGCGCTCTGGGGCGCGATCCCCGGCCTTTTCAAGGCCCTGCTCAACATCAACGAGGTGCTCGCCTGCATCATGACGAACTGGATCGCGGCGAACCTCGTCACATGGCTTTTTGACATCAGCAGCTTCAAGAATGTTGCCGAATCCACCAAGACCGGCTACATTTACAAGACGACCTACAACGGCGTTGCCACGGCGAAGATGGGGCTTGACAAGCTCTTCCCGAACTCTCAGGTCAACGGCGGTATCCTCATCGCCATCGTCTTTGCCATCGGCGTTTATGTGATGATGAGCAAGACGACCTTCGGCTACCAGCTCAAGGCCTGCGGCTCCAACCGTCACGCCGCGCGCTATGCCGGCATCGCCGACAAGCGCAACATCGTGCTCTCCATGGCCATCGCCGGCGGACTGAGCGCGGCGGGCGCCTCGCTCTACTATCTCTCCGGCAACACGGAGTTCTTCTGGTCGACGTACCAGTCCCTCCCCGGCATCGGCTTCAACGGTATCCCCGTTGCGATGCTTGCCTCCTGCAACCCCATCGGTATCATCTTTACGGCGATCTTCATGTCGACGCTCGACATCTCCGGCTTGCAGCTGACGAATCTGACGGCCTACAACGAGTACATCACGAACGTCATCATCGCCGTCATCGTCTACCTCAGCGCCTTCTCGCTGGTCATCAAGATGTGGATCGGCAAGCTCGGCAAGAAGAATGACGACGGCGCGGACGCCAATGCAGAGCCTGCGCCGGCCGCTGCTCCCGCACCGGCCGCGGTACCGGCTGAAACCGAGAAAGGAGGCGACGCGAAATGACATTCCTCATTCAGCAGACGCTCATTTATGCCGTCCCTCTGATGATCGTGGCGCTCGCGGGCGTGTTCGCTGAGCGCAGCGGTATCATCAACCTGGCGCTGGAAGGTATCATGGTCTTCGGCGCGTTCATCGGCGTGTGGTTCGTGCGCATTTTGCAGACGAGCGACGCGATCCTCTCCCTCAAGCAGAGCGGCAACTGGGTTGCGCTTCAGGGCGTGGAGCTGCTCACGATGCTGGTGGCGGCGGCCTTCGGCGCGCTGTTCTCCCTGCTTTTGAGCTTCGCCTCCATCAACCTGCGCGCCGACCAGACCATCGGCGGCACGGCGCTTAACCTGATGGCCCCCGCACTCGTGCTGTTCTTCATCCGCATCATTGCCAACCAGAATACGCTCCAGATGCTCACGGGCGACGCGGCGAGCTGGTTCATGATCAAAAAGTCTACGCTCGGCATCGACAAGAGCACGGATCTCGGTTTCTTCGGCGAGACCTTCATCAACAAGGTCTACCTGGCGACCTATGTCTGCATTCTGCTCTTCATTATCCTGTCGATCCTGCTCTATAAGACGCGCTTCGGCCTGCGTCTGCGCGCGTGCGGCGAAAATCCGCAGGCGGCGGACTCCTTGGGCATCAACGTCTATAAGATGCGCTACGCGGGCACGACCATTTCCGGCGCGCTCGCGGGCATGGGCGGCTTCGTCTATGCGCTGACCACGGCGAACTGCGCCTCGAACGGCGACGTGGCGGGCTTCGGCTTCCTCGCACTGGCCGTTATGATCTTCGGCAACTGGAAGCCCGTGAATATCGCGGTCTCCTCGCTGCTGTTCGGCCTCTTCAAGTGCATCGCGGCAAGCTATGCGAGCATCGACATCAACGGCGACGGCATCTTCAAGCTGGCGGAGATCGGCATCAGCGCCCATTTCTACCGCATGCTGCCCTACATTGTTACGCTGCTCGTGCTGGCGTTCACGTCCAAGAGCTCCCGCGCCCCCAAGGCCGAGGGTATCCCTTACGACAAGGGACAGCGTTAAACGTACATCAAAAAAGCGGTATGGCAGCGCCGTACCGCTTTTTTTGCAGACTGAATATTTGAGATGGAGAGAACTATGGAGATCAGAGAGATTACGACTCCTGATGAAAAGCGGCGCATCGCGCGTTTCATTTTAGAATCGCTGCCCGACTGGTTCGGCATTCCCGAGGCGCGGGAGGAATACATCGAAAAGAGCGCGGCGCAGCCGTTTTTCGCCGCGTTCGACGGCGAAAGCGCCGTCGGGTTTCTCTGCCTCGCCGAAACAGGGAAGGACACGGCGGAGCTCTACGTCATGGGTGTGCTGAAAGAATACCACCGCCGCGGCGTCGGCAAGGCGCTCCTTGCCGCGGCGAAGCGGCGGGCGAAGGAGCTCGGCTACTCTTTCTTGCAGGTCAAGACCGTGCAGATGGGGAAGTACCCCGAATATGACGCGACGAACCGATTCTACCTTGCCCTCGGCTTTTGCGAGTTTGAGGTATTCCCGACGCTCTGGGACGAGTGGAACCCGTGTCAAATCTACGTGATGAGCCTGAAATAAGAAAATGTTGGAACTTTTTCCCGCCGTTTTGCGTCTATAAAAGCAGAAAAACAGGGGAGGGAAGCATATGACCGTCCGCGAACCGAAAAAACGCTCCGATCTGCGCCTGAAGCTCGGCGGCGCGTATTTCAGCGCGCAGCGAAAACTCAGATGGCTTTCGATGCGGAAGCACTTTGCGCGCGAGCGCAGCGGAGAAGACCTTTCGTATCAGGCGTTTTCCCACCATACGCCGCTCATGCGGAAGCTCAAGGACGTCGACATGCAGCTCCAGCGCAACAAGGTGACGAATCTCCGCCTCGCCTGCGCGCGGCTCGACGGGCTTTTGCTGCGCCCCGGTGAAACGATGAGCTACTGGTATCTCATCGGAAAGCCGACGGCAGGGAAGGGGTATCTGCCCGGTATGATCCTGCGCAACGGCAGATATCTGGCCGCGACGGGCGGCGGGCTCTGCCAGCTCTCGAACCTCATCTACTGGATGACGCTGCACACGCCGCTCACGGTCGTCGAACGCCACCGCCACGGCTACGACGTCTTTCCCGACGCGAACCGCACGCAGCCCTTCGGCAGCGGTGCGACCTGCTTTTACCCCTATCTTGACCTGATGATCCGCAACGACACGCAGGAGACCTATCAGCTGCGCGTCCGCGTCGGCGAAACGGACCTTGAGGGGGATTGGCGCGTGAGCGCCGAACCGACTGCGCGTTACGCGGTCGTCGAGCGCAACCATGAGATGCGCGCGCAATACTGGGGCGGCTATGTCCGCCACAACGAGCTTTACCGGCAGACCTTTGACTTGCGGGATAATCTGCTCGCGGAAACGCCCGTCGCCGTGAACGACGCGGTGATGATGTACTCGCCGTATCTCGAAGAAAGCAAAAAGGAAGGCTGACTTTTGTCAGCCTTCCTTTTCTCTTATTCCGCCGTTTCTTCCGTATCTTCGGCCTTTTCCTCTTCCGCGGGCTCTTCCCACGGCTGCATTGTGGCGACGCAGCGGTTGATGTTCTTGCCCTCGGCATAGAACTTGGCCTCATAGTCGGTCATCACGCCGCGCTGTCCGTTTGCGTGCAGGTCGCGCGTGACCTCGGAGAGGGCAAAGCCAAACTGCGGGATCTCCTCGATCGACCAGAGGAAGAGGGGATCGTTGTCGGTCTTGAAGTGGATCTGGCCATTCTCCTTGAGCACCTTGCGGTAGAGCTTTAAGAAGTTGCCGTGCGTCAACCGGCGCTTGGCCTGCCGCTTGGGCGGCCACGGGTCGCAGAAGTTGACGTAGATGCGGTCGACCTCGCCCTGATCGAAAATTTCGGGCAGCTGGTTTGCGTCGATGTCGATGAAAAAGACGTTGCGCAGTCCCGCGCTTGCCGCGCGCTCCATCGCGACGACCATCGCGTCGGGCACCTTTTCGACCGCGATGAGCAGCACGTCGGGCTCCGCGGCGGCAGTCTCGACGGTAAAGCGGCCCTTGCCGCAGCCGAGCTCCACGCGGATCTCCTTCGCCTCGGGCATCAGCTCGCGCCAGTGACCCTTGCGCGCGTAGGGATCCTTGATCTGATATGCCTCGCACCGTTCCATGCGGGGAAGCAGGTTTTTCTTTTTGCGCATTCGCATAGCATGATCCTCATTTTCTGATGATTTGCCCTCTATCATAGCGGAAAATGGCGCAAGAGACAAGTCATTCCCCTGATTTTTATACAAGTTCTGCTGCATTTTGAAAAAGCAGACAGGAAATGCATCATTTCCTGCAATCAAATCGAAGAATTGTGAATCTTTTTTGAAAAAAGTGATTTTTCTCTTGCAAATTGCCTGCGCCGACAATATAATAAAAAATAGCTGAAAAAGGACAGGAGGAGACTTACGATGTCTTTTGTCAAATATGAACCCAAAGGCAATATCGCCTACCTCGTCATTGACCGCGAAAAAGCGCTCAACGCACTCAACTCGCAGGTGCTCGCTGATCTCGATGCCGCGCTCGACGCGGTGGATTTGAACGAGATCCGCTGCCTGATCGTCCGCGGCGCGGGCGAGAAGTCCTTTGTCGCCGGCGCGGATATTGCGCAGATGAAGGATCTGAGCAAGGCGGAGGCCGAGGCCTTCGGCAAGCAGGGCAACGACGTGATGCGCAAGCTGGAAACGTTCCCCATTCCGACGATTGCGGCGGTCGGCGGCTACGCCCTTGGCGGCGGCTGCGAGCTTTCGATGAGCTGTGATTTCCGCATCTGTTCCGATACCGCCGTTTTCGGTCAGCCCGAAACGGGTCTCGGCATCACGCCGGGCTTTGGCGGCACGCAGCGCCTTGCGCGCCTGGTCGGCCCCGGCATGGCCAAGCAGATGGTCTACACCGCCCGCAACATCAAGGCGGAGGAAGCGCTGCGCATCGGTCTTGTCAACGCCGTCTATCCGCTCGAGGAGCTGTACAGCGCGGCGGAGAAGCTCGCTTCTCAGATCGCGGCCAACGCGCCCATCGCGGTGCGCGCATCCAAGAAGGCCATCAACGAGGGCCTTGACCTTGCGATGGACGAGGCTGTCGTCGTCGAGGAGAAGGCGTTCGGCTCCTGCTTTGAATCGCAGGATCAGCAGGAGGGCATGGGCGCTTTCCTTGAAAAGCGCAAGCACGAGCCCTTTACCAACAAGTGATTCCATAGAAATCTCTATTCAACTATTTATTTATAATGTAGGAGGATACACACAATGAAAGTTGCAGTTTTCGGCGCCGGTACCATGGGCAGCGGCATCGCTCAGGTCTTCGCGGCCAAGGGCCACACCGCTCTGATGTACGCTTCCAGCGTCGCTTCCGCTCAGCGCCACAAGGACAAGCTCGCCGCTTCCCTGCAGAAGCGCGTCGAGAAGGGCAAGATGACCGAAGAGGCCAAGGACGCGATCCTCAACAACATCCTCGTCGAGGAGAAGTCCGCCGCCGCTGACGCTGACCTCATCATCGAGTGCGTCAAGGAAGAGATGGGCACCAAGCGCGAGCTGCTCTGCGAGCTCGATGAGATGTGCAAGGAGAGCACCGTCTTCGCCACCAACACCTCTTCTCTGTCCGTCACCGAGATGGGTCTCGGCCTCAAGCACGCCGTCATCGGCATGCACTTCTTCAACCCCGTGCCCAGCATGAAGCTCGTTGAGGTTATCCGCGGCGCTAACACCACGCAGGAGACCTTCGACTTCATCTACAACCTCTCCAAGGAGATCGGCAAGGAGCCCGTTGAGGTCGCCGAGGCTCCCGGTTTCGTCGTCAACAAGATCCTGATCCCCATGATCAACGAGGCCATCGGCCTGGTCGAGACCGGCGTTGCCTCCGTTGAGGACATCGACAAGGCCATGATGCTCGGCGCAAACCACCCCATGGGCCCCCTCGCCCTGGGCGACTTCATCGGTCTGGACGTCTGCCTCGCCATCATGAACGTTCTCTACAGCGAGACCGGCGATCCGAAGTATCGTCCCGCTCTGCTGCTCAAGAAGATGGTTCGCGGCGGCCAGCTCGGCAAGAAGTCCGGCAAGGGCTTCTATGATTACAGCAAGAAGTAATTACCCCACTGAAAAGGTCAAAAAAGGAAGGCGGCTCAAAGGAGTTGCCTTCCTTTTTCCACTTTGGAATGCAAGCAATTCCTGAAAATGAAGGAAAACTGTCATAAAAGAAACGAAAACGACAAAAAGCCGCGGACGGATTCAGCAAAAAGCACGAATTCCAAAAAGGAATGATAGTTCCTCTTGCGAAAATGAAACGCACAGGATATAATGAGAGTCACGGAACTGATTTGTGAAAAATTAGACAATCCAATTATTTTTATAGTGAAGGAGCAAAAGACTATGGATTTCCATCTGTCCAAAGAACATCTGCTGGTCCGCAAAATGTATCGCGAATTTGCAGAAAATGAAGTCAAGCCTTTAGCTGAGGAACTCGATGAGGAAGAGCGCTTCCCCATGGAGACCGTCGAAAAGATGGCCAAGC